>ERZ772921.1906-NODE-1906-length-11664-cov-39.066328_pt1 | contig 11664 bp, 8 predicted proteins | sample MGYA00512117_ERZ772921 | MGnify/ENA primary metagenome ERZ772921 (study PRJEB29015, sample SAMEA2737944) | human oral metagenome | biome: human oral; feature: human-associated habitat; material: dental | place: China | collected 2150 ... | reverse complement strand
GCCGAGCCGCGCCCCGTCTGGCCCGGGATATCCGCCCGCGGGCCGGGTCGCGGCGACCGCCGGTGTCCTCGTCGGCGACATCGCACAGACGCCCCATACCGCTCCCTATACCGCTCCAGTGGATCCGGACCCGGCCGCCCCCGGCCGTCCGGCCGGATCGGCTCCGACGGGCGTGGTCCCATTCATCGCGGCGGCGGCCGGGCGGTGGCTCAGGAGGGGCTCGGCGCGGGTGATTCCTCTCACCGCGGCGGCGGCCGGCATGGCGCTCGTCTCCTCCGGCGACGGTCCTGCTCCGTCGTCCGGCGCCGGTCGCGGCCGGCTCCCCGGTGCCGATCCGGCGGGGAGGTCCGGGTCCGGCGCCCGCCCGCCGGACCCAGGCGGAGGGACCGGGTGCTGTGCTGTGGTGCAGACAACTAGACGGCGTCGGGATGTTGTTGCTGGTGCGTTGCCGACTTGTGATGTAGCGTCTGCCTTGCGAGCACAGCGCGTTGAAGAAAGGTGACGCGGAGAAGAGACTTGACACTGGGGCCCCTGCTCGGCGTCCTGCATATGCGGATCGTATGAAATGCTCGTGGTCGACAGGACTTCCCTCGGTCAAGATCGTGCTTCCCCATAAGGAACGTCGATGACCTGCATGAATCCACGTCTGCGGACGTCTGTCCCTGTACTTTCCCTGACATGCCAGAAAACGTTCGGCCGGCGCGCGGAGGACGAATCGTCCGAAGGCGCCCCGCCCTCCCCGGAGGGGGTGAGCGGGCGGTGACCGGAGCCGGGGCCGATGAGCGGGGGACCGGCGACCCCCGTCCCCTCGTCTCCGTGATCGTCCCCTCCTACAACAGCGAGGCGCACGTCGTCGAGGCGCTGGAGAGCGTCCTGGCCCAGACCGTGGCGGATCTGGAGGTGCTCTCGGTCGACGACGCCTCGCAGGACCGGACCCGCTCGCTGATCGAGGGGCTGGCGCAGCGGGACCAGCGGGTCAGAACGTTCGCCCAGGCCTCCAACGGGGGCGTCGCCCTGGCGCGCAACCGGGGGCTCTCGCACGCCCGGGGCCGCTACATCGCCTACCTCGACTCCGACGACCTGTGGATGCCGAACAAGCTCGAGCGCCAGATCGCCTTCATGGCGGAAGCGGGGGCGGGGGCCTGCTTCACCTCCTACGAGACGATCGAGGAGAACGGCGACCACCGCAACTTCGTGAGGGTCCCCGCCGCGATCGACTACAAGGGGTTCCTGAAGAACACGGTGACCTGCAGCCACACGCTCCTGTTCGACACGCAGATCGTCGAGCGCGGCTTGCTGGAGATGCCCGACATCAGGCGGGGCCAGGACGCGGCGACCTGGCTGGGGATCATGAAGGCCGGCCACACCCTGTACGGCCTGGACGAGTGCCTGGCCAAGTACCGCAAGACGGCGGGCTCACTGTCCAGCAGCACCACCAAGTCCATCCGCCGGACGTGGAGCCTCTACCGCGGGGTCGAGGGGCTGTCCCGCCCCTACGCCGCCTACTGCCTGTTCTGGCAGTTGTTCCACGCCGCCCAGAAGAGGAGAAGAGACGCATCATGACATCGACTCCGGCGGACCTCCTGCTGCGGGGCGACGGCGCGCTGGCCGTCGTCGGCCTCGGCTACGTGGGGCTGCCCCTGGCCGTCGCGTTCTCCCGGCGGGTGCGCGTCATCGGCTACGACCTGAACGAGGAGAAGATCGGGGCCTACCGGTCGGGCCTGGACCCCACCGCGGAGATCGGCGACCGGGCGCTGCGGGAGTGCTCGGTGGACTTCACCTGCGACGAGGCTCGCCTGGACGAGGCCTCCTTCTTCGTCATCGCCGTGCCCACCCCGGTCAACCTGGACAAGACCCCGGACCTGACGCCCGTGATCGGCGTCAGCGAGACGGTCGGCCGGCACCTGCGGGCGGGCGACACGGTCGTCTACGAGTCGACCGTCTACCCCGGGGTCACCGAGGACGTGTGCATCCCCATCCTCGAGCGCCTCTCGGGCCTGCGCTGCCCGCAGGACTTCAGGGTCGGCTACTCCCCGGAGCGGATCAACCCCGGGGACCGGGTGCACCGCCTGGAGAACATCAGGAAGATCGTGTCCGGGATAGACCCGCGGGCCCTGGAGGAGATCGCCGGCGTCTACTCGCTGGTCATCGACGCCGGCATCCACCGCGCCCCCTCCATCAAGGTCGCCGAGGCCGCCAAGGTGGTCGAGAACAGCCAGCGCGACATCAATATCGCGTTCATGAACGAGCTCGCCGTCGTCTTCGACCTCATGGGGATCGACACCAGCGAGGTGATCGAGGCCATGAACACCAAGTGGAACGCCCTGGGGTTCAGGCCCGGCCTCGTGGGCGGGCACTGCATCGGGGTGGACCCCTACTACTTCACCTACGAGGCCGAGAAGCTCGGCTACCACAGCCAGATCATCCTGTCGGGGCGGAAAGTCAACGACTCCATGGGAGAGTTCGTCGCCGACGCCGCCATTAGGGAGATGGTCCGGGCCGGACTCGCCCCGAGCCGCGCCGGCGTCGCGATCCTGGGGATCACCTTCAAGGAGAACTGCCCCGACGTGCGCAACTCCAAGGTCGCCGACATCATCCACCGCCTGGGGCAGTACGGGATCACACCCAGGGTCTGCGACCCGGCGGCCGACGTCGCCGACGCCAGGCGCGTCCACGGCGTCGACCTCGTCCCCCTGGCCGAGCTCGGCGGACTCGACTGCCTCATTGTGGCGGTGGCCCACGACGAGTTCCGGCGCATGACCAGCGCGGACTACAAACGGCTCTTCGGCCCGACCCGGGACGAGGAGAGGGTCCTCGTCGACGTCAAGAGCATCCTCCGCAAGGAGGACTTCCCCTCCTACCGGTACTGGCGGCTGTGATGCTGTGCTCAGAACTTTGCGAATCGCCGGGGCGCGCGGCGCCGGACCTCGAGGGGGTCGTGCCGTGAGGGCGCGAAGAAGGAGGATCGGCTTCATCGGCCGGATCGATCCCGACGAGACGATGGTCGACGGCCAGACCGTCAAGACCCGCACCCTGTACCGCTACATGGTGCGCCGCTTCGGCGCCTCCAACATCCGCGCCGTGGACACGCTGGACTACCACCACCAGGGGGGCAGGGTTGTCCGGGAGCTGATCCGCTGCCTGCACGCGTGCGACGACGTCGTCGTGCTCCTGTCGAGCGGCGGGCGCAGGGCGCTGTTCCCGATCCTGTGGCTCGCCTCCTCGGTGCTGGGGGTCAGGATCTACCACGACCTCATCGGGGGGTCGCTGGCCGACGACGTCGACGCCGACGCCTCGGGCCGCCTGGTGCGCTACCTCAATTCCTTCGAGGTGAACTGGGTGGAGACCCGCGCCCTGGCGGACAGGCTGCGCGCCCTCGGGGTGCGCAACGTCTCCCACCTGCCCAATTTCAAGGACGTCGACGACGTCGACGTCGATCCTCAGGCCCCGCGGGGGCGCCCCCGCCGGCTGTGCACCCTCAGTCGGGTGACGCCCGAGAAGGGCATTGACAACGCCGTGCGAGCGGTCGCGGCGATCAACGGGGACGGGCCGCCCGTGGTGACGCTCGACGTCTTCGGCCCGATCGAGCCCTCCTACGAGGAGCACTTCCGCTGCCTGATCGACTCCGTCCCGCACGTGCGCTACGCGGGCCGCGTGCCCGCCGAACGGGCCGCGGCGACCGTCAGCGGCCACTTCGCATTGATCTTCCCGACCGAGTGGACCGGGGAGGGCGTGCCCGGGACGATCATTGACGCCATGCACGCGGGCCTGCCGGTGGTGGCCAGCCGCTGGCGCTACTACGGCGAGATGCTCCAGGACGGGGTCACCGGCCTGAGCTACGACTTCGACCGCCCCGAACTGCTCGAGGCGACCATCCGCGAGCTGCTCGCCCTGCCGGAGGCGGAGGTCGTCTCCATGCGGTGCGCGCTCCTCGCGCGGGCCCGCGCCTACACGCCCGAGGCCGTCTTCGGCCAGATCGTCCAGGCGCTCACCCGGCCCGCGAAGTCCGCGAAACCCGAGAAGCCTGCGAAACCCGCCGGAGGGGCCGGACTCGCGACGACGCCCGAGGCCGCCGTCGGACCCGCCGGCCCCGGGGCGGGCCCGGAGCGCGACGCGCGCCACACGCGCATCATGATCGTCGTCCACGGCCTGGAGACCGGCGGCGCCGAGATGATGGTGCTCCACCTCGCCCGCGAACTCTCCCGCGCGGGCCACCCGGTCCGGGTCGTCTCCCTCCACGGCGACGAGACGGACGTGGCCGGGCTCATGAGGCGGGCCGGCATTGACGTCGTGGCGCTGAACAAGGCCAAGGGCCCCGACCCGCGGACGGTGCTGCGGCTGCGCGCGCAAATGCGGGACTTCTCGCCCGACGTCGTGCACACCCACCTGCCCGTGCTGGAGTACGTGCTGCCCGCCGCGCGCCTGTACGGCCGACGGGTCGGGATCATCCACACCGTCCACAATCTCGCGCGCGAGGAGACCCGCCACCGCGTCCTGAGGGCGGTCAACCGCCTCGCCTTCTCCCACGGGGTGGTCCCGGTCGCCCTCAACGAGGAGGTCAGGTCCTCCATCTGCCGCGAGTACGCCCTGCCCCCCTCCGCGGTGCCCATCGTGGGCAACGGCATCGACCTCGACGCCTTCCGCGCCCCGGTGCGGCGGGGGGTGGACGGCGCGGGGGCGCGCCTGCTGTGCGTCGCCCGCCTGGCCCCGGCCAAGAACCACGCCCTGCTGCTTCAGACCGTGGCGCGGCTGGTGGAGTCGGGGCGGGACGTCTCGCTGACCCTGGTGGGCGACGGGCCCCTCCGGGGCGCGCTGGAGGAGCGGGCCCGGGAGCTGGGGATCTCCGAGCGCGTCCGCTTCGCCGGCCGGCGCACGGACACCGCCGCCTTCTACCGCGACTGCGACCTCTTCGTGCTGCTGTCGGACTACGAGGGCATGCCCATGAGCATTATCGAGGCGATGGCCTCCGGGCTGCCCGTGGTGGCCACGCGCGCCGGGGGAGTCGCCGAGCTCGTGGACGACGGCGTCAACGGCGCCCTCGTCGAGGCCGACGCCGCCGCGGCCGCCGGGGCGATCGCCGCCATCTGCGACGACCCGGCCCTGTACGCGAGGCTGAGCGCCGGGGCGGTGCGGACGTCGTCGCCCTACTCCGCAGAGGCGATGATGGAGAAGTACGTTGACCTCTATCGCTGAGCACGCTCTGGGCGCGGTGCGCCGGACGCTGCCCGCTGTGCTGGACCCCGACCTGCTGCGGCGGTGCTACCCGCTGCGCTACTTCGGGCTGATGGCGGTGTGCTTCGTGCTCATGAGGCCCATCATGGTCGGCCAGACCCCGGCCCTGGCCCCCATGATGAAGGTCCTGACGGCGGTGGTCTTCGCCTGGCTGGTCAACCTCCACATCGTGCGGCGCATACCGCTGTCCACGGCCGTCATCCTGTTCGTCCTCTACCGCCTGGCCTCCCTCCTGCCGACGGTCTACCGCGACGGCGACCTGCTCAACTGGGGCTACGTGACGCTCAGCCAGCTGTCCATCCTCATGCTCATCGAGCTGTACGCCGGGTACGGCCGTCAGGAGCGCAGGAGGCTCCTGCGGGTGATGACGGACCTGCTGCTCATCTACCTGCTCATCAACTACATCATGATTATGACGGGCACGGGGTCGGTGGCCTCCTGGGGGCAGCACGAGTTCTTCGCCCAGCCCTCCTACCTCCTGGGCATCCGCACCCGCGTGACCGACTGCGTGTTCCCGGCGATCCTCCTGGCCATGCTGTACGACTCCGGGTCCCGCCGGCGCTGGGGCTGGAGGACGGTCCTGGCGCTCACCAGCGGGATCGTGCAGATCGTCACGCTCCAGGTCGCCACGGCCTGGGTCGGCGCCGCCCTTATGGCGGTCGTCTACCTGGCGGTCCGCCTGCACCTGCGCGCGGGCGGCCTGCTCTCCATGCGGGGCGCGACCGTCCTGGGCGTCGCCGTCACGCTCCTGGTCGTCGTCGCCCGGGTGCAGACCTACTTCGCCGCGCAGATCGAGGGGCTGCTGGGCAAGTCGGTCACCATGACGGGGCGCACCGAGCTGTGGGACGCCGCCATGCCGATCCTGGCGGACTCCCCGCTGTTCGGCTACGGCATCAACTCCCAGTTCGGCGCCTTCATCCCCGCCTTCAAGGGGCTGCTGTGGCAGGCGCACAACCAGTACCTCCAGATCGCCTACGACGGCGGCCTGGTGGCCGTCGGCCTGTTCATCGCCCTGCTGTGGACGGCGAGCGCCCGCGCCGACGCCTCCCGGTGCTCCACTCCCGCCAGGGCCGCCTTCATCGCCGTCTACACGGCCATGTCGGTCATGTCCGTCAGCGAGATCTACGTCTACAACATGGGGATGTTCTACCTCCTCCCGTTCCTGGCGAGCAGGCTGGACGAACTGATGGACGACGGCGGCCGGCCGGAGCGGCCCGGGGCTCGCCCCCGCCCCTCCCTCGTCGTGGCCGAGGCCCCGACGGGGACGATCACGAGGATCCGGTGATGGGCGGATCCAGACCGAGATCGGGCAGCGCCGTCGACTCCCTCCTGCTGGCCGGCGTCAAATTCGTGACGCTGGGGTCGACCATGGCCAACACGATGATCCTCTCGCGCAGCCTGTCGCTGGAGGCCTACGGCACCTACGCCCAGGGCGTCCTGCTGGTGGCCCTGGGGGCGGACGCGACCGTCCTGGGCCTGGTCGACGCCGTCAACTACTTCTTCAACCGGGACCGCCGCCAGGACGTGGCCCGGGAGTACGTGAACTCGATCTTCGTCATACAGACCGCCGTCGGCCTGGTCACGGCCGTCCTGCTCGTGGCGCTGCGGGGGGCGATCGGGGGCTACTTCTCCAACCCCATGCTCCCGGCGCTCGTCGTCCTCCTGGCCCTGCGGCCGATGCTGACCAATATGACCAGCATGTTCCAGGTGCTCATCATGTCGATCGGCCGGGCGAAGGCGATCGCGATCAGGAACATCGTCTTCTCGGCCCTGAAGTTCACGGCCGTGCTCATCACGGCGCTGCTGACCTCCAGCATCGCGGTGCTGTTCGCCATGCTGCTCGCCCTCGACGTCCTGTCCGTCCTGTGGTTCTGGGACTGCTTCCGCCGGTGGAAGTACATGATCCGCCTCATCCGGCCGCGCTGGGATCGGATCCGCGAGATCCTGGCCTTCTCCCTGCCCATGGCCGTCTACGTCCTGACGGCCTCGCTCATGAGGCAGGTCGGCGAGCTGGTCATCGGGATGCACGAGAGCACGCAGCGCTACGCCATCTACGCCAACTGCGCGACGATCCTGCCCCTCGACGTCGTCTCGGCGTCCTTCCTGACGGTGATCATCCCGATCGTCACGCGCTACATCGCCGCCGGGCGCCGTGACCGGGTCCGTCTCCTGTTCAAGCACTACCTGGCAGTGGGGTACCTCACGACCGTCACCTTCTCGGTCTCCTGCTTCGTGGTGGCTCCCGAGGCGATCCAGGTGCTCTACGGCGCGCGCTACCTGCCGGGCTACGGCGTGTTCTGCCTCTACCTGGTCGCCACCATGGCCAGGTTCGCGAGCCTGTCGCTCATCCTGAGCGCGGCCGGCCGGACGAAGGCGCTCATGGTCGTCTCGCTGGTGGCCGTGGTGTTCAATGCGCTCCTGTGCGTCGTCCTGTACTCACTCATGGGCTTCATCGGTCCGGCGCTGGCGTCGGTCCTGGTCAACGTCGGCATGGCGGCGGTCCTCGTGCGGCTGAGTCTCAAGGAGGTGGGCGGGAGCCTGGCGACGGCCTTCGACGCCGGGGCGCTGGGCGTCTACGTCCTGTCGATGATCGGGGCGGCTCTGGCGGGCTGGGCGCTCAGGCGGGCCCTCGTGGCGCTCGGCCTGCCGGTCCCCGTGATCGCGGCGCTCGTCATGTGCGCCGTCTCGGCGGCCGTGCTATTGATCAATATTAAATCGCTCACGGCCTCACTGAGGGCGATCAACTCGATGAAGTGACATGAAAGGGAGGATTCCAATGATGGGAGCGGTCGGCTCGCACGGCGTGCTTTTCAGGTTCTTCCCAGACTGCCGTCTGGGAACCGGACATCGTGGATCGCGCTGGTTGGATGCATGCTATGCTTCACAAGCCTCATGCGTGCTGTCCCTGAAGCGTCCACGGGAAAGCGCCGCTCTGCCCAGTCCTGAATCGTGGTCGGTGATGTGAAGATGACGCTCGAGGACCTCCTCACGCTGACTCGTCAGCGGATCGTCCCCCTGGTGCTGGGCATACTCACCTGCGCCCTCCTGGCCCTGGGCGTGGCGCTCGTGACCCCCGTGAACTACACGGTCTCGGCGGTGGCGTACGTGCGGGTCGACGTCTCCTCGGGGGGGAAGAACGAGACCGACACCTACCTCACGGCCTCCCAGCTGGCCAACCAGAAGGTCGACGCCGTCGTGCCCGTCTTCACCTCCGAGGCCGTGGCCCAGAGGGTCGTGGACTCCCTGGCCCTCAAGACCACCCCGGCCCAGCTGACCAGGACCCTGACGGCCAACCATGAGAACGGCACGCTCAACGTCACCGTCTCGGCGAGCGCGTCGACGGTCTCCGAGGCCCAGAAGATCGCCGACGAGGTCGTCAACCAGGCGGGGGCCGAGCTCAAGCGCCTCGAGGGGGACGGCTCGCCGGTCGACGTCGTGCTCATGTCCTCCGCGGACCTGTCGAGCCCGGTCCGCTCGCCGTCGATCGTGAGCTACCTCGCCGTCGGACTCGTCGCCGGGTTCGTGCTCAGCTACGCGTGGGTCATTGTGCGCGAGCTGTCCGACAAGAGGATCCGCTCCGTGGCGGACGTGTCCGACATCATCCACCGCCCGGTGCTCGGCGCCGTGCCGGCGTCGAACTCGATCCTCAACGGCCGCGGCCTCCAGACGGTGGAGCCGGGCGTGGAGGAGGAGTTCCGCAAGCTGCGCACCAATCTGCGCCACGTGCAGGTCAGCGCGGGCAAGCGGGTCTTCGTCATCTGCTCCCCCGCGCGGCGCGAGGGCAGGTCGACCGTGGCCATCAACCTCGCGCGGGTCATGGCGCTGTCGGGCCAGCGGGTGGTCCTCGTGGAGGGCGACCTGCGCGAGCCGATCCTGGGCGAGGTCTTCGCCCTGCCGCCCCAGCGCCCGGGCCTGGCCCACCTGCTCATCGGCGCGGCCACCCTCGACCAGGTGATGGTGAGCACCTCCGTCCGCGGGCTCCAGGTCATCCCGGCCGGCGCCGCGCCCTCGAACCCCTCCGAGCTCCTCGGCTCGGCCCGCATGTCCGACCTGCTGACCCACCTCGCCTCCGACTACGTGGTCATCGTCGACTCCCCGCCGGTCCTGGAGTTCACCGACGGCGTCGTCATGTCCGAGCACGCCGGCGGCGTCCTGCTCGTCGCCGGCGTGGGCCGCACGGCCCAGGACCAGCTGCGCCGGGCGGCGCAGGCCATCAAGCAGGGGGGCGGCACGATCATCGGCGCCGTCCTCAACCGGGCGTCGTCGGCCGCCCTGATGGCCCGCGGGCCGCGTCGGAGCTCCGACGGGGGCAAGGTCGTCGACGCCCCCCCGCAGCCGCCCGAGACCCGGCCCGGCGTGAGCGAGGTGGTCGCGCTCAGGCGGCCCGCCGCGGACCGCACCAGGCGCGCCAGAAGGCGCGACGCCGCGGAGGGATGAGACGGATGCCCACCGCCAGCGCGCCCTCGTACGCATCCCGGGCGCCGCCGTCGAGAACGGCGGCGATCGCATCCGCGGCCCGAGACGGCCCCGGCCCCGGCCACATCCGTGCTCCCGACCTCCCCGGTTCCCCCTTGCCCCTGCCACCGACAATCGACGGCGTCACGGCGGTCCGCTCCGGCGGCCGCGCCCGCGCCGTCCCGCCTCAGCCGTCACCTGCGGCATGATGCACTGAGACCTGGGAAGTGCTAATGACTCATCCATCTACTCCCCGTCCGATGCCGGGCATCGGCGTCAACGGGACGGGGGCCGTTTTCCTGCGCCACCTGCGCGCGGGCGACCTGGCGATCATCGCGATCGTCATCGGCGGCGTCCACGTTCTGAGCCTCGACTGGAGCGCCGACCCGCAGAGCGCCTCCGTGCGCGCGAGCATGCTGCACAGCATTGTGCTCGGCTGCGTCATTATGGGCAGCTGGTCCCTCCTGCTCGCGGGGGCCAAGACGTACCGGGAGCAGATCCTGGGGCACGGGGCCGGCGAGTACCGGCGCGTGGTCGGGGCGACGGTCGCCGAGTTCGCCGGGATCTGCCTGCTGCTGCACCTGATCGAGATGCCGGTCCCCGGCGGGTACTTCCTCGTGGCGCTGTGCGTCGGCGTCGTGGCGCTCGTCGTGTGGCGGTGCCTCGCCCGGCGGCGCCTGGTGAGGGCCCGGCTGCGGGGGAGGTTCACCCAGCCGACCTTCGTGGTGGGGCCCACGGGCTCCGTGGCCCGGACCATCACCGACCTCGAGCGCAGGCCCGGACTGGGGCTGAGGGTCTGCGGCGCCTTCGTCTCCGACGACGAGTGCGCCCGCACGGAGCGGGTCCGGCGCGTGCCCGTGCTGGGGGGCGTCAAGGGCCTGCGCGAAACCATTGGCGCCTCCAACGGGATCGCCGTCGTCATCGCCCGGGACTCCGGCCTGACCCTCTCCGCGATCCGCGACCTCAGCCGGGGCCTGGGTCCGCAGAGCAGACTCATGATGGTCTCCCCCCGGCTCGACATCGCCGGATCCCGCCAGCGCCAGTGGTCGGCCGACGGGCTGACCCTCGCCGAGGTCCGCCGCCCCCGCCCCGACGGCGTCAAGCGCCTGATCAAGCGGGCGATGGACCTCGTGCTGGCGAGCGTCCTGTGCGTTCTGGCCCTTCCGCTGTGGATCGTCGTCCCGCTGCTCATCTGGCGCGAGGACCGCGGGCCGGTCATATTCCGGCAGACCCGCGTCGGCCTGGACGGCAAGGAGTTCCGGATCTGGAAGTTCCGCACCATGCGGGTCAACGCCGACGCCGAGCTGGCCGGACTGCTGTCCGAGCAGGGGCGGTCGGGCAAGCCGCTGTTCAAGATCGACGACGACCCCCGGATCACGAGGATAGGCCACTTCCTGCGGCGCTCGTCCATCGACGAGCTCCCCCAGCTGTTCAATGTCATCGGGGGCTCCATGAGCCTGGTGGGGCCGCGCCCGCAGGTGCCCAAGGAGGTGGCGCTCTACGACGAGACGGCCGCGCGCCGGCTCCTGGTCAAGCCCGGGCTCACGGGCCTGTGGCAGGTCAACGGGCGCTCGTCGCTGACCTGGGAGGAGGCGCTGCGCTTCGACCTGTTCTACGTGGAGAACTGGACGCCGGTCATGGACCTGGTGATCCTGCTCAAAACGGTCGGGGTCGTCCTGCGCCGGGAGGGTTCCGCCTGATCGGGGCCAGCCGCCGGGGCCGGGGCGCCGCCTCCTCCGGCGGTCCGCGTCCCCCGGCGGCGCCCGGGTCGGGCAGGCGGCCGTCGTCTGCGGCCCCCGGGGGGAGTGGATTCGGCCCGCCGCGCCGTCGTCATCGGCACTCCCGTCGTCTGCGGCCCCGGGGGGAGTGGATTCGGCGATGTCACCTGAGCTCACATTGTGCGAGGTGAGCTTGCACAATGTGAGCTGAGGTGGATTTCGTCAAGCTGAGCTCGCATCGTGCGAGCTGAGGTGGATT
>ERZ772921.1901-NODE-1901-length-11683-cov-3.539044_pt1 | contig 11683 bp, 7 predicted proteins | sample MGYA00512117_ERZ772921 | MGnify/ENA primary metagenome ERZ772921 (study PRJEB29015, sample SAMEA2737944) | human oral metagenome | biome: human oral; feature: human-associated habitat; material: dental | place: China | collected 2150 ... | reverse complement strand
CGCCGCCGATGGAGCCATTCAATATGGAAAGAAGCGTCGTGTACGGCATGTGGATCTTCGCCGCGAATTCCTTGAGATTGCAGCCGTTCGATTTGATCAGCGACTTGACATAGTCCTCACGCGTCACGATTTCGCCTCCTTTTTGCGTCCTTTGATTCCATAGCCATTATACAGGCAAAAAAGAAAAAAGAAAATGTCGCTGCAATAATTTTCTTTTTTCGTTGGAAATCCCTCGATTTTATATTGATAAATCTGAAAATTTATGATACCATGAACTTGTCAAGAAAAAGAGACTTTCGCGTCTCTTGGAAACGAAAAATCGTATTGTTTGTCAATTCGTGGTAAAATTTCGTTTCATGTCCAAGAATATTTCCTGCACGGCGCAAAACTCAAAGCACCGCGATGCGCGGCAGCGCTCGGGCAGATCGGCAGACACGGAGAGGCTTCATCTTATCCGTGCTTTTGAAGAAAGGAGAACGATATGGAGAAGGCAACGGTCGTCGTCATCGGAGGAGGAGCTACGGGCGTCGGCATTCTGCGCGATCTCGCCATGCGCGGCATCGACGTGCTGCTGCTCGAAAAGGAAGATCTCGTCAACGGCGCTAGTTCGCGCTACCACGGTCTTCTGCACAGCGGCGGACGCTACGCCGTCAAGGATCAGGAGGCTGCAAAGGAGTGCATCGAGGAGAACACGATCCTCCGAAAGATCGGCAAGTCGTGCGTCGAGCCGATCGGCGGCATGTTCGTGCGTCTCGACTCGGACGATGCGGACTTCGAGGCGAGCTGGGTCGAGGGCTGTCGGGCGAGCGGCATCGAGGCGCGCCCCTTGACGCTCGACGAAGCGTTCCGCATGGAGCCGCGCCTGTCGCGTCATATCGTCTCCGCCTATGCCGTACCCGACGCGGCGATCGACGGTTTCCGCATGTCGTGCCAGAACGTCGCTTCCGCCGTACGCTACGGCGGCCGCTACAAGACATACGCCGAAGTCGTCGGCATCTTGCAGAAGAACGGCGAGCTCGAAGGCGTGCGCGTGCGCAATCGCTTCTCGGGCGAGGAATACGACATCGCCTGCGACATCCTCGTCAATGCGGCGGGCGGCTGGTGCGAGAAGGTCGCAGAGCTTGCGGGACTCAACGTCCCCGTGCAGCCCGACAAGGGCACGCTCATCGCCTTCAACCAGCGCCTCGCGAACCACGTCGTCAATCGCCTGCACAAGCCGTCGGACGGCGACATCTTCGTGCCGCACGGCTCGATCACGATCCTCGGCACGACGTCGATGAGCATCGACGACCCCGAGGACACGAGCTCGTCCTACGAGGAGATCGAGGCATTGATGAAGATCGGTGAAGAGACCTTCGAGGATCTTCGCCACTACCGCATCCTGCGCGCCTTCGCCGGCTCGCGCCCGCTCTACAAGCAGCCGGGCGCATCGGGGCGCGGCGCGTCGCGCGGCTTCGTGATTCTCGACCACGAAAAAGACGGGCTCAAGGGCATGATGACGATCGTCGGCGGCAAGTTCACGACGTACCGTCTGATGGCGGAGCGCATCAGCGACCAGATCGCCGAGAAGCTCAACGTCAAGACGCCGTGCCGCACGGCCGATGAGCCGCTCGTGCCCGAAGTCAGCGAGGAGGCGAAGAAGAAGGCGGCGAAGTACTTCCCGTCCTTCGGCACGAACCTCGCGGCGACGCGCCTCGGCCCCGACGCCTTCGAGCGCGTCGCCAAGCGCCTCGAAGAGGAGCCGGAGTCGCGCGCGCTCGTATGCGAATGCGAGAACATCACGCTCGCAGAGATCGAAGAGATCGCCAAGAGCGCGGACAGCCACATCATCAACGACATCCGACGCCGCACGCGCCTTGGCATGGGCACGTGCCAGGGCAATTTCTGCAGCCTGCGCGCCGCCGGCATCTTCGGACGCGTCGGCAGCACAGCGGGCGCGAAAGATTCGCTCGGCCAGCTCAAGGGCTTTTTGCAGGGTCGCTGGAAGGGCGTGCGTCCCGTCCTCATGGGGCGCAACATCCGCGAGACGGAGATGACGCGAGCTCTCTACGAGCTTTCCTTTAATGTCAATGGAGGCAAGAAAGCATGAAACAACGGGACGTAGCAATCATCGGCGGCGGCTTTGCCGGTCTCATGGCCGCCATCGTCTGCGCCAAGAACGGCAAAAAAGCGAGCGTATTCCTCTACGGCTCGGGTTCTTTCCCCTTGAACAGCGGACTCATCGACCTCCTCGGCTACGACGAAGCACGCACATGGGTGAAGGATCCCCTGAAGGCGATCGAGCAGCTGCCCGCCGAGCATCCTTACCATAGGATCGGCAAAGCTTCCATCGAGGAAGCCGTCGACTTCTTCCTCAAGCTCATGGAAGAGGAGGGCTTCCCCTACTGCGGCAGCCTGCATGAGCAACAATCTGCCGTGACGCCCGTCGGCACCTTGAAGCCCTCGTGTCTTGTGCCTTCATCCATGCAGGCGCCGGACTTCACCGGCAAGGACGTCATCATCGTCGGCGTCAAGGGGCTCAAGGACTGCTACCCCGAGATGATCGCGGCGAACCTCGCCGACACGCTCAAGGAGGCTTCGAGCATCCGCACGTTCGAGGTCATGCCTGAAGCCGTCGCCGAGCGCGATCTCTCGATCCTCGACGCCGCACGCTGGCTTGAGGGCGACGGTGCAACGACGGTCAGCCGCCAACTCGCCGCCGAGGACGGCGCAAACCGCGTCTTCATCTTCCCGCAGATCCTCGGCGTGCGTGGACAAAGGGTCTGCAAGAAGCTACAGGCGGCGATGAAAGGAAAGATCCTTGAGACGACCGCCATGCCGCCCTCGGCGAACGGCATGCGCCTGCGTGATGTGCTCATGAAGGCGGCGCGCCGCATGGGCGTCGAATTCTTCGAAAACGCCCGCGTCACGGGCTTTTCGGCGGACGGCAAGCGCTGCCTTTCCATCCGCGTAACAGGCGTCCACGAGAAGGACTACCGCGCCGAGAAGTTCATCCTCGCGACGGGCGGCTTTTACAGCGCCGGACTCATCTCCGAGAATCCCGGGGAAGCCTATGAGCCGATCTTCAACCTGCCCGTCGCGTGCGAAAAAGACCCCGAGAAGTGGACGGCTGCCGACATCTTTGATGCGCAGCCCTTCATGAAGGCGGGCGTCCGCACGGACGAGATGCTTCGCCCCGTCGATGAAAGAGGCGCACTCGTCTTCGAAAATGTCCACGTCATCGGGCGCGAGCTTGCCGGATGCGACTTCTGTCGCGAGCATTCAGGCAACGGCGTGGCGCTGGCGTCGGCCTACAAAGCGGCACAGGCGTGAAAGGAGCGGAATTTGATGGAAAAAACTTTTGAACTGCATGAAAACACGCCGGACACCGCCGACCACTGCATCGCCTGCACCTGCTGCATCGCGAACTGCCCCGTGACGGAGGCCACGCGCGCCTTTGCCGGCCCGAAGCTCACGGGCCCCGCACACAGCCGCATGAAGTTCGCCGAGGACGATATTGAGCGCAGTCTCGAGTACTGCTCGAACTGCAAAAACTGCGAGATCACCTGTCCCTCGGGCGTGCGCGTCGCAACGCTCAACATGCTGCAGCGCGGCGAATACTACCGCACGCACAAGCACTCGCAGAGGGACGACATGCTCGCGCACGGCGAGCGCATGGCAAAGCTCGTGCGCTCCCTGCCCTTTGGCGCAACATGCGCCAACATCGGCATGAAGATCGGCAAGGCGCTCGGCAGGAGCGTGAAGGAGTTCAAGGAAGGCAAGGACGAGGGCGAAAAGAGCACCGTCGACGTCACGCCCGAGTCGTCGACGCTTGCTAAAAAAGATGAGAAGAGCGAAAAATGACGTACGAAAAGCATGAGCAGCCGCAAGGCTTGAACGATGGACAGGCAGGGCACGAGCCGCCGATGCAGCAGCCGCCCGAGTCGCCGATGCAGCAGCCGTCTGAGCCGCGAGAACAAGTGGGGCAGCAGGCGCCGGAGGAGCGCAAGGACGGCAGCATGTCCATCATCGCGCATCTCGAAGAACTGCGGAAGCGGCTGATCTATTCGATTGCCGCCGTCGCCGTCGGCAGCGGCGTCGCCTACTTCTACATCGACGAGATCATGCGCTGCTTGACGGCGCCTGCGGGAAAACTCTACTACATGCAGCCGGCAGAGGCGTTCTTCACCTATCTGAAGATTGCGGTCTTTGGCGGCTTTTTGCTCGCTTTGCCCGTCATTTTTTACGAGATTTGGCGCTTCATCCTGCCGGCTTTGACCGTGCGCGAGAGAAAGGCGCTTCTCCTCATCGTGCCGCTTTCCGTCGTGCTCTTCGTCGTCGGCATCGCCTTTTCCTTCACCCTTGTATTGCCCGCCGCCATCCGCTTCTTCATAGGCTTTGGCACGGACAATCTGGAGCCGCTTTTTTCCTTGGGCAAGTACCTTGACTTCGTGCTGGCGTTCATCCTGCCTTTCGGCTGCATCTTTGAACTGCCGCTCATCATCGTGGTTCTCGCGAAGCTCGGGTTCGTCGGCTCTGCCTTTCTCTGGAAGCAGCAGCGCATCGTGGTGTTTCTGTCTTTCGTCATCGGCGCTGTCATTTCCCCGACACCCGATGTTTTTTCTCAGACGATGATCGCCGTGCCCATGATCCTCCTCTATGAGATCAGCTACGTCATCGTTCGGTTCGTTTTGCGCAAATAAGGAGGAATATTCGTGGCTTTCAAGGATTTACGCGAGTTTATCGAGGAACTGGAATCGCGCGGGCTTTTGCGCCGCATCAAGACGGAGGTTGACGCCGAACTCGAAATCACCGAGATCACCGACCGCGTTTCCAAGATGGAGGGCGAGAAGAACGTCGCGCTGCTCTTCGAGAACGTCAAGGGCTACGACATGCCCGTGCTCATGAACGCTTTCGGCAGCATGGAACGCATGAGCATCGCTCTGGGCGTTGAGAGTCTTGACGAGATCGCCGATGATCTGCGCGATTTCATGCGTCTGCCGAAGATCTCACTCGCGAACAAGATGGATCTCGTCACGCTCATCCCGAAGATGCGCAAGGCGGTGAACTTCCCCAAGTACGTCAAGAAAGCGCCGTGCCAGGAAGTCGTGGAGATGGATAATCCGTCGCTCGACATCCTGCCCGAGGACGGCGGTCCCTTCATCACGCTGCCGCTCGTATTTACGAAAAATCCCGAAACGGGAAAGCGCAACGTCGGCATGTATCGTCTGCAGAAGTACGACAAGAATACGACGGGCATGCACTGGCATATTCATAAAAACGGTGCGGAGAACTTCCGTGCGGCAAAGGAGCAGGGCAAGGACCGCATCGAAGTCGCCGTTGCCATTGGAACAGATCCCGTCCTCACGTATGCTGCGACGGCGCCCCTGCCGCGCGACATTGACGAGATGGTCTTCGCGGGCTTTCTGCGTCACAAGCCGGTCGAGCTTGTCAAGTGCAAGACGGTCGACATCGAGGTGCCTGCGACGAGCGAGATCGTTTTGGAGGGCTATGTGCTGGAAAGCGAACGCCGCCGCGAAGGGCCGTTCGGAGACCACACGGGCTATTATTCTCTGGCGGACGATTACCCCGTGTTTCACATCACCTGCATCACGCACCGCAAGAATCCGATTTATCCGGCGACGATCGCCCGTGAAGCCGCCGTCCGCCCGATACGCGAAATTGCCGCCAAGCTGGGCATCAGCGAGGACAAGCTCGAGCCATACGGCCACTACAAAGCGAAAATCAATCCCGCAGAAGCCTTTGCCCTGCCCGACAGGAAAGGCCGTCTGATTTTGGTTACCGCCATCAACCCGACCCCGGCGGGCGAAGGCAAGACCACGGTAACCATCGGCCTGGCCGACGCATTGAACCACATCGGCAAACAGGCCGTGGTCGCCATGCGCGAACCTTCGCTGGGCCCCGTGTTCGGCATCAAGGGCGGCGCGGCGGGCGGCGGTTATTCGCAAGTTTTGCCGATGGAAGACATCAACCTGCACTTCACCGGCGACTTCCACGCCATCGGCGCGGCCAACAACCTGCTTGCCGCCATGCTCGACAACCACATCTATCAGGGCAACGCGCTGAACATCGACCCCAAACGCGTGCTGTGGCGGCGCGCGGTGGACATGAACGACCGCCAGTTGCGCAACATCATCAGCGGCAACGGCAAACCGACCGACGGCGTGTTGCGTCCCGACGGCTTCGACATCACCGTGGCATCCGAAGTCATGGCCGTATTCTGCCTGGCCAAAGACCTGATCGACCTGAAAAACCGTTTGGGCAACATTCTGATTGCCTACGCCAAAGACGGCAGCCCCGTTTACGCCAAAGATTTGAACGCCCACGGCGCGATGGCCGCACTTTTGAAAGACGCCATCAAGCCGAATCTGGTGCAAACCATAGGCGGCACGCCCGCCTTCGTCCACGGCGGCCCCTTTGCCAACATCGCCCACGGCTGCAACTCCGTTACCGCCACCCGCCTCGCCCTGCATCTGGCCGATTATGCCGTTACCGAAGCGGGCTTCGGCGCGGATTTGGGCGCGGAAAAATTCTGCGACATCAAATGCCGCCTGGCCGGCCTGAAACCCGACGCAGCCGTCGTCGTCGCCACCGTCCGCGCCCTGAAATACAACGGCGGCGTGGCGAAAGAAGACTTGGGCAAAGAAAACGTCGAAGCCTTGAAACAGGGCCTGCCCAACCTGCTGCGCCACATTTCCAACCTGAAAAACATCTTCGGCCTGCCCGTCGTCGTCGCCATCAACCGCTTCGTTTCCGACACGGATGCCGAATTGGCACTGATTCAGACGGCCTGCGCCGAACACGGCGTGGAAGTATCGCTGGCCGAAGTGTGGGGCAAAGGCGGCGAAGGCGGCGCGGACTTGGCGCGCAAAGTCGTTTCCGCCATCGAAAACCAGCCCAACAATTTCGCCTACGCCTATGATGCCAACGACAGCATCCCCGACAAACTGCGCGCCATCGCGCAAAAAATCTACGGCGCGGCCGATGTCGATTTCAGCGCCGAAGCACGCGCGGAAATCGCGTCTTTGGAAAAACTGGGCTTGGACAAACTGCCGGTGTGCGTGGCGAAAACGCAATATTCGTTCAGCGACAACGCCAAACTTCTGGGCTGTCCGAGCGGCTTCACCATCACCGTCCGCAGCCTGACCCTGTCTGCCGGCGCGGGCTTCATCGTCGCCGTCTGCGGCAGCATCATGAAAATGCCCGGCCTGCCGAAAGTGCCTTCCGCCGAAAAAATCGACGTGGACGAAAACGGCAACATCACCGGACTGTTCTAAACGGCCGCACACCACAAGCCGCCCCGAAAGGGCGGCTTTTTTGCGCCGAACCGTATTTTCAGACGGCCTCAAACAAACAGGCGCGGACAGGACAAACCGTACAAAACCGATTCACTTGGTGTTTTAGCACCTTAGAGAACTGTTCCCCTGAAGCTCAGGCGAAGCAACGCTGTTCTGATTTAAAGTAATCCGCTAAATATAGTGAATTAAATTTAAATCAGGACAATGCGACGAGCTGCAGACATTACAGATATTACGGCAGGGCGAGTCAACTCCGTACTGGTTTAAATTTAATTCACTATATTGCGCCGCCGAACGGAAAAAAGGGATTAAGATTGCCGCTGCAGCTAAAGAGGCCGTCTGAAAAGCGAAAACCGCCGATTCATCAAACAAAAAAGGAAACACCATGCCCGCCACCCGCTATTTATTTGCCGCCCTGTCCGTTTTGGCTCTGGGCGCATATGCCGAAACCCTGCCGTTATCCAAACTACCCCAAGGCTGGCAAAGCGGCATCGAAGTGCAATGCCGCGAGGGATCCTGCTTGGGCGAAGGCGCGGTATTGCTGCAAATCAACGGCCACAAACCCCGCCTGCCCGCCGATTTTTTCACCTTCAGCACCCGCCCCGACTCCGGCAATACCCCAACCCCCGACCCGGTTACCGTGGACGACTTCAATTTCGACGGCCGGCCGGACATCGCCGTGCCGCGCGGGCAGCAAGGCCCCTACGGCTCTTGGTCGGATGACATCTACCTGCAAACCGAAGACGGAAACCTGCTGAAAAACCAAGAATTAAGCGAACTATCCGATTATTACATGGGCACACCCGAAATCGACCGCAAACGCAAACTTCTGATTGTTTATGGAAAATCCGGCGCAGCCATCCACTACACCGCACATTACCGCGTTACTCCGGACGGAAGCCTGCAACAGGTTTACCAACGCGACGACATCCACGGCGGCTGCAAGCGGCAGACGGGCATCAAAATCGAAGAAACCACCATATCCGCCAACGGAAAACAGCATACGCGCACCCGCTGCCTGACCGAGGCGCAATACGAAAAACAAATATAGTGGATTAAATTTAAACCAGTACGGCGTTGCCTCGCCTTGCCGTACTATCTGTACTGTCTGCGGCTTCGTCGCCTTGTCCTGATTTAAATTTAATCCACTATAAAGCGCGAACTGGAGAAAACGCGGCCACGCCGCTCCGGCAACGCAAAATAATTGCCCGCACCCTACCGCCGCATACATGAAAGGCCGTCTGAAACACCGTTTAAACCATGTTTTCAGACGGCCTCATGCTGCCTCTGTCTATAAATGTATCTTTTAAACAACAATAAAAAATAAAACAATCGGCGTTATTTTCAGATAAACGGATATTCATCTTCTTTTATGGTTGAGCAGCATTCCAAACCTTCTTGATTGCCCGTTATCAAACGAAGCGCAAAACAAATCCAACACACTGAATAAAATTAAATTTTTCAACACCCATTGCCTTCCGCCCAAAGATGCCGTTTTCAGACGGCCCCAACCCTGCCGCCTGACGAGTAACGGCCTTCAAACATACCGTTTGTCAAAAAAAATATGTTTTCAGCAATTTTTTTTGACAAATTAAAATTGCAAAAAAATTGCACTTCATGGATAATCTCCCCCGTTCGGTCGGCAGCGTGCACCCGCCCTTCCCAATATCGGGTGAACCCTCCCTTCGCGCTGCCGCACTCAACAATGATTTTGTTTTTGTGTATTCTCTCTGTTTTATCGCCCTCCCCGTGAGGGCTTCTTTTTTGCCCCGCCGATTGGTTTTCAGACGGCCTCCGCGCCGCCGCATTAAACAGATTCATACAAAATCTTCAAATAACTCGTTTGCCTATTGCATGGAAACAGCGCAAGATAGCAGCATTCAAAACTTCCCCCCTTAATTTGCTCCAAGGAGTTACTCAATGAATACTTTTCATCTTTCAGGCTATCCGCGCATCGGTGCGAAGCGCGAGCTGAAATTTGCCGTCGAAGCCTTTTGGAAAGGCGCGAAAACCGAAGCCGAGCTGCAATCCGTAGCCGCCGAAATCCGCCGTTTGAACTGGGCGGCGCAAAAAGCCGCCGGTGCGGATTTGCTGCCGGTAGGCGATTTCTCGTTCTACGACCATGTGCTTGATTTGCTGTGCGCTTTGGGCGGCATTCCGAAACGCTTCGGTTTCGACGCGGCCAACCTGAGCCTGCCCGAATACTTCCAGCTGGCACGCGGCAACGCCACCCAGTTTGCGATGGAAATGACCAAATGGTTCGACACCAACTACCACTTCATCGTGCCCGAATGGTCTGCCGACACCGAATTCAAAGTAAACGCCAAAAACCTGATTACGCAAATCAAAGAAGCCAAAGCGCAGGGCTACGGCATCAAGCCTACCTTGGTCGGCCCCGTTACCTTGGCTTGGCTGGGTAAAAAGAAAGACGGCATCAACTGCCGCGTGAAAGACCTGCTGCTACCCAAACTGCTGCCCGCTTACGCGCAACTGCTGCGCGAGCTGGCCGCCGAAGGTGCGGATTGGGTTCAAATCGACGAGCCGATTCTGGCTGCCGAAGCCGGTTTTGCATGGCTGGACGCATTTGCACCGGTTTATCAAGAACTGTCAGGCACCGGCGTGCGCATCCTCGTCGGCACTTACTTCGCTTCCGTTGCCGAACACTTGGACCTGTTGAAATCCCTGCCCGTACAAGGCCTGCACATCGACTGCGTGCGCGCGCCGGAACAACTGGCCGTGTTTGCCGAAGGCTGGCCGAAAGACCGCGTGTTGTCCGTCGGCCTGATTGACGGCCGCAACGTATGGCGTGCCAACCAGTCCAAAGTCATCGCCACTTTGGAACCGGTTAAAGCCAAATTGGGCGAAAACCTGTGGATTGCCCCAAGCTGCTCCCTGCTGCACAGCCCGCAAGACTTGGCCGTGGAAGAAAAACTGGACGGCGAAATCAAATCATGGATGGCTTTTGCCGCACAAAAACTGGTGGAACTGGGCGTAGTGAAACGCGCGCTGGAACAAGGCAAAGACGCCGTTCAAGCCGAACTGGCCGCATCCGATGCCGCCGCCGCCGACCGTGCGACCAACAAGAAAATCCACAACGATGCCGTCAAAGCCCGCGTGGCCGCCCTGCCGAAAGGCGCAGACCAGCGCAAATCCCCGTTTGCCGAACGCATCAAGGCACAACAGGAATGGATGAAGCTGCCCGTCCTGCCGACCACCACCATCGGCTCCTTCCCGCAAACCACTGAAATCCGCCAAGCGCGCGCCGCGTTCAAAAAAGGCGAATTGAGTGCCGCCGACTACGATGCCGCGATGAAAAAAGAAATCGCCTACTGCGTCGAAGTACAGGAAAAACTGGAAATCGACGTGCCCGTACACGGCGAAGCCGAGCGCAACGATATGGTGGAATACTTCGGCGAACAGCTGTCCGGCTACTGCTTCAGCCAATTCGGCTGGGTGCAAAGCTACGGCAGCCGCTGCGTGAAACCGCCTATCATCTTCGGCGACGTTTCCCGCCCGAACCCAATGACCGTTTACTGGTCCACCTACGCGCAAAGCCTGACCAAACGCCCGATGAAAGGCATGCTGACCGGCCCGGTTACCATGTTCAAATGGTCTTTCGTCCGCGACGACATACCGTTGAGCGAAGTGGCCAAACAAATCGCTTTGGCACTGAACGACGAAGTATTGGACTTGGAAAAAGCCGGCATCAAAGTCATCCAAATTGACGAGCCCGCCATCCGCGAAGCCATGCCGCTGAAAAAAGCGCAGTGGGACGAATTCCTGGCCTGGGCCTGCGAATCCTTCCGCCTGTCCAGCACCGGCGCGGAAGACAGCACCCAAATCCACACCCATATGTGCTACTCCGAGTTCAACGACATCCTGCCCGCCATCGCCAGCATGGATGCGGACGTGATTACCATCGAAACTTCGCGCTCCGACATGGAATTGCTGACCGCGTTCGGCGACTTCAAATACCCGAACGACATCGGCCCGGGCGTGTACGACATCCACAGCCCGCGCGTACCAACCGAAGCCGAAGTGGAGCACCTGCTGCGCAAGGCAATGGAAGTCGTGCCCGTGGAACGCCTGTGGGTAAACCCCGACTGCGGCCTGAAAACACGCGGTTGGAAAGAAACCATCGAGCAGCTTGAAGTGATGATGGCGGTTACCAAAAAACTGCGTCAGGAACTGGCTAAATAATCAGGCCGCCTGAAAAGCATCAAGGCCGTCTGAAAACCTCCAAACAGGTTTTCAGACGGCCTTTTATTTCCAAACGGATTCATTCAGTTTGTCAGACTGTATTTCAATTTTATATCGCCTTTTTGCATTCCCTCGGCATTTCGGAAATATTTCAAGGCTGCTGCGACTTCAAACTTCCGGATTCC
>ERZ772921.1900-NODE-1900-length-11691-cov-5.290048_pt1 | contig 11691 bp, 8 predicted proteins | sample MGYA00512117_ERZ772921 | MGnify/ENA primary metagenome ERZ772921 (study PRJEB29015, sample SAMEA2737944) | human oral metagenome | biome: human oral; feature: human-associated habitat; material: dental | place: China | collected 2150 ... | reverse complement strand
TTCAAGTTTACGAGTTGACAAGTTGGTGGGCGTTAGCCATTTTTTCACCCTTTCATCTTTTCACCTTTCAAGTTTACGAGTTGACAAGTTGGTGGGCGTTAGCCATTTTTTCACCCTTTCATCTTTTCACCTTTCAAGTTTACGAGTTGACAAGTTGGTGGGCGTTAGCCATTTTTTCACCCTTTCATCTTTTCACCTTTCAAGTTTACGAGTTGACAAGTTGGTGGGCGTTAGCCATTTTTTCACCCTTTCACCCTTTCACCCTTTCACCTTTTCACCTTTACAACTCCTTTCCCATTATCCCAAGAAAAACATCACCATCATTTGCACGATAATCACGCGCAGAAACATGCCGAGGGGATAAACGGTGGCGTAAGTAACGGCAGGTGTGTCGCCTTCGAGCGTTTCGCTGGCGTAAGTAAGAGCCATTGGGTTGGCCATCGACCCGCAAAGGATGCCGCAAATAGAGCCGAAGTCGAGTCGCTTAGTGCGCAAGGCGATATAGCCCACCAACAGAACGGGTACAACCGTGAGCACGAAACCAAGCCCCACCCATAGCAATCCCTCTGGGCGTATCACCGTTTTGAAGAAGTCTTGACCTGCATCCAAGCCCAAACAGGCCAGATAGAGCGACAAACCTAACTGGCGGAGCATGAGCGATGCACTGCGCGTTGTGTACGAAACAAGGCGGAAACGTGGGCCAATGCTGCCCACAAGTATGCCCATCACGATGGGACCGCCTGCCAAACCCATGCGTACGGGGGCGCTCATGCCGGGCAACATGATGGGGATGGTGCCCAGGGCAAGACCCAAAAGCATGCCCAGGAAGATGGCTCCGAGGTTGGGTTCGTTAAGCGTTTGTACGGCGTTGCCAAGATAATGCTCCACGTTTTCAAGCGCATCGTGTTCGCCAACCACCGTAACGCGGTCGCCATATTGCAAGCGCAGGTCGTTTGTGCCGAGAAGTTTGGTGTCGCCACGCGTAACACGACTGACGTTTACGCCATAGGTGTTGCGCAGTTGCAGCGAACCAAGCTTTTTTCCATTGAGCATCGGACGGGTGATAACCACCACCTTCGACTCCACTTTCTTGTCGATGTGGTTCCAGTCTATCTTGTCTTTGTTCCAATCTTTATCCACTTTCTTCCCCAACAACAACTCCATTCCGCCCACTTCATCGTCGGTTGTAACCACAAGAACGTTGTCTCCTAGTTTCAGTTTTGTGGTAGAAACGGGCACGATAACCTGCTCGTTGCGCCATATTCTTGATACGATAAAGCGGATATGTGCCATTTGTGAAATCTCGGCCAGCGTCTTTCCGTCGATGGCTTGGTTCACAATTTCGTATTGTGCCACGTAAGTATGGTCTTCGTCTTGTGGCGAACGGGGCACCAAGTCGTCGGGTTTTACAAAGAATTTACGGAGGAATATCATGGCGAAGATAACGCCTAGAACACCCAAGGGATAGGCCACGGCACAGCCAAGTGCTGCACTACGCGTGGAGAAACCGAAGTTTTCGAGTGCTTGTTGGGCGGCTCCAAGGGCTGGCGTGTTGGTAACGGCACCCGAAAGTATGCCTACCATCGTTTGCAGTGGCACGTTGGTTACTTCCGAAAGCACCAATGCGAGGATGGTTCCCACGGCTATAACGGCAAATCCCCAAAGGTTTAGCGAGATGCCTTCTTTGCGTAACGACCCGAAGAAGTTGGGGCCAACGTGCAATCCCAGCGTGTAAACGAAGAGCACCAAACCAAAGGCCTCGGCATATTGTAGCACGGTGGGGTCGATGTCTAACCCCCAATGGCCTGCAATGATGCCGATAAAGAAGACGAAAGCCACGCCAAGCGAAATGCCCTTGACGTGTATCTTACCCAGAATTAGGCCTACATAGCATATCAGCGACAGCACAACCACGGTCTGAATGGCTGAATGCACGGTGAACAGGCCGTTAATCCAATCCATGCGTATATTTATTTTGATATTCTTTGCAAAGGTAGTGCAAAGGTGGTGAATGGCAAAATGTTGGGAGAAATAAAATACAGGCTCGCCTCTAATTCTGTTTCAAAGGGGAAGAACAGGATGATACAATGCATTTTGCAGTCAAAACGCATTGCAATATGCAGTCAAAACGCAGTGTAATATGCAGCAAAACGCAAGACACATGACTAGGTCTAAATTTACTTTACACGTTTTTTGGTTGTTGTTGCTGGATTGGTTTACAAATTTTTACTTGCTTACTGAACAGCCTTACGCCTCCAAGGAATGCGCTTACACGATACAAGATGCAAGCAAAACAAGAAGTTCACATGTTTACAGAAAGAAAACACCTGCGCTTATACAAGGAAACACGTATACTCATACAAAGGAATCACGCGCTTACGCAAAGAAACGCATGCGCCTATAACAAAATTTTTTTGCACCTAAATCCAATAGTTAACAGGCTTGCACAAAGAAACGCATGCACTTGTACGAAGAAAAACACACCCTTATACAAAGAAGTACCATGCACTTATACAAAGAAGTACATGCACAGATGCCAAGAGTTGGGATGTTTACATCGAGAAACACGCGAACACGTCAACTCCTAACGGCCGTTGCCCGCTTATCAATTATTTTAGGTTGTTTTCATCGTTTCCCGTCCATCTTTCATTTGTTTGTCGGCATCTTGCCAACCTTATTCTCTTAACGTAGCAGGCTACGCCTTCAAAAATAAGGCAGGCAATATGCTCAACAATACACAAAATCTGCACAGGCGCTACGTGAACCGATTGGGGTTCAAGGAAACAGATGCCCTTGCATCAAACACACGTACGGATGCCAAGCAGCACACGTACTTCTATCGCATTGTGGAAAAGGTTTTCCGCGCCATTCGATGCCATGCGCATTGCGGTTCAGGTGCGGTATGATGCGCGAGCAACGAGGGGCAACTCCTCCAAGGGTGTTTGAACGTTATTTATTTTGGTGATTATGAACTACTGAGGTAACACCCAAGGAAAAACCGCCAACGCGAAAAACCAATGAGGGGATGCTGACAAGCTAGGGAACGGCCACGCCTCAGTTTATGCCTACGCCACAGGCCCCAGCCCGCAACAAGGGATGTTGCTGCACTTGCCCTCACTCCATGCCGGTTGCCTTCCCCTTTGGCCGCACCATGGGCTATGACCTATACGCCAAGTGCAACTGTCGGCAAGCCCAGAAAGCAAGCCGAGTGCTCATTCATTAAGGTTGGCATGCAACACACATGCAGAAGAAGTGGAAAAGGAGTTCAAATCCATAGGGCAAAGATACAATAGTGCCCTTAAAGGCTAATTGCAGCACTTGCAGGAAGAATGAGGAGGTATGCATATTGCACCAACGAAAGCTGCAATACGACAAGTGCCAACCCTCTCATTCCCGTTCTCTTATGTTTCTGTCTAACTCTTTCTACGATGTTTCTATAAATGTTATCAGTTAAGTCTAACTCTAAATTCTCTGCTCCGGAATCAAGTTTCTAATTCACTCTAACTCTATTCCTTGCCTGCTCGGTGGTGCATGTGCCGAGCCCAATCTGCCATGATGTACTCATTTGTTGGGGCGACATTGCAGAAAGAGAACCATGCACCTGAGGGCGGTTACCGTTTACGGTACTGCGACGGGGAAACTCCCACCTGTTCTTTGAAGAACTTCCCTAGGAAGCTTTGGTTGGGGAAATTGAGTTCTTGGGCTATTTCCTTCACGCTCTTAGTGGTGTTTTTAAGTTGCACGCGCAACTCCAACGTGATGTACTTGTCAATCCATTGGTTGGGCGTTCGCTTGCTAACGTTGCGCACCGTTTCGGAGAGATACTTAGGCGTGATGCCCAATTGCTCGCCATACCAGCTTACGCGTCTTTCTTTTTTAAAGTTCTGTTCTACCATTTTAATGAACTTGGCGAAGATGGCTTCGGCTCGTGTCTTCTTCAAGTCCGTAGTCTGTTGTACACGATAGATTGCGTCCGAGGCGTTGTAAATCATCGTCGTAATCATCGAACGCACCGTATCTTTGCGATATCTATGCCCAGCCTGCTGCATTTTCTTCTCAATGAGCGACAGGTGGAGGAGCATTTCGCTTCCCTCTTCGGCATTGAGTGTGAATACAGGGTTGGTTCGTGAGAAGAGTATCAAGGACGAAAGCTCATGGATGCCCATGATGATTTCGTTCATGAAGTCCTTAGACAGCAGTATGGCTATACCCTTGCAGTTGGTGCTCAACTCCCCGCTGTTGAGTATTGGGCCAGCAGGAACAACCATGATGTGGTTGGGTTGAAGCTCATACGTAATCGTGTCTACTGTGTAACGGGCGCTACCCTGAGCACAAATGGCTAGCACCAAACATTGCATTTTGTGCGGACCCATGAGGTCCGACAGCTTGTTGAGGTCGTCGACGAGAACTAAGTCGTCGTCCATACACACAACGTCGCAGCTTTCTTTGACAATGGGAATTGTCAAGTCGTTCAATTGTAGTTTCCGCATTTCCTTACCTTTTACTTCGCAAATATAGGAAATTTTGAGCAGAACCGCAAGCTTTCGACAAGAAAAAAGAACGAAAATTTGAAAATAGTTACTTATTAAAAAAGAAACTTCTCATACAGACCAATTGAGGTTTCCATTGCCTCGACATTTTGGACATGTTCAGAACGAAAGTACTTGTCTCCGTGGACAATAAGTTTATAGGTGGGTTTAACGATGAATTTGCTAAAAAACTGCTCGTCTGTTGCGCCGTTGCAAATATAGCGAAAACCGTTGATGTAAACTTTTTCTCCACTTCGAGTTCCTCTAAAAGTAATACGTACAACGCCCTGAAAATGATGGGGGAAGACGTATGTAAGGGTGTCGTTGCGCACGTCTACATAGCTTGGGCCGAACACTTTGACCACCCGCGGAGCGCGAACGAGCCGCAAGGGTGTGGCGGGAGGGAGCGTTTCGGGATGCACATAGCGCACGGGCGATTGCCAAGAGATGGTGTCGGCAAGGTTAATTTGCCAGGGCAAGGCCTTGTCGTTGCCGTCTTGCCACTCGCTTTCGGGTGGTTGCAGCCCTCGGTTTGCTCGCCTGCAAGCCCAATTTTCATCGCTTTGGAAGGCGAAAGGAGTACCGTCCGCATTTTCGCCCCAATAGCAAACGGCCACTTGACGGCGACCCACATGGGGCATTGTGGGGCAATACCACAGCGAGATGGTGTTGGCGTTGCGGGACAGGAAAGGCGTAACGTCGTAGACGATGTTAACAACCGACGTGTCGCCTTGTGCACGATAGGGTTCAAAGAGGTTTCGGCTTACGTTCATTCCATTCACCAACAGCTGCGTTTTGCCTGTGGTGGCCACGCTAACGTAAGCCTTGCGCGGCTTGTCGTTCTGCTTATACGTTCGCAAAAACCATTGCATCGCGGTGGAATCTGGCTGTGGCGCGCTTATCCACGGCGCTTGATAAGGGGTTAAACGCATGGAAGATGTTGGCGCGATGGCGCAATTACCCGTTCCTTCCTCGTTTACGACGCATTTCGATGGAGTTAAAACAGGCACTGAACGCGGCACAACCAAACTGTCTTCATCGCCAACAACCAAGCTTTGACCCTGCATCTGCGAGCCTGTATTCATCATAGGAGTGACGGGACATGCTGCCACAAAGCCTTCGCCGTCCGTGCGGAAAACAGCGTTATATTGCCCTTGGTACTCCTTATATATAATAGGAGTGGCGGAACACGCTGCCTCAACACTTTCGCTGTCTGTGCGGAAAACAGCACGATCTTGCCCTTGGCACTCCTTATATATAATAGGAGTGGCGGAAGAAGTCGCCACAACGCTTTCGCTGTCTGTGCGGAAAACAGCATCATCTTGCCCTTGGCACTCCTTATATATAATAGGTGTGGCGGAACACGCTGCCACAATATTTTCGCCACCTACGCAAAAAGCAGCGTTATCTTGTCCTTGGTACTCCTTATATATAATAGGCGAAGACAGGGCGTGCGATGTGGGAACAACAGCCAAAGCCCCATCGGTACATTGCAGACCATCGCCTTTTGGGTCCGAAAAAGCACTGCCATTGTACGCGCAGGCATTATTCGTGGCTGCAAACATGGCCTTTGCACCACGAACAGGCACCGACACTGCCCATGCTAATGTTACAAGGGCAACGGCGAGGGGAACACCCATCATGCACGCCCTGCACTTCATCGTAAGACGGCCTCCTTACCCGCCTTTAACTTCACTTTGCACGCCTTTCCATTATAGTACAGCGTGGTTTGTCCGCCCACCTTGCTCTTAATGCGCACTTGGGTTACGCTACCATTGTGCCAAGAGAAGTCTACAACGAAACCACCACGCGCACAAAGGCCCTTAACACTGCCCGAAGGCCACGCCGCGGGCAACGCAGGCAAGAGCCTAATACCACGTGCGCTTTGCATCAGCATTTCGCAAACGCCAGCCGTTCCGCCGAAGTTACCGTCTATTTGGAAAGGCGGATGGGCATCGAAAAGGTTGGGATAGGTGCCACCACCAGGGCCTGCATCGCTCTTCCTGACGGCATCGGGGCCCACATAGGTCAGCAGTTTACGATATATTTGGTAGGCCTTCTCGCCATTGTAAAGCCTAGCCCAAAGGTTAATACGCCATCCCGTGCTCCATCCCGTGGAGATGTCGCCCTTCTGAACCAGTGTCTTTCGGGCGGCCTCAGCTAGTTCGGGCGTTGTTTCGGGTGCGATGTGATGACCCGGATACAGCCCGATAAGGTGGGTTTGGTGGCGATGTTGGGGGTCGAAATCGCTCCAATCGTAGTACCATTCGTTCAAGTCGCCCTCCTTGCCCACGGTATATAGATGCAAGCGGTCCATCGTTTGGCGCAGCTTTTTGCCGAAAGCCGTTGGCCGTCCGTTCAGAATTTCATCTGCGGTAGCCGTGTTGGCGAACAATTCGCGCAATATGGCGAGGTCTGCCGTACCGCCATACACCGTAGTTCCGTGGTAGCCATCGGGCGTAACATATTCGTTTTCGGGCGATGTGCTGGGCGCAGTAATCAGCTCGCCCGGTTTCTTGGGGTTCTCAACAAGCCATCGCAACATAAAGTCGCACGCCCCTTTCATCAGTGGGTAGAGCGTGTGGCGAAGATAATGGCGGTCGCGTGTAAAGTCGTACTGTTCCCAAAGGTTGCTCAACAACCATGCTCCCCCAAGGTTCCAGTTGGCCCATTCAGGACTTTCTCGTTTCTCTCCCACGGGGTTCGTCATGGCCCACAGGTCGGTGTTATGGCTCGAACACCAGCCCTCGTTAATGCCGTAATAGTTTCGTGCAGCGTAACGGCCGTTCACGGATAGGGCCTTCACCATGCCAACCAAAGGCGTGGTCAGCTCGGCAAGGTTAGCCACTTGCGCAGGCCAATAGTTCTCTTCAAGGTTGATGTTAACCGTATAGTTACTTCGCCAGGGTGCTCTAACGTGCGGATTCCAAAGTCCTTGCAGGTTAGCAGGCACGCCAGGTGTGCGCGACGAGCTGATGAGCAGGTATCGGCCAAACTGAAAGTAAAGCGTCTCAAGATAAGGATTGGTTTCTCCCTTCGTGGTGTAGTCTTGCAGTTGCTGCTCGGTTGTTCGGAGCGTATCAAGCTTTGTGCCGTCCAAATGCAGGGCAAGGCGACCGAAAAGGGCCTGATAATCGTCCGTATGGTTTTGTTTTAGCTGTTCGAAAGTGCAGTTTTGCAGGTTCTTCAAGTCGGTTTCTGCCAGTTGCACATAAGGTGCGCCTTGCGTTACGGGGTGCTTGTCAAAGCCGTTATAGCTTGTTTCGTTAACGACATACAGCACCACTTGTGTGGCGTTGCTTATCAAGAGCGTGCTGTCCTGCGCCGTTATGGTGCCGCCTGTGGCCTTCGCTTGCAGCAGGTTACAAAAGTGGACGGTGCTGTCGGGGTGGCCTTCGGCATGACCCGTGAGCCTGATGGTGTTGCCTTCCACACGTGTTTGATGGTTGAGCAACGAGGTAAGCGACAGTTGCAGGCTGATGGCGTGGGGTTTGTTGGCCGTAAGGCGAACCATGATGGCGCGGTCGGGATGCGAGGCGAAGTATTCTCGACGATAACTTACGCCCTCACTTTCATAATTCACCTTTACCAAACTACTGTCCAAATCAAGTTCTCGGCGATAGTTCTTCAAAGGCACATCGGCGTTTGCAGGCACTTTCGTATCGCGGATGCACAGGATGGAAAGCGGCTGATACCAAGCCGAATTATGCCCTTGTACGCGCAGTTGCAGCGAGTCGGCCAATGCGTAATTCTCTTCAAACAAGGCTTTTCGTATCTGTGGAATCCACTTGTGTGCGCCTGCATCTTCGTTTGGGTCGATGGGTTTGCCGCTCCACAGCGTGATGTCGTTCAGTTTAAGATAGTCGCAATGCGGGTTTCCGTCTACCATTGCGCCGAGTTTTCCGTTGCCAATGGGCATGCTGTTCTCGAAGAAGGAGCCGGGGCGATTGTCCCAAATGCGCAGGGGCAGACCTTGCCCGAACGATGTAAGGGCCGAAAAAAGTAGTGTTGCTGTTGTTAAGATTGTTTTTCTCATTTGTCGATTGTTGTTTGTGGGGGAAAGATAGGGGCAAATGTTATCGTCTACCACGTGTTTTCTATTTGCCAACGCCATAAGCCGCAACACGCAGGGCAGGGCTTGCACAGACGTTTAGGCGGCCAGCCTGGCCGTTTTGCTAATAAGCACCATTAAGGACAGGCGCTAACAATTGCGCGTTTGTTTTTAGACCCTGCCCAATAACAAAGAAGAGGCTGCACCCGAAAGGCAGTCTCTCCTTATTATATATACATGTAAGCTTGCGAGTTGTTAGCTTAATGTTATCTGCTGTGCGCTCCATTCTGCCCAAAGCCCGCTGCTCCATCCAGCCGAAAGCGTTTGAAGGCCGAAGAACACACCTGCTAACGAACTCAGACACTTTGCCACATACGCGGTTGCCCTTATGCGTCGATGTTGGCGTAAGTGGCGTTCTGTTCGATAAACTCGCGGCGTGGCTCCACGTCGTCGCCCATAAGCATGGAGAAAATCTCATCGGCATCGGCGGCGTTTTGGATGGTCACTTGTTTAAGCAGGCGCGTTGAGGGGTCCATCGTCGTTTCCCAAAGCTGTTCGGGATTCATCTCTCCCAAACCTTTATAGCGTTGCACGTGTATGCTCTTGTTGTCTTCTTGCCCTTCGCCGTACTTATCGATAAAGGCCTGGCGTTGCTGTTCGTTATAGCAATATTCGCGCACCTTGTTCTTATACGTACAGAGGTAGAGGGGCGGTGTGGCGATGTAAAGGTGACCTTCTTGTATGATGCGCGGCATGAAACGATAGAAAAGGGTCATGATAAGCGTGTCGATGTGCGAACCATCGACGTCGGCGTCGGTCATGATGATAATCTTATCGTAGCGCAACTTGTCGATGTTGGCCTCCTTATCGTCTTCTCCTTCAACGCCGAAACGCACACCAATGCTCTGTATGATGTTCATTACCGACTCGGCCTCGAACACCTTATGCCATTGCACCTTCTCCACATTCAATATCTTTCCTTTCAGCGGAAGTATGGCTTGCGTGTAGCGGTCGCGCCCTTGCTTGGCCGAACCACCTGCCGAGTCGCCCTCGACGAGGAATATTTCAGACGTTTTGGGGTCTTTGTTAGAGCAGTCGGCCAGCTTACCTGGCAGTCCGCCGCCCGACATGGGGTTCTTTCTCTGAACACTCTCGCGTGCCTTGCGGGCAGCGATACGCGCTGTGGCGGCCAATATCACCTTATCGCAAATAAGCTTAGCCTCCTTGGGATGCTCTTCCAGATAATAGCCCAGAGCCTCGCCTACGGCCTGCTGAACGGCACCCGACACTTCGCTGTTGCCCAGCTTGGTTTTGGTTTGGCCTTCAAACTGCGGCTCGGCCACCTTGATAGAGATAACGGCCGTAAGTCCTTCGCGGAAGTCTTCGCCTGCTATTTCAATCTTCGACTTCTCTATCTGCTTAGATATAACGGGGTCGTTGTCGGCGTATGCTTTGAGCGTACGCGTAAGGGCCATGCGGAAACCCGTGAGGTGGGTACCGCCTTCAATGGTGTTGATGTTGTTCACATACGAGTGTATGTTCTCGCTGTAATCGGTGTTATACATCACGGCCACCTCGATGGGGATGTTTTGTTTCTCCGTTTTAAGGTAGATAACATCGTCGAAGAGGTGTGTGCGGTGGCGGTCGACGTAACGCACAAACTCTTTCAGTCCGTCTTTGGCATGGAACGTTTCCGTACGTGTCTTGCCGTTTTCATCGGGGCGAAGGTCGGTCAGGGTTATCTTAACGCCGGCATTGAGGTACGCCAATTCGCGCATGCGCGATGCAATGATGTCCCAACGGTACACCGTTGTGGTGAAAATGCTGGGGTCGGGCCAAAATTGTTGGCGCGTTCCGCGCTTATCCGTCTCGCCGACAACCTTTACAGGATAAAGCGGTTTACCCGTTTCGTACTCTTGTTGGTAAATTTTTCCGTTGCGGAACACCTGCGAGAGCATTCTCGAAGACAATGCGTTTACGCAGCTAACGCCCACGCCATGCAGTCCGCCGCTCACCTTATACGAGCCTTTGTCGAACTTACCGCCGGCGTGCAGCACGGTCATCACCACTTCCAGTGCCGATTTGTGCAGCTTTTCGTGTTCGTCTACGGGTATACCTCGCCCGTCGTCTTGCACGGTTATGGAGTTATCTTCGTTAATCGTTACTTCGATGTTGCTACAATAACCGGCCATAGCCTCGTCGATAGAGTTATCCACAGTTTCGTTAACGAGGTGGTGCAGTCCCTTTTCGCTGATGTCTCCGATGTACATCGCGGGGCGTTTGCGCACCGCTTCCAAGCCTTCAAGCACTTGGATGTTACTGGCCGAGTAGTTGTTCTCGTTGTTTTGATTTTCTACCATTGTCTTGATTAGGAATTTTAATATGCAAAGATACTAAAAATCAGCGAGAAACGGAAAGGTTTTACGACGAATTAACGGGGAGAGGTTGAGGAGTTAAGGAGTTAGGGAGTTAAGGAGTTAAGCCGTATGCTTTTTTAAACACAATGCTGTGTATGCGAATGGATTGAAAAGCATAACGACAAGTTAAGCCGCATGCCTTTTGAACTCATGAGCGTGTATTCTCGTTGATTCGTTTGCTGCGAGAAATCTACAATACAACAAAGAGAAATGAATAACCCCATCACCTTAAAAGCATACGGCTTAACTCCTTAACTCCTTAACTCCCTAACTCCTAAGCGAAGCACCACATAAAAACAACGATCCGCAGCTCCCTGTCGGAAACTGCGGATTTGTAAGCGTTGCCTCAAAACCGAGCTATTAGCCCAGCTTATTGATATGCAGAGCCAAGCTCGACTTCAAGTTGGCTGCCTTGTTCTTGTGTATAATGTTGGTCTTTGCAAGTTTGTCCAGCATTTTCTGAACGGTGGGATAAAGCTTAACAGCCTCGTCCTTATTGGTAAGAGCGCGCAGCTTACGAACGGCATTACGCATTGTCTTCGCATAATACTTGTTATGCAGAGTCCGCACCTTTGTTTGGCGTATTCTCTTTAATGATGATTTGTGATTTGCCATCTCTTATTTCCTTTTTATTTTTTAGTAGTCCCTAGGAGAGTCGAACTCCTCTTTAGAGAATGAAAATCTCTCGTCCTAA
>ERZ772921.1899-NODE-1899-length-11691-cov-25.154177_pt1 | contig 11691 bp, 7 predicted proteins | sample MGYA00512117_ERZ772921 | MGnify/ENA primary metagenome ERZ772921 (study PRJEB29015, sample SAMEA2737944) | human oral metagenome | biome: human oral; feature: human-associated habitat; material: dental | place: China | collected 2150 ... | reverse complement strand
TACTCCACGGTCGCCGGCTTCGTGGAGGCGGGGGAGTCCGGCGAGGCCGCCGTCGTGCGCGAGGTCGCCGAGGAGACCGGGCTGCGCGTGGAGACGGTCGAGTTCGTCGCCTCCCAGCCCTGGCCCTTCCCCCGCTCCCTCATGCTCGGATACCGCGCCCGCCTCGCCCCGGGCGAGCACCTGGCGCACCCCGACGGGGAGGAGGTCACCGACGCCCTGGTGCTCTCCCGCGCCGAGCTCGACGATGCCCTGGGAACCGGTGCTGTCGTCCTGCCCGGACCCACGTCGATCGCCCGCATGCTCATCGAGGACTGGTACGGCGGGCCGATCCGATGAGCCTCGGCGGGACGGCCCCGAGGAGGACGGCCGCTCAGCGCGCCCGCGAACGACGTCGTGACCCGGTTCGTCGACGGCCCGCCGGCGGCTCGGTGCGACACACCGATGCTCGTCGGCGGTCCATGGCAGGCTGACCCGTGATGAGCGAGCACGCCCCACGCCCTCCCGCGCGGACCCGGCCGGGCCCCGGCGCCCCCGGGCTCCCCGGTCCCGCTGCGCTGCTCGACGCCCTGGACCCCGATCAGCGCCAGGTCGCCGAGCACCTCGAGGGGGCCCTGTGCGTCCTCGCCGGCGCGGGCACGGGCAAGACCCGGGCCATCACCTACCGCATCGCCTACGGGGTCGCCGTCGGCGCCTACCAGCCCACCCAGGTCCTGGCCGTGACCTTCACCGCCCGGGCCGCCGGTGAGATGCGCTCGCGCCTGGCCGACCTGGGCGTCCCCGGGGTGCAGGCCCGCACCTTCCACTCCGCCGCCCTGCGCCAGCTCACCTACTTCTGGCCCACTGCCATCGGGGGCCGCCGTCCTGAGATCCAGTCCCACAAGGCCCCCCTCGTGGGCGCGGCCGCCCGCCGCCTGGGCGTGTCCACCGACCGGGCCCTCATTCGCGACCTGGCCGCCGAGGTCGAGTGGGCCAAGGTCACCATGACCCTGCCCGAGGACTACGTCCAGGTGTCCGCAGCCGCGGGCCGCACCGGGGTGGCCGGGATGGAGCCCGCCGCCGTGGCCCAGGTCCTGGTCGCCTACGAGGAGGCCAAGAGCGAGCGCGGCGTCATTGACTTCGAGGACGTCCTGCTCCTGACGGTCGGTATCCTGCTGGACCGCGAGGACGTCGCCGCCCAGGTGCGCGGCCAGTACAAGCACTTCGTGGTCGACGAGTACCAGGACGTCTCCCCCCTCCAGCAGCGGCTGCTGGACCTGTGGCTGGGACGGCGGCGCCAGCTGTGCGTGGTGGGGGACGTCTCCCAGACCATCTACTCCTTCACCGGGGCCACCCCCAACTTCCTCACCGGCTTCGCCTCCCGCTACGAGGGGGCCCGTACGGTGCGCCTGAGCCGCGACTACCGCTCCACCCCCCAGGTGGTCTCCCTGGCCAACCAGGTCCTGGCGCGCTCACGCCGGGGCGGGGTGCTGCGTCTGCCCGCCGGCGCCGTCGAGCTCGTGGCCCAGCGTCCCGCCGGGCCCGCTGTGCGCTACCAGGCCTATGACGACGACGTCGCCGAGGCCCAGGGCGTGGTGGCCCAGGTGCAGCGACTGCGCTCCAGCGGCGTGCCACTGAGCGAGATCGCCGTCCTGTACCGCACCAACTCCCAGTCCGAGGCCATTGAGCAGGCCCTGTCCCGTGCCGGGATCGGCTACCTGGTACGCGGGGGCGAGCGCTTCTTCGAGCGCGAGGAGGTCAAGCGCGCCATGGTGGTGCTCCGGGCCGCGGCCCGCACCGAGCGGGCCACCCTGACCGGGGACCTGGGGGCCGACGTGCGCACCGTCCTGGCCCGGGAGGGCTGGCACGCCGAGCCGCCCGCCGCCCAGGGGGCCGTGCGCGAGCGCTGGGAGTCCCTGGCCGCCATTGTCGAGCTCGCTGACCAGATGGCCGAGCGCCGGGGCTCCGACCTGGACGCCCTGGTGACTGAGCTCACTGAGCGGGCCTCCGCTCAGAACGCCCCCACGGTGGCGGGTGTCACCCTGGCCTCCCTGCACGCCTCCAAGGGCCTGGAGTGGGACGCCGTCCTGCTGGTAGGGGCCTGCGAGGGGCTGCTGCCCATATCCCTGGCCGAGGGGGCCGACGCCGTCGAGGAGGAGCGCCGCCTGCTCTACGTAGGCGTCACCCGCGCCCGCCAGCACCTGGTCATCTCCTACGCCCGGGCCCGCACCCCGGGGGGGCGGGCCTCCCGCCAGCCCTCCCGCTTCCTGGACGGCATCTGGCCCACGTCCGCCAGCAGGGCTCGTGGTCGTGGTACCGCCGGGGCGGGCTCCAGGGGCCGTGCCAGGCAGGCCGCCGTGGACTTCGAGGCCGAGAACGACCCGGCCACCGTGGCCCTGTTCGAGGAGCTGCGGGCCTGGCGGGCAGGCGTGGCCAAGGAGCGGTCCAGGCCCGCCTTCACCGTCTTCTCCGACTCCACCCTGCGCCTGATCGCGATTATGCGGCCCACGACGCTGCCCCACCTGGCCGCGGTCAAGGGCGTCGGCGCGGTCAAGCTCCAGGAGTACGGCCCGGCTGTGCTGAAGGTGCTCCGGGAGCACCCGGCCCAGGACTGAGAGCTGGCCCCGTCGGCCGGGGCACCGTGCCGGGGGTGCCGGGGGTGCCGGATACCGCGCCGGGGGTGCCGGGTGGTGCGCCAGCGGTGCCGGGCGGTGCGCCAGCGGTGCCGGATACCGCGCCGGGGGCCTCGGCCTCCTGGTCCCCCAGCTGCGCGGGCGCCGGGTCGGGGGCCTCGGAGGGCGGGGCCCCGGTGACCTGGCTGCACACGCACTCGGGGTGCGGGTCCCACAGGCGCTCCAGCCCCACCGGGTCCAGGGCGCTGAGCTCCACGCTGCGCCCCAGCCAGATGGGTCCCCGGCCGGTCAGGACGTCAGTGGCCGCCCGCACCGCCAGCGCCGCCGCCTGCTGGCTCAGGAGGGACTCCATGACGGGGGCGGGCAGCGTCCGCAGCTGGGTGGCCAGGTTGGGCCAGTCGGGATCGGCCTCGCGCTCCCACAGACCCAGGCAGGTCACGCACAGGCTGGCCTGCGGCCCCAGGAGCGGCCCCACCCGCACGGCGGTCTCGCCGCAGGTCACGGGCAGGTGCGCCAGCTGGCTGAGCCGACGGGCCCGCAGCGGGTCAATGACCTGCCCCTCCACGGTCAGGACCAGGTCGGGCAGGCGCCGCGTCGTCGTCGTCCTGACCCCCAGGTCCTCCAGCTCCTTGACCAGGTCCTGGGCGGTAGGGTCCCTCAGGAGGACGGTGCCCACCGCGCAGCGGGCCAGGAGGCGGGCAATGGGCCCGGTCAGGCCGCCGTTGCCCACCAGGGCCACGACGCCGCGGCGCAGCGCCCGGGTCCGCTCCTGGGGCAGGTCCGCGACGCGCTCCCAGTAGACCTCGTCCTGGGCGGTGGGCAGGTGGCCGGGGACCAGCGCCCCGACCTGTCGCAGGCGCCCCAGGACGCTGCGGGCCTGGGCGGTGGTCAGCCCCGCGGCCCGGGCGTCGGCGCGCACGCTCTCGGGGCTGATGAACTCCGGCAGGGAGCTGAGGAAACGCTGCTCCCGGGCGCTCAGGCCGCAGACCACGGTGCCTCGTGAGGAGCCGACCTGGATGGTGTCCGGACTACGCCACAACACGGGCGCACCACCGCGATAGTGCATTGTCTACACCCTCTCGATCATGCTTGACAGTTTTACCTTGTATCAAGGGTGTCACACATGAGGAGATTTTGCTGGGTTTTCAGCCGTGTCAGCAGGATGTCTGAAGGTCGCCTCGCAGACGTGTCATATCCTGCTCTACTGGCCTGTGCCGTTTCCCGCCTACTGTGACTCGCAGGTAGGCAGGTTACTCGTGCTACCGCTGGCAATGCCCTTCAGGGCGGTGACCGCATCGTGGAGGGTGGACACCGAGACCACCTCCAGGCCCGCGGGGACGTGCCCGACCACCTCCGGGCAGTTGGCGGCCGGGGCCAGGAAGTAGCGCGAGCCCGCCCGCCGGGCGCCGGCCATCTTCTGGGCGATCCCACCGATCGGCCCCACCGTGCCGTCGATCGCGATGGTGCCGGTGCCCGCCACGTCCTGCCCCCCGGTCAGGGAGCCGGGGGTGACCTCGTCCACGATCCCCAGGGCGAACATCATGCCGGCGCTCGGGCCGCCCACGTCCGCCAGCCCGAAGCTGACCTCCACCCCGGAGTCCGCCCTGGCGGACAGGTAGACGCCCAGGAGCGAGCCCTGGCGGTCCGAGCCCTGCGGCGGCGCCAGGGTGGTCACGGTGGCGGTGGTCTCGGCCCCGTCCCGGCGCAGCCCCAGGGTGACCTCCGTGCCCGGGGCCAGGGAGGACATGAGCGTACGCAGGTCGGTGTAGGTGGTGATGGTGGTGGTCGCCGCGTCCGACGGCGTGACCGAGACCAGCACGTCACCGGCCTTGAGCCCGCTGTCGGCCTGCTCCTGGGCCACCCCCGAGATCGTCAGCGTCATGGTCGTGGCCAGGCCCGTCTCCATGAGGGCGGCGACCACCGCGGCGTCCTGGGAGCCGGTCATCTGGGCCTGGTTGGCCTGGTCCACCTGCTCCTGGCTGAGGTTGGAGGGGCAGACCGACTCCCGGTCCAGGATCTCCTCCTCGTCGTCGAGCCACGCGCCCACCAGGTCCACGAGGTGGACGGGGTAGCCGGGGCAGCCGCTGACCGAGACCGTGGTCATACGCAGGGCGCCGTCGGCCTGGTAGGTCGGTGCGCCGGAGACGGTCAGGACGTCGGCGGAGCCCTCACCGCCGGCGGCCAGGACGTTCCAGGTCGGGCCGGGGGCCTCAATGACCACGTTGACCGGGATGGTGACGCTGGCTACCACCAGGAGGGCCACCGCAATGAGTACGACCGCGATGACCGGCCCCCGACGCCGTCGGCTCCGGGGGGCGGGCCCGCCCTGACCCGTCTCCTGCGCCGGCAGGGGCGAGGGGGGCTGCGGGCCGGGGGGAGGGCAGGTGTCGGCTGGGTGCTCCGTGGTGCTCACCGTCCCATCATGCGGCACCCACCTGGGAGGACACGAGGAGGGGGAGCGCCGGGGCACCGCCCCGCCCGGTGTTCGCCGTCGGCATCCTGACAGCGTACCCCCAGCAAACCGTGTCACGATGAGGTCTTACCGCGCAGTAGGCAGGTCCCGGCCCTGCGCCACACCTGAGAGGAAGCCCATGAGCGAGGACCCCTTCGACCAGCTGGAGGAGCTGCTGGCCTCCCTGTTCGGCCCGCAGACCGCAGGTGACGCCGTCGACGCCCTGCGCGCCTCCGGCGTAGACCCCCAGACCCTCGCCCAGGTCAGCGGCATCAGCGACCTGACCAGCCTCAGCCCGGGCCAGATCATGGCGGTGCGTTCCCAGCTCACCCAGATGTTCGCCTCCTCCGCCGGGGAGCCGGTCAACTGGTCCATGGGAGGGGACCTGGCCCTGACCGAGGCCCGCTCCAAGGGCGACCCCACCGTCACCGCGGCCCAGGCCGAGGCCACCACCCGCGCCCTGCAGGTGGCTGACCTCTGGCTCGACACGGCCACCGACCTCATGCCCGCCCCCGGCAGGCGCGAGGCCTGGAGCCGCGGGGACTGGGTGGAGCGCACCCTGCCGGTGTGGAAGGACGTGTGCGCCCCCGTGGCCGCCGCCGCCACCGCCGCCCTGGCCGGGGCCCTGGAGCACCAGATGCGTGACCTGCCCGCCGACATGGGGGCCGAGGCCAAGCAGCTCGGGGCGCTGGGCTCCATTATGCGCTCCATGGCGGGCACGGCCTTCGGCCTCCAGCTCGGCCACGCCATTGGCGAGCTGGCCGGGGAGGCCCTGGCCTCCACGGACGTGGGGCTGCCGCTGACCCGTGAGCCCGGGACCGCCCTGGTGCCCGCCAACGTCAGCGCCTTCGCCCAGGGGCTGGAGGCCGACGAGGAGGAGGTGCGCGTCTTCCTGGCGGTGCGCGAGGCGGCGGCGGCCCGCCTCTACTCCCAGGTCCCCTGGCTGCGTGGCCAGCTCCTGGGCGCGGTGGAGGCCTACGCCCGCGAGATCACCATTGACAACGCCGCCGTGGAGTCCGCCGTCGCCCAGGTCGACCCCTCCGACCCCGAGGCCCTGCGGGAGGCGCTGGCCGGGGGCATGTTCGCCCCCCAGGAGACCGACGCCCAGAAGGAGGCCCTGGAGCGTCTGGAGACCCTGCTGGCCCTGGTGGAGGGGTGGGTCGAGGTGGTCACGGCACGGGCCACCGCCCCGCACCTGCCCCACGCGGTGGCCCTGGCGGAGATGGTCCGACGCCGTCGGGCCCAGGGAGGCCCGGCCGAGCAGGTCTTCTCCCGGCTCATTGGCCTGACCTTCCGGCCGCGCCTGGCACGTGAGGCGGCAGCCCTGTGGCACCACCTGGGGCAGGAGGTGGGTGACGCCGAGCGTGACGCCTTCTGGCAGCACCCTGACGTCATGCCCACGGCCGCGGAGCTGGCCGACCCCACGAGCTTTATCACCATGCGCCGGGCCGCCCAGGACCTGGACTCCGAGGTGGACGCGGACCTGGCCTCCCTCCTGGACGGGACGCTGGGCTACGCCGAGGGCGCCAAGGACGCCGACGAGAACCGGCCCGAGGGCCTGGGGGACTAAGGGACACGGGCCCCGGGGGAGGCTCGCCACTGCCGCCCGCAGGCACCCCTGGCGGGCTCCACCAGCCGCTGGCCGGCCGCCTCAGACCAGGGTCGCGGCCAGGGCCGTGGACAGCCCCGGTACCAGCCGGGGCCCCTGGGCGACGGCGTCGGGGGAGTCGTGGGAGCGGGTCCGCAGTGCGCACCACGTCTCCCCGCCCCGCAGCACGCCGACGACAATGCGGACGTCGTCCTTGTCGGCGCGGCCCGCCAGGTAGGCCGCGCGCTCGGCCTCGTCGGTAATCGCGGCGGCGTCCTGGGAGGCCCGGGGCGGGAGCATGACCCGCTCCACCGCCACGGCCACCCCGTCCACGCCCTCGGGCCAGGCGAGCTGGGACAGCAGGTCCTCCAGGCCCGCCGCCGCGGGCAGGCCCTCCTGCTCGATCGCGGTCAGCGCCTCGGGGTCGGTGCGGGCCTGCTCCAGGGCCTCGGGGTCCAGGAGGGTGGCGAGCTCGGGGTCGACCTCCAGGGCGTCGGCCGTGCGGACCAGGGCGAAGACCGCCACCGGCGCGTCCCACCCCCGGTGGGACTGGTGCTCCTCCAGCTCCTGGACGGTACGGGCCAGCGCGACGGTACGGGTGGAGCGTACGTGGGGGATACCGGAGGGGCAGGTCTCAGACATGCACGACATTGTGCCTGAGACCTGCCTGCGGGCAGTCCCGGCACGCCTGGGGGGTGTCGTGCGACGCGGGCGGCACGGACGGGAGCCAGGGTCTGGCCCCCGTCCGCGACGGCGTGGGAAGCGCGCCGAGCCCTGGACGGATCAGACCTTGACGGTGGCGAGGGCCGCGCTCAGCTCCTTGATCTCATCAGGGGTGATCTCCACGACGAGCCGGCCACCTCCCTCAAGCGGGACCCGCATAATAATGGAGCGTCCTTCCTTGACGACCTCAAGAGGCCCGTCACCTGTCCTGGGCTTCATGGCGGCCATGTGCTCCCCTTTCCTAGCATGGGCGCGGATCCTCACCGCGTGACCGCAGATATTCTACGCCATACGGTGTGTTTTCACAGGGAGACAGTGGTACATTCCACGCTCTTAAGGGGTGGTTCGCGGCCGTGCCGCTCCCGGCCCCGGTTCTCCCCGCGCTCACCCCCTTCCGGTCATGGAGGCGTGTACGTGCTGGGCCCCGGTCACCACGGCCCGGACGGCCTCCTGCGCGTCGTCCACGACCTGCAGCAGGTCGACGTCCTGGGCGCTAATGGTGCCCGCCTCCACCAGGTGGGTACGCAGCCAGTCCACCAGCCCCGACCAGAACCGGCGGCCCACGAGGACCACCGGGAAGGAGGAGACCTTGCGGGTCTGGACCAGGGTGACCGCCTCGAAGAGCTCGTCCAGGGTGCCGAACCCGCCGGGCATGACCACGAACCCGTCGGAGTACTTGATGAACATGGTCTTACGGGCGAAGAAGTAGCGGAAGCTCACGCCCAGGTCCACGTAGTCGTTCATGCCCTGCTCCTGGGGGAGCTCGATCCCCAGGCCCACGGCCACGCCCCCGGCCTGGTGGGCGCCCTTGTTGGCGGCCTCCATCATCCCCGGGCCGCCCCCGGTCATGACCGCGTACCCCGCGCGGGCCAGGCCGGCCCCGATCTGCTCGGCCAGGGCGTAGGCGGGCTCCTGGGGCTGGGTGCGGGCCGATCCGAAGACGCTGATGGTGGGCCCCAGCTCGGCCAGGGCGTCAAAGCCCGCGACGAACTCGGTCTGGATACGCATGACGCGCCACGGGTCCGCGTGGAGCCAGTCGGTGCCGTCGTGAGGGGACAGGAGGCCCTCGTCGGTGGTCTGGGAGGGGATCTGGGTGCCGCGCAGCAGCACGGGGCCCTTGCGGTAGGACTTCCGTCGGTTCATGGTCTCAATCATGGCCGCGGCCGGGTACGGGCGCTCGCGCAGCGGGCAGGAGGGTGAGGGCGTGCCACATAAGGTGGCACGCCCTCACGGCGGGGTCCTTCCTAGCCCATGCGGCTCTGGGCGTCAACGGCCCGGTTAATGGCGTCGGTGAGACGCTTCTGGGCGTTGCCGTAGGCCGCCCAGTCACCGGCCTTCATGGCCGTGTCGGCGTCGGTCATGGCCGACTTGGCGTCAGCCAGGGCGGTGTTCAGATCCGTCTGGGGGTCGCCGCTGCCCGGCGTCGGGCTGGTCGAGGCGCTGGGGTGGGACGTCGGGGCGGCGGTGGCCCCCGGCGTCGGGCTGGCCGGGGTGGCCCCGGGGTCCTGGGGGGTGGTGGAGGTGCCGTTGGCGGCGCCCGCGTCGCCGTCGACCACCTGCTCGCCGGTGGTGGCCCCCGAGTCGCCCCCGAAGACCTGGTCCAGGGCCTCGCGCAGGGTGTCGGCGAAGCCCACCTTGTCACCGAAGGAGACCAGGACCTTGCGCAGCAGCGGGTACTGCGTTCCCGTGGAGGACTGGACGTACACCGGCTGGACGTAGAGCAGCCCCCCGCCCACCGGCAGGGTCAGCAGGTTGCCCTTGATCACCTGTGAGCCCTGCTGGCTCAGCAGGTTGAGGGTCTGGGAGGCCGTGGGGTCGGAGTTGAAGGTGTTCTGCACCTGTCCCGGACCTGCGATGGACAGGGAGCGTGGCAGCTCCAGGAGGCGCAGCCGGCCGTAGTCGGGGTTGCGCTGCCCGGGTACGCCGGTGCCCGGGGAGGTCTCGGAGTCCACCGCCAGGAAGCCGGTGAGCACATTGCGGTCGGTGTTGCCGCCGATAATGTAGACGCTGGACAGGGAGAAGGCGGCTACCTGCTGGTCGGGCATCTTCAGGGTCAGGTAGTAGGGGGCCTGCGGGCTGTTGCCGTCCTTGGCGGGGTCGTCGGGGACCTTCCAGAAGTCGCTCTCGGAGTAGAACTCCGCCGGGTCGGTGACGTGGTACTTGGCCAGGACGGTGCGCTGGACCTTGAACAGGTCCTCGGGGTAGCGCATGTGCGCCATGAGGTCGGCGCTCATCTGGCTCATGGGGGTGACCGCCCCCGGGAAGACCGACTCCCAGGCCTTGAGGACCGGGTCCTGGTCGTCCCACTGGTAGAGGGTCACCGAGCCGTCGTAGGCGTCCACCACCGCCTTGACCGAGTTGCGCACGTAGTTGGACTTCTTGGGGGCGCCCAGGAGTCCCGCGGCGTGGGTGGCGTCGGAGGCGGAGTCCTCCAGGGACTGGTGCTGGGAGTAGGGGTAGCTGTTGGAGGTGGTGTAGCCGTCCAGGATCCACTTCACCCGCTTGGGGGTGGCGGGGTCGTCGTCGTCGTCCACGACGGCGGGGTAGGGGTTGCCGTCCAGGGTCAGCCAGGGGGCCACCTTGGCCACGCGGTGGGCGGGGTCGCGGTCGTAGAGGATCTGGGAGCCGTCACGGACCTCCTGGGAGAACAGGATGTTCATCTCCCGGAACTTCACGGCGTACAGGAGGCGGTTGAAGGGGTTGCCCACGTCGGGGCCGCCGTTGCCGGTGAAGGTGGTGTTGACCTGGTCGGAGTCCGCCGAGTCGTCAGGGTAGTCCAGCTCGCGGGGGGTGCCGCCGTCGTCCCCGCCCACGATGGAGTAGCTGGGGGAGGACTTACCGAAGTAGATGCGGGGCTCGTAGGAGCCCAGGTCGCCGGTGGAGGGGATGCCGCCCTCCCAGAAGGAGGGGTAGCCCCCGGAGGCCACCGTGTTGCCGTAGGCGGTCACGACGCCGTAGCCGTGGGTGTACACGGTGTGCTCATTGACCCAGCTCCGGTTGTCGCCAATGCCGTCCAGGTTGAGCTCGCGCACCGCGATAACGGTGTCACGGCCCTTGCCGTCCACCTGGTAGCGGTCCACGTTCAGGGTGGGGGCGAAGGAGTAGTACTGCTTGTTCTGCTGGAGCTGCCGGAAGGTGGGGGAGACCAGGTTGGGGTCCAGCAGGCGGATGGAGGTGGTGGACTCGGCGTCCGCCTTGAGCTGGCCCGCCTGGGCGGTGGTGGTGGCCGAGTAGCTGGTCTCCTGGATGTCGTCGAGCCCGTAGGCGGTGCGGGTGGCCCTGATATTGCGGTCGATGTAGGCGGCCTCCTCGCGCTGGGCGTTGGGCTCCACCACGAACTTCTGGACGACGACCGGGTAGGCGGCCCCCACCAGGAGGGTGGAGACCACCATGACCACCACGCCGGTCACCGGCAGGCGCCAGGACCTGGTGCGCAGGGCTACCAGGAACATGACGGCAATGGCCACGGAGATGGCCGCCAGGATCGCGTAGGCGGGGATGGAGGCGTTGACGTCGGTGTAGGAGGCGCCGTCGAACTTGCTGCTGTCCGAGGCGTACAGCGACTCGTAGCGCTGCAGCCAGTAGCGCAGGGCCGTGAGCAGGCAGAACAGGGCCAGGACAATGGTGAGGTGACGGCGCGCGGCCCGGGTGAAGTGCGGGTTGCGGGTCACCGAGATGCCGCCGTAGAGGTAGTGCACCACCACCGAGGCCACCCCGGCGAAGATCACCACGCGCATGAGGAAGCCGTTCAGCAGGCTCAGGGCCGGCAGGATGAAGACGTAGAAGGAGACGTCCAGCCCGAACTGGGGGTCCGCGGTCCCGAAGCTCTGGGCGTTGAGCGCCAGGAGGACCTCCCGCCAGTGCGGGGTCAGGTCCCCGGCGCCCCCGATCAGGCCCAGGGCAATGGGGATGCCCCAGGTCAGGAGCCTGCGTGCGGGCTCGATGGTGGCGCGGTAGGACTCCAGGTTGCGTGAGGCCTCGTCGGTGGGGGCGAAGACCTCCCGGGTGGTGTAGGCGCGCACCATGCCGACCATGACGGACGCCGACATAATCAGGAACCCGCCCAGGAACAGCGCGGTACAGGTACCCCACCGGGTCCACACGGTGCGGGCGAAGCCCAGCTGGCTGAACCACAGGACCTCGGTCCAGGTCTGGGAGAGCACCCCGATGAGGAGGGCCACCCCCAGCAGGATGGACAGGGTCATGACCAGGGGACCGGGACGGCGGGAGCGGTCCCGGGCCGTTCCCGCCCCCTGCCCGCCGCCGCGCCCCTGGCCCGGTGCGGGCCTGCCCGGGGTGCTGGTGCGCCCCAGGTAGCC
>ERZ772921.1898-NODE-1898-length-11694-cov-2.695506_pt1 | contig 11694 bp, 10 predicted proteins | sample MGYA00512117_ERZ772921 | MGnify/ENA primary metagenome ERZ772921 (study PRJEB29015, sample SAMEA2737944) | human oral metagenome | biome: human oral; feature: human-associated habitat; material: dental | place: China | collected 2150 ... | reverse complement strand
CATGGGATTGATGTCCACAAGGTCATCGACGCCTCCAACTCGCAGCCCTACAGCCACATCCACCGGCCCGGCATCGCCGTCGGCGGGCACTGCATCCCCGTCTACCCGCGCCTCTACCTCTACACCGATCCGGAGGCCACGATCGTGCGTACCGCCCGCGAGGCGAACATGACCATGCCCGGGTATGCGATCGGTTTGGCCGAGGGTGTGTTGGGTGACCTGAAGGGCCGCCGTGTGGTGGTACTGGGTGCCTCCTACCGGGGCAGGGTGAAGGAGACCGCGTTCTCGGGTGTGTTCCCCACCGTCGAGATCCTGAAGTCCAAGGGCATTGAAGTACTGGTGCATGATCCGATGTACACCGACGAGGAACTCGCGGCGTTCGGGTTCACTCCCTACCGGTTGGGTGAGCCGGTTGATGCCGCGATCCTCCAGGCCGACCATCCCGAGTACCTCGACCTCACCCCCACCGACCTACCCGGAACCCAGGTCATCATCGACGGACGCGGCGTCCTCGACCCGGCCCGCTGGGAGGGTGTCGCCTACCGTTCGATCGGTGACGGCACCGCCCGATGAGCAGGGTCCGCCACCTCTCCTCCGTCCACGACGTCCACGACACCCGCGTCACCTACAAGGAGTGCGCCTCCTTGGCGGCCGCGGGTCACGACGTCGCCCTGCTCAACTGCCACGACGGCGACATCGAGGTGGCGGGGGTGCGGGTGATCGGGCTGGGCGCGCCGCGCGGCCGCATCGACCGGATCCTCCGCAAGACGTGGGCCATCTTCTTCCGGGCGCTTCGCGAGAGGGCCGACATCTACCACTTCCACGACCCCGAGCTGATGGGGGTCGGGCTGGCGCTGCGGCTGTGCGGCAAGAAGGTCGTCTACGACGTCCACGAGGACGTTCCGCTGCAGATCATGAACAAGACCTGGATCCCGGGCTGGTTGAAGAAACCACTCTCGGGGATCACCCGGGTGCTGGAAGGCATCTCGGGCAGGGCACTTAGCGCGATCGTCGCCGCAACCCCGTCGATAGCTGCGAAGTTTCCGGCACACAAGACGGTCGTGGTGCAGAACTTTCCCGAGAAGGGCCTGGCGGACCAACGCAACGACAAGCCCTTCCGGGACCGCACCAACGCGTTCATCTACGTCGGTGGGCTGTCCGAGCAGCAGGGCCTGTTCGAGATGCTCGCCGCCTTCGAACACCTCCCCGGCGACGTCACCGGCCTGCTGGCGGGCAAGTTCAAACAGCTCCAGGAACAGGCCGAGGCGCATCCCGGCTGGCGGCACGTCCACCACCCGGGCCCCCTGCCCCGCGACGAGGTCGTCGCCGGGTTGCGGGACGCGCGGGTCGGACTCGTGCTGGACCACCCGATCAGCAACTACGTCGAGGGCTATTCGACGAAGATGTTCGAGTACATGGCCTGCGGCCTGCCCTTCATCGCCTCCGATTTCCCCCTGTGGCAGCGGATCGTCGCCGAACACGACTGCGGCATCACCGTCGACCCGTTCGACACCGACGCCGTCGCGAAGGCCCTGAACCACCTCCTGGAGAACCCGGAGGAGGCAGCCCGGATCGGAGAGAACGGACGGCGGGCGATCCTCCGCACATACAACTGGGACGTGGAGTTGGGGAAACTCCTGTCCTGCTATGAAAGGCTGTGAGAATGCTCATCCCCGATCGGATCCTCGTACTAGCCCCGCACACCGACGACGCCGAACTCGGTGCGGGCGGGTCGATGACCAAGTGGCTGGAGGCAGGGGTCGACCTGCACGTCGCCGTGTTCTCGACTGCCGAGGAGTCGCTACCCAACGGCTCCGCCCCGACCCGGCTGGCCGACGAATGCCACGCCTCCCTTGACGTGCTCGGGGTGAAACCGGAGAACCGGCAGATCATGCACTACCCGGTGCGCAAGCTCGGCTACCACCGCCAGGAGGTGCTGGAGAACATGGTGGAAATGGGGCGTCGGCTCGATCCGGACTGGATCCTGATTCCCTCCGGCGCCGACCTGCACCAGGACCACGCCACCATCCACGACGAGGCGATGCGCGCCTTCAAACACAAGACCCTGCTGGGCTACGAACTGCCCTGGAACCACATCACGTTCTCCGCGTCGGCGTTCGTTACCCTCGACAAACGCCACCTCGACAAGAAATGGGATGCCCTGACGAAGTACACCTCGCAGCTCGAAATGGGCAGGGCGTACTTCACCAAGGAGTTCCACGAATCCCTGGCGAAGGTGCGCGGCCTCCAGGTGAAACACGACTGGGCCGAGGCATTCGAACTGATCCGTATCGTTTTGTGAGCCGGCCATGATCGTCACCATTCACCAACCGAACTTCGCGCCCTGGACGGGCTACTTCGACAAGATGACGAAGGCGGATGTCTTCGTCCTGCTGGACACGGTGCCATTCACCAAGGGCGGGTTCCAGAACCGGGTGAAGATCAAGGGACCGGGCGGGCCGCAGTGGCTGACGATCCCGGTGCACACCAAGGGCCGACTCGGTCAGCTCACGCGCGACGTGGAGACCAACGAGCTGAAGCCGTGGCGCGGCGACCACGTCAAGACCCTTCAGACCCTGTACGGGCGCTGCCCCGGTTTCGAGACGGCCAAGGCGATGCTGGAGGCCGTCTACGCCCGCGAGACGACGAACCTGGCCGATCTGTGCACCGACCTCATCACCCGGCTGCGCGACCACTACGCAATCCCGACGAAACTGGTGCGCGCCTCGGAGCTGGAGGCGACCGGCTCGGCGTCGGAGCTGCTGGCCGCCATCACCGCGGAACTCGGTGGGGACGTCTACCTGTCGGGCCCCTCGGGTCGCAACTACCTGGACGAATCGGTGTTCGCGGAACGCGGCATCGCGCTGGACTACCACTCGTTCACCCCCACCCCCTACCCCCAGCCGCACGGCGACTTCGCGGGGGGTCTCAGCATGCTCGACCACCTGGCCTCGGGCGCCGATCCCTGGTGGTGACGGGGGCGGCGGTTCAGGCGTACCGGCGTGAACCGGGGACAGAACTCATGCGCCAAGCTGCGGATCAGGTGGTTCTGCCCGCCCTGCGACAACCGGACAATCGCCCCATCCGGCAACTCGACGGGGATCATCCCCAGTTCGCGGCGCCTGGCGTGTAGCTCCAGAAGCCCGGGACGCTCCAGAAAATACACATCCCTCGCCACTTCCCAGTCTCGTTCCCCGTATCTCCGGATGACGGTCAATGCGGCATCGGTGATTCGGTAGTTCCATGTGGGAGAGTTGATCGGCCTGTCCGGCTTGTCCCGGTTTTCCTCAACCAGTCCCGCTTCCACGAACTGGTGCAGGGTTTGCCGGCGAATGGTTTCACGGATGTTCGGTTTGTGGTCGACGCCGAATTCGTCTCGGATCCAGTCCATGATCGCTCTTGTCCCCATCATGGGGTTGTCCGCCAGTTTCCAAGGCGTGACCGGGTCGATCCGGAGCAGTGCGAGCAGGACATGTGCGCTGCGGGCGTTGCAGCGTTCCTGGTCGAAACCGAGCTCACCCAAGATTTTCCGGGCCTCGTCGAGGCGGTTCACAGCAGGTGCTCCACGACTGCATCGATCACTGCCTGATCCGGCATGGCCGCATCACGCCCGGATCCGAGCATCCGCAGTTGTTCCACGCTCGGATAGGGCATGGTCCGCAGGTCGGTGGCGTTGACCTGCGTGTGTCCGGAGAACGCCCGGAAGTGATCGTCCACCGCCGTCGAGTTGAGCCAGTAGGCGAGCCCGACCGCCACGTCACGATCCGGACACGAAAGGACGTTCGTCTTGTTGTCGTAGGCGACATGGGTGGTTGCCTCGTGCACGGCCGCGACCACCCTGCGTTTCTCCTCCTTCGCCGAGAACCGTTTCACGACGACGTACGCCCCGGGCGGCACCAAGAACTTGCGGAACTCGTCGGGTGCACACCGGAATCCCTGGGTCTTGCCGATGTTCCTGGGCCAGACGACCCGCCCCGCGTGGATGTTTCCCTGGTAGATCATCGGGTAGGTGTCGTTGCCGGGTTCGGCGAGATGTTCACGGGCGCGGAAGTCGACAACCTTGCCGGTTGAGACCCTGAGCCCAACAGCCCCGAGCGGCGCCCCGGGAAGTTCCCGCTCGCGTCCCGTCGGGATGCGAACGAAATGCTCCGCATCCCTTGGGTGCACGATGCTCCCGAAAGGCACGCGGCGCGGCTCGGCCGCGTCGAAGATCAGCTCCACCTCACCTTGTTCCCGGCTCCTGGTGCAGGTCACGATCACGTTCTCCTGCAACACCTTGGCCTCCGAGAACAGGGCGGACCGGGAGGCGAAGGCCTGAATCCGGTCCAGGCTGACGTGGGCGAGCATGTGTTCCCGGAATCGTTTGAAATAGGGGCCGTTCGTCCAGGAACGCGGCACGATGGCGGCCATCTGCCCCCCTTGTCGAAGATGCAGGTATCCGATCGCCATGAAGGCCGCGTACATGTTGGGAACATCAACGCCGAGCTGGGCCATGGCCCTGCGTTCCTCCGAGGCGGCCGCGAGTTTCCCGTACGGAGGGTTCATCACGACCACGTCGTAGTCATCCCGGAGCATCCCCTGGGCCGCGAGGCTGAGAGCGTCACCGTGGATGATTTCGTGGTCAAGGCCCGCGAGCGTGCGACGAAGATGCGGCAACAGATCGGTGTCCACCTCCACACATGTGACGTGCAGGTTCACCCCATCCGGGAGCAGTCTCGCGACCGCAGCCGTCAAGGCCCCGGCCCCAGCTCCGAGATCCAGCATTCTCAAGGCACCCGTCCCGGGGAACCGGAGACCGGAGACCACGCGCTCCGCCAGGGAAGCGGGGGTGAAGAACTGCCCGTACTGGACCTTCATGTGTTCCAAGAGCATCGTCCGAGACCCCTCGGCCACTTCCAGCATCGACATGGCTCAACCGTAACCGCGTCCACCGACACAACATCGCAGCACCCCTCAGAGCATCCCGGATTGACGACAGACGGCCGACCCGAGACCGCTGCGAGACGGGGTCGTGAACCGGCCGGGTGCAAGAATGCGGTGACCACCAGCCGGTTCTCCGCACCCGGGTGAGACGCGTCCCGGCACCGGTGCGCAGCCCGGCCGGAATCATCGCGCCCCGGAGGAGACGCCCAGATGAGCACCACCCCACCAGCCCGGGAAGCCACATCCCCGGAGGCTCGGCAGGGCATGTGCGTCCCGGCGGTCCTGTTCGGGATCGGGGTCGTGTTCCTGGCGCAGGGGATTCTCGAGCCGGTGGTGCGGCGGGCCCAGCAGGGTCTCCTCCCGCCCGGGGCGAACACCCAGGCCCTGGCCGCGTCCATCCTGATGCTCCCGGCCCTGCAGGCGGCGGTCTGCACCCTCCTCCTGGTCCCGTGGGCCCTCCTCGGCGACCGCCACGGGCCGCGCCTGCCCTACACCGGCGGCCTGCTCGTGTGGGCGCTGGGGATCTTCGCCGGAAGCTGGTCGGGGTCGGCGGGGTTCCTGCTCGTCTGCTACGCGCTCCAGGCGGCCGGGGTTGCGGCGCTGCTTCCCGCCGCACTGACCGTCATCACGGCCGCTCAGTCACGGCCCGGCGGTTTCCTCACGGGCCTGGTCATGGCCTTCCCCGCCCTCCTCCACCTGCCGGGATCGTTGATCGCCGACCTGCTGGCCCAGACGACGGACTGGAGGACGACGCTGCTCCTGGTCTCCGTCGCCGCCGTCCCGCCGCTGCTCCTCGGATGGTTCACGATCCCCTCCGGTCCCGCAGCGATCAACCGCGACGACGGTCTCCCACCGGACCCCCCGGCGGGAAGAGGTCACCCCGTGGTCCAGACCCTGCTGTTCGGCGCCGCGCTGGCCGGGCTCCGGATCCACCTGGAACTGTCCTTCGCCGCGCACCACAACGCGCTCCTCCTGAACGACTCCGCCGAGTACGCACGAACCCACAGTGGCCTGGTCACGTTCCCTTTCGCCGCGGGACTGGCCGTCGGCTTCATCGCGGGGGCCGTACTCCCCGGGAGCCCCCGGAAACCCGTGCTGGCGTGGGTGATCGCCGCGCCGGGCCCGGTGATGGCCTCGATTCCGCTGCTGCCCTCCGACATCACCGTCCTGATCGGTGCCGTCATGAGTTCGGTCGGGCTCGCCCTCGGACTGTCCGGGCAGCTGGTCACGCTGCTGCGCCTCACACCCGAGAACCGGATCTTCCGCGCCTCCGCCCTGTTCCAGGGGATCCAGAACCTCGGTTACGGAGCGGGGATCGGGGTGCCCCTGGCGCTGATCCTCGCGCTGGGCGAGGCGGTCTCCCCGGAGGCAAGGGTCCACCTGTTCCTGGGCTGCTCCCTGGTCCTGCTGGTCACGGGACTCGTCCTGGCGCTGAGGAAACCGGGGAAACGGGTGGCGGCGCAACGAGGCGCCGACGAGTGAACGAAACCCCATCACCACGACCACGAGACCCGGGAAAACGGACATGACCATTCATCCACGAAACCAGCGGATGACGCTGCCGAATGATCGGCGGATCCTGTACATCGCCCTGATCCTGTCGGGGATCGCCGTCGCCAACTTCGCGGAAACGATGTTTCTGTGGGCGAGCAAGAAGGCCCTCTGGGCCCTCATGATCCAATCCCGGACAACTTCACCGGACCTGGTTCTCCTGCACCCGGTGGTCTCAGCCCTCTACTTCATTCCCTGGGGCATCATCAGCGACCGTTTCGGGCCGCGCTCGGCCTGCATCCCCGGGATCCTCCTGTGGGCGCTGGGCACCTTCGCGACAGCCTGGTCGGGTTTCACCGTTTTCCTGCTCGTCGCCGCGTCCGTCCACATCGCGGGGTTCGCCGCGTTGCTTCCTGCGGCGCTCTCGGCCGTGACGAGGCTGTCTCCTGGAAACCACGGAACGCTCGCCGGCCTGATCTGCGCTTTCCATGGCATCTCCACGGTGACCGTCGGGCTGCTTCCCATCGACATGGAGTCGGGGTGGAGAATGACGCTGCTGCTGGCGCCCGTCATCGCTCTTCTCCCGGCGCTCCTCGGCTGGCTGGCGTTTCCCCGTTCCCCTTCGGACGTCTCCCCCTCGGATGTCGCGACCACCCCACCGGCACGGCCGCACCGTTCCTCGGGAAAACTGCTCGCCCTGGCGCAGGTACTGCTTTTCGGAGCTTTTCTGTACGCGGTCAAATTCCATTTGAGACTGCTCACCACGCTCCGCGAGGGCATGTACAACAACGACTTCCACGGACTCACCGAAGCCCCGAGCCTGATCGGCCTGGCGGCCGGTTTCATCCTCGGCGGAGCGATCTCCGGCACGCGTGAGGTGACCCGGCTCGCCTGGCTGATCACCGTGGCCGGCGCGGCAATCGCGCTGTCCCAGTCGTCCTCCCCCGGTTTCACCACACTCGGCGTGGCGCTGGCCTCCGTAGGGACCGGTTTCGGGCTCCTGGGTCAGCTGCTCACCCTGCTGCGACCCACCATCAGGAATCGGCCGGGCCTGTTCAGCGGTCTGTTCCAGACGACCCAGGTCATCGCGAACGGTGTGGGTGCGGGGCTGCCCCTGCTGCTGACCTACTCGCTGGTGATGGCCGCGCATCGCGGCCCACGTGTTCTCGGGATTGTCCCTGCTCCTGCCGATCGTGGGGCTCGTCCTGGCGGTCATCTCCCGGAACCGGGTGAGGCCCGGCATCGAAGGTCCTTGACCGCCCGCTTGCCGCATCGCCCTGCCGGGTGCGATTGGTCTTTGCCGATCCCACGGAAGCGACGAGGGTGAGGGCCGACACGGCGACAGCACCAGCCCCGCGGCCCCGGGGGATCGCAGGACCCGGCGCCGCCCCGCGGTCCGGGTTTTGGTCGGTATTCCCGCCCTGACAACGAACATCGAGAAAACGATTGGCTGCGTCGGCCGGTCGACCGACAAATGAACTTGAACATTGTTGAAGAAAAAATTGTCCCGGCGCACCCGGTTCGGCTCGCAAGGCGGGCGAAGCAGCGGTAAGGTCCTGTTCTGCGGAATCTCAGTTAACCAAGGACAGGTTCACCGTCACGGAGACCCGACCATCGCTTAGAGTCGGATCACCAAGGCATCCTCACGAGGACGGGAATTCACCTGGAACCTGCCCTTGGTGGCAGGGAGGACGCTTCGCGTTGCGAACGAATGACAACTACGAGGTATTCATGTGGGATAGTGAGCCGCTACTGGCGGTCCGGGGGATGCGCAAGTCCTTCGGTCGGCTCGAGGTGCTGACCGGCGTCGACATCGACCTCCGACACGGCGAGGTACTTGGCATAGTCGGCCCCAACGGCGTGGGGAAGTCCACCATGGCCTCTATCATCGCCGGCTACCCGTCGGCCGACGAGGGGGTCGCCAGCCTGTCGGGTGGACCGTGGGATCCGCGACGGATCATGCTCATCGACCCCCAGAACGAGCTGGACCCGAAACTGACCGTCGTCGAGGCCATGTTCCGGCACGTCGAGGGACACCACAGCCTCGCGGAGCTGATGACCCGGGCCAAACGCATTCTCTCCGAGACCGGCATCCACCTGTCCCCCACCCACCGGCTCGGCGGCCTCAGCCACACCGAACGCCGCATGGCCGAGGTGGTCCGCATGCTCGCCGACCCGCGTGAGGTCATCGTCATCGACGAGCTCAGCAACGCCCTCAACGCCGAAGAGCTCGAGGACCTCCGATACGCCCTCAACCGGACGGTCGAGGAGGGCCGGGGCGTCCTCTACATCACCCACCAGCTGGAGGAGGCGCTGCGGCTGTGCAACCGGGTCGCAGTGCTGCGCGACGGCAAGATCGAGCAGATCTTCGATTCCGCCACCACCACCGTCGACCAGCTCACCGAGGCGATGTTCGGTTCCGTCATCGAGATCACGCCGCGACGCGCCAACGCCACCGCCGACGTCGTGATGGACGTCGTAGGCCTGGAGTGCACCACCGAACCGGTCTCCTTCCAGCTGAACCGCGGCGAGGTACTCGGCTTCACCGGTTCCCGCAGCTCGGGTGTCGAGGAGGTGCGCGACGCCCTGATCGGGAAGCGTCCCGCCTACATGGCCTCGCTGACCGTCGACGGCCGCGCCGCCCGCATCACCGCCCCCCGCGACCTGCCGTCGCTGGGCATCGCGGTGCTGACGAACATGCTCGACCCGGAGAGCGAGGCCCACGCGGCCCGCAACATCGTCATGCTCGACGGTGAGGAGGACGTCGACGACGAGGCCATTGAGGACACCACCCGGATCCTGCTCATGCTGAAGGAGTCGGAGGACCGGATGAGCGAACTCCTGCACCGCCCCACGCAGTCCACCGGTCAGCGGCGCTGGCAGCAGATGCAGGAGATCGCCAGCCAGAACGCCCGCATCATGATCCTCATCCAACCCACCGACGGCCTCGACATCGCCACCCGGGAACGTTTCGTACGCCTCCTGGAGGAGATCACCGGCCGCGGCGTCGGGGTGCTGCTGTTCACCAGCGACGAACGGGAGCTGCACCAGTTCAGCGACCGGGTGCTGGTGATGGCCGACGGCGGGATCCGGGAGGAGTGGGACACCAGGACGATCACCGCGGAGGCCACCCGGGGGGCGTGACCGGACGGCAGGACTCGCGCTGCCGGGCCCAGCCCCTCCCCGACCGGAAACGCCAGTCCAATCGTCAAACGCCAGCGCTACAGGGCTGGCGTTTGACGATTGGACTGGCACGGCCACCCGGATGGGAAGCGACGAATCACTCGCGACCGCTGGAGATCCACTGCGGCGGGGTGAACGACAGGTGCCGGGATCCCCGCACCAGGTCGGCCACCGCGTCGAGTCGCGTCACCTGGTCGTCGGTCAGCCGCAGCTGCGCCGCCGCAGCGTTCTGCCGGACCCGCTCAGCGGACCGGGTGCCGGGGATGGGAACCACCGGCAGGCCGAGCCGTCTGCTCCGGTCCAGCAGCCAGGCCAGTGCGACCTGCGCCGCGGTGGCGTCCAGCTCGCCGGCAACCCCACGGATCACCTGGAGCAGTTGCTGGTTGGCCTCGTAGTTCCTGACGAACCGGTCCTCCGATTTGAGCATCGATCCCGCGATCCGTTCCGGCGTCAGGGCGCCGGTGAGGAACCCGCGACCCAGGGGGCTGTAGGGCACGAATCCGGCACCCACCTCGCGGGCCGCCGGCACCACGTGCGCCTCGACGTCGCGCGACCACAGGCTCCACTCACTCTGGACCGCGGTGATGGGATGGACCGCGGCGGCATCCCGCAGCTCGGTGGCGGTCACCTCCGACAACCCCAGGTGACGGACCTTTCCCTCCGCCACGAGGTCGGCCATGGCACCCACCGTCTCCTCGATCGGCAGGTCGAGCTGGCGGCGGTGCATGTAGTACAGGTCGATGGTCTCGACCCCCAGCCGCCGCAGCGACGCCTCGCAGGCGGACCGGACGTAGGCGCGGTCGCCGCGTGTCGCCGGCGCGTCGGGGGTTCCGATGAGACCGGTGATGCCGAACTTGGTGGCGACCTGCACCTCCCCCCGACGCTCCCGCAGCAGCTGCGCGAACAACTCCTCGTTCGTGCCTGCCGGACCCTGGGTGCCGGGCCGGGGTTCGCCGTAGACGTCCGCGGTGTCGAGGAACGTGATGCCCGCGTCGACGGCGGCGTGCAGGGTCGCGAGGGCATCGGCGGGATCGGTCTGCCCGTAGACGTGACTCAACGCCATCCCGCCGAAACCAATCCGGCTGACGTTCAGGCCGTGGCCCAGATCGATGGTGGGTACCTGTTGCATGTCATTCTCCCAGTGCTCGTTCATAGTTGGTGATCTTGTGGTCGAGGGCGCCGAGGTCGTCAGCAAGCTGGTTCAGCTGCTGCTGGACGGCGTCGCGATGCCGCCTGAGCAGAGCCAGGCGACGCCGGTGCGATGACTCCCCCTCGGCGACCAGCGTGATGTACTCGCGCATCTGCTCCACCGGCATCCCGGTACGCCGCAGCCTCACCAGCATCTGAATCATCCGGATCGCCCGTCCGTCGTAGCGGCGGTAGCCGTTGCTGCTCCGGTCGATCGACGGGATCAGTCCCTCGCGTTCATACCAGCGAAGGGTGTCGCGGCTGAGGCCGGTGATGTCGGCCACCTCGGCTATCCCGACGGCAATGCTCCCGGCCTGCCGCCATGCCGAGGCGGCCAGGTCATCCGCGGACCGGACGACGACCCCCGCGGCGCGGAGTTCGTCGAGGGCCGCGAGGTGTGCCTCACCGGTGGTGTCGGCGCAGGCGTTGGACACCACGGTCACCGCATATCCACGATCCAGGGCCGACAGGGCGGCGAGCCGGATGCCGTGGCCGGTCACCAAACCGGTCAACACGACGTGCTCGACCCCGAGGCCCCGCAGGGTCTCGTCGGTTTGTGCGACGTCGAAGATGTCGCGGTCGTATTTGGTGATGACGGGCTGCCCGCGTGGTTCGAAACCGTCCACGAAAGCGGCGTCCGGATGATCGGGATCGGCACGGTCGTCCCCCGGGGTCGGAGACAAATCCCGGGTGCTGATCACCGGCCAGCCGAGGTTAGCCAGCAAACGCCGGACCTCCCGTCCCAGATGCGCCGACCACGGGTCGTGGGCAAGGGCGAGAATCCAGTTCTGCCAGTCGATTTCGAGCAGTGCACTTCGCATGACCCCACACGCTAAACATTGGAGTTCACTCCAGGGCAAATGCGATCCGAACCTCTCGCGCTCCGCACCGTCCCAAAGAGCCAGTCAG
>ERZ772921.1896-NODE-1896-length-11702-cov-2.801666_pt1 | contig 11702 bp, 10 predicted proteins | sample MGYA00512117_ERZ772921 | MGnify/ENA primary metagenome ERZ772921 (study PRJEB29015, sample SAMEA2737944) | human oral metagenome | biome: human oral; feature: human-associated habitat; material: dental | place: China | collected 2150 ... | reverse complement strand
TGGCCTGGTGAATGCTCTGGAACTAGCGGGTAAGTCTATAGAGGATGTACGTATCGTGATCTCGGGTGCAGGTGCAGCGGCGATCGCTTGTGCTCGTCTCTACTGCGCACTTGGCGCTAAGCACGAGCACATAGTGATGACGGACTCGAAGGGTGTTATCCGTGCTTCCCGCACCGATCTCAACGAGATGAAGCGGGAGTTCGCTACTACCGACGAAGGACTCACGACACTTCAGCAAGCGCTCGTCGGTGCAGATGTCTTCGTCGGACTATCGAAGGGCGGTATGGTCACAGGGGAGATGGTGAAGACGATGGCTGATCGGCCGATCATCTTCGCACTAGCCAATCCCACACCAGAGATATCGTACGAGGAAGCAAAGGCTGCTTGTCCCGAAGTGCTTATGAGTACAGGGCGAACGGATTATCCCAATCAGATCAACAATGTCCTAGCCTTCCCCTATATCTTCCGTGGAGCACTCGACACTCATGCCACAGCGATCAATGGAGAGATGGAGCTTGCCGCCACTCGTGCCATAGCAGCGCTGGCCAAGCAACCCGTCCCCGACTACGTATGTCAGGCGTATGGAGCTAAGGAACTTGCCTTTGGCTCGGAGTACTTCATCCCTAAGCCCGTCGACCGTCGCCTCATCGTCGAAGTCTCTACGGCTGTAGCTCAGGCTGCGATAGAGAGTGGAGTGGCTCGCCACACCATCACCGACTGGGATGCTTATGCCGAGCATCTCACCTCGCTCCTCGGGTAAGAAGCACCTGGTACTGTAGTGAAGGAGCCCTTCCTCTATGGTGAAGGTGTCTCTGCTCCCAAGGTAAGCGGTACCTCTCTCTGTAGTAAGGTACCCCTTCCCACCAAGAGAACTCCTACCTACCACTAAGGTAAGCGCCCCTTCGCCTCAGAGTATCGCCCTCTTACCTACCCCTGGATACTAAAGCCCCCGCCCCGACATCTCTGGTGAGATGCCGGGGCGGGGGCTTTTCTTTAGCTGGTGGAGGGCGAGCTTATGCTTCCTTCACTCGGCCGATGTAGGCACCGTTGCGGGTGTCGATGGTGATTAGTTCGCCTTCGCTGATGAAGAGGGGTACGCGAACTTCTGCACCGGTCTCGACGGTAGCAGGCTTAAGGGTGTTGGTAGCGGTGTCGCCCTTGAGGCCTGGTTCGGTATAGGTGACACGAAGGTCTACGTGAGCAGGGAGCTCGCAGGTCAGCACCGTCTCAGAGGCAGCGTGGACCATAGCCTCGACAGTGTCCCCTTCCTTGAGGAACTGAACTCCGTCGATGACAGCTTCGGGGATGGAGATCTGCTCGAAGGTCTCAGGGTGCATGAAGTTGAGCCCCATCTCATCCTTGTACAGATACTGGTAGGGGCGACGCTCGATGCGAACTTCTTCGACCTTCACGCCGCTATTCCACGTCTTGTCGATGACACGACCCGTAGCCACGTTCTTGAGTTTGGAGCGAACGAATGCTGGACCCTTACCAGGCTTGACGTGGAGGAATTCGACGATGAAGTAGTACTGCCCATCGATGTCGAGGCACATACCATTACGGAAGTCTGCTGTAGTAGCCATAGATATTTATTTAGAAATGTTTGCTCAGTTTATGCAGTGCAAAAATAGGAAAATCTAGGGAATAGCCTTGAGACTAAAGCCCATACTTCTCGTGGAGCTTATCGAAGCGACGAAGGGCAGCCTCGCCGTGCTTAGCGAAGCCACTACGTACCTTGTCGAGGCTTTTCTTCTGGCCGAGCTTGGTCTTGGAGAAGAACTTGTCAGCATAGCAGATCAGCTCCTCTTCGGCGCTCACGGGCGTGTAGATCCCAGGGGGAAGGGGGATGCCTCGCTCCTGGATCTCCTCGGGGGTAAGACCGCTACCGGTATGTCGCTCGGCTACGTGCGCATGGCGTGGTAGGCCGAGGCTACGTAGGAGTTCTGCCCCGAGGAAGCCGTGTAGGATGTAGGGTGCCTCGCCTGTGCAGTAGATGTCGGGGGCATTGGTCTGGAAGATCCCGATGTCGTGGAGCATGGCGGCCTCAGCGACGAAGGTGCGATCGAGCTCCATCTCGGGGTGAGCATCGAGGAGCTCTAGGGCAAGGCCGGTGACGTCCTCGGAGTGAAGGCGTAGGACGCGCTCGATGTCGCTCCCGGGCTGGTAGTATCGGTGGATGAGGGCTAATGGGTCGATCACTTGCGGGTAGGCTTGGAGGTGTGAGATGCGGGTGTCGAAGGCTTGTGGGAGCGAGATGCCGGTGCCTTCTGCTTAGCGGGGCGGGGCACTGGGCTGGAGGCCTTGGGCGCTGTCGTCCGTGGCTTTGCTGGTTCGGGCTCAGGTGTGGCGGGGAGCACGGGCTCGGGAGTCACCGGTACGGAGTCCTGAGCTTCATCCCCACCGAAGAGGGCGGTCTTCACACGGCGGATGTCGTCGACCGAACTGATGAGCCGAGGGTAGAGGTAGGAGCTCTGACGGGCGGAGGGAGGCGTGTCGCTCGCGGCGTCGTAGGGCTCTGTGGGGAAGATCCCTTCGATGAGCAGGCAGCCGTAGCCCAGGAGGTAGACCCCGACGAGCAGGCCCAGAGCGAGCCCGATGATCCTGTCGAGGACGAAGAGGAACGTCCCCTTGGTGAGCGAACTGAACCAGCTCCCCACCATGCGGATAGCCATATAGACAAGGGCAAAGGAGATCAGCGGGATGATGAAGCCCCAGCCCCCGATGCTCTGCCCGTCGCCTCCGCCGAAGAGGCTCTCGATCCACGGAGCTAAGCGCCACGCCTCACGGAAGGCGATGATCAGGGCGGCTATCTGGATGACACGTCGTACGGCACCACCGAAGAGTCCGCCGAGGGCAAAGAGGAGGATACCCCCTCCGAGGAATAGATCAAGTTGGTTCATCGCTTGCTTATGCTGTCTGTATGAGGGTCCTGTTTCTTTCTGTGCCCAAAGTTAGTGCATCCTCGGCATTCGTAGCTCCGAGCTAGGGAAGACCCTACCAAAATCGTGGGAAGATCTGCCCCGCTGGATAAGGGGCTTCGAAGCTCCCCAAAAGGACCCTACGGTAGGTCGTCGAAAAAACCTACAGTAGGTTTCACTTGCGACCTACCGTGGGTCGCATCGACGACCTACCGTAGGTCGTTTTTGACCCCTCTTGTGGTGAGGGTAAAGGTGGGCAGGAGAAATGCCTCGTTCTCCCGTGGAAACACCCCTTGAGAAGTCACCCTTTGCCGGGGCTTTTCTTCCCCGACAGATTCCCTCTTTTTGCCCCTCGGTGGGGAAGGCTGATCACCGGCGGACGAGTGCCTTATCCCTCGGCTAAGAAGTCCGCCAGAGATGCTCTCGTCGGAATAGTGTATCTTTGTCTATGAGAAAACGTTTTGCCCTCAAGCGACATGTCTAAGCAGTATACCATCCCGGAGATCCTCGCCGCCGAGGTCAATGCACTCCGCTCTATCCCCGCTACCAACGACTACGAAGCAGCTATCTCCTTGATTCTGGATCGCGTCCATCAGAAGGGGGGGCGTCTCATCACCTCGGGGATGGGTAAGGCTGGACAGATCGCCCACAACATCGCTACGACCTTCAGCTCCACGGGTACGCCCGCTTACTTCCTGCACCCCAGCGAAGCGCAGCACGGTGATCTGGGGATGGTCTGTGCCGATGACCTGATGCTCCTGATCAGCAATTCGGGCAAGACACGTGAGGTGCTCGAGCTCGTCGCTCTGACGCGCCGCATGTATCCTACGCTCCCCTTCATCCTGATCACAGGCAACACAGGGAGCCCTCTCTCAGAGCTTGTAGAGGTCACCCTCTCCACGGGCAATCCTCCCGAAGTCTGCCCGCTAGGGCTTACCCCGACGACCAGCACGACCGTGATGACGGTGCTGGGTGACCTCCTCGTGGTGAGTGTGATGCAGCGCATCGGCTTCACCTATCAGGACTATTCCCTCCGTCACCACGGAGGCTACCTCGGAGACAAGAGCCGTGAGCTCGTCACTCCCGAGGCAAAGTAGCTGGTCCTGCTTAGTCTCTCATCAAGAGTATCCTCGGTGCGTCTCGGGAGAGGCGTAGAGCGGGGGACTCATCCTTTTCATTATTCATGGTATGCCCCCAGGAGGTCGGTCTGATGGACTTCAGCGGAGTATACATCCCTCACTACCCACCCTCACCAAGGGCTGGAGTGAGGAGAGCAAAGTACATTAGATGACATTTGAAGAACTAGGGGTCAGTGCCCCTATCTGCCGTGCCGTAGCAGAGCTCGGCTACCAGCAGCCCATGCCTGTGCAGGAGGCTGTGATCCCCTACCTCCTAGGCGAACCTATTGACCTCATTGCCCTAGCACAGACAGGGACGGGGAAGACCGCCGCCTTTGGCCTCCCCCTCCTGCAGAACGTAGAGCGAAGCCTCAGCTCCTCGGGTGGAGCCACGGGTGTGCCCCGTGCCCTCGTGCTCTGTCCTACCCGTGAGCTGTGCCTACAGATCGCCGACGATCTCACCGCCTACAGCAAGTACCAGCCTACGGTACGTATCCTCCCCGTCTACGGGGGCTCCTCTATAGAAGCCCAGATCCGCACCCTGCGTCGTGGGGTAGAGGTCATCGTGGCTACCCCTGGTCGCCTCATAGACCTCATGGAGCGAGGTGCTGCTAGTCTCGACGCTATCGAGACGGTGGTCCTCGACGAAGCCGACGAGATGCTCACCATGGGCTTCTCCGAGAGTCTGCAGACGATCCTCTCGCAGGTGCCTCGTGAGCGCCACCTGCTACTCTTCTCCGCTACCATGCCCCGAGAGATCAGCTCCATCGCTGCCTCCTACATGCACGAACCTAAGGAGATCATCGTTGGGACGAAGAACGAAGGCAACAAGAACATCCGTCACTACTACTACGTCGTCTCCGCTCGGCACAAGTATCTTGCCCTGAAGCGTATCGCCGACTACTACCCTGATATCTATGGGATCATCTTCTGCCGTACCCGCAAGGAGACGCAGGAGATCGCCGACCAGCTCATCCGTGATGGTTACAATGCCGATGCCCTGCATGGCGAGCTATCGCAGGCACAGCGTGACTATGTGATGCAGAAGTTCCGCATCCGCAATCTACAGCTCCTCGTCGCCACCGACGTGGCTGCTCGTGGGCTGGATGTCGATGACCTGACACACGTCATCCACTATGGTCTGCCCGACGATATAGAGAGCTACACCCACCGCAGTGGCCGTACTGCCCGTGCTGGTAAGCTGGGTATCTCCATCGCTATCTGCCATAGCCGTGAGCGTGGACGCCTCCGTGATATCGAGCGCATCTCCCACGCCACGATCGAGCGCAAGCAGCTACCCTCAGGGAGCGAGATCTGCCAGAAGCAGCTCTTCCACCTAGCCGATCGTATCGAGCGTGTAGAGCTGACGGACGACACGACACTCGATACGGTCCTGCCCGACCTGGTGCGCAAGCTCGACTGGATCGACCGTGAAGAGCTGGTACGCCGTCTCATGCTCCTCGAGCACCGTCGCCTACTGGACTACTACGAGAGTGAGGAGGTGATCGAGGAGGCCGACGACAAGGGTCGTCTCCCCAGCGAACCTAAGGAGGGTAAGAAGCGAGACAAGCGTAATGCTGTAGCCGAAGAAGGGATGAAGCGTCTCTTCATCAACTTTGGGAAGCTCGACCGAATGTTCCCCAACAAGCTCATCGAACTCATCAACAAGTGCGTCCCCGGACGTGTGAAGATCGGCAAGATCGACCTGCTCCCTCGCTTCTCCTTCTTCGAGGTCGAAGAGGCTGACGCTCAGGAGGTGATTCGCTCGATGAGTAGCTACGAAGTCGATGGCCGTCGTATCGCCGTGGACTACGCCGATGCACTGGGCTCCGAAGGCTCGGGGCGCAAGGAGCGTCGTCCCAAGCGCTCGGCAGGTGGCTTCGACTCCGAGCGTAAGCCTTACCGCAAGGGGGGCGCTCGATCAGGAGACGGCGCCTTCGACAAGTATAAGGACAAGGACCGCACTAAGCGCAGTCGCTCCCGTCGCTAGAGAGACAGGAACCTCACCCTCCCGAGCTACGGGGATGATACAAGAGTGTCTCCCCGTAGCGTTATCTCATTAGTATGCAAGTTACCTGCTCTAACGCAAACTCTTCTCACAGAATCAACAACTCAAAACAACACATGATCATGAAGAAGTTCGTCTATGCCCTGATCGCCCTCCTCAGTGTGAGCGCAGTGACTCAAGTACAGGCACAGGACATCCATCCACGTGTCGAAGTTGCGGGCAACTTCTCGACACACATTGTCAACAATGCGAAGGGACTCTCCGTCAAGGACTACAAGATGCGCTCGGGCTTCCGTGTCGCAGGTGCTGTGGAGTTCGGCCTGCTCGGCCCGCTCTACTTCGCCCCAGGTCTTGCCTTCCAGCAGAATGGGAGTAAGGTCGGTGACCGCGTAGCTACGCTCAACTACCTCAGCGTGCCCGTCAACCTCGGTCTGCGTGCTGGGCTGGGCAATGTAGTCGCTATCTCCGTCGAAGCTGGCCCCTCCTTCTCCTACGGGATCTCCAGCGAATCCTCCTTCAACGATGTGCTGAAGAACCTCGAGAACGAAGGCTTCCGTCGCTTCGAAACGGGCGTGAATGCCTCGGTCGCTCTCTCGCTGAGTAGCTTCTATGTACGCCTTGGCTCCGATATCGGTCTTACCAATATCTATAAGAAGAAGGCCAATGCAGAGAGTCTGAAGAATGCCTCCTTCTACCTCGGGGTAGGGCTACGCTTCTAGGGCGAAATCATCCCTACACCCTCTACGGGTAAGTCGAGCCCCTCATGAGCCGTCCATCAAGCGACTCATGAGGGGCTTCTCTGTACCCTCGTCGGACGACCTACTGTAGGTCGTCGAGGCGACCTACCGTGGGTCGCAAGTGAAACCTACTGTAGGTTTTTTCGACGACCTACCGTAGGTCGTTTTGGGGGGCTCTCGAAAGCCTCTGTTTATGCGGGCTGTGGGATAGTCTGATTTTTGAGAATGCACCTTCGAGAGAAAGCCTCATTCTAAGGGGTGCTTCTCAGCCCTTATGCCCTAGTAGTTCGTGCCTCAGAGATGGGGGCGAATCTCAGGCTGTGGCGCTCTCCTTCCTTCGGCCCGATCCGAGGAGGGATTACTGCACGTAGTTCCTCGGAAAATCGTATCTTTGCCCCACTGATTGAATAGAATAACCAACAAAAAAATAGATAAATACGTATGGCACATCAAGAGCATCGTGAGCACGATACCCTAGACACGATCGACGAACAGGTACTCAAGGGTGAACTCTTCTTCGAGCGTCACGGCAAGAAGATCATCATCGCAGTGGCAGCCCTTCTGGTCATCGCCTTAGGCTTCTTCGCTTACCATCGCTTCGTGACGATCCCTAAGAGTGAGAAGGCCACGGCACAGATGTTCGTCGCCGAAGATAGCTTCATGCTCGGTCAGGACAGCCTTGCCCTCAAGGGTCAGGGCGCTGGTACGCAGGGCTTCGAGGCGATCGCTAAGAACTTCTCGGGCACCGATGCGGCGAACCTCGCTCACGCCTACAGCGGTATCTGCCTCTACGACATGGGCAAGTACCAGGAAGCGCTTACGGAGCTGAAGAAGTTCTCTTCCGACGAAGCTGTCGTCGCTCCTTCGATCCAGCGTATGATCGGCGACTGCTATGTCCAGCTCGGCAAGCTCGACGATGCTGTGAAGGCCTACGAGACGGCTGCCAAGCAGGCTAGCAATGAAGCCATCTCCCCCAGTTGCCTCATCAAGGCCGGTCACGTCTATGAGAAGCAGGGGAAGTACGACAAGGCGATCGCTCTGTACAACGAGGTCAAGACGAAGTACTACACCGCTCCTGAAGCTGAGACGGTAGAGGCAGACCTGCTGCGTGCTCAGGCAGCTCAGGGTAAGTAATCGCTAGCCTCTACATAGAATTAGCTATGTCGACCATCGACCATATCTCCTCCACCTACTACAGCGAAGTCCCCTCAGGCGAAGGCCTACACATAGGCATCGCTGTGGCGGAGTGGAACTATAATATCACCGAACCTCTGCTGGAGGGAGCGCTCGAAGTGCTTCGCCGTCAGCAGGCGAAGAAGGTGACGGTCTTCCGTGTGCCAGGTGCCTTCGAGCTGGTGAATGCTTCTGCACGTTTGCTCGAGGATCCTACGGTGAATGCCGTCATCGCCATCGGCTGTGTCGTCCGTGGAGATACACCCCACTTCGACTACATCTGTCAGGGGGTGACCTTCGGACTCTCCCAGCTGAATGCGACCTCTGTACCAGGGCTCCGAGTGATCCCTGCCCCTGTCATCTTCGGCGTCTTGACCACTGAGACGATCGAGCAGGCAGAGGAGCGTGCCGGCGGACGCCTAGGCAATAAGGGAGCCGAAGCAGCGGAGACAGCGCTCAAAATGTGCCGTCCCATTTGCACAGTTCACAAATAGTTCGTACCTTTGCACTGCAAAGAAACGGAATGGGCAGTTACCAGAGTGGCCAAATGGGGCTGACTGTAACTCAGCTGGCTTACGCCTTCGGTGGTTCGAATCCATCACTGCCCACCAAACAATTGCTTCCAATAAGGAATGCGGAAGTAGCTCAGTTGATAGAGCATTAGCCTTCCAAGCTAAGGGTCGCGGGTTTGAGCCCCGTCTTCCGCTCTGCCAGCTGATGATGCTGACCACCATCGAGGAGTAGATCACGATAGATGATCTGCTCCTCGCTCTTTTTGTATACATCCCTATCCCCTTCTGCCTTTTCCTTCCCTCCCTGCTTCCATTGCCCCACTTGCTCATGACTGAGGGGATAGATGTCCCTTTCTCTTGAATCCTTGCTGAATGTGTGTAGCTACTTGGTGAGGGCTACTTGGTGATATGATGCAGGGGTTCCCTTGGTGAGACCCTGTGTGCGTGTCTCCTTCTTGGGGCGGATGGTGTTCGGCATTTTTTGTTCCTTTGTGCTCGAAAAGGTGGGAGGTCTAGAGACTATCTTTGGGCGTGACTTTTCCCTTACATCTAGAGGGCGTTTAGTTCCTTACACGTTCGCTCTCGCTATCTCGCTTCGCTGGCAGACCACTAACACGTAAATTAATAGCATGCTTATGAAGAAATTCTTACTCCTTTTTTCTAGTGCCGTCTTGGCGCTGACCTCCTGCTCCAAGCAGGTGGATGAGCCATCGGTAAACACCCCAGAGCAGAACTCTACGATCCATCTCAATATCGAGGGCGAGCGTGAAGATATACCTATGGTCGATGCTTCGGGCCGTGCGATCAATCTCACGGGCAATGTGGCGAACAAGAAGATCACTTCTATTACGCTTGAGTTCTCCGAGCAGGTCGATGGGATCGTCTGCATCTATAACAAGGAGGGTAAGGGCTTTACCCGCCAAGTTAAGTTCGATGTCAATGGCAGGAAGTTTGTCTTCAAGGGGAATATTAACCTCAATGGCGCATCGAAGGAGCTCCTCCGTGATGCCAAGATGGATATCTACGTCGGGGGTGACTATATCTATGAGGGTGATGACAAGCCCGTCATCTACAAGCCCTCGATTAAGCCTATTCCTACCCAGGATAAGATGAACCTCACTCAGTTCAATCCTATCTTCTTCAGTCGTGGTGTCCCCGTTAGCCCTGGTGGCTCAAGCTCTGATGTAGACTTCGATAGTAAGGGGCATCGCTTCCGTCTCTTCGGGCACTTTGTCTCCCTGCGCTTCCGTAATCCACGCCCAGGCTTCAACCTTAAATTCAATGGGATCATCGTCGATGCTTTTGCTAACCAAGGCTTCCAGCTCAAGACTCCTAATCAGACATCTTCTAGTACAGCACCAACTTTGGGCTTCAAGGAAGAGGGCAACACCGGGGGATTGGCACGTCCAGGTATTGGTATCTTCTATCCCTTCTCTGATGGGCGAACGATTACTCTCAATGGTCCTGCAAGCGAAGGGCTGACGAGTGTCCCTGCGGGTGACCCTGCCTACACGGTCTACATCCATACGCCAGCGCAGTGGGTGGGAGGTTTCCGTTTCGGTAAGGATGCTGTGACGGGTGTCTCGCCCTTTACCTCTGCAGGTCATACTTCCTACTACAACTATACGAATCTTCGGAAGTCCTTCGATGAGAATGAGCGCACAGGGAAGTTCTACAACCTCTTCCTTACGCTCCAGAAGCCTCCCCAGTCTTAGATCTTAGGAGGGCCTTTGCTATAGGCTTTCTCTCTTACAATAAATGTGGAGCGAGAGCTCTGAGGTCATGCGATCTCAGAGCTCTCGCTCTCCTTTTATGATCCATTCTCTGAATATGGTAGCTCGGTAGGGTGGATCTATCAGCTGGTGGATGAAGGAGAGGTCATTTGCACTCAGATCAACGTGGTGTGGGTTGCTTTCATGCATTTCTTTTCTCTTCCTTCTTCTCGTCTCAAGGTGGATCTCCTGCCTCTGGAGTTGGTGCTTATTGGTGGAGGACTTTAGGATAGAGTTGTTGTAGAGGTAGTCTGTATTTGTTGTTTAGGGATTTTTTTGTTCCTTTGTACCTCTAAATCGAAGACTAGGGGGTAAGAACTTGATCTTTTACCTCGGTTTATTGTTATTAATCCGAGGTGCTTCCATGAGCTTATGCTCCCTGCCTTGTATGTATATATGCCCTGGTGTGGTCGCTACTCATGAAGCACCCTCCTCGTCTATCTCTCCTCGAAAGAGTCGGTTGTTATTCACCCTCTTTCTTTCACAGAGCCTAAGCCTCATCCATGCTCGGCTCATGTGACTTCTCTCAGAATAGTATCAAACAAAAGCAACAAGAAGTAAAGTATGAAGAAATTCCTACTCCTATGCTCGGTGGCTCTACTCACCTTCTCTTCCTGCTCGAAGGAGAAGGATGAACCTATCGTCAAGAGTAATGAAAGCGAACAGACCTCGATCAACCTTCACATCGAAGGTGAGCGCGAGGATATCTCTGTCGCTGATGCAGAAGGGCGTGTCCTTGATCTTAAGGCTGGGGTGACTGGCAATAAGATCACCTCGGTCTCAATGACCAAGACGGGTGATGTCAAGGCAATCCTCTGCTTCTATACCTCAACTAAGGGTATTTCACGTGAGGTGACTCTTCCTATGAGAAACGGGAAGATCACATGGCGAGGCTCCGTCGATGTGGGTAACTTCACTAAGGAAGAGCTCCGTGATGCTAAGCTTAGCATCTTCATCGGTGGGGACTATACCTATCCAGGTGATGACAAGCCGATCGTCTATAATCATACACTACGCAGGGCGATCCGCACAACGAATGGGATGGACCTCTCTCAGTTCAAGCCTGTCTTCGCCAGCGAGGGGATTAGCTTGACTGATGGAGGCTCGGGCTCCGATGTCGACTTTGATAGCAAGGGGCATCGATTCCGCTTGATGGGTCAGTTTGTTTCTATCTCCTTCCGTAATCCCGTCGCAGGTCGTGCTCTGCGCTTCAATGGACTTATTGTCTCGGGGTTTGCTACTGAGGGGATGACTCTCTATGTTACACCTTCTGCGGGTAGAACTAAGCCTACCTTTAACTACAATGGGGCATCCAGAGGGTTCTTCTATCCCTTCTCTGACGGAAGTACAATCGACCTCCCTGGTCCTGCTACCCAGGGTGGTGCAGCTGTGGCCCCTGCTGGGGACCCTTCCTATACTATCTATGTCTATTCTCAGGCGCAGGCGCTTGGAGGGGTCAGGTTT
>ERZ772921.1895-NODE-1895-length-11702-cov-3.931742_pt1 | contig 11702 bp, 13 predicted proteins | sample MGYA00512117_ERZ772921 | MGnify/ENA primary metagenome ERZ772921 (study PRJEB29015, sample SAMEA2737944) | human oral metagenome | biome: human oral; feature: human-associated habitat; material: dental | place: China | collected 2150 ... | reverse complement strand
GACCGGTGTATTTATTGACATTTGAAAACGATTTTACTATAATATTTGGATTAGATGTTTTATATATAAAAATTATTAATAGTTTACTACTGCGATTCATTGTCCCATATGGGAGACACGAGCCGATGATTCTCGTAGTGATTTTTTGAGGCGGATAAAACCGCTAGTGGAGGAGGATCATGAAAAGAGTATTGGTTATAGGAGCCGGAATAGGCGGACTTTCGGCAGCAATTCGTCTTCAAAATGTTGGGTATCAGGTTGAGATTTATGAGAAAAATACTGTCCCCGGTGGAAAGATGCATCGATTGGAATTCGAAGGTCATTCTTTTGATGTGGGACCGACATTGGTTATGATGCCATCAATATATCGAGAGATTTTTGAAATCGCAGGACGCAATCCGGACGACTATATTCCTATGTCCAAATTGAATCCGATGTATCATGTCTATTTTAATTCGTCACCCTTAAGATTCTATTCACTTTCCAACGATTTGGAAGAACTGCATAATATTTTTGAGAATAAGGGCTTTGTCAACTCGAGGGGATTCTATGATTATCTCAGTTCGATTTACAAGCGTTATCAGATTGCCTTGGAGTATTTTATCACGAGACCTTTTAGACACAGGAGTGATTTTTATAATCCGAAAGTTCTTTGGAATGCACTGAAATTGAAAACTTTTGACAGTGCTGACCAAATGATGTCAAAGTTCATACCTGACAAAGATCTTCAACAGATGCTTAGTTTCCAAACACTCTATATCGGGGTTTCTCCAAAGAAAGGACCTTCTTTATATAATATCATTCCGATGATTGAGTTACTTTACGGAGTTTGGTTCATCAAGGGTGGAATGTTTACGATGGCAAGTCAAATGGCAAAACTGTTTGAAGAACTTGGAGGAGTGATTCATTACGGTATGCCTGTAGAAGAAATTATTACTAAAGATAAAAAGGTGAAAGGGATTTCAGTTTCAGGGAAAGAAATTCTGTCTGATTATGTGATTTGTAATGCCGATTTCCCCTATGCAATGAAACATCTGATTCGTGATGATGCCTGCAAGGGTAAGTATGATTCGGCTAAAATAGATGCCATGGACTATTCTTGCTCCTGCCTTGTGTTTTATTGGGGAGTTGAAGGAGTTTATCCTGAGCTTGCCGCACATACCTTTGTAATCGCAAATGATTTGGATTCAAATTTGGAAAGTATATTTGACGGAAGTAAGATTAAAGAGCCATCAGTCTATCTTCATATTCCTTCAAATGTGGATCCGTCAATGGCACCTGAGGGCAAGTCTTCTTTTTACCTGCTTATTCCGGTATCGGATGTGGCGGCATCGCAGTATGAATGGGATGATGAGACTGTAAATTATTATAGAGAGCGTGCGATTTCAACTTTGGAGAAGTTACCTGCACTGAAAAATTTGAGAGATAAGATTTCCTCGGAGAGATATTTTACACCACAAGATTTTATGACTTCATTTAACGCCTACCGAGGTGCGACTTTCGGATTGCAACCTACCTTGATGCAAAGTAATCATTTGAGACCTCAGGCAAAATGTCTTTCCTGCGAAGGTTTGTATTTTACAGGCAGCAGTACTCACCCCGGAGCAGGTGTACCGATTGTCATGCAGAGTGGCAAAATATGTGCACAGGAACTCCGCCTTGATGTGGAAGGAGCGGATTTCTCATGAATATAGAATCATCATATCAGGTAGCGGAATCAATTATGAGAAAAAATGCTTCAAGTTTCTATGCGGCTTTTGGTAAAGTTGAGAGAGCAAAGTTTTTGGATATAGCGGCGGTATATGCTTTTTGTAGATATGCCGATGATTTAGCGGACACAAAATCTCATAGTAAGTTGATGAAGCTTCAACTCTTAAATATGTTGGAAGAAGAAGTGAAGTCCTTGTATGAGGGAGGAAGACAGGAAGAACAGTATAAAAAATATAATTGGTGGCTTGCATTTGAGAATGCCGTTAGAATTCGTAAAATTCCGCTTGAAGCATTGCTTGAGCAAATTGACGGACAGCGAAGTGATATTAATTTTAAAATCATTGAGGATAAAGAAGATTTAATTCTATATTGTAAAAAGGTTGCAGGTACGGTAGGCTTGATGTTGGCACCTATGCTTAGAGGTGAGAAAGCTGACGGTCAATATGAATCGATTTGTGAATCTTTGGGTATTGCTATGCAGATTACCAATATTCTCAGAGATATTGGAGAGGACTTGAGAAACAGAAACAGAATCTATATCCCACAAACTTTTATGAAAAAATATAGTGTTACAAGAAAAGATTTAGAAGATCTATCTGCTTTACCGAGTACTTTATCAATAAGGCATTTGTTTTTTAAATCAAATTTTAAGGTAGGAGATAATATAGTTAATCTTTGGGAAGAGATGGCTTTGCTGTCCAAGTATTATTATGATAAATTTTATAAGCATTTGTATATGTTCAGTTTTGACACGATCTTTCCGGTGGCGGCTGCGGCTGTATATTATCAGGCTATCTTAGAAGAGGTGAGAAAAAACAATTATAACTGTTTTACAAAAAGATGTTACACGAACTCCAAGAGGAAGAGAGATTTACTAAAAACAGTATCCGGCTATATAGAGAAATTTAAAAGCGAGAAATTCAATTATGAAGAAGTAAATACAGAAAAATGAAAGGCTAACGGATAGTTAGGATAGGAAATCTATGGATATATTGTTAATAGGACTCTCTTTTTTGTATATTTTTTTAGTAATCGGTTTTTCGACAATTATTTTTAGGAAGAATCAAGGTGAACTAAGCCGTAAATTCATTCATATTATGGTAGGAAATTGGATTTTTATTTCTATTTTTTTTACCGATGTCAAAGCTGCAATATTAGTTCCGGCGGTGTTTATCATTATTAATATATTGAGCCGAAAGTATAAATTGATTCCTTCTATGGAAAGACAGGATGACAGTTGGGGAACGGTATACTATTCAATCAGCCTTTGTGTTGCGGTGGCGGTTCGTTTTGCTACCGGCTGGAATATCTTTCCGATAATCGGAATTTTGATTATGGCTTATGGAGATGGTTTGGCTGCATTAGTCGGAAAAAAAATTGGGGGAAGAAAGCCGTATTTTTTTTCACCGAAAACTTTAGCCGGAAGTGTGACGGTTTTTATCGTGGCAACTGCAGTTACAATTATAACTATTTTAACGATTGGAGACCCAAAGAATATTGTGCGGATAGGAATTGGAACGGTTTACATAATTGGTCTTTGCAACGGGTTTTTATCTGCATTTATTGAAGCTTCGGGAACTAAAGGCTCAGACAATTTGACATTGCCTCTTGGTTCGGCACTTTTTGCGACCTTGGCATTTTATTATGGAGATATTTTCTTTTTTGTCTACTTAATATTTTCTGCCGGTGTTCTCTTGTTGAGCCTTAAGTTTAGGCTCTTGACTTCTGATGGGGTTATAGCTGCAATTTTGACAGCAATAACACTTTATCTGTTGGGTGGTGTGTGGATTGCTATGAGTCTTTATACTTTTTACTTTCTTGGAAGCTTTGTAAGTAAAATTAAGAACAAACGAAAGTTGGAAGCGGATCGATTTCAAGAATCCGGAGGTCCTAGAACATGGAAGCAGGTTGTATGCAATTCTTTGCCCGCTTGTATACTGGTATTTTGTAAATATTTTTCACCGGAGAATATTGAGTTTTCGCTACTGAGTTTTGTGGTTTTTGCAGCAGCAAATGCTGACACATTTTCTTCAGAAATCGGTGTGCTCGGTAAGGGAAAGGTTTTTAGCATCATCACCGGAAAAAATATTCAACGAGGAGTTTCAGGCGGAGTCAGCTGGGTGGGATTTTTTGCAGGACTTACAGGAGGATTTTTATCGGCTTGGCTTGCTTTTCCACAGTTCGGATATCAGGGAGTTGCATTTGTTACTCTTACAGCTTTCCTAGGAACTTTGATTGACAGCATTTTGGGAGCTTTATTTCAACGAAAATATTTGACTAAAGAAGGCATTATTAGTGATAAAAAAGTCTATGATAATCAAAAACCGATTAAGGGTTTTTCATGGATGTCTAATAATACAGTAAATCTAATAAGTTTATGTATTGTCGTTTTATTAGGCTATGCCATAAATCTGATTTGGAAAATTACTTAAATGATTTAGTGATAAAAGTTTGATAGATATTAAGCTTAAAGAGATTATCTGTAGATACGGGTAATCTTTTTATGAATGAAAAGAAAATAATATCGGATCTATAGAGAAGATACTTAAGTGTTTATATATTTTTTAAAAGAGGCGTGGATATGAGATACAAAGATATAAGAAAAGAATGCGAAGAGTTATGGGCAAAAAATAAATATTATGTGCTAAGTAAATCGCATAAAGCATATCTGGAGATAAGGGCGTATTTGAGGGAAAAAGAACCGGATGTTTTATGGATAAATAAAAAAATACAGGAAGCAAGAGATATGAAGGAGAGTAAAAAAGATTTTAGTAATGCCATTCTTCATATATGGGGATATTTCAAAAAGGAAGCAAGCACAATGGAAAAAGAAGAATTATTTGATATATTAAATGAATATATGGAAGGGAAAAGCAATCAAAATAGTGTAATTGAATACCTTAACACTTTACTAAAGAAATACCCTAATGAATATTTAGAGAAATCAACTTTGCTAAAAGGAGAATAATATGAGACTATGGCATGAAGAACTTATCCACTTATTACCCAAAAATCAGCTTCTTGGACAGCATAGGGAATGTTGTGCTCTGAGGGGAAACGGATGGAAAAAGAAACATAAAACTGTGGACTATGTGTTTTCATATTCCCCATATCATTTATTTATATATCATTTATTAGTTATGGAGGAGATGGAGAAAAGAGGATATAATGTTTCTGTGGAATGGAAGGATAAAAATTATAGAGGTAGAACAGCAGAAAAGTATGATAATCTTGAAGAGGAAATTACAGACAGCCCGATTTACAAAGAGCATAATATTGAATATCTGGCTGAATGCATAGAAAACTTAGAAAAGAAAGGTATACAGTTAAAAGTATAGGAGTTATGCAAAGCACAAATTCTAAGCTAAAAAGTTGATGACTGTAAGATTTAGGCTCACTTTAATAAGCATAGTGCTTATACAAAATTGATAAGTCCTATAAAAATATTAAAGTTGTTAAAGGTATGTTACAGACAACAAAAAGAGATAAAGAGAGTAATGGGATAGGAATAGAAAGTGTTAGAAATACAGTGGATAAGTACAATGGAACGGTTCAAATAAATTTTGTGGATAATATATTTTCTGTTTCAGTAGTTTTATATTGCTAAGATATATTAAGGAATATTTATAGAAAAAAATTAGACCGCCGGTGTAATTGAAAAGGTGATTTTATTCTTTTCAATTACACTTTTCGTTATAGGATATATGTCTTAAAACTTACACAATACCTTATCTTTATTTACTATGCAGCAATACTTATTTGTGCAAATAGTATAGTCTGTTATAGTTTTAAGATATATTTTAATTCAGATAAGTTATTAATAAAAATTTAACAAAAAGTTATAAAAGTAATCTACGGTAAAATCAATTTAATATATCAATATTTTCAAAATATTAGAGTTTCTTTATTTTTATATATTAAACTACTGACAGTAAAAACTACGGTTTAATATAAGAGGAGGAAGCTGTGAGTAATTTGATTTTGGAAACTAAAAACTTATCGAAAAAATTTGGTAAGCAGTTAATAGTAGACAGTGTTTCATTAAAAATTAAACGCAACAGTATTTATGGAATACTTGGACAAAATGGTGCAGGGAAAACAACAATATTAAAAATGATTATGGGATTACTTAAACCTACGGATGGAGAAATTATTTTTGAGGGTGAAACTTGGAGATATGAACATCTTGCAAAAATCGGCTCACTAATTGAAAGTCCGGCATTGTATGGAAATCTTACCGCTGTTGAAAATCTTATGATACATACAAGGTTAATGGGTATATCAAAAGAAAGAATTTATGAGGTTTTGGAACTGGTTGATTTATCCGATACAGGTGGGAAAACAGCAGCTCATTTTTCTATGGGGATGAAACAGAGATTAGGAATTGCAATAGCTCTTTTAGGGAAACCTCAATTATTGATTTTAGATGAACCTACAAATGGACTGGATCCTATAGGAATTCAGAAATTGCGTAATTTGATTACAACTTTTTCTAAAAACGGTATGACAGTTATATTATCAAGTCATATTTTGTCAGAAGTAGCTCAAGTGGTTGATGATATTGGAATTATTGATAAAGGAAAGCTTTTATTTCAAGGGACACCAAGTTCAGAAGAAAGCTTGGAAGAATTTTATTTAGATTTTGTAAATGGAGATAGAATTAGATGCAGGTGATAAGATCTGAACTACTTAAGTATAAAAGAACACTTACAAAAAAGCTGATTTTGATTATACCGTTATTTTTTTCAATACAAGCAGCGGCAGGTGTTGGATTAATGCCTAAGGATATAGTAAGAAATTGGAATTTAGTAATATCTATGGCTTTTAATATATGGACAACAGTATTTTTACCGTTAGGAATGGCACTGTTCGCTTTTTTGGTTGATAATCAGGAAAGAAAGGCAGGAAACTATCGTTCTTTATGTGTGCATAGGACTTCACCTATAAGCATTTGGATCGGCAAGATATCGGTTATGGCATTTCATACCCTGCTGTCTTCTATTATATTATCAGTTTCAATATTTATATCAGGAATAATTACAGCAACAGGTCAAATTCCTTTGAAACATATTTTTGAAGCCGCTATAGTTTCATGGTTGGTATCACTCACATTGATACCTATCCAGTTATTTGCAGCGACTTGGAAAGGTTTGTTTTTTAGTATGGCAATTGGATTTATAGGATTAGTTGCAGGTGTTGCATCAGCTCCCACTTCATACTGGTTTTTTATACCGTGGGCTTGGGAAACAAGACTTATGTGTGCAATTATAGGAGTACATCCGAATGGAACTTTATTAGAGTCCGGATCCAAACTGTTAGATCCGTCTGTAATTCCCGTAGGAATTGTAATTTCGTTGCTATTTTTTATCACAATCACTGTAATTACCGCATTTTGGTTTAATAGAAGGGAAACGAGATGATTAGGTTGATTTTAGTAGAATGGCTTAAAACAAAAAGAACTGCAATCAGATGGATTACTTTTTTATTACCTGTTCTGATATCGGGATGTATAATAGGGTATACTGTTGTGCATGGAAGATACAACTATTTTGAAATGAATATTTTTAAAACTTTTTTTGAAGCACTGACAATCTTTATTGTCCCGCCGGGAGTGAGTATTCTTACGGCTCAGGTGGTATATGAGGAAGAACTTGCAGGTGGTTTTAATATGTTTTTAAGTGAGAAATTCCCCAGATACAAGTTATATCTTAGCAAATTTTGCATACTGAATATTATTTTAATAACTGTCGTTTTTTTGACAACAGCAATATTTTTTATAGGAACAGCAGTATTTTTACCTGAAATTCTTAAAATATCAATGTTTTTTATAATAGGTGCTATTCTTACTATTTTAGGAACACTACCTATTATCGCAATACATTTATGGTTAAGTTTTTCTTATGGAATGGGCACATCTATCGGAACAGGCATTATCGGTTTGTTAACAGCTGCAATAATCGGCGGAACAGAGCTTGGTAACAACATATGGCAATTTATTCCATGGGCATTGCCGATAAGGCTTGTTAAAGCTATAGGTCCTTATTTGGAATTTTCAGCTGATATGATGAATCCGCCTGTATTAATTTCGTCAGGTTGGACAGTAGGGCAGTTTTTGCTGGGAATTATATCTGCGGGGACTTACCTTGCTATCGCAATAATCGGCGGAATAATTTGGTTTAATAAATGGGAAGGGAAAAGGTACTATGAGTAAATTTAAAGTTTATTGTGATATTTAATTCTTTATAATAGGAGGAATATAAGTTGAGCAAAATACTTATTATTGATGATGAAAAAGAACTTGTAATGTTACTTGCAGATGAATTAAAATCCAAAGGGCATCAAGTGCTGTCGGCTTATGACGGAGAGATGGGAATAGAGCTGGCAAGAAAGCAACCGGATTTAATAATACTGGATATTATGATGCCCAAAACAGACGGCTTTGAGGTATGTCATGCAATTAGGGATGATGTGCTGTGTCCGATCATATTTTTAAGTGCAATGCAGTCGGAAGCGGACAAAATTAAAGGATTAAATCTTGGAGGAGATGATTATATTGTCAAACCTTTCGGATTAAAAGAGTTGTTAGCTAAGATTGAAGCTAATTTACGAAGAGAGAAACGCTCACAGTATATTAATGAAGAAAATAAAAGAAAAAAACTATATTTTCAAAAACTAAGTATAGATATAAAGGAACATAGCGTTAAAATTGATAATAATGATGTATTGCTGACTAAACTGGAGTACAATATTGTAGAATTACTTGCATTACATGCAGGACAGACTTTTTCAAGAGAACAGATTTATGAAAGGATCTGGGGCTATGATTCAGATGGAGATTCAACTACCGTAGTGGAACATGTAAAAAAAATTCGTGCCAAGTTTGCAGAAATTGAGCCTGACACGGAATATATTTCTACGGTATGGGGTATCGGGTATAAATGGAATAGAATTTGAGAAAGTTGAGATTTAAAAATGAAACATCGTTCACTTGTAACGAGCTTTAGATTAACTTTTACCTGGATTTTAATTGCAAGTATAATAGCGACATTAATTACCTATATTTTTGCTGTATTATTATATTTCAAAATTCAATATAACAATAAATATCCTGAAAATTTTTATGAAAAACAAATTCCTAAGATTGCTGCATATATTCGTGAAAAAAATACGGATTTACTTTCTGATAAAGAAGAAAAAGGCTTAAAAGACATAATAAGCGGTGATGGTATTACTTACTGGATTTTAAACAGTTATGGGAATACATTGTATGGAACAAATAAAGATAAAATATTTATAGGTAAAAAGGAACTTATTGATAAGTTAAATACCACCTTTATGATAAAAGAAAAATTTGCATATGTTGTGCCTCTTGACAATGATGGAAAGATAGAAGGTGCTGTAATTCTTTTTTATGAATTGGGAACTTCATATCAAAGTATCAAAAGGATTGTAGTAGTTATAGCTTTGCTTTCTCCATTTGTATATTTTGTTGTTTTTACCAGGTTATTTTCAATGCTGTTAGTAAAAAAAATTAATTTACCGTTACAATTATTGATAGAAGCTTCAAGAAAAATAAGAGAAAAGGACTTGGATTTTGAAATTAATTACCGGTCTGATAATGAATTGGGAAAACTTTGTAATGCTTTTTCTGAAATGAAAGATGAACTGAAGAAGTCATTGTTTGCTCAGTGGAAAATAGAACAAGAGCGTATAGAAATGATTGAAGCCTTGGCTCATGATTTAAAAACCCCGCTGTCAGTTATAAGAGTATATTCAGAAGCATTAATAGATGCTGATTTCTCAGAAAATGAAAAAATTGAAGCATATCTTAATGTTATAAAAGGAAATGCTGAAAAAAGTTCCAATCTTGTTATGCAGATGCAATACACTTCCGATTTGGAAAATATAGATGTAGCCTTGCAGCTGAGAGACATAAATTTGCTTGAATTTTTAGAAAGAAAGGTAAGCTACTATAAATTGCAAGCTAAAGAAAAAGAGATAGATATTGTACTAAAGACACATGGAAATATGGAACATGTGGCAGTTGATATAGACAGATTGGAGCGTATTTTAGATAATATCCTGTCAAACAGCTTACAGTATACTCCTAATAAAGGGAATATAGAAATCTCTGTAAATGAAGAAGAAAACAGTATAGTTTATGAAATTTGTGACTCGGGAAGCGGGTTTTTGCAAAAAGATTTGGAGAGAGCTTTTGATAGGTTTTATCGAGGCGATAAAGCCCGTAACAGCGAAGGAGGACATTCAGGATTGGGGCTTTATATTGTAAAAAAGTTAGTTGAACAGCTTCATGGTTCGATTAAAATAAAAAATACAGTGTATGGAGGAGCCGATGTAATATTCAGACATCCAAATTATAAGAATGAAAGTAGCTATCATGACATGATAACTTAAGGCTGAAGTTTATTTATTATAGAGTTTTATCGGCACTTAGCAGGTATAAATAAAAATCATATAAAAATATTAAGGCGATAGAAATATCGTCTTTATTTCGTTTAATAAAGGGAGGACAAAATGAACGAAGATAATAAAAACATTCAAAGGTAGGAATAATAAACTTTTCACTTCACTATTAATGAAAAAAATTTTTTTGTGGTATAATAAAAATGCTAATAATTATCTTGAAACACCAAATATGAAAGATGCAGATTGTTTACGCATACATAGGAGAAACTTATGAAATATGCAAAAAGGATATGGTTGATTTTAAATATAATATGTGTGATAGCTATGGTCGGTTTTTTAGTACTGAGTAAAAATTTTCTTTCAGAACAGGCAAATAAACATATAATAGGAATTTGTTATTCGGATTTTTCAGATGAATATCAACAAGTACTAAATGACAGTATCTATCCGACAATAAGTGAAAAAAGAGATATACTTCATTACAAAAATGCTGCAAGAGACCAAAAAACGCAGAATGTTCAGATGACTGAACTTGTGGATGCAGGCTGCGAGCTTATATTTGTTGTTCCTGTAGATACGGGAGTGGAAGAGGGCATCAAGTATGCAAGAGAAATTCAGAGAATATGGATAGCGAAGATATATCAATCTTGCTTTATGACTAATGGCATTTAGATAAAAAGTATAAAGAAAATAAATTCTTCTTTGTTACAAGAAAGTAAGATTTTTAAGCGTAGCGGTTTATTGACTGCTGCGCTTTTTTTATAAAAGCATCTGTTTTGGTAAGAAAACAACTAAACCATCTGCTATACGGAGGCTTGAAAATTCTCTTATTTGAACTTGACCCACCGGCATAAAGGTAGTATCCTTATTACTATAAGATTTCCTAAGGTTTGTTGCCTGCTTATCTTTGACAAAAAGCTGCTGAGTTTGGCATAAGGAGTCTTAAAAAATGTCCTTTCTTGGAACATATTTGATTATTTAAGAGCGCATATAGAAAGACAGACTACTGTAATTGATATGTACCTTCCTTACCACATGTCCGGTAAAGAGGGTACATATCAATTTTATGTAGGCGTTTTTTAATGTTGATAGCTTAAAAAACAAAGTAGTTATAAATTTTTCTTTTTCATGAGTGATTAAAAATATTGATGTTGATATCTATATTTTAGTACTTGTGCAGAGAAAATTTATATAGATTAAAAAAGAAGCTCCTAAAAAGGGGTTTCGGGACTGTCGCATTTTAAGATTTTGCACAAGTTATAGTGACATCCTGCTGTAATGTTACTTATCCTGTACTTGATTTATATTTTGAAACAGTCCCATTATTAATATCAAAAAGGAGGGATGCAATTGAAAAAGAAAAGGTCCTTGTACCTTATGTTGATGCTGGTTTGTTTTCTGTGTATCTTTTCAAAGAGGGCGGCAGCATCCACAGGAGTCTATGTTCCGGACCCTGTGACCGGATTCGTGGCAAATGTACAGGATGCAGCCTACGGCGCAACCGGAGATGGTGTAAGCGATGACACGGCAGCGATACAAAGAGCTATTGATGCAGTTTCTGCAGC
>ERZ772921.1891-NODE-1891-length-11719-cov-8.695988_pt1 | contig 11719 bp, 10 predicted proteins | sample MGYA00512117_ERZ772921 | MGnify/ENA primary metagenome ERZ772921 (study PRJEB29015, sample SAMEA2737944) | human oral metagenome | biome: human oral; feature: human-associated habitat; material: dental | place: China | collected 2150 ... | reverse complement strand
AATCTACGCTTGAGAGTATGCTAGAGCATAACGATTTTATTCCCGAGCCTGCTTCTGATAAGAAAATTCGTGTGAATGTAAGTCTTTCGCAATCTTTACTTAATGCTATCGATATAGTCACAAACAATAGATCACAATTTTTAAGCGAGGCTGCAAATTTAAAGCTTAAGGAAATTTAATAAAATCTATTGTAAGACTAAATATGGTGCGACCGACGAGATTTGAACTCGTACACCTTGCGGCACTACCCCCTCAAGATAGCGTGTCTACCAATTCCACCACGGTCGCATAAATTTTTAAAGCTTGATCTTAAGCCTTGAATTATATAAGTTTAAAGCCCGATTTCTCGGGCTTAGGATTATTTTGCGGCAGCCGCAAGACCTTCTGTTACGAAAGGGTTTGCAAAAAGCAAGATGAAAGCAATAACTAGCGCGTAGATAACCTGCGCTTCGATCATCGCAAGCGAAATATACATCGTAGTCGATAGCTTACTAGCTACGCTCGGGTTTCTAGCAATACCGGTAATTGTCGCGTTAGCGGCATTTCCCATACCCATAGCGCCACCGAAGGCAGCTAGGCCTAAAACGATACCGACTGTGATCGCAGAATAAGAAACGATCTGAGTGTAAGCACTTAGCTGCTCGCTAGCGAAAGCCGCGCCGCAAAGCGCAAATAACAATACAAGAACTTTTTTCATAAAAGTCTCCATAAATAAATTTTAAAACGAGTTTCGGCTCAATACCCCCTACTCCAACGTTTTAAGTGTGAAATATTATTAAAATTTTGCTTTTGATTTGTTTAATCTGGCGGAATTTGCGTTAAATTTAGCAAATCCCGCCGTACACGCCGACATCTTAACGTTTAGCGTCCAAATATGTATTTAGCGCCGCAACGTAGGCCTTTGCGGACGCTAGCATCGTATCTACGTCAAGTCCTCTGCCGATGATGGCGCCCTCGCCCGCAAATTCCACCTTAACGGTTACTTTCGCCAGCGCGTCTTTGCCCTGCGAGACCGCTTTTACTTGGTATTCTTTCAGGCTACCGCTGATGCCACTAATACGATCTATCGCCTTAAATATCGCATCCACGCCGCCGTTTCCAAGCGCGCTATCGCTTAAAATTTCATCCTTATACCTTAGCGTAAGAGCGGTGCTAGCGTGTCCTTTGTTGCAGCTATTGGAGCTTAAAACCAGCACTTCGTAGGTCTTTTCGGCTCCCACGAACTCGTCGTTTACGAGCTCTCTAATATCCTCGTCGAAAACGTCCTTTTTGCTATCTGCAAGCGCTTTAAATTTATTAAACGCGATCTCAATCTGCTCGTTACTAAGCTCATAGCCCAAAGATACCAGCTTATCTTTGAAGGCATGGCGGCCGCTGTGTTTGCCCAGTACGAGCGAGTTTTTATCAAGCCCGATATCCTCAGCATGCATGATCTCGTAGGTTTCTTTGTGTTTTAACACGCCGTCTTGGTGGATGCCGCTTTCATGCGCAAAGGCGTTTTTACCCACGATCGCCTTATTAGGCTGCGGCTCGATACCGGTGATGCTCGCGACTAGGCGGCTGGATGGATAAATTTCTTTCAAATTTATATCGGTATAAAGCGGCGCAAATTTATCTGTGCGCGTCTTGATCGCCATTACGATCTCCTCTAGCGCCGCGTTGCCCGCGCGCTCGCCGATACCGTTTATCGTGCACTCGACCTGTCTGGCTCCTGCCAAGATAGCGGCTAAGGAATTTACGGTAGCCATACCAAGATCATTGTGGTTATGCACCGAAACTACGGCGCGCCCGTCGATAAGCTTAACGATCTCGCCTATGCGCGCAGTGATCTCATCCGGATAGAGATAGCCCACCGTATCGGGGATATTTATGGTGGAGGCTCCGGCGTTTATCGCAGCGTCGCAGATCTCTTTTAAAAAGCCGATATCGCTTCTGCACGCATCCTCACAGCTAAACTCCACGTCATCGCATAAGCTTTTGGCGTATTGCACAGACTCTACGGCGCGCTTTATGACCTCTTGCGGCTGCATTTTAAGTTTAAATTCCATATGGATGGGGCTTGTGGCGATGAAGGTGTGGATGCGCCCGAGCTTCGCGCCCTTTATCGCTTCGCCTGCGGCCTTGATGTCTTTTTCTAAAGCGCGCGCAAGCGAACAGACGCGAGCCTTGCTAACGGCGCCGGCGATCTTTTCTATCGCGTCAAAATCCCCGGGGCTCGCCGCTGCAAAACCCGCCTCGATAACATCTACGCCCAGCTTTTCAAGCTGCAACGCAAGATGGATCTTTTCGTCCGTATTCATCGACGCTCCAGGGCTTTGCTCGCCGTCACGAAGCGTCGTATCGAAGATTATGATTTTATTTTTGTCCATTACAAATCCTTTCAAAGCGTTAAAATTTGGCGAAATTATAGCCGCGCAAACTTAAAAACAATCGCGGCGATAAACATATTTGAGATTACTTCGCCGTTTCCTCGGGTTTGTCTTTTTTATGAAATTTAGCCGCGCTTAAATTTAAAGCTCCGCGAACCAAACCGTAAACGATATAAACCAAAGTAAGCACCGCCGGAAATTCCAGCTTGAAAAGATATAACAGCGAGAAAAATACGACGATTAGAAGCACTAAAATTTTAATCGCATTGGGACGTTTTAGGCTGATCTTTTTAAAGCTCGGAAAGCGTATGTTGCTTACCATCAAAAACGATAGCGCCGCCATTGCGATGATCAAAAATACGCCAAATCCTTTGGAGAGCTCATATTTTAGATAAATTCCGATCCAAAACGCCATCGTAATCGCTGCCGTTGGTATCGGCAGTCCGATAAAAACGCTAGGCTCATAGGTGCCCGTGGTGACGTTAAATCGCGCCAGCCTGATCGCGCCGAAAACCACGTAAAGCGCAGCTACGAGAGAGCCGACCTTGCCGTAATCATGCCCGACCGCGCAGTAAAACAGCAGCGCCGGCGCGACGCCGAAAGCTACGATATCCGCAAGACTATCAAATTCCACGCCGAATTTCGACGTAGCATGCGTTAGCCTCGCCACGCGGCCGTCAAGCCCGTCGCAGATCAAGGATAAAATGATATAAAAGATCGCGGCGCTGAAGTTGCCTTTGATCGTAGAAATTATGCTGATGACCGCCAAAAATACGCTTGCCGCCGTGAAAAGATTCGGCAATATGTAGATTAGTTTTCCCTTTTCCTCTTCCATCTCTTACTCTTTAAATTTTATTTTTGCACCGCTTTTCATTCGGTGCCGCGGATCGCTCGTAAAACGCTTTAGCGCGACCTTCTTAAAATTTAGCGCTAAGTTCTTGCCCTGCGCGAGGCTTTAAATTTAAGCCTCGCTCTTTGCGCTTTCGATATCGTCGTTAGCACCTAAATTTCGCACCAGACGGGTGGGCATGCCGTTATCTTTTTCAAATTTAGAGATGATCTCCACGATCTGCTCTCCAGAGACCGTCTCCTTCTCATACAGCGCCTTCACCATCTCCTCGATCGCCGGAGCGTAGGTCCTTAGCGTCTCTTTTACCGCCGCATAGCGCTCATCCAGCGTCTTGCGGACATATTCGTCGATCTTAACCGCCGTTACCTCGCTGTAATCTTTGATGCTCTGTCCGCCGTTTAGGAAGGAATACTGCTGCTTTTCTAGCACCGCAAGCCCGAGTGCATCGGTCATTCCAACCTGAGTAGCCATAAATTTAAGCATATCGGTAGCGCGCTGCAAATCGTTGCCAGCTCCGTCGGTGATCTCGCCTAAAAAAACATCCTCAGCCGCGCGCCCCGCCAAAAACGTATCGATCTCGGCAAAAATTTCATGGCGCTGATGCAGATATCTATTTTCAAACGGAGAATTTAGCGTATAGCCCGCAGCACTCAATCCGCGCGGCACGATAGTTACTTTAGATACGGGCATCGCGCCTTTGGTAAGCTCGGCGATGAGCGCATGACCGCTTTCGTGGTAGGCGACGATCCGCTTTTCGATCGGGCTTACGCGGCGCGATTTTTTAGCCAGTCCGATGCCGACGCGCTCGATCGCTTCGAGCAGGTCTTTTTGCTCGACCTCCGCCTTTGCCTCGCGACCCGCTAAAAGCGCGGCTTCGTTGATAATGTTTGCAAGATCGGCTCCCGCAAAACCCACGGTAAGGCGCGCGATCTCTTCGATATCGATATCGCGAGCAAATTTAACGTCGCGCATATGCACCTTCAAAATCGCCATTCTGCCGTCAAAATCAGGTCTATCGACTAGAACCTGCCTATCGAATCTGCCCGGACGCAGAAGCGCCGCATCCAGCGTCTCGGGGCGGTTGGTAGCCGCAAGGACGATTACCGGGCTTGATTCCGAGCCGAAGCCATCCATCTCGGCAAGCAGCTGATTTAGCGTCTGTTCGCGCTCGTCGTTACCGCCGCCGATGCCACCCGCGGTTCTGCTTTTGCCGATCGCGTCAATCTCGTCGATGAAAACGATCGCCGGAGCCTGCTTTTTAGCGTTATCAAATAGATCGCGCACCCTGCTAGCGCCCACGCCTACGAACATCTCGATGAAGCTAGAGCCCGATACCGAAAAAAACGGCACGTCCGCTTCGCCCGCAACCGCCTTGGCTAACAGCGTCTTACCCGTGCCGGGAGGACCCACTAAAAGTACGCCTTTTGGAATTTTAGCCCCGAGGCTGATGTATCGCTCTGGATTTTTTAAGAAATCTACGATCTCCTTAACCTCCTCTTTTGCCTCTTCGACGCCCGCTACATCGCTAAATTTAACCTTCGGCTTTTCGGCGCTTACCAGGTTTTTAGAGCTTCCGATGCCGAGCACGCCGCCGCCCATATTGCGCTGCATGCGGTTGGCTAAAAACATCCAAATTCCAAAGAAAATCACGAGCGGCAAAACCCAGCTAAAGAGCAGATCGGTCAAAAAATTGCTTTCGTTATACGCGCCGTATGGAATTTTGCGCGATTCTAAAATTTGAACTAGCTCGGGATCATCCACGCGCTTGGCGGTGTAGATTACGTTGCCGACTTGAGCTTTAATCGTGGAGCTTCCGATGGAAACCATGCTTACTTGGGAGTTTTTGATCTGCGATTTTAGCTCGGAGTAAGTTACGTTTCTGCTCTCGCCCGAGACGGAGCCGAGTACTCCACCGCTATCAAATCCGCCGCTTGGGGATATCGCTTTAAACACGACTATCAAAATAAGCGCAAAAATTATAAAAACGCCGATCGGATTTTTATTGAAAAAATTGTTTCCGCCGCCGTTTTGAGGGGGTTGATTATTTGGGTTGTTATTCATATTTTCCTTTCATAAACGAAGCTAAGCCATTCGTTTTGCTTTTTCATCTGCACGAAATTTAAATCCGAAAAAGCTTGCTCGATCCTATCTTTATATTTTTCTAAAATCCCCGACAGCACGAGCTTGCCGCCAGGTTTTAGCGCTTTTTTCAGATCCGCGCTTAGGATCAAAATCACGTCGGCGATTATATTTGCGACGACGAGATCAAACTGCGACTGCGCGACTGCGCTTGAGCCTTGCTCGTTTAGGTTTGAAACGCTGCCGAGCCAAATTTTATCGATCTGCACGCCGTTTTTCTCGGCGTTTTGCTGCGTAGCCGTCACCGCCTGCTCGTCGGTATCGCAGGCGCTTACTTTTGCGCCCAGTTTTTTCATCGCGATACTTAAAATTCCGCTGCCGCAGCCCACGTCAAGCGCGCTCATGCCATCGCGAACGAGCTCGCTAAGTAGCCCTAGGCACATATTGGTGCTTTCGTGATGCCCTGAGCCGAACGCTAGCGCAGGATCGATCAGCAGATCGATTAGCGCGCGATCTTGCGATCTTTCGCACCAGCTCGGACGGACGTAAAATTTACCGACCGCTACGGGCGCGACCCCTTTTTTATACTCATCGAGCCAGTCTTTGTTTTGCTTTTTTGAAATTTCGATCTGCAGATCGGCGTCTAAATTGAGAGATCGCGCGAGCGCCTTTTTAAACTCTTCAAACGCAAATTTTAAATTTTGCGGATCCTCTTCGTCGCGGATTATGAAACGCTCGCCATCCTCCTCGACGCAGGTAACGCCGAGCTCAAACGCAAAGTTTTTAAAAAGCTCGCTCGCATTCGCACTTTTTACGATCATCTCATAAAAAAAATCTTTCATCGCCTCACATCGCCTTTAAATTTTAAAATTTGCATATTACTAAAATTTAGTTCAAACTTTGCTTACGCTCGGGCGTTTTTATAGAGCTTCAAACGCCTTTTTAAGATCGAGCGTGCCTTCGTAATACGCCTTGCCAACGATGACGCCTGCTATTAGCTCTGCGTTTTTAAGCGCGATTATGTCGTTCATATCTTTCACGCCGCCGCTTGCGATAGTGTCGATACCGCTAGCTTTCGCGATAGAGCGGCTAAATTCTACATTCACGCCGCTTAACATCCCGTCGCGCGATATGTCGGTGCAGATGATCGCGCAAACGCCCGCGTCCGCGTAGTCTCGCGCCAGATCGGTCGCTTTTACGTGGCTTAGCTCCGCCCAGCCCTCGGTGGCTACGAGTCCGTCTTTTGCGTCTATGCCCACGACGATGCGGTAAAGCTTCGCCATCCCCTTTACGAAATCCGGGTTTTTAAGCGCCGCCGAGCCGAGGATAAATCTATCGACGCCCAAGCTCAAATACTCCTTTATGCGCACTTCGTCGCGGATACCGCCGCCCACTTCTACGCGCAGGCGCGTGCTTTTTACGATCCGCTCGATCGCTTTGAAATTTACCGCCTCGCCCGCAAACGCGCCGTCGAGATCAACCAGATGCAGCCATTTAGCGCCGAGATCTTCAAATTTTTTGGCTAGCTCGCATGGGTCCTTGGAATAAATTTTTGCGCTTTGCATCTCGCCCTTGCTAAGGCGCACGGCGCATCCTTGTTTCAAATCGATCGCAGGGAAAATCTCCATCACAGCTCCGTAAAATTTTTAATGATTTTTATGCCCGCATCGTGGCTTTTTTCGGGATGCGGCTGAAAGGCAAATACGTTTTCGCGCCAGATCGCGCTTGCAAACTCATAGCCGTAAAACGTCGTCGCAAGCGTGATCTCGCGCGCGCAAAGGACGTGGTAGGAGTGCACGAAATACAGATACTCAAACTCTCCCAAGCCCCTGTTTATCGGCGAGCGCTTGATAAAATGCGCGCTGTTCCAGCCGACGTGCGGGATCTTTAGGCTTTCGGCGCGGGTAAAATTTTGCTCGCTGCGCTCGCTCGGTTCCGCCCCGTCTGAATTAAATTTCGCCCCGCCCGATCTAAATTTTATATTTTCGGACCTGGATTCCGCCCCCTGAATATTAAATTTCGTTTTATCAAATTTTACGACGCGACCGGGCAAAATTCCAAGCCCGCTGCGCGCGCCAAATTCCTCGCTTTGCTCGAATAGAAGCTGCATCCCTAGGCAGATGCCTAAAAAATATCTGCCGCTTGCGACGAACTCTTTAATCGCTTCGTCCATACCGCTTGCGCGAAGCTTATCCATCGCTTCGCCGAATGCGCCCACGCCCGGAAGCAAGGCCTTATCGCAGCTCAAAAGCTTCTCAGGGCTGCGCGCGAGGCAAAATTTAGCGCCGCAGAAGCTAAGCGCGTTCATCACGCTTTGGATATTGCCCGCGCCGTAATCCACGATACCGATCAAGCCGTGCCCTTCATATCATTCAATCGGTGCGAAAACTCGGGCACGATACGCTTTAGCTTATCCGCGACCTGCGCGTCCTCGCACTCCGAAAGCTCCTCGATCTGCGAGCTTAGCTCTTGCAGGTCGTATTTTGCGGAGTGGGTTACGAAGATGGATTGATACTTCGTGCTCTTGTCGTTTTCGTCGATCAAAAGCTCCTCGTAAAGCTTCTCGCCAGGGCGCAGACCGACAAATTTAATGCCCAGCTCCTCCTTGCCGGCAAGCTGCAGCATTCGCTTGGCAAGATCGGCGATCTTTACGGGCTCGCCCATATCCAGCACGAAAAGCTCGCCGCCCTGCGCAATGGAGGCCGCTTGAAGCACCAACTGACACGCCTCGCTAACGAGCATAAAATATCTAGTAATCTCGGGGTGCGTAACGGTAAGCGGCTCGTTCGCTTCGATCTGGCGTTTAAATTTAGGGATGACGCTACCGCTTGAGCCGAGCACGTTTCCGAAGCGCACCGCGACGATCTGCGTTTCGCTTGCCGCGTCGTTGGAATTTAGCGCGTAAAGCTCGCAGATACGCTTCGTCGTGCCCATAATGTTCGTCGGTCGCACCGCCTTATCGGTCGAGATCAAAACAACCTTTTTCGCGCCGTATTTTTTAGACAGATCAATTACATTTTTTGTGCCGACGATATTGTTCTTGACCGCTAAATGCGGATTAAATTCGCATAGCGGCACGTGCTTATACGCCGCTGCGTGCACGACTACCTCGGGACGAAATTCTGCAAAAACCTCCTCCAGCTCATGGCGATAAACGACGTTTATCATCTTTAACTCGTTGCGCGCATCCGCGCCGGTGGCTTCGTTAATCGAGTAGAGATTAAACTCGCTGTGCTCGACCATGATAAGACGCTTTGCGCCGAATTTCAAGCATTGCTTGCAAATTTCGCTTCCTATCGTGCCGCCCGCACCCGTTACCAGCACGATCTTATCTTTGATAAAATTTTCGATCGCTTTGGTGTCGAGATCCTTGGGCTTGCGCGCGAGCAGATCCTCGATCGATACGTCGCGGATCTTTTTGCTCTCATCCTCCAAAAGCGAAAAGAGCTTGATATCCTTTAGCCCGTATGCAAAAAGCTCGTCGTATAGCTCCTTTAGCTCGTCCGGATACAGCGCCAGCGCGATGATCGCGGTTTTAGCGCCGCTATCTTTGATCATCTGCGGAATTTCGCTCTTAGCCCTGACGACGTAGTTTTCGCAATAGGTCCCTACTAGCTCAGGCCGCCCGTCCACGACGCCCACTGGATAGTAATTGATATATTTTTGCCGCATACCTTTTAGGACGTGAAAGGTCTTGCTCGTAGCGCCCACGACGATACAAGGCTCGTTATTCGTGATATTTTTCTTCTCGCTTAGAAACATCCGCTTTGAAATTCTAACTCCGCTGATCAAGATAAACGAAATCGCCGCATCGATGATGATGACCGAGCGCGGGAAGGGGTTAAAAACTTTACTCGCTAAAAAAAACAGGATCAAAAAGGTAAGCGCCGCCATAACGTGCGCATAAAAGAGCTTTCTCGCTTCATATAACCCGAAAAATCTCCACGGAACTAAATAGATCCGCAAAAACCAAAAGTAGAAAATTTTAATCGCCGTAAGACTCGAGGCGCTAAGCAGCGCGCCTTTATAAAATTCATTCGGTATATCTCCGCTAAATCGCAGCAAAAACGCGATATAAACGGAGAGGATCGAGATAAAAATATCTCCTAGCAAAAAAAACGCGAAGCGGCTAAATTTAGTGGGTTTTAACAGCATCAGATGTTTTCTTTTACGATTTTTACGACGCGCTCGATCGTCTCGTCGCTCATATCGGTGCCGCTAGGAAGGCAGATGCCGCGACTGAACATATCCTCGCTCGTGCCGTCAACTATGCTAAGCGCGCCTGCGAAGATGCTTTGCAGATGCATCGGCTTCCAAAGCGGACGAGATTCGATGTCGGCTTTATTCAGAGCGTCGATAACCTTTAGATGAGCGCCTTTTTGTTTAAATAATAGCGTTGTAAGCCATCTGTTGCCCTCGCCGCCTTCGACTTCAGGCATAAACTCCACGTCGGTGCCCCTAAACAGATCCTCATAAATTTTAAAAATTTCGCGCTTTCTCTTTACGCGCTGCGGCAAGACCTCCATCTGGCCTACGCCAATAGCGCCTAAGACGTTGCTTAAGCGGTAGTTGTAGCCGTAGTCCTTGTGCTCATAGTGAAGCAGCGGCTCGCGCGCCTGGGTGCTTAAAAATCTAGCCTTAGCCACTAGCTCCTCATCGTTTGAGATCAGCATTCCGCCGCCAGAGGTAGTGATGATTTTATTGCCATTGAAGCTTAGCGCGCCGCATTTTCCGATACCGCCAAGTGCTTTACCCTTATAAAATCCGCCCAGCGCCTCTGCGGCATCCTCGATAACATCAATGCCTTCGTTCGCGCAAATTTCGCATATCTCATCCATCTTCGCAGCCTGTCCGTAAAGATGCGTAACGACGAGCACATTTGGTTTTTTCGGCGATTTTTTGATCGCTTCTTTAAGCAACTTCGGGCTTAAATTCCAACTCTCGTCGCTGTCTATCAGCACCGGCACGCAGCGCTCGTAAAATATCGGATTTAGCGACGCCATGAAGGTAAACGTGGACCCTAGCACCACGTCGCCGTCCTTTACGCCGCTGCAGCGAAGCGCTAGATGAAGCGCCGCCGTGCCTGCGTTTAACGCTAGCGCGCCGCGCGTTTTGGTATAAGCTTTGACGCTATTTTCAAATCTATCGACATATTCGCCCAAAGGCGCTATATAGTTGCTCTCAAATACCTTTTTTATATACTCAAGCTCATTGCCACCCATATTCGGCGGGCTTAAAAATACTCTTGCCATCTCTATCCTTCCTTGATCTTTAAATTTAACCTCGCGCGGAGCAATGCTAAATTTAGCTTTCGGCATTAAAATTTAAATGCTCGGATTTTATCACTTTTAATGCTATAAATTTTAAATTCAGCCATTTTTTTTAATCACGCGAGCGGGCACGCCTACGGCTACGCTGTCGCTAGCTATGTCGCGCACCACCGCAGCGCCCGCGCCGATGATGCAGCGCTGCCCGATACTTAGCCTCTGAATGACGCTGGCACCGATTCCAATGTGCGAAAACGCCCCCACCCTCACGCCGCCCGCAAGCGCCGCGTTTGGGCTAATGTGCGCAAACTCGCCGATCTCGCACTCATGCTCGATTACGACGCCTGAATTGATTATCGCGCCGCGACCGATTTTAGCTCGCGCGTTTATCACGGCGCCGGGCATTACGACTGCGCCCTCGCCGATGACTGCGCTTGCGCTAACGATCGCGCTTTGATGAATTAGCGTCGCTATCTCAAAACCCGCGCGCGCTACCTTCTCTTGTATCTTTGCGCGGGTTTTATTATCGCCGATTGCGATTATTACGGGGTGCTTCGGCAGATCCTCGCTAAATTTCAGCCCCGCCGCGTCGTCTAAAAAAACGACCTCGCTAAATTTAGCCCCGCGCGCAGCTAGCGCGACGTCCGCGACTACTAGCCCGTGTCCGCTCGCGCCGTAAACGTAAATTTTAGTTGTGCCCATTAAATTTCTCCGTCGTCGCCATGCCCTCTTTATTCACGCCCTCTTTCGCAAGCACTTTTTTAATCGTCAAAAGCGCGATCTTAAGATCGAGCGCGAAGCTTAAATTTTGCGCGTAATACGTGTCGAACTCAAATTTTTTCTCCCAGCTGATCGCGTTGCGTCCGTTTACCTGCGCAAGCCCCGTGATGCCCGGGCGCACGCTGTGCCTAAGGCTCTGCTGCGGCGAATAAAGCGGCAGGTACTCGATCAGCAGCGGGCGCGGCCCGATGAAGCTCATATCGCCCTTTAGCACGTTAAAAAGCTGCGGCAACTCATCCAGGCTTAGCGCGCGGATCTTTTTGCCGTATTCATTGAGCCGCGCTTCGTCGGGCAGAAGCTCGCCGTCTGCGCTGCGCTCGTCACTCATCGTTTTAAATTTGTAAATTTTAAAAATTTGCTCATCAAGCCCAGGG
>ERZ772921.1884-NODE-1884-length-11755-cov-4.921880_pt1 | contig 11755 bp, 7 predicted proteins | sample MGYA00512117_ERZ772921 | MGnify/ENA primary metagenome ERZ772921 (study PRJEB29015, sample SAMEA2737944) | human oral metagenome | biome: human oral; feature: human-associated habitat; material: dental | place: China | collected 2150 ... | reverse complement strand
ACGCTGACGGGCTGCCAACTGACTACTTTCGTACCAGAAAGTATAGTTACCCGAATAATGGTTGATTTTTCCAAAGTCAATATCCGAGATATGGGTACAAACGGCATCGAGGAAGTGACGGTCGTGAGAGACTACAATCACCGTATTGTCGTAATTAGCCAAAAAGTTCTCCAACCAGCCAATAGTCTCAAAGTCGAGGTCGTTGGTAGGCTCGTCCATTATGAGTACATCGGGGTTACCAAAGAGGGCTTGTGCCAAAAGTACCCGCACTTTGAGCTTACCGTCCATTTCGGACATTAGAGTGTAGTGCATATCCTCAGCAATACCTAAGTTAGAGAGCAAAGCAGCCGCATCACTTTCGGCATTCCAGCCATTCATCTCGTCGAACTGCATTTGTAGCTCACCAATACGTTCGGCGTGCTCATCAGAGTAGTCAGCATAGAGGTCGTCCATCTCTTTTTTGACTTTAGAAAGAACTTTGTTGCCCATAATCACAGTGTCGAGTACGGTGTAATCGTCATAAGCGTAGTGGTCTTGCTCAAGCACCGACATACGTTTACCAGGTTCGAGGATAACGCGCCCCGAAGTAGGTTCTTGCTTGCCTGAAAGAATTTTAAGGAAAGTAGATTTGCCTGCTCCATTGGCACCGATGATGCCGTAGCAGTTGCCTTGAGTAAAGGTTACGTTTACCTCATCGAAGAGGACACGCTTACCGAATTGTACTGATAAATTGGATACTGATAACATTTTCTAGTTGTTATTAATTATTTTAAAAGTGCAAATATACACAATATTTGTAAGATACGAAAATCTTAGTTCAAAACTCATTTTTCAGCACTGACAATCAACGCCATAGATTTTTCAGCCTCAAAAGGATCTTTCTTAAAATTGCCATACAGTTTAAGGTTTTTAAACCCTATTTTGATAAGCCAATCGGTGAGTTCGTTAGCAAAAATAGGCTGTAGTAACTCTTCATTTTCTATAGTATCGTCTAAAATAGTTTTAAAGATGATTTTATCACTGTCATTTAGATAGTAAAATCGTTCAAATTTTACCTTATCATTGGCTATCAGAGGTAAATTACCTAAATAATTGCCTTGCTTTTGGGCAAAATACTTCTGAAAATTGACTATTTGCAAGATAAATTTACCCTTTTGAGCAAGCTGTCTATAGGCTTTTTGCAAAAAGAGTTGTACAGAAGTTTTACTATCGAGGTGTGGTAGCGTATTACCAATACAAACGATATTGTCGAAGATAGCCAGCTGGTCAATATCAAGCATATTAAGTGGTTGTACCACAATGCCTTTCTTGGCAGCTTCGGCAATGAGTCGCTCGCTAAGGTCAATAGCGGTAACCTCGTAACCTTGTGATAATAAGTGAGCGGTGAGGTTGCCGGTGGCAGCACCTACATCAAGAACGGTTTTGCCACATAGTTCACTAGCAAAGAAAGTTTGGTGAGCTGGTGATAGCGGAAAGATATAATCGTATTTTTCCGCAATTTCGTTGTAGAATTTTGACATAATAATGAATGATTAAAGATTAGTAATTAATGGGATGGATATGCCTTGTTTATAGATTTTAGCATAACTTTTAATAGTATCTAATTTTTTAAAATTCAATTCTTTATTTTCTTCCAATGAAGGATAAATGATAAGACAATCTATAAGTTCATTGCTATTTTCTAAGCCGAGTTTTTTATATACTTCCGTTAGGCGAGCATAGCCACTTACTTGGCGGATGTCGTCTATCACTCTACTATCTTCATAAATAGGCTTATACTTGGCATCAATGACCATTTTGTATTCTGAAGTGTTGAGCAAGAAATCTAATTCGGTATAATCACCCATAAAATGATAGTGTACTTCTCCCCTACTACCGAACTGTTCTTGTAGTTTTTTGTATACATATAACTCAAAAAGTTTGGGCATATCTATCCAAAAAGGCGGAATAGTTACTTTTTGTTGGGTTGTTTCGGTGATATTATACGAAAAACGCTTTAAGATATGCTTTCCGATGCGAATAGCTTCCTCATATTCTTTAAAAAAAGTATTGGTAGTAAGTTTTTTGAGGTTTTCAACATCAATTTCTTCCGAAATTAACTCAAAATGTGGGTTACAATAGGTAATCAGTTCGCTAATAGATTTGTCATTACCTGCAAAATAATTAGGGTGCGTATTCTTAAAACTGATGATAAATTGCAAAACTTTCTTTAAAAAGCGATTTTCGAGGTTATTCATTCCAAACTCTTGATACCTACATACGTGGGCTGTGAGTTTGTTCTTAAAAACATTTTGTTTTAGGTGTTTAGCTAACTGTATCTTACCTTTGATACGGCTATTAAGATTCTCCTCGACCGTGTAATACGATTTTTTAAGTCCTTTGCACACAATACGCTTGAGTAGCAAAAGGAATTGTACCATTAGAAAAGGCGTGAGCGTGTCTTTTTGCTGTTCGATAGTAATTGAAGGTTCGTCCCAATAGATTTTGATGAGGTCTTGTGTATCTTTAGGATCAAGCCCTGTAATGCTGAGAAGCATTTTTAGATAGTCAATTTCTGCCCATTCTTCCTCTTGAACAGGAGAGCTTTCAGCTATCTGTTTTTTATTCATTTTAGGCTCTATGTATACAAATTTGTGATGTTTTACCAACCACAATGCTCCTACATAATAGCCTGCCTGCAAACATACTTCACCCTCATTTGTACGCTTAATTTCAAAAGGATAGACAGGATTTCTCTGTCTATCTTTTTTCAATATATACGGACAAATCTGAGGTATTGCCTCAAAGATTTTTAGCGCCTCCCCCTCCTTTTTGATGCTATAAGGCTTATGTTCAAGAAGCGTTATTTTCATCGTTGATAAGGTTATTTATAGTAGTTTCTATTCCCTCTCCTACGAGGATACCATCTTTCACATATTCGAACAAAATAGGTTTGATTTCGTATTCCCAACGGATATTAATTGGAGTATTTTTGGTAATGAAGTACGAATGCCCTAATTGAACCTCTTCCTTTTTGAACTCAGGAGATAAATTAGTATTGAACAAGTTAGTCACTTTAGCAAATAGTGCACCCTCAAACTGGTCGCCTAATTCATTTGTTAAATCTTTAGGCAAGATATTTACAAAGGCAAAGCGGCGGCGGATGGCATAATCTATATGTCCTACCGAACGGTCAGCGGTATTCATCGTACCGATAATGTAGAGATTAGGAGGCAGAATAAGGTTGTTTTCTCCCTCAATAGCGTACATACTTTGTACTGCTTCACCTCGGTATTCTAAGGCATAGATAAGTTCGCCAAGTACAGCTGATAGGTTTGCACGGTTGATTTCATCAATAATAAGAACGTAGTTTTTAAGAGGTATTTTATCAACTGTAGGCTTATAGTTTTCTCTAAACTCATAGTATTTTTCTACAATTCTCAGAAAATAAGAGGCGTGTTGTCTGGCTTGACCACCGATAGTTGTCAATTTGGTTACTCCCTGTCTATCTCTTACACCCGATTCGATAATACGTTTAATTTCAGCATAATTCATATTCAAACCATTACTATGAACTTCCCAATTATCGCCTTTATATTTAAAACGCTTATCATCAGCATCAAAAAGATAAACGGCTTCTGTTAATGGATATTTGTAGTCTTCACTTTGAGCTAATTCTTCTTTGATATGTTCAATGAAAGCCTCAAAAACCTCATCTTCTTTTAGTGTCTGTGTACTTTGTTGCGCTTTATGCCAATTATTAAAAGCTTCTTTAGCAAAAGCCCCTAATATTTTATTTTCAGCAGTATATACAATACCATTTCCCTCTTCGTTAGGTTTAGCGACTATTCCTCTTACAAAATCTTCATAAGAGTAGCTGGGGTGAAACTGTATAAGTTTGAATTGCTCATTGCCCTCTAAACTATCATTTTCACCTAAACCTAATAACGCTTGGGCAATACGTTTAGCCTCACGAGTTTTACCAGTACCAGGGGAACCTTGTAGAATGATTTGAGGTTTGTATTTTAAAAGTTTAATAATGAGGTTGTCCTCTTGAGCTTGTGTATTTCCGTTCATAATATTTAGTAAGTATTGAGCATATTTAATTCCTTCAATATCAGAGTTATAAGTAGTAACATCAGTAAGTGTTTTAGTAGGTAGATTATTATTAGCATCCCATACTCCTTTTTTTAGCCATTTAACTTCACGACAATGCTTGTATGCAGCTCTTTCTTCATCAAAATAATAATCAGAGATTACTTTGCCATAGCCTAATAAAGTATTTTTTCCTTTTTTAGCAATGACAATATCGCCTATATTTATTTTATTTTCTCCGTTGCAAAAATCATCAAGAGCAGAAACGTTATTACGTTGGTCTTCTCCTCCTCCATAATTGTTTATTAGGGCTTCAAGAATAGATTTTCTATCGGTGTAATTTTCTAAATCTCCCAATTTGTCCCAGCCAATAGCCATAATACCTTCGTTATAAAACTCCTCCCATTTAGAAGCCTGTTCTCCAGGGCTATATAGCCAATAACGTTTAGTATCTTCATTTTCTTTATTCATATTTTGATAAACTATATCTTGAGCTAACAGCAAAGGAAAATCTCCTCCTTGTGGAACAAAATGCTCTTTTAGCAAATTTAATTGAGGATTATTGAGAAAAGAAACCATTTGGAACAGTAATTCTATATGGTGCTTGTATTTCCTTTCTTTCTGTGGGATAATATCTAAATAATCACAAAGCTGGCTATAAAGAGTGCTTTCATAGAAAGTATTTTCGCTTGGATTTTGCATTGTTAGCAAAAAAGAGAGGGTACGCTCATCAAACTGATGATTAAAATTTGTTTTGTTGAGCTTTTTCCTTAATTTTTCTATGCTATTTTCGGCAAAATTCTTAGCTTTATCTAATTTAATATAGAAATCATCAGAACTATAAACTATAATAAATAAATTTCTTAGCTGTTCAGGGAAATGTTTACCTAAAGCATCTAAAAAACTAAAAGAATTTTGATAGACTAAATTTCCTCTTTTCCTAAAAGATTCTTTAAACATTTCATAGAAATCAGCAGCATTTATATCCCAGTGTTGCTGAAAATGAGCAATAGCATACCATTTATAGACCTCATTTTCATTGTTAGGGTCTTCTCTGCGTAAGGTGATATAATACTCAATAAGCTTGTTAATCTTTTCATTCATAGTATTCACTTTTTAAAGCAACAAAGGTAACAATTTATTTTTATTAAACAAGAAAAAGATGCTTACCCTTCGTTTATTGTTCGTCACATACTCGGCTGCGCCAGCTCACCGACTTTCTTTCGGTCATCCTTCGCTTATCCTTCGCTCTTCCTGTATCTATCCTATATCCATCTTATATTGAACGTAAAGGGTAAATAAGGGGAGAAAAAATGTCTGTACAAAAAAACACTTTGCCAAAAGTCATAAATTACGACCTCTGGCAAAGTGTTTAAATATGATTAAAAAAAACTTACAATTCGCGGAAAGCTTTGTGTAGCAAGCGACGTTTGTCGTTGATAGCCTCTTCCATAGAAATCATTGTTTCTGAACGGGCTACGCCTTGTATATCATCAATCATATAAATCACCTCTTTGGCGTGTTTGGTGTCTTTCGCTCTAATCTTGCAGAAAATATTGTACTTACCCGAAGTAATATGCGCTACCGTTACAAAAGGTATTTCTTCTAATCGCTCTAATACGAACTGCGCCTGATGGTTACGCTCTAAAAAAATACCTACATAAGCGATAAAAGTATACCCCAATCGGTCATAATCGACTGTAAGAGTAGAGCCCGTAATGATACCTATCTCTTCCATTTTGCGCACACGCACGTGCACTGTACCAGCCGAAATATTTAATTGCTTAGCAATATCGGTAAAAGGAGTGCGGGTGTTGTCTATCATCAAATCTAATATTTGATGATCTACCTCGTCTAATTTGTATCTTGCCATAGTTATTAAAGATTGATGATTTTATAATGCGCAAAGTAACAGTTATTTTTTTAATATTCCAAATAAAATAAGACAATTTTTCAAATAAATCGTATCATTCTGCCACTTTGAAGTAAGGATTATGCAAATCTAACTGCTTTTCAATGCTATTTTTATCAAAAGGAGGTTTTACGAAATTCATTAAGAAATCTTCTTTATGTCCGTATTTATGCGATAAATCTCCTATTTCAGCTATATAAGGCTCAAAGTAAATACGGTTGTCTTTTAGCACTTCTTTATACATAATGGCTACCTCTGCCGTATGTGTATTATCGCGCAGCAAAATATCTACAAAGCACTTATCATTTTCTGGTATACAAAAGTAATCTTTATAATTTACACTTGTAAATTCATTATTAGCAATACCTTTTAGCCCTACGAAGATAGCTTGAGCAATATATTTTCTAGTCTGTTCACGGTTGTAATCATTAGGGAAGTGTCCTGCTTCAAACAGTATAGTAGGAGTGCCGAGGGCTGTATACCTATCGCCTGTACAATTGATATTAAAAGCATCATCAAAACGAGCAATTTGGCTAGGAATATCAAGGGATTGGTACATCAATACAATCAGCTTCATAGCCACCTTACGCACTGGATTTATACTGCGTTCTTCGTTGTAAGCAGGAGCTAAAAAAGAGACCGTAGCTGGATTGGAGGTTTGTGCTACACTGAAAATAGTACGCTGGTCGTGAAGATTAAAGCAAAAATCAGGTTGTACTAAATCATAAGCCTTGCGTAAGCACTTACTTTCGGGCTGGGTAAGTTCGTAAGCATCTCTATTTAGGTCTATTTGATTGTGATTTACACGTGTAAACACTTCAGCGCCGTCAGGATTGAGCATCGGAATAACGTAAATACTCAGATTTTTAGTAAAATCAGCTGTTTTTAGTTGCTCGAAGACATCAAAAAGAGCTTTAGTAGTGGTAGATTCATTACCGTGCATTTGCGACCATATAAGCACTTTTTTAGTCCCTTTTCCTATTCTATAGAGATTGATAGGTGTGCCTTTTACTGATTTTCCAAGGGGAATAACCTCCTGAAAGGGGTATGCTGCAAGCAGAGGAGCTATCATTTGATAGTTAATATAGCGTCCGTGAAGTTCTGTTACCATAGTTATTGAAATTTTATAAGCTATTAAATGAGGCAAATATACTGATTATTTTCGTATTAATATGTAAGTTACAAAAGTAAAACGCTGTAATTTACAATATTTTACAATTGTAATCTATAATTATTTACTCTGCTGAAGATTTTAAATACTGATAGTATTATTAACTATAAATTAGCGTCGTAACTACTGAATTTTATTAGACTGTAATACAATAGATTATTTTTATAATTAAAATGTATCTTTATTTATATCAGTTAGTTATATATGTTTTGTAAATTAATACTTTATACCTTTAAAAAATAGTTGTGTTTATAGTTGTGTGTCTCATTTTTTTGATTTACATTTGTGCATTCTTAACTTTTTAAACGAAAAATTACAATGTTAAACACAACAGATTTTGCACAAAGGTTACAACAAGTAATGGATTATTACGGACTTAATGCAGCTGCCTTTGCTGATAGCTTAGAAATTCAACGTTCAGGCATTTCGCATTTACTATCAGAGCGCAATAAGCCCAGCTTAGATTTTATTCTGAAGCTCATAGAAAAATTCCCTGAGGTAGATATGTATTGGATTACACAGGGCAAAGGAAGTTTTCCGCGCAAGGAAGAGACACATAGCATTTCTCCTCGAAAACAACCAGACCTATTTAGTGATATACCCGAAATAGAGATGGCTCCTACCCCCTCGCCTACTGTAGCTACTCGAGCGCAAGAGAAAACTGTACAAGAGTCTGCTACAGCTCCTATAGTAGAAGAAAAACTTTCTGCACTGGCAGATACACACAAGAAGATTAAACGGATTATTTTCTTTTACGAGGATAATCACTTTGAGGTTTTTGATAATTAAACATTGCGAATTGGGAATTGTTTTGCTATCTTTGCAGCCTTTTAGAACACACTACTTATGGACTTATTTTCAAAGGAATTAGAACGACTCAACGCTCCTCAGCGTGCGGCAGTGCTTCAAAAAGAAGGACCTATCATTGTAATAGCAGGCGCAGGCTCGGGCAAAACGCGTGTGCTGACCTATCGCATAGCCAATCTTATGCGCCAAGGGGTAGACGCTTTCAATATACTTGCTCTTACTTTTACCAATAAGGCTGCCAACGAAATGAAGAAGCGAATTGCCGATATAGTGGGCAATAACGAGGCTAAGAACTTATGGATGGGTACTTTTCACTCCGTTTTCGCCCGAATATTGCGATTTGAAGCTGATAAGTTGGGTTTTCCGCAGAATTTTACCATTTATGATACGCAAGATTCGCAACGTCTTATCAATGGTATTATAAAAGAGAAGGAATTAGACAAAGATGTGTACAAATATAAGCAAATACAGCAGCGAATATCGTCTTTAAAGAACAATCTTATCACTGTACGGGCTTATTTTAATAGTCCGGAACTGATTGAGGCAGATGCTGCTAGGCGACAACCGCGCTTTGGGGATATTTATCAGGAGTATGTAGATAGGTGCTTCAAAGCAGGGGCAATGGATTTTGATGATTTACTGCTCAGAACCAATGAGTTACTAAATGTTTTCCCTGAAGTATTAGCTAAATACCAAAATAGATTTCAGTACATATTGGTAGATGAGTATCAAGATACTAACCACTCTCAATATCTGATTGTCAAGGCTTTAGCTGACCGCTTTCACAATATATGCGTAGTAGGCGACGATGCACAGAGTATTTATGCTTTTCGCGGGGCGAATATCAACAATATTCTGAACTTCAAAAGCGACTATCCTGAAGCTAAGGAGTACAAATTGGAGCAGAATTACCGCTCAACTAAGAATATCGTAGAGGCTGCCAACAGTGTGATAGAGCATAATAAAATACGCTTAGATAAGGTGGTATTTACTGAAAATGAGTTGGGTGAACCTATAAAGGTACATCGCAGTGCTACCGATGCTGATGAGGGACGATTTGTGGCGGGGTCTATCTTTGAGAATAAGATGCAGTATCAGTTGCCCAACGGTAGCTTTGCGGTGCTCTATCGTACCAACTCGCAATCGCGTGCTATAGAAGATGCGCTGAGAAAGCGGGATATTCCGTATCGTATTTATGGGGGACTTTCGTTTTATCAACGCAAAGAGATAAAAGATGTGTTAGCTTACCTCCGGCTTATCATTAACCCTAATGACGAAGAGGCTTTAGTACGTATTATTAACTTCCCAGCACGTGGTATAGGTGAAACTACAATGGAAAAGCTCACTTTAGCGGCTAATCATTATAAAAAATCGCTGTTTGAGATGATGTACAACATCAATAAACTACCTGATTTACACATTAATAGCACCACACGACAGAAGCTAACTGACTTTGTGGTGATGATACTCAACTTTCAGGCGCTTAACAAAGAGGCTAATGCCTTTGAGGTAGCAGAACAAGTAGCTAAGAAAACAGGATTGCTACAAGAGTTTAAGAAAGATGGTACTCCAGAAGGAATTGCTAAGATGGAAAACATCGAGGAGATGCTAAATGGTATTAAGGATTTCGTTGCAGGACAAGAGGATATAGCCGATAGCACAGGCAGCCTAACAGAGTATTTAGAAGATGTGTCATTAGCCACTGATTCTGATAAAGAGATAGGTGATGAAGACCGTGTAGCCCTGATGACCATACACTTGGCTAAAGGATTGGAGTTCCCCTATGTATATGTGGTGGGAATGGAAGAAGACCTTTTTCCCTTGGCTAAGAGTATACAATCGCGTGAGGAATTAGAGGAAGAGCGGCGCTTATTCTACGTTGCACTTACACGCGCCGAGAAGCAGGCCTACCTCACTTATGCAGAGAACCGTTATCGCTGGGGACAGCTTTCGCCCTCTGAACCTAGTAGATTTATAGAAGAAATAGAAGAGAAATACTTGAGTTACCTCACTCCTACTCTATCTAATCCTAACTATCGTTATAAGCCTTTGATGAATAAAGATATATTTGGAGAAGTAGATAAGAGTAAGCTACGCCTACAAAAGCCTATTAGTGGTACGCCTCCTGCTAAAAACGCTCCTACAGGTGAAGAACAGCAGAAGCTACGCAAATTAAAGCCTATCAATGCTATGCAGAATATAACTAGCAAAGATGTTTATAATGGTTTAGATATAGGCACTAATGTCTATCACGAGCGTTTTGGCAAAGGTAAAGTGGTTGGCTTAGAAGGCAGTGGCAACGATAAAAAAGCACAAATAAACTTTGAGGTAGGAGGTCTTAAAAATATCCTGCTGAGATTTGCAAAGCTAACTATAGTAAATTAGCCAATGAGTTAATAAAAAAAGAGTCTATTAGATTTTAAACTAATAGACTCTTTTTTATTTGTTAATTGACAAATTATCAAATTTTCTATCCTTTTCTTAATAGTTCTATAGCATGATTGCGAGCTGAAGCACCGCTGTTTTTACCTTCAAGCATTTCTGAAAGTTCTGTAATACGTTCTTCTTCTGTAAGGAGTTTTAAATGAGTAGTGGTCTTTCCTTTGCTATCTTCTTTAAAGACCTTAAAATGGTAAGCCCCTTTAGCTGCTATTTGCGGCAAATGCGTGATAGCAAATACTTGCCTGTTTTGGCTCATTTGCTTCATAATATCACCCATTTTCTGAGAGATTTCACCAGAAACCCCTGTATCTATCTCATCAAACATAATAGTAGGAAGAGCGGTATGTTCTGCCATAATAGCCTTGACTGCTAGCATTATACGAGAGAGTTCTCCTCCAGAGGCTACCTTTTTTAACTGTCCGAAATCCCCGCCTTTATTGGCTGAAAACAAGAATGAAAGCTCGTCATTGCCGTTAGCAAAGAAAGTATCAGTAGCAGTAAGAGTAATAGAAAAGCGTCCGTTAGGCATACCGAGCTCGTGCATAAAGTTAGTGAGCTTTTTGTCAAGAGCTGGGATAACCTTCTCGCGCGCTTTGTGTAGCTGGTTTGCCTTCTTGAGGGTTGCTGTATGCTGCTCCTCTACTATCTTCTTTTGCTTAGTAAGATCTATATCTACACTTTCTGTTTTTGATACTGCTTCTTCTAACTCTTGCTGAATAGCTATCAGTTCTTCTACTGTTGCTACACTGTGCTTCTTTTGCAAAGAGTAAATCTTATTTAGTTGTTTAGAGATTTGCTCTAAATTATCAGGGTCGGCCTCTATGCTCTCATCTATATCACTGATTTCTGAAGCCAAATCTTCTAATTCTAAGAAAGCAGACTCTATACGTTCATATAAATCGCGATAAAGCTGTTTATACTCAGTAAGCGATGAGAAAGAGCGCTTAAGTTCGCGCAAATTATTAAGAATACCTATATTCTCATCATTTAGTAAGTAAAGACTCTCCGATACATTCTCTTTTATATCCTCTATATTAGAGGCTTCCTCATAACTTTCTTCTAATTCCTCTAAAATACCTTCTTCTAAAGTAGCTGATTTAAGCTCTTTAAGCTGGTGCAGATTATAATCGTACTCCTTTTTAGCATTTTTCTGAAACTCTATAAGCTCTTCTAACTTTTTCTGCTCTTTTTTGAGTAATTGATGCAGTTGTACGTACTCTGTTAGCAAACACTTATTATTTGCCATTGCATCAATAATAGCGAACTGAAAGGAGGTATCACTAAGAGCAAGCGTTTGATGCTGCGAATGAATATCTACCAATACCTGTCCCAAACGAGAAAGCACCTCT
>ERZ772921.1880-NODE-1880-length-11769-cov-5.325252_pt1 | contig 11769 bp, 9 predicted proteins | sample MGYA00512117_ERZ772921 | MGnify/ENA primary metagenome ERZ772921 (study PRJEB29015, sample SAMEA2737944) | human oral metagenome | biome: human oral; feature: human-associated habitat; material: dental | place: China | collected 2150 ... | reverse complement strand
CACCGTGCAAACGCAGAAGTAATCTGCCATTGGCAGCCAGGCTCTCAACTTGTAGTGAACGTATGGAACAGCTTCCGCCAGGTCGCCTCCTAAAACATAGCCACGTTTTGCCACAGACAAATGGGGCAGCATTTCTGGTTTTATCGTATCTTTGTCCAGAAACTTCGTACATGAGCGGGGTGAGTATCCTGGTTTTACAGTATAAAGACATAAACTTCTCTCAGGTTGTAGAAATATTTAAAGTCAAGACGACCTCAATGACAATTGAAACATGATGCATACCGGACCGAGTCTTTTTCACAACAACACTTAGGTCACAACTTCGCGACAAGAGACAGGAAGAACCCTAAGGCCGTTTTACCCTTGTTGTGAAGAGCCATAGCATGCACCAGCCCACGAGGTAGGCAACGGCACAATAGCTGAACACCATAAAGTAGCCTGCTGCCTTTCCCTGAAAGCCCACATAACAGGTTTGGGCAACTTCGGTATAACGAAACAGCTTGCCTGATATAAGGTTGATAAGGCTTACGCTCGCAACCATCACTGCCATTTCGCCAACATTGCCAATAAGATGTGTTATGCTACTTACCCCTATCCATTTGGCAGTGGCCCATCCACAAAAGGCGTGCATACATGCACCTACCGACCATACGCCAAGAGCCAAGAGATAGCCATTCTTTGTTCCAAGCCTATCGGCTAGTCTGCCCGAGAACATATTGCCCACTGCATAAACAATGGCAAAAAGTGCTGTGATGTTGCCATAATGCTCATCGGTCCAATGAAATTCGGGGGCGATGAAGTCTTTCCACGTTAGCGACGAGGCTTGCCTATCCATGTAATTCACGGCTGTGGCAACGAAAAGCATCGCACAAATTGTCCATCTCACGTTGGTTGGTTGTTGCGAAGTATGGTTGGCATTCATTTTTTCATCGTTTTTCGTTTTTGGTGTTGTTACATTCTGATGTCTTGCTCCGGTCGTGCGAAATGTTGAAGTCTGTGCGCCAAGTAAAGTTTTTTGTTTTCAGGTTCACGCTCAACAGTTGCAGTTCCACACCGTGTCCGCGCGTTTTCCCTACATTCTGCAAGATGTTGATGGCATCATTTATCTGCGGTATTACCTTGTTCAGCAGCAGGCAATGGGTGTTTGAAAAGTATAGGTCAATGCTTCCGGCCAATATTCCTTTAAATACAGAGAAGGCCCATCCTATGTTTACTTGCTCTGTTGTTTTCCAACTTAACGAAGGGTCAGCCAGTTTCTTCGAGTAGTATCCCGTTAGCGGCTGTCCTTTCTCGTCAAGGTAGGGGCGGGCTGTCATGGTGGCCATCGCATCGTAGGGTTAGATGGCTTGGTTTCCATTCTTTCCCCACGACAGGCGTAGTTTCGAACGGTCTATCCACGGCAAGCCTTTCATGAATGTTTCATTTTCCATGTTCCATCCCAATGCCACTGATGGGAATGTGCCATATTTGTTGTTCTTGCTGTTTCCTGGCCACACCTACCGTCTGGGGTTTGTAACCTAGGTAACTCACTACGTGTGCGGTTGTCCCTGTCGGCACTTCAATGGTGTAATTGCCCTCAAGGTCGGTAACTGCTCCGCTTTTGTCTTCTTAGGCGGAGATGGTTGCTCCTATAAGTGGCGTGTTGTTTACATCTACCACTCGTCCGGTTATGGTTCGTGTTGTCTGTGCACAAAGTGCCTGTGCTGATACAAACAACAACACGAGAATGTAACTAATTTTGTTCATAAGGTTCCTAGACATTTAAGTTCGACTGTACTGCAAAGTTAGTTTGACAGGCGTTCTATAGACTTATAATCTTGTTCGTAAAGAATTAAAAAACGTACAGCACGCAAATTATCAACCACTTGTAATCTCAAGCGAATAGGCGTGCTCACTTTTTCATGCTCATTTAAGGTGCTATGTGTTGTCTTATTATCAGGATATGCGGCTCGCCATATCGGTGTTTTTCCTGCCTGCAAACTTATCTGTTTAGGTAGATTATCTTCGAGATGGCTCTAAAAGTGTCCTTGCCGTTATATAGGATATCACTATATATTTAATGTACGCGCGCGTAAGCCAGACCTAGGCTGTTCTTTTGGAGCAAACTTCATCAACATCGTTTACACACCTTCCCAATTTTCCCGAACTGAAATTGTTTGATGTGTTACGAGGGGCATACGGCAAATAGGGGGAGAAAGTGCATGCAGTTTGCATCATCTCTCCACATTTTCACTGACTTTACCCCCCCCAATCGGCCGTTAGAGCCTGTGCAAATCTTCTTTGATTATTGAGCATCTTGCCTGTATGATTCTTGATGGCGTAGCAGGCTACATCAAGAGAATAATACAGGCAAGATACCGACAAGTAAACGAAAGATGGACAAGAAACGATGGAAACATCCTAAAATATTTGATAAGCGGCCTAACGACCGATTAAGGTTTAAACAACCTTTTATATAGAAACGAAATGGTTGCACATAACATGGTGTTCTAAGCTGTGGGGCTTAACGCCGACACATTTTTAACCGATGTTATGTGCAACCAACATTATGATGGGTTACCTGAGGGAGAATTTTGCAAAATAGCCGTTGGCAAAATCTCCCTTAAACCTGTCAGAATTACTTGTCTGCCACTGTAAAAATGGGGTAAGCCCACCATCTCAGGTCAGCGTCTAAGCCCACTTGATCTTTAGAGAAATGCAGGCAGATGGCTTGTTGCGACCAACCTCCAAACAGAACAGACGTCGACGTCCAATAAGCGCCTTGGTAACCTGCGGTTTTTAGTTTGAGAAGGCCTTGCTTTCCACCATCGTTATCGAGATAGCCCATGGCGGGGAGATAAAAGTATTTGCTGGTATCGGCAGGTTTACCTTGGCTAGGTACTTTTATCCATTTGTCCGAGCCTACGGTTTTATTATTTTCATCCCAAGTTGACCAATACGAATTGGCACAATAGTCTTTGCCACCAGGATAGGCCTTTACCGGAGAAGTATAAGGACCTCCATCGCAATACTTCAGTTTCAAAAACCACATGCCGCCTTTGTATAGGTGCTTGTTCTTCACCCAAAGTGTTGTTTCGTCCCAGTGTGGGTTACCCCTAAACACATACAACGCGGCCTCATTGGCATTAGGGCAAACCTTACACGCATTAACTGCGTAAAGTTGTGTTTTGTTGCCATTGTAGTAACGATTGGTTCCTACACCTCCGTAAGCAGCTTGCTCCCCATCCTTAACAGGTAGCTTACCCTTGTATCCATCCCAATAAGGTTTGCCGGCATCCCACATATAATAATTCATGTCGTACTTGTCAAGGGTAAAGTTGAACGCCACAGGTTTGTTCCTTCCCGCATTTAATTTCACGCTAGGATATGTTTTAGAAACCGTTCCTGTAACGCCCGTTTCCGAATCCCTGAGATGATATTCAACAGTAAAGTTGGTGTATGTGCCTGGCGCAACTACCATGATGGCAGCACACTTTGCGTAGTCTATAGAATAGGGTATGTTAAACCCGCCCCCCAATGATAGTGTAACACGCTTAGACGGAGACGTTACAGAGGCCGTTTGTATGCCGTCGTCATTGAAGTTGAATGTGCCTGCGAGGTTCTCGTTTGCAGAAACCATTATGCTTTCTATCGTTACGGAGTTGTCTAATTCTTCAAGACAGTAAAACGGAGTGAATGTAAGATAGGCTGCCTTATGGTCGAGTGCGAACTCGTATCGCCCGCCATTTTTGGTGGCCGTTGCTGTGCCACAGTCACCATCTGCACCAATATGCGAGGCATCGTTGGATGTTTGCTGCGTTTGTTGAGCCTTAATGGTTACCTTGTCGCTTGCAGGATTTCCTTTCCCCGTATATCTCAACTTATACGAATTTGCTGTAAGTGTGCCTGAAAAATAGAAGTTGGCATATTTTGATTTACCATCTTTACTAACAGCAATACGCTTGTCTATGTCGTCTTTTACACTTTGAGTAAACACTGACGGAGCTGTGGGGTTGTTAATCCACAGCTTATCGCCCGACGTCCAATAAAACTTTATCTTAAAGCCATCATATATACCCGTTGTCCGGGTCTTCGTCTTAAACAGAACCCCACTATCAACAGAAGCGAACTCCGTCACTTCACCCAGGGATTGCACATCACTTTCTTGTGTTGTGTTCTCATTTGAACAACTTGAAAAAACTATCGTAGCTAATACGACGAAAACCAATAAAAAACGTTGTTTCATTTCGTTATTCTCTTTTATATATTCCTTATTGTCTGTTCCATTTATAATACCACTACGAAATTATACATCTTCCTCGAAATATTCATCGTGTTTGGCAGATAAGGGGGTGTCGTCACCTGCATCACCAGCATCACCCCCGAAATGAGGACTCCCCGCCAGGATAGACAATGTTACATCGAAAAACAAAATCTCCATTAATGGTTTAAGATAAACTTTCTTTACGCTACCTACATTTTCTTTCATCATAACTATACATTTCGTTTCTTAATATCCTTTTTTCTTTTAAGTACATATCTAGAGAATGCGTATTACTGACGTTTGCGCGTGAAATTGCTAAGAGGATTCTGCATTCGCTATACGCGCAAAGGATAAGCACCTGCTTACCAAATATTCTCTCATCATCACGGTGATAACAGCAACCCTATTAACAACCCACAAGTCGCTTTAAACTTCCGAACAACAGAAGTATTATCCTTCATGTGCTTTACGCCCGTTATCCTTGATAGGCATTCCTTCCTTAATGCATGAATGCAACTACGATTTGTTTACTCCTCTTAATCCTTTCAACTCCTATCTCTAAAATACGCATGCAAAATTAACGTTTATTTTCTTTGCTGCCAAATTAATTAAGCATCTTTTTCATTTCTAATGGGCTCAGGAAGACTGTTTAAGGCTACATCCTCACAAAAAGGGAGCGAGCCGCCTTTATTGCAAAGACGGCTCGCCAATTAAATATTGTGCCTACCTTACGTACACGATATGCGCATGCCACGCAAGAGCATGTCGGCGCAACACATGCCAACAACGACTTTCATGTTGGATTAGTCGCGGTCGTGACGGTCATCGCGACGTCCGCGGCGTTCACCTCTTTCGGGTCTGTCGCCACGTGGACGGCGTTCGCGCTCTACATATCCTTCGGGTTTCTCCATCAACACACGGCGCGACAGCTTGTACTTGCCCGTCTTGGGGTCGATGTCGAGCAGTTTCACCCGCATCTTGTCGCCTTCCTTAATGCCAGCCTCTTCAACTGTTTCAAGGCGTTTCCAATCTATTTCAGAGATGTGCAGCAGTCCGTCTTTGCCTGGCATAATCTCTACGAAGCAGCCATAAGGCATAACCGAACGAACAGTACCCTCGTAAATTTCGCCCACTTCGGGAACGGCCACAATGGCACGTATCTTAGAAAGGGCTGCATCGATGCTGGCTTTGTCGGGTGCGCTCACCTGAACCTTGCCCTTACCATCCACTTCGTCGATGGTAATCGTCGTACCCGTGTCTTCTTGCATCTGCTGGATAATCTTTCCACCCGGACCAATAACGGCACCGATAAACTCTTTGGGAATTTCGATTTGCACGATGCGTGGAACTTGGGGTTTAAGTTCGGGACGTGGCTCGGCAATGGTTTCGGTAAGCTTGCCAAGGATATGCTCGCGGCCTGCCTTGGCTTGCATCAGGGCCTTTTCAAGGATTTCAAAGCTCAAGCCATCGCACTTAATGTCCATCTGCGTGGCCGTAAGTCCGTCTTTTGTACCCGTTGTCTTGAAGTCCATGTCGCCCAAGTGGTCCTCATCGCCAAGGATGTCGCTGAGGATGGCGTACTTTTCTTCGCCCGGATTTTTGATAAGACCCATAGCAATACCGCTAACGGGTTTTTTAAGAGGCACACCTGCATCCATCAAAGCAAGTGTTCCGGCGCATACGGTGGCCATAGACGAAGAACCGTTGCTCTCCAAAATCTGACTTACCACACGCACGGTGTAGGGATAGTCGGCAGGAATCTGGCCCTTCAAACCACGCCAAGCCAAGTGGCCGTGGCCAATTTCGCGACGGCCAACGCCACGTTGTGCCTTGGCCTCGCCTGTTGAGAATGGGGGGAAGTTATAGTGCAAAAGGAAACGCATGTAGCTCTTGTCGAGCACATCGTCTACCATTTTCTCGTCTAGCTTTGTGCCCAAGGTACACGTAGAGAGGCTCTGCGTTTCGCCACGGGTGAAGATGGCACTGCCGTGAGGCATGGGTAACGAGCTTACTTCGCACCAGATGGGGCGAATTTCGTCGGTCTTACGACCATCAAGGCGCTTGCCCTCATCGAGGATGCAACGGCGCATGGCATCGCGCAACACATCGTCGTAGTAGCGTGCAGCCAAAGCGTGTTTCTCTTCCAGCTCTTCGGCGGTAAGCTTTTCGGTGTTTTCGGCATCGTACTTCTCCAAGAAGTCGGTAACGATTTTGTCGAAAGCATCGTGACGTTCTTGCTTAGCCAGAGCCTGCTTGGTAACGTCGTACACGGGCTGATACAGCTCGTCGTTCATCTGCTTGCGCAAATCTTCGTCGTTCACCTCGTGGTCGTATTCGCGCTTAACGTCTTTGCCCAGTTCCTTAGCCAGTTCTTCTTGCATGGTGCACATGGGCTTGATGGCATCGTGAGCCACTTTAAGGGCTTGGATAAGGTCTTGTTCGGTAACCTCGTCCATTTCGCCTTCCACCATCATGATGTTATCTTTGGTTGCGCCCACCATGATATCCATGTCGGCTTCCTTCATTTGCTCGAAGGTGGGATTAACAACATACTCGCCGTTAACCCTTGCAACGCGAACCTCGCTGATGTAGAAATCGAAGGGTATATCTGAACATGCCATTGCCGAAGACGCGGCCAAGCCGGCCAAAGCGTCGGGCTGGTCAACACCATCTGCCGACAACAGCATCACGTTTACATAAACTTCTGCATGGTAGTTTGATGGGAATAAGGGCCGCAAAACGCGGTCTACAAGGCGCGAGGTAAGAATCTCGTTGTCGCCAGGCTTGCCTTCGCGTTTGGTAAAACCGCCGGGGAAACGCCCTGCGGCAGAATACTGCTCTCTGTAATCAACCTGCAAAGGCATAAAATCTGTTCCGGGAACTGCATCTTTTGCGGCACAAACAGTAGCAAGTAGCACGGTGTTGCCCATACGAACGACAGCCGAACCATCGGCCTGCTTTGCCACTTTCCCGGTCTCAATGCTGATGGTTCTGCCATCAGGCAATGAAATTGTTTTCGTTATTACGTTCATCTAAAAACTTATTGTTTTAAAACATCTAAAAATAAATTGGCACAAAGGTAGGTAATAAAAAAGGAAATGACGAATAATCAATGCGTTATTTTTCGTTTTTACCTTTGTTTTTGATTAATCGGACTGTTCGGACCGGTCTGACCGGTCAGACCTGTCAGACCTGTCGGACTGGTCGGACCTGTCAGACTAGTCAGACTAGTCCGATTTTACCGATTTTACTGATTGGCCTAGCCTGCCAACCCTAGGCTTTCGGTCTGCGCCTAGCCCAACCTTCTTCCGAGAAATCGGGTTCCGCGCCTTTTAGTTTGGGCGCAGGCTGTTGGAAAAACTGTCGCCAATCTCCCGTTTCGTTATCATCGTTAAATTGGTGTTGCGCCTTACGTCCACGCTTTCCGCCTGCTGCGGGAGCCGAATCGGCAAAGCGTTGCCCCTTTCTGCCGCCCTTAGCCGAGGCCGAACGGCCGTGTCCGCTCTCGTCGGCATCGTTGCATCGCACGTCGCGACCTTTATAGCTAGCACCCGAAAGGCCTTGCATAACGCGTGAGGCATCGCCTTCGGGAACCTCGATGTACGAGAATTTGCCCAACAAATCAATGTGACCCACGGCCACACGACCTTGAACATTGCGGTTGATAAACTGCATTACCTCGCCAGGATAGAACCCATCGTCCTTACCTAAGTTAACAAACAGGCGGCGATAACCGGCCTCGGCCTTGCGTGTACCACGTGCGCCGCGCTCGGTTCGCTTGCCGCGTGCGCCGCGTTGTGCATCGCGACCGCCCCCGCGTTCGGCCCTCTTGCCCTCGCGTTCGTTGCGTTTCATCGACGGTTTCTCTATTTCGGGCGCGTTGGCATAGTAGTCTAAGAAACGGCCGAAGGTCATGCTTACAATCTTTTTGATAAGGTCTTCTTTGTCGATGTACTCGAAGTGGCGGTTAATCTCTTCGAGGAACGGGGCAATTTCCTCCTCATTCACGTCTACCTTAGATATGGCATCCATAGCCTTGTACAGCTGCTTGCTGCATATTTCCTTAGCTGTGGGCAGTGTTCCGTCTACAAATTCCTTTTGGATAATCTTCTCGATGGCGCGCACCTTGGAGCGTTCGCGCGTATGGATGATGCTGATAGACGTACCTTTTTTGCCGGCACGACCTGTTCGTCCGCTGCGATGAGTGTAGCTTTCGATGTCGTCTGGCAATCCGTAGTTAATAACGTGTGTCAGGTCGTCAACGTCCAATCCACGTGCGGCAACATCAGTGGCAACCAAGAACTGCACGTTGTGGTTGCGGAACTTCTGCATGGTGAGGTCGCGCTGCTGCTGACTTAGGTCGCCGTGCAAAGCCTCGGCGTTGTATCCGTCGCGAATAAGCTTGTCGGCTATTTCTTGCGTTTCGAGCTTGGTACGGCAGAAAATAATGGCGAAAATGCGCGGATAGAAGTCAACCAGACGTTTAAGTGCCAGGTATTTGTCTTTGGCATTCACCATATAATATATGTGGTTCACCTTCTCGGCACCCTCGTTACGACTTCCCACCACAATTTCCTTGTAGTCGTTCAGATAGTTTTTGGCTATCTTTTCAATCTCCCTGCTCATCGTTGCCGAAAAGAGTAGCGTGTTACGTTCGGCAGGAACGCCCTCGAATATGGCGTTGATGCTCTCGGTAAAGCCCATGTTCAGCATCTCGTCGGCCTCGTCTAGCACCACGTTGTTCACGTTGTCTAGTTGCGCAACGCCGCGTTTCATCAGGTCGATAAGTCGGCCTGGGGTGGCCACGATTATCTGTGCGCCCTTGCGTAGTTGGCGAATTTGCATCTCGATAGACGCTCCGCCATACACGGGCACCACGTGCAAACCTTGCACGTACTTAGAAAAGTCGGCCAAATCGTCGGCTATTTGCAGGCAAAGTTCGCGCGTAGGACTAAGTATAAGGGCTTGTGTATGCTTGTCTTCTGGATTTACTTTTTGCAGTACGGGTATGCCGTAGGCTGCTGTTTTGCCCGTTCCCGTCTGCGCCAAGGCAATAACATCGTTGCCGTTACCCAGCAGGTAGGGAATCACTTCTTGTTGTACAGGCATGGGTTGCTCGAAACCCAACTCTTCAATGGCGCGGCATATAGGCTCGCTCACGCCCAATTCTTTAAATGTCTTCAATTCTTCTTGTTGTTAAAATGGTTTCGCGGTTGGGGTCGTATCAAACCAAAGATAACGCCACAAACGACATATCTACTCGCCAACACCGCCCACTTAGGGGCATGTTGCGAAAGCAGATGCAGGCCTTGGCAAGCCTGAGAGCGCACCACAAGCGGGGTTTACACCAAACGAAACCTTGATTGTTGATGACTTCATCGTTGCTAATCGTTATCCAAATATCATGAATTCATCAACCCACGAACCTAGAAACCTTGTCTATTATTACTTGTCCAACCAACCGTTGCCCCCAGCCATAATAGACAACATTCGTGTTTGAACGGTGCAAAGGTAATGAAAATAAATGGGTTACGAAAACTTTTAGAAAAGAAATTGCATGCACACGCCATCATGTTTCACGGTAAAACGCCCACAGGATGGCACAAAAACAGGGTTAACAACATGGCGGTTTCGGCCTTGAATAGGCAACATTTGCAGGTTAAACCCAAATCGGCAGTTGAGCATCTGCGGATTTTGTTTGATTGTTGAGCGTATTGTCAGCCTTATTCTTGAAGGCATAGCGGGCACGTCAAAAGAATGATAGAGGCAAGATGCCGACAAGCAAACGAAAGACGAACAGGAAACGAGGGAAACAACCTAATTAAACTTTCGCAAGAGAATAAACCACCCCGCGATTTATTCTCTTGCGAAAGTTTAATCATTCATTTTTTATTTTGTATTCGTTTAAAGGAAAAGGTGTCTAAATCATCAGGATCTCCTTTATACGAGTATAATTCATTTTTATCTTTAACATAAATCTCAAACATATGTATGCCAATAATAGTGATTTTTTTATCTTCTATTTTCCACTTACAGGTCAACGTATCTGGAATATCATCAGATACAGAAAAGCTTCCACGTATTTTCGTAATGTAAGCAGTACCATCTTGATACAAATATATTTTCGTTGATTTATGAAACCATTGCCCACAGACGTATTCTCTGTTGATAGTATCCGTACAGGATATGGTTAGAAAAGAAAACAATATAAATAAGCTATAAAACAATTTCATATTTTTACATTCTGGGTTCATTCAAACGTTTGGGGAATCCTTGAACCTACAATAATTGGTAAGTGGCCTAACGATTGATTGGAGTTTAAAAACAGCGGTAACTCCCTTCGCCTACCGCCCTATTAAGAATCAATCAACCCGCAAGCTTTGCGCCATCACTAACACAAAACATGGCTACCTGCAAGAGGGAGTGTGGCAATCACGCAAAGGTTGTCACACTTCTCCACACTGGTAGCCATGATTTTGACAAGTTGGGCTGTTGCTAAAAGCCTAGAACGATTGCAGCCACGCTTTAAGTTCGAGTTCCATTTCTAAGTTATACCTAAAAGTCTGCTTGCGCCCCCAGCCGTGCCTTCCGCCAGGAAAGACATGCAGGGATGCCGGAACATCGTGCCGATAAAGCTCTGCGTAATAGTTAACGCCATTGATGGGCATCACCGTACGGTCGTCGTCGCTCAGCGCAATCCATGCCCGCGGCGTTGAACGCGTAACTTGTTGGTCGGTGCTGTATTCGCGTTCGTCGGCCTTACTGGGGTTCTTGCCCAAGAAACGCTCGCGCGAACCGCGATGGGTAAGCCCCGGCTGCATGGTGATAACGGGATAGAGCAGAATTTGGAAGTCGGGTCGGGCATCGCCCGTTGCCTTTGTTGCCAGCACCGAGGCCAGGTGTCCGCCAGCCGATGCGCCCATAATGCCCACCTCGTTAGGCTTAATGCGCCATTCGGCCGCATGTCGCCGCACCAGTTTCATGGCCTCTTCGGCATCAGAGATGGGCACCTGCTTGTCGCCGTTGGGCATGCGATACTTCAACACAATGGCCGCAATGCCCATATTGTTGAAAAACGGTGCCCAGTCGCGCCCTTCGCTATCCATCGCCAACGTTTGGTATCCGCCACCCGGACAGATAACCACCGCCCTGCCCGTAGCCATTTTCTCGCGCGGCAAAAACACCTGCACCTTTGCCGTATCCTTATCGTCGCTACCTGCAACAGCAGGTGCAGACGGCCATAAATTAAGGGTAAAAGTCTTTTGGGCAAAGGCCGATGTTGCCGCAGTCAGCACCAGGGCCGCTGCCAACAAAAATCTCTTCGTTTTCATATTTTTTGTTTTACTGTGTTTGCTTACACTGCAAAGTTAGCAATAAAAGTTGAGAACGCCTTTTCGAAACGAATGTTTTAGCCCCGTAGTCGCCCTTACCTTTAATGTTTCTATAAAGGCATGCCTTTTCCGTTCTTTTCTCGTTCCTCGAAAAGTGCGTTTTCTCGCCATGACAATGTTCGGGCAAGCTCGACA
>ERZ772921.1879-NODE-1879-length-11773-cov-7.065028_pt1 | contig 11773 bp, 10 predicted proteins | sample MGYA00512117_ERZ772921 | MGnify/ENA primary metagenome ERZ772921 (study PRJEB29015, sample SAMEA2737944) | human oral metagenome | biome: human oral; feature: human-associated habitat; material: dental | place: China | collected 2150 ... | reverse complement strand
TCTACAAACTAAACGGCAAGGAGTACTCATCCGTGCAAGCCGATCCGCCGTGTAGATTTAAGCGCGGCAAAGCCCTGCTGATCCACACGGGCAGCGAAACGCGGGTGCAGCCGAACTCGGGATGTTAAATTTAAAGCCGCTCAAAGCTTGCGGTGAAATTTTAAAATTCCACCGCGACGTTTAAAATTTAAGAGTGGCGAATTCACGAAATTTAAAGCAATCTATGAAATTTTAAAGGGCGCTAGTTTTGTAAATTTGCGCCCTTGAAATTTTAAAATTTTAAGGGGATAAATTTGAAAAAGCGTAAGTACGTTTTATCGCTGTTAGCTCTGCTTTCAATCGTTTTTGTTATGAAATTTCCTTTTAGCGACGATGCAATTTTAAAAAAATACTTAGACACTACCTTTCTTGATAGAGTTCAGCGCGATGATAGAGGCGGATTACCTCCTAAATTTTATATCATAGAAGAAAACCCAACTACGGATGAGATAATGCGAACCTTAAAATTAGTGGTCGAAAATGACGTAAATAAAACTGCGATTATATCGAAACATCAGTATTTTGAGGGCGGTGGACTGATAGAAAACGTTTCGGTTGAGAGGCTAGAGCCTTTCGAAGCTTTAAAGAAATATTACACCATAAAAGAGGCTACGAACGACATCGTTAAAGGGGGCAAATGGGAGGATGGTAAACCAACAGAAGAATATGTGGATATACCAATTGGGCAAGCTTTCGCGATTCTAAGTGATGACAAGTACTTTGTAGATATCTACGCAAGGGACAGCTTTCTTAATAAAGAAGGAAGATATTTTGCATATAAATTAATTTCATTTTATGGCTATTACAGTAACTATGAAGAATACCATAATAAGGTTTTATATGATAAAAACTATGCAGTAAACGGCTTAAAAAGAGATATAGATGAATATATCGGCAGTTCGGATAGGAACGATTTAGAAAACTATCTAAAGAAAATTCCCCAAATAGTTTCAAAATATTATGGAACAATAAGATGAAAATAATTTTGAATAGTCGCGGAAAAACCGCTAAAATCTATAAATACAAATTTTAAGATACCCAAATAGAATATTGTATAAAGAAATAAAGAGCACTAAATAGAATTTATCGCAAGATTAAGACATATCAGATACCCTATCTAAATTTAATCACAAATTCTATCCGAGTCTTTAAATTTACCTAAACTCTCTCGCGTATTTTATCCCCAAATCATACGCCTTTTCATTTAGCGCACGGGTTTTTTCAGGCACAGAACGGAGCATTTGCTCTTTTACGAGCCCTGAGTCCATACAGCGGCTAAGCTCTACTGCGATCGCTAGAGCTACGACACTTTGGGTGATGACATTTCCAACTTCGTATTTTGCGATGGTGATGATTGGAATTTCATAAATTTTAAAGCTTGCCCTATCCTCATCGCTCGGCGCTACTAAATTCGGCTCGATTACGATCACGCCGCCTTTTTTCACGCCATTTTTGAAAGCATCGTAGCTGCTCTGCGCCGTTGCAAGCATGAAATCGATCTCGCCCTCGCTCGCGTAAGGATATAGAATTTCTTCATCGCTTAAGATAATATCCACTTTCGTAGGTCCGCCACGTACCTGAGAGGTATACGTAGATGCCTTGATTCCATAGCCGCCGTGTGCGATCTTTGCCGCAGCTAGAATTTCGCCTGCTAGGATTACGCCTTGACCGCCCACCCCCACAAATCTTAATTGATTCATCTTAGTCCTTCAAAATTTATCGCTTCGCCGCTTTGTGCCGCGTCTATCACCTTTTGATACGCCTTTGTGTATTCGGTGCGCTCATTATCTTCGTGCAAAACTCCAAGCGGAAATAGTCCTGCTCGCTCATCCTCGCTAAGAGCGTCAAATTTTGCTTTAGAGACCGTTCGCGAATCAAGCCACTTTAGCATTTGTACCGCCTCGCTCATTTTATTTTTACGACCCAAATTTACGTGGCAGTTACTAAAAATATCAAAAAAACTATAACCCTCGTGCTCAAAGCCCTTAGCCAAAAGTCGCTCGATTTTTTCGGGATTTGTCACGCTCTCGCGTCCGACAAAAGTTGCCCCAGCAGCGATCGCAAGTTTCGCCGCATCAAAGCTGGGATCGACATTGCCGTATTGTGCCGTAACCGTCCAAAACCCGCGCGGTGTCGTAGGACTCGTCTGCGAGTTCGTAAGCCCGTAGATGAAATTGTTTACTAAGATATGATTTAGATCGATATTGCGGCGGCATCCATGGATCGTGTGATTGCCCCCTATCGCAAGCCCGTCGCCATCGCCAGTAACTACGATTACGTGTTTGCCTGGATTTGCGAGCTTGATACCCGTAGCATAAGCTATCGCACGCCCGTGCGTCGTATGGACGGTATTGCAGTCTATGTAACTAGACATCCTACCGCTACAGCCGATACCGCTTACCACGCACACATCGTCCATACTCCAGCCTACGCGGTCAATCGCGCGGATGATCGCTTTTAAGATCACTCCGTCGCCGCAGCCCCAGCACCAAAGTGTAGGCATCTTGTCCGTTCTTAGATATTTATCGTAATCAAACGCCATTTAAAGCTCCTTTACTTTCTCGATAATCTCGCTAGGGCTGATCGGCCTGCCGTTTGCCTTAAGAAGCGTCTTAAAATCATCTCTCAAGCAAGCGCGCTGCACCTCTAGCAGATACTGCCCTAAATTTAGCTCGGCGATCAAAATTTTATTAAATCTCTCCCCTAGCTCTCTTAGCTTGCGCACAGGGCTTGGCCACAGCGTGATCGGGCGAAAAAGTCCCACACGCACGCCTTGTCCTCGTAGCTTTAAAATCGCGTCTTTTGCTGCTAAGCTAACGCTGCCGTAGGCGATGATGCAAGCATCAGCGTCATCTAGCATAAATTCCTCGTATTGCACGATCTCATCTTCATGCGCCGAAATTTTATTAAAAAGCCTTTTTATAGAGCGATCCACGATCTGCTCGTTTTCGGTCGGAAAGCCCTTCGCGCCGTGATGCAGCCCCGTTATGTGATAGTGGTATCCTCTAAAAAAGGGATTTAGCACCGCAGGCTTATCGGGCGCAGCATCATAGGGCTCATAATCTTTCGGACTACCTTTAAATTCCGCCCTGTGCTCGATTTTTAGATCCGAAATTTCAGGCAGCACCGCCTTAGCCTGCATATGCCCAAGCGTCTCATCAAGTAGCAAAAATACCGGCGTCATGAAATGCTCGGCTAGATTGAAGGCGCGCACGGTTTGCGTGTAAGCCTCCTTTAGCGAGCCAGGGCACAGCGCGATGCTTTGAAAATCGCCGTGAGTGGGGTTGCGAGCTTGCAAAATATCGCCCTGCGCCACTCGCGTAGGAAGCCCAGTGCTAGGACCTCCGCGCATAACATTTACGATTAAAAGCGGAATTTCAGCGATAAAGCCAAGTCCAATCTGCTCTGATTTTAGCGAAATTCCAGGACCGGAGCTTGCCGTCATCGCCTTTGCACCGCTCATAGACGCGCCCAAAGCTACAGAAATGCCCGAAATTTCATCCTCCATCTGGATAAATTTGCCTCCGACCTTAGGTAGCAAGCGACTCATCTCGTGCGCGATCTCGCTGCTCGGCGTGATCGGATAGCCGCCGAAAAAATTACAGCCGCAATCAATCGCCGCACGCGCAATTAAGGCGTTGCCTGTGGAAATTACCTCTCTCATTATGCGTCCTTGGGTTTCATAAAATTATTGTTTTTGATTTTTTCAGCCATCTCTCTAGCCTGCGAGCTTAGACGAGCGAATTTAAAGTCCTTGGGCGCGACGAAAATCGCAAAATCAGGGCAGTGCAACTCGCACTCCCTACAGCCGATACAGGCGCCCTCATCCACCACGTCGATCATCATGCCCTGCACGGCGCCCTCGTCCTGTCTCATCGCGATCGCGCCGCTAGGACAGACGCTTACGCAGATGTTGCACGCCTTACAGCGGCTCTCATCCGTCCAAACGGCGCGCTGGCTCTCATTTTCGCTCATATTTTCTCCTTAATTTATCAAAATCTGCACTAAATCCCGCCTCGCGATTTAAAATTTGAAATTTTGCGGCGCAAGCCTGCTTTGATCGCATTAAAGTCCTCTCGTTTTTAAATTTTGCAGAATTTAAATTTTAAAATTTTGTGGCGTTTAAAAATTTTACGCCACGCAGAATTCTGCGCCAAAGTAAAATTTTAATCTATGAAATTTCACAGCGGGCAAAATTGCGCAAATTTTAAAATTCCGCAGCGAATGAAATTTTACGCTACACAATTCCGCGAGCTTAAATTTCTTACCAAAGTGAAATTTGATGCTGCAAATTCTATCGCAAGAATTCTGCGCTTTAAAATTTTAGCTCTGTAAATTCCGCGTCGCGTCGAATTTGCTTTATTTCCACTAAAACTTTAGCTCCGCTATCCGCTCACGCATCCGTTCGAGCTGCTCATAAAACTCGCCCGAGTAGGCGAAATTTCTCTCTATCGCGCCCATTTTGCCGACGCTTACGAAGCGCCCCAAAGGCACTCCCGATCTATCCGCGACGCAGCAGGCGAGCGTGCCGCAGGTATCAAAAAGGATGTATTTTATGATCTTTACGATCCCCGCAGCGGGCGCCAAATACGCCGACGTGCCCAGCAGCTCGCCGATCTGCGCGCCGGCGCATTTGGTATTTTGTACCGCGCGCTCGAAAATTTCATCCGAAATTTCAAATCCCAGCTCATTTTTAAGCGCGATCATCTCTTCGCTATGCGGGCCCACGATCGCGCTTCTCATCGATGAAATTTCCTTACCGCTCGCTCGCGCGAGTTCAAATTTAAGTCGCGCGCCGTCTAGCTCGCCCGCCATGCCGATGACTCGCTCTTTTGCAAACCCGCTAGCCTGCAGCGCCGCATAGACCATCATATCAAGCGGATTGGTAACGACGACGATGATGGAGTTAGGCGCGTATTTTGCGGCATCTCGCGCGCATTGCGCGACGATGGCGGCGTTGCTGCCAAACAGCTCCTCCCTGCTCTGCCCCGCCTTTCTTGCGTGCCCCGCCGTGATCACGACGATGCCTGCATCCGCTATGTCGCCGGGCTCCGTACTGCCGCTTATGCGCAGGTCGCGCTCATAAACCGCCGCCGTATGGGCAAGATCGAGTGTCTTGCCACGCGCGATCTGCTCTACCGCATCCACAAGCGCGATGCTATCTAGCTTTTCGCTCAAAGAATCGCTTATGATAAGATCGTTCGCTACCGCTGCGCCGATGTTTCCGGCGCCAAATATCGCTATTTTCATTGTTATCTCCCAAATATCGGCCCGCATTTTTATAACTGCGGGGGTTAAATTTTAAAATTTAAAGACGAAATCTCGTTTTTTAAATTTAATGCCGAAACGACCTTAAATTTTACCTCTGCGCCTTTACGTTGCGCTCGTGCTCGGCTTGCGTGCGCGCAAAATCGTGAAGCCCAGTCTTTTTATTTCGCATAAAATACAGATACTCGCTCTTTGCGGGCGCGAAAACGGCGCGTATCGCATCGCGAGAGACCACGCACACGGGCTCTTTGGGAAGTCCGTCGTTGAGGTAGGTGTTGTAGTGGCTGGTGTCGGTGCGGATGCGCTGCGGAGTGATCTTGACGTGCGAAAACTCGCCGTAATTCAGCGTGCCGTCCATCTGAAGGCGCATATTTTTGGCTAAGCGGTTATCGATAACGGAAGCTATGAGTGGCATCTCATCTGCGTTTGCGGCCTCTTTTTGAATGACCGAAGCCTTGATCAACACCTGCTTCCACGCCGTGGCGTTATAGTCGCCGCTAAGCTCGCGCGACAATCCTTCGTGGAATTTTTGCGCGCTTGAGATGAGGTGGTCGATGATATTTTTTTCGCTTTCGTTTTTGCTAATTTTGTAGGTTTCAGGCACCAAAAAGCCCTCGTAAAACGGCGCCGTGGCGTTGTATTCGCGCTCAAGCTCGCTAAAGCTTAGCCCGCGATCTTTCGCAAGCTGTTTTAAAAACACGATCGTAGTCTCTCCCGGGATCAGCTTAATCTCGTTCATCACGGGCTTTGCGACGCTTAGCTCATATAAAAACTGATATTTGGGCAAATTTTCGCCGCTAAGCTCCAGCTCGCCGGTTTTTGCGCCGCCGTAAAAAGAAAGCAGCCTCGCGTCAAATTTGCTAAATTTTGGATAGCTCTTTGAGAGTTGCGATAAAATTTTCGTTGAGCTGCCCTGGCCTATCTGCACGGTTTTTGCGTTGCCGACGCGCTCGTGTAGATCAAAACCCACGGCTAAAAGCACGATAGCCGCAAGCTCGATACAAACGCACGCCGCTTTGATGAGCTTTATAAAGAATTTCATGCGTTCCTTTCAAAATTTAGCTGAAATTATAGGCAAATAAGCCAAAATTTTGAATAAATTTCATATTATAAGCGCAGTTTTTCGGCACGCCCGATTTGGTTTTGGGGCGGAGTTTTTTGATGAGGCGACGATGTTTAGAACTTTGGCTAGATTTTTTTTGTGCATAACCATACTTTTTATAGTCTGCGCGGTAGGCCTAAAACACGGTATTGCGATTTTGCAGCTGGACGTGGGCTTTGCAAAGCTTGAGGGGTTTTATCTCAAGCTAAATAAAGGTCTCGTGCTGCGTATCAAAAATCTTGAAATTACGCAAAATAATACACAAAATTTAGAGCAAAATTCCACCGATCTGCGCACGCAAAGCGAGAAAATTTTGGAATTTAGCAAAAAAATCTCGCTTATCAACTCCTTTTTTGAAGAGATCGACGTGCAAAATTTGAAGATCAAGGGCGAAAGTCTAAAGCTAAAATACAAAAGCGACGTTTTTTACGCCGACACGCGGTTTTTTAGGCTAAACTCGAAGATCACGCCGAGCGCAAACGGGCTGAATTTCGATCCGATCGAGCTTGCGCTAAATGATTTTAATCTCACTCTGCACGGCACGGCGCGAGCAAATTTCAAAGCCGATACGTATGATTTTAACGGTACCTTCGCTTCGCACGAGATCGCGGGCGAGCTTGACGTGCACAATATCGGCTCGAAGCTAAATATTGAGATAAACCGCGCCTCGGCCTTGAGTCTGAAAAATTTTATGAATGAGCTGGGGGCACTTACGGGACTAAATCCCCTTGCGAACGAGTGGATCTACGGCAAGGCGGTCGCGCAAAACTACTACATCGAAAATCTGCATGCCAAAATCGATCTGAAAGATCCGCGCCCGATCGCCGAAAATGTCAGCGCCACGGCCTACGCGCAGGATCTTACGATAAAATTTCAACCGCAAATCGAAGCCGTAACGGTAAAAGACGCCAACATCACGCTTAAAAACGATTTTCTAAGCTTCACGCTAAATGAGCCGAAATTTAAAGGCAAAAGCCTGGAGGGAAGCAGCGTGCGTATCGGCGGACTCTTTGAAGAGAGGCCGGTCGTATACCTGGATCTGCGAACTAAAGAGAGTTTGGGCAAAGACCTTGTAGATATTTTGCAAAGCTACGGCATAAATGAGCCCGTATATCCGCTGAGCGGCGGGATTGATGCGCGCGTGCTGATAGACGTGGACGTCGAAAAGGAAAGCGCCAAGGTCGATGCGAACGTGACGCTAAAAGACGCCGATCTGATGATCTCTAAAGCGGAATTTCACTCCAAAACCGCGCGGGTGCACATCACCGAGAAAAAAATCGACATCAAAGACGCGAATCTGCAAAATGAAATTTTTAACGCCACAGCAAGCGGCAGTATCGATATCGCCACGCGCAAAGCTAAATTTAACGGCACAATTCATAGCTTCAATCTCTCCCCGAACGGCAAAGAAATTTTAAAATTTGGCGACGCGCGAGATAATATAAGCCTTGATTTTAGCGGCAAAGCGCCGGTGCTGAGCTCGCAATTTTTAGGCGCGAAGATGAGCTTTGGCGAGCGGATCGAGATTAGCTCGCCCGATATTAGCGGAATTTTGCCCTTTTCTAAGACGCTTAAAAACGCGGGCATTAGCGGCGGAGATCTTAAAATTTTAACCAGCGATTTTACAAACTTAGATATCAGCAGCAACAATCTCATCTTTGATTTCGGTCTGCTAAACAAAGACGGCAGCCACTACAAAAACGATTCTTTCGCGCTTCGGGTGCGCGGGGGCGATCTGGACGGCTCTAGCGGAAGCGGTAAAATTTCTCTCAAAATAAACAAAGGCGGCAACTTCGTCTCTTTAAAAGACGTGGACGTCGCGATCAATACGAGCGTGCAAACTAGCGAGTTTAATAGCGGCACGAAGGAGCGCTCGCCGATAAATTTTAGCGGGCAAAACTCTTCCATCGTGCTATCCGATCTTAATAAGACGCTGAAATTTACGCACTTTAACGGCGTGCTGGACGGCAAAAATATGAATTTAAACGCAAGCTTTAAACGCGGCGACGTGAAGTTGATCTTTAAAAAGAGTTTGCTTCAAATTTTTGCGCAAAACATCAGCGGCGAGGCGCTTAATCAATTTCTGGGCTCGCAGAGCTTCGACGGAGGGGTATTTACGCTGAAAGCAAGCGGCATCGATCCGCGCAACTATCGCGGCGAGATCAACGTACAAAACACCTATCTGAAGGACTACATCATCTATCAAAGGCTGCTTAGCTTTATAAACTCCGTGCCGTCGCTGCTTACGTTTAAGACGCCGGATTTCAACGATCGCGGCTTTAGCGTGCAGAAGGGCAAAATTTACTTCCGCCGTAGCGGCGATAAAATTTACATAAACGCAATGAACTTTACCGGCAGTAGCGCCGACATCGCGGGCAACGGCGAAGTGGATATGAAAAGCGGCGCGCTGAATATCGATCTGGAGCTTAAATACCTTAAAGACGCAAGTTCGATAATCTCAAAAATCCCGCTGCTAAATCATATCATCTTGGGCGAAAACAATACGATCTCCACGATCATCGAGATTCGCGGCACAATGAAAAAGCCTACCTACTCGACCGGCGTTGCGACCGACGTGCTAAAAACGCCGTATAATCTCATCAAAAACACGCTAATGCTGCCTTTCGTAATCTTCGGCGACAGCGAGGAGAGCAAATGAAATTCCCGCTCGATTATAAGGATAGCTTTGAAAAATCGCTGCTGTTTTGGCTCGTAAAATTCGTGCGCTACAAGCTAAGCGCGCTATCGAATAAGGAGCTGAAAAACGACGCGCTGTTTCGCCGCGCGAGCCTGGCGTTAAATCACGAGGTCGCGAATATCAATGAACTCGAGCGGCTCGCAAAAGACGCTCGAAACGCGGGCCTTACCGGCATCAATACCTATTTTAATCCGCTTAAAAAATTTTACGAAGCGATCATGCAGTACGGTCTTGAGAGCATGAAAAATATTGACGAGGAGCTTTTGAGCGAAATTTTAGCCTCGATTACGGGCGGGCTGAGCGATGCGAGCAAAAAAAACTACCGCATCGCGCTGATAAATTTTTTCGGCTTCATCGACCGCCAAAACGAGCAGGACGGCACCTCACATAACTTCGGTATCGAGCTTAAGCACTGGGGCGGCATTAGCGGCAGCCGCGGCACGAAGCTTCCTGAGTTTATGAGCGAGGAGGAGCTGAAGCGGTTTTTGGACGCGATAAATTTAAGCGAGTTTCCCTCCTTTGCTCATCGCAACCGCCTAATCGTAAAAATCATCGTCTACACCGGCATCCGCGTGGGCGAGGCGATAAATCTCAAGCGCAAAGATATCGCGCCAGAGGGCGATCTTTTCGTCATCAGAATCCGCGGTAAGGGCAACAAATACCGCATCGTAATGATCAAGCGCCACCTGATCGAGGAACATCTAAACGCGCTGGAGACGAACTTTGCAAACAAAGAGGGCTATCTTTTCGTCACCAAAAACGGCGCGCCGCTCACGCAAGCATACGTCAGCGGCATCGTGGAGAAAATTTTAATGAGCGCGGGCATCCGTAAGGAAAAAAACGGCGCTCATATGCTGCGCCACACCTTCGCGACGATGCTTTACAAAAAGCAAAAGGACCTCGTACTCGTCCAAGAAGCCCTCGGCCACGCGAGCCTAAATACTTCGCGCATCTACACCCACTTCGACAGCGACAAACTGCGCCTTGCGGCGAAGGTCGCGGAGGAATTCGAGGAGTGAAATTTTAAAATTTGCAGCGGCGCGAGGCTTGCTTGAGCGAGATTTTTTAAATCTCGTTTTGATGCGACTTTGAAATCATTCTTATGGAAATTATTTTACAAAAGTTTTGGAATTTTATTTTGAAAAATTCTGAAATTTATTTTTCATACTCGCATAACAAAGCCCAAAATTCTACCCTGCGCACTTTAGAATTTAACTCGGCAAAATTTAAAATTAACGCGCGAGCCTTAGAGCTTGATCGCAAAAGAATCTAAAATTTTACTCTTTTGGAATATAGAATAATTTACTTTTTAGATTTTCTCATACGATTTTGCCTAAAATTCTAGATAAATTTAGTATAAAATTTCATTTAAATTTTGACGATACGGGATTTTATAAGCAAAAGATAAACGGCATATTAAGAGGTAGCGGATATAAAATTTATCAGCAAATTCCGCAAGGATGGAATTTCTAATTTAAAATTTAAACTCTCAAAATTTTATAGTTTGATTTACTCCCAAATTCTCATCGCACCGAATTCTCCTTAAAATTTAAAGACGCAAAAGATTGCCACCAAAGTTTGCTGCAAAATTTACCGACGCGAAGTTTGCTTCGTAAACAGCGCAGGAATCATATAGGAATTTATACTAAAAATTTAAAGAGATAAAATCATCGGCATGATTATTTTGATTTATTTTACGACAGAAATCCCGCTCTTACGAGCAGGATTTCATTTCTTAGGGGGATAAGAAAAGGAGTTTAGGCTAAATAAATTTAGCCCGAGATTTCGTCTAGCCACGGAGTCCGCGGCAAAAAGGAGCAAAAAGACGAAATCTCGCGCAAAATTTTAAGCCAAGATTTAAGCGATCGGCTCGCGACAATAAACGAGATTTGCGACGGCTTCAAAAGCTATCGCAAAAAACGCCGTGCCGCAAGCATCAAAATTAAACAAGCCTTTGTTTTTTGAAATACTCGCGCGGAGCCTTGCAGAGCGGACAGGCGCCCGGGGCTTTCTTTCCGCGATGGACGTGACCGCAGACCTCGCACACCCAAACTTCCTCGTCGAAACTCTCGAAAAAGCCCTCCTCTAGCAGGATCTTTTGAAGCTCGTTGTATTCGCGCTCGTGCTCCTGCTCGACCTTACCGATGGCGTTAAAAAGGCGCGCAACTTCTTTTTTACCCTCTTCGGTCGCGATTTTAGCGAAGCTCGGATACATGTTCTCGTGCTCGTAGCGCTCTCCTGCGGCAGCGTCGAGCAGATTTTTATCCATCTTATCAAGCGGAATGCCTGCGGCTGCATGATGCGCCTTTAGCTCAGCTCTGGCATGCCATTTTTCGTTTTCGGCAGCCTCGTAAAAATGTCGCGCAATGGCGTGAAAGCCTGCCTCTTTGGCCAAATCGCCATAAAGATCGTATTTGTTGCGCGCCTGGGACTCACCTGCGAACGCCTTCATTAAATTTACCTGCGTCAGATCTTCGGTGATACATTTCATCGGCTCGCCACAGCAGCTAAGCGCACCGCCGCCTACTTTTTGCACCTCGACCTCCGCGCCGCATTTGTCGCATCTATAAGTTTCGTACTGTCTCATTTTAATTCCCTATCAAAATTTTTAGGGAATGATACCACGGCTACTATTAAATTTTACTTAATAAATTTTATTCTTCTCA
>ERZ772921.1878-NODE-1878-length-11777-cov-5.393192_pt1 | contig 11777 bp, 7 predicted proteins | sample MGYA00512117_ERZ772921 | MGnify/ENA primary metagenome ERZ772921 (study PRJEB29015, sample SAMEA2737944) | human oral metagenome | biome: human oral; feature: human-associated habitat; material: dental | place: China | collected 2150 ... | reverse complement strand
GCAGCGCAAGGGCATGTCCGGGGCGCTCGGCTTCATGCACGACGTCCACCACGCGATCGGCGACCGGATCGCGCGCCTGCCCCTGCGCTGGTTCACCTCCGAGACCGCCGGCACCCTGTCGCGGGCCGTCAGCCAGGAGATGGTGGCCCTGGGCGAGTCCGCCGCCCACTTCATGTACACGCTCGCCTCCACGATCGCGGCCTGCGTGGTCATCGGCGTCGGCTCATGGGCGTGGGACTGGCGCCTGGGCCTCCTGCTCACGCTCGCCGCCCCGCTGTTCGCCGGGCTCATCCGCGGCTCGCGCCGCCTACTGAACCACGGCAAGTCGATCTCCGAGCCCGCCGAGCGCGAGCTCGCCGTCCGCGTGGTCGAGGTCGCCCGCTGCCAGGGCGCCCTGCGCGCCTGCCGAGCCACCGCGAGCTACTCGCGCCTGAGAGCCGCCTTCGACGACGGGGCCCGCGCCTCCAGGCGCGCCCTGTGGTGGGAGACCGGGGGCAATATCGTCAACGGCGCACTCACCCAGGCCGTTGTCATCGCCATGATCGTCCTGACGGCCGCGCTCGCCGTCGGCGGCTCCATGGGGCCGCTCCCCGCGGTCGCCACCATCGGCATGTGCCTGCGCTTCACCACCATGCTCGACAACGTCGGCGCCTCCGTCATGGCCATGGAGGAGCGCCGGCAGATGATGAACCATCTCGACGCCGTCATGGACGCCGAGCTCATGGCCGAGCCGGAGGCCCGCGCCGAGCCGGCCGCGCCCGGGGCCGTCGAGCTCGACGACGTCGTCTTCGGCTACCGGGCGGGCGAGAGAGTGCTGGACGGGGTGTCGCTGAGCGTGCCCGCGCACGGCATGTGCGCGATCGTGGGCCCCTCCGGCAGCGGCAAGACGACGATCGCCCGGCTGGTCGCCCGCTTCTGGGACGCCGACTCCGGGGTCGTGCGCGTGGGCGGCACCGACGTGCGCGACATGCCGACCGCCCAGCTCATGGAGCAGCTGTCCATGGTCTTCCAGGACGTCTACCTCTTCGACGACACCCTGGCCGCCAACATCCGCATCGGCGACCCCGGGGCGACCGAGGAGCGGGTGCACTGGGCCGCCGACCTCGCCGGCGTCACCGAGATCGTCGAGCGCCTGCCCCTGACCGCGAACGGCAAGGTCGACCGGAGCGCACTCGTCTCCTGGGATCCGGCGCAAGTCGCCGAGACCGGGACGGGACGCCCGGCCGATGAGCTGGAGCGCCGCCTCGCCCGGTTGTGGTCCGGACTGCTGGGCGTGGAGCGCATCGGGCGTCAGGAGAGCCTCTTCGAGCTCGGAGCGGATTCCCTGATCATCGCCAGGGCCGCCGGCCGCCTTCGCGAGGAGGTCCCGGAGGCCGGGGAGTTCGAGTTCGACGTCCTGCTGCGACTCATGCTGAATGAGCCGACGCTGGAGGCTCTCGCGGGCCTGCTGCGCGCCGGACCGACCACGCAGAACGTGCGGCGGGAGACGGCCGGGGCTCTCGCGCGCGTCCCCGACCCGCGGGCGGGTGCGCGTGCCGAGGGCAGTAACGCCCTTCTCGTCCCGTTCGGCGGCGAGGGCGGGGACGGCCCGCTGCGGGTGATATTCCACGCTGCGCTCGGGACCCTGGACACCTTCCAGGCCCTGGGCGGACTGCTGGTCGAGCAGGGCCTCGGACCGGTCATCGGGATCGCGGTGGCCGACTGGGACGACTACTGCGCAGTGGAGCCGGCCGAGCTGATATCCCGGCTGGCCGACGACTACACCGATCGACTGCTGTCCCGGTCGAGCGCGCGGTTCCAGCTGATCGGTCACTCGCTGGGGGGACTGCTGGCCGTCGAGGTCGCCCGGCGGATGCTGGAGTCCGGTGTCCCGGTGGCCGACCTGACCCTGATCGACAGCGTGCCGACTCTCGTCTCGACGGACGACGAACTGGCGCTCGAGGCGGTGTTCGTCCCCAATCTCAAGCTCGATCCCGGTGAGGTGGTACTCGGGGGAGTCGATTCGGCGGATGTCTTCCGCGCCTTCATGATGGTTCACGACCGCAACGACGGTCACGTCCCCGATGGAGCCCTGTCCCGGGTGGGGGGAGACCCGGGGCTGGACGCCGTCGCAGCGGCATTCCGCGAGCGCGCCGCGATTCCCCAGGAGGAGAGGCTCGCCGCCTACGCGCGGGCGTCGGAGGCGCGCGCCGGCGCACCAGTGGAGCCCGAGCTCGTGCCCGCGCTGTATCAGGTGTTCCGGCACAGCCTGCTCGGCTCCGTCGTCCGGCTGGATCCCTACCTCGGCGACCTGACTCTGCTGCACGCCTCCCAGCGGCAGTCCTTCGGGATCATCCCCGGGATGGAGGGGCTGTCGGTCCCCTACTGGACGGACACGTGCCTGGGGGAGCTGACCGTGATCGACATCGAGGGACATCATCTGTCCTGCATCGAGGAGCCCCACGTGACGAGGGTCGCCGACCTGCTCGGTCGCGCCGTGAGGGGGCGGAGGTGAGGGCCCGGACCGGCGCGGTGGGAGTGCTCGGCGGCTACGGCGACATCGGCGCGCACGTCGTGCGCGCCCTGCACGAAGCGGGGGTGGGGCCCCTGCGTGTCGGGGGCCGTGATCCTCGTCGTGCCGAGGCGCTCGTCGACGGCGACCTCGGCGGTGCGGGGACAGCGGTCGCCGTCGACATCGCGGACGCCCGCGCCCTGCGGGACTTCGCGGACGGGTGCCGGGTCCTTCTCAACGCCGCCGGACCGTCCCGTGCGGTCGGCGCTCCGGTGGCGCTCGCGGCGCGCGACGTGGGCGCGCATCTGGTGGACGTCGCCGGCGACGAGCCGTTGCACGGGGTCCTCACCGGTCTGTCCGGAGACGACGATGCGACGGAGGGCCGGGTCGACCTGCTGTCGGCCGGGATGCAGCCCGGTCTGACTGCGATTCTGCCCAGGTACCTCGCGGCCGCGTTCGCACGGGCGGAGTCGCTGACCGCCTGGTCGGCGATCATGGACCGGTTCACGCGGGCGGCCGCCGAGGACTACCTGGAGGGGACCGCCCGGCGTCTGAGCGAGCCGCTGGCGGCGTGGCGGAGAGGGCGCCGTGTATCGCGCGCTCTGCGTCGTGCGGACGAGCCGGTCGCGGTGCCCGGGACCAGCGCCCGATTCGCCGACGTCCCCATCATGACGGCGGAGTCGGAGCGACTCGCGGGCGACCTGCGGCTGGTCGACGGGCAGTGGCACACGCTGATGATCGAGGGGGAGGTCGGCGACCTGCTCGATCGTCTGCACACGATGGGGCGAGAGGAAGCCGCCGGGGCGCTCTGCCTCGCCAGCCGGATCGATATGGCGGGCAGGCGGCCGCTGGCGGTTCTGCTCGCCGAGGTTCGGGGAGAGCGCGTCGAGCCGCGGGGCCCGGGGATCCGCAGCGGCATGCTGCGCGGATCCGGGACGGGCGCCCTCGCCGGTGCCGCCGCTGCCGCTGCCGTCCTGGCGGTACTCGAGGACGAGGTCCCCGAAGGGCTGCACTACGCGGCCGAGGTCCTGGACCCGATCCGGGCCCTCGAACGGGTGAGCGCGGTGCCGGGGGTCGAGCTTCACGTCGTCGACGGGCCGATCGACCTGATGAGCATCGTCGAGGAGGGCGAGCTGTGAGCGAGGAGATCGACGCCGCCCGGGACGCGCGCGTCCGCATCATGGTGTTCGGCCGGCTGCCCGCCCGCACCGCCGCCCGGCTGGCCGAGGCCGGCGTCCGGATCACTCCGTCCGCCGAGACGGCGTGGGCGGCCCCCGGGGCCGCGGTCGGTCCGACTGATCCGGCCGATCTGATCAGGGGCGCCGATGGGGCTCCGCACCTCCTCGTCCTCCAGCCGCCCGTGGGGAGGGCGGAGTACACAGCGGCGCTCAGAGCGGCGCGGGCCACCGGCGCGGAGCTGAGGATCGTCGACCCGGTCCGCGGACGCGATTCCGTCGAGGACTTCGTCATGGCCGCCAGGACCCTGAACGATCGGGAGGGCATCGGCGTCGTGCGCGTCCGCTGCATGGCGGAGGAGGTCTACACCGCCTTCCACATCATCACCGACGCCTTCGGCAGGCCCCGACGGCTCTCCCGCGCGGAGAGCGGGGTCCTGGAGGGGACGGCCGGCGGCACCCGGTTCGCGCTGCGAGTCGGTGGCGGCGCGTTGCGACTCGCAGCGGTCTCGTCGGCGGGCGAGCTGGTGCTCGTCAGCGAGGACGGTCCGCTGCTGTGGTGCGCGGATGAGTACGGCCCGGAGGCCGTGACCCCGGTGACGGGGCGGGCGTCGGCCCTCGCCGACGACAGAAGAAGGGCTCTGCTCCGCGAGCTGACCGTTCGCGGGTCCCCCGCCGACTCGCGCAGCCGCTCCCAGCAGGAGATCCTTCTGAGCGGAGTGCTGGAGGATGCCCGCGAGCTGTGCCCGGCCGGGACGTGGGAGGCCGGACGGAGCCGTCCGCCGTCCGCCGGTCGAGTGCACGCGGCCGACCTGCTCGCGCGGCCCTCGGACGACGTCCCCCTCCGGCTGCCCTTCTCGGACCTCGCTCGCTCCGCTGCCGAGGCCGCCGGAGCCGCTGCCGTGGATCCCCGGCGGATCGGTCGGCTGCGGGAGGCCACCGCCGTCGCCGACTCATACAGCCGGGCGGCGATGGCCCGTCTACTGCGACCGGTGCTCCCGGCGCGCTCCGCCGCCGAGGTCATCGACAGGCTGGGGGCGTCCAGGCGACATGCCTGGCTCGTGCGCCGCTGGCTGGCCGCCCTCATTCGCAGTCGGGTCCTGGAGGACGGCGAGGGGGTCCTCTCCCCGGGGGCGGCGCCCGACGACCCCGGGGAGAGGAGCCTCGCCGAGGCCTACAATCTCCTGGGGTTCAACCCGTTGATGACCCGGCTGCACACGGAGATCGCCGGTCGCCTGGGCGAGTTGATCCGCGATGAGACGAGGATCGAGGAGATCCTGTTCGCCCACCACGACATCGTCCCGGCGCTCACCGCATACCAGGACAACGTCGTCTCCCGCTATCTGAACGCCGCCCTGGCGGACGCCGTCGGCCGGGCCGTTCCGGCCGACCGGCCCCTGAGGATCGTGGAGCTGGGAGCCGGCGGCGGCATCTGCACGCGGGCCGTGCTCCGCGCCCTGGACGGGAGGGGGGTCGGGGCGGGCCGTCCGGACTACCTCTTCACCGACGTCTCCCCGGCGTTCGTCTCGGCCGCCCGGGATCGGCTGTCGAGGCCGGGACTGCGTTTCGGTCTGCTGGACATCAACGCCGACCTGGTGGATCAGGGGGAGGGCCTCGAGCCGGGGGGAACGGACGTGGTCGTGGCGGCCAACGTCCTTCACAACGCGGAGCACGTGGGCCGGACCCTTCGGCGCATCCGTCGTCTCCTGCGCCCGGGCGGCGTCCTGGCCGTCGTGGAATCGACTCGTGACTCCCACGCCGTGCTCACCTCGATGGCCTTCCTGCTGTCGCCCGCCGACGGCGAGAGGAGCGCCGACGAGGTGTTCCTCGACCGTCGCGCCTGGCGGCGCGAACTGGTCGGCGCGGGCTTCGCGCTCGTCTTCGACCTGCCCGATCCCGACGGCCCGCTGGATGCGAGCGGGCAGCACCTCGTTCTAGGAGCAGCGCTGTGAATGACAGTCGACCGATCACGACGTACCGGCCCCTGCCGGGCACCCGCCCGGCCAAGGTTCTCGCCGAGCTCGAGCGTCTCGCCGTGGTCAGGGCCGAGCTCCCCGGTGCGCTGGTGCGCGCGCTGGCCGTCGAGCCGGCTCTGCCTCTGACCGACCTGTCCGCGTTGCGCGGCATCGTGTGCACCGATGCCGCGGTCGTGCCCGAGGATGTCGAGGCCGCTCTGGGCGTCCCCGTCGAGCGCGCTCCCGTCGCGCCGGAGCCGATGCCCGACATCGATCCGCGCCATGTGGCGGAGGCGGCCGAGCGCGCGGCGGAGGAGGCCGTGAGCGGGATCGATACGAGCGCGGTGCTCGGATTCGACGAGGACCTCGACGGAGCGGCGCTCCTGACGATGCTGCACTCACTGGGCGTCACGCCCTCCGGGACGTCCTTTCACGCGGTGCTGGCCGCCGTCGCCCCCGAGCACCGCGGTCTTATCGAGCGATGGGTCGCCGCCCTGACCGAGGACGGGCTCCTCGTCCGCGACGGGGACGTGCTGCGGGCATCCCGTGCGGTGGACGATGCGGACGTCGCAGAGGCCTGGGACGCGGTCGATCGGTCGTGGTGCCGGATCTTCGGGCCCCGGGCGGAGTCGGATCCGCAGCCTCCCCCGGGGGCCGGCTCACTGACGCTGGAGTACATCCGGGCCAATGCGGGTCTCCTGCCCGGACTCATGCGCGGCACGGTATCCGCCGTGTCCCTACTGTTCCCCGGAGGCGGTCTCGGCACTGCTGCCGCCATCTACCGGGAGTCCCCCGTCGTCCAGTACCAGGTGGCCGCCATCGCCGGAGCCCTCGCCGCGCTCGTGCGGGCGCTGCCCGCCGACAGGCCGCTGCGCGTCCTCGAGGTCGGGGCGGGCACCGGCGCCACCACCGAGGGGGCTCTGGCCGCCCTGGAAGGGCATCCTGTCGACTACCTGTTCACGGATCTCGGCCCGTCGTTCCTCGAGGCGGCTCGGAGGCGCTTCGGACCGGCCGGGGTGAGAGTGGCGGTCTTCGACATCGACGGTCCCGATGACCAGGGGATCGCGGGCGAGACGTTCGATGTGGTCCTCGCGGGGGGCGTTCTCAACAACGCCCGCGATACCGACCACTCGTTGAGGCTTCTGGGCCGGCGCCTCGTCCCGGGCGGCTGGCTCCTGATCTCCGAGCCGACCCGGGAGGTGCAGTGGATCTCGATGACTCAGGCGTTCCTGATGACGACCGCGGCCGATGACCGCCGAATGACGGATTCGACCTTCCTCTCCCACGACCAGTGGAGGGCCGCCTTCGATCGCCTGCCCGACATGTCCCCGGTCCTCGACCTGCCGCCCGCGTCCCACCCCCTGGGCGCCATAGGGCAGCGCGTGTTCGCGCTGCGGAGGGCGGGGGGCGGGACGGCCCCCGCCGGGGAGGCGACGGCATGAGCGATGCGAGTAGCACGGGCGGCATGAGCGGTGCGAGCGGAGCCGAGGCGCCGTGGAGCCGCTGGCTGCGATGTCGGGATCCGCGTCCGGGGGCTCCGGTGCGGCTCGTCTGCCTGCCCCACGCCGGCGGCTCGGCCAACGGGTATCTGCGTTGGTCGTCGCCCCTGGCCGGGAGCGTCGAGGTGCACGCGGCCCAGTACCCCGGGAGGGAGGATCGCTTCGCCGAGGCGCCCCTGTCGCGCATGGAGCAGTTGGCGATGCCTCTTGCGGATGCGCTCGCCGGCTGCGGATGGAGAGACCGTGGGCTCGCGCTGTTCGGTCACAGCATGGGCGCGATGCTCGGCTACGAGGTGGCCGTTGAGCTCCAGGAGCGCGGCTGCCCGCCCGATTTGGTCATCCTCTCCGGCAGCAGGCCGCCGTCCCTCCACCGGCCGGGCCACCTCCACCGGAGCAGCGACCGGGAGCTGCTGGCGGACCTGGTCCGTCTCAACCCGGCCAACACCGAGGCCCTCGGCTCACGAGAGCTGATGAGCGTGCTGCTGCCGACCATCCGTGCGGACTACCAGGTCATCGAGACCTACCTGCCGCGTCCGCACCCACGACTCCGCTGCCCGCTGCTGGTCATGCTCGGCGAGGAGGATCCCGAGGTCTCCGCGGCCGAGGCGCGGGGATGGGAGTCCTGCACGGCCGGCCCCGCACGGGTCGTCGTCCTGCCCGGCGACCACTTCTACCTGGACGCCGACCGCGACGCCGCGCTCGCGCACATCGGTCGAGCGCTCGCCGCGCTGGGCTAGTCCTCCGCACTGGTCCCGCGCCCTCCCGTCGCCGGCTCCGGCCGGCCACAGGCCCTGTCTCCTTCGATCCTTATGCGAACCCTACGAAAGGTGCCCTCTCATGATCCCAGATGACCCGGCCCGGGCCGCCGTCGTGCGCTCGACACCGGACTTCGTCGGATGGCCCGACGACGTCGCGCGCCACTACCGCGAGATCGGGTGGTGGGCGGGCCGGACGCTCGGCGAGGAGCTGCGCGGATGGGCGACTCGCGCCCCCGACCACACGGCGGTCGTCTCCGGCGACGACAGGTGGACCTATCGCGAGCTCGACCTGCGGGCGGACGTCGTGGCCGCCCGACTCGAGGAGGCGGGGATCCGGCACGGTGACGCCGTGGTGCTGCAGTTGCCCAACAGCGCGGCCTTCGTCGCGATCCTCTTCGGGCTCTTCCGGCTCGGTGCTCGCCCGGTCATCGCGCTCGCCGCGCACCGGCGGTCGGAGGTCGAGCACTTCTGCAGGACGACCGACGCCACCGCGTACCTGTGTGCGGACGTCGTGGATGGCTTCGACCATCGGGTCCTGGCCGACGAGATGCTGGAGACGGTGCCCTCCCTCCGCACGGCGCTGGTCGTCGGGGATCCGGGGCATCACCGTCGCCTCAGCACCGCGCCGCCCGCGCCCGGCGAGCGGATCGGAGTGGTCGAGAGGGCGCGGCCCGGCGACCTCGCTCTGCTCCTGCTCTCCGGCGGCACCACCGGGCAGCCGAAACTGGTGCCGCGCACCCATGACGACTGGTCCTACAGCGGCCGTGCGATGGCCGAGGCCATCCCCTACGAGTCGACGACGGTGACGCTGGTCAGCCTGGCCATAGGCCACAACTGGCCTCTGACGCACGGGATGCTGGCGACGTTCCACGCGGGCGGCACCCTCGTGCTGGCGGAGACACCGGATCCGGTCGACTGCTTCGAGCTGGTGGAACGAGAACGGGTCACCGACACCGGGCTCGTTCCGGGCACGGCGCTCCTGTGGATGGACGAGGCGCCCTGGACCCGGGCCGATCTGTCCTCTCTTCGCCGGGTGGCGATCGGCGGCAGCAAGCTCGATCCCGAGCTCGCTCGACAGGTGGAACCCGTCCTGGGGGCGCGTCTCCAGCAGATGTTCGGCATGGCCGAGGGTCTCATCGGATTCGTTCGCGATGATGATCCCGAGGAGATGCGGATCCGCAGCCAGGGGAGGCCCGTCTCCCCCGGGGACGAGATCCGGGTGGTCGACGCGGACGATCACGACGTGCCGGAGGCCGAGGTCGGGGAGATGCTGGCCCGGGGCCCGTACACGATCCGGAGCTACTACCGGGCGCCGGAGCACGATCGGCGATCCTTCACTCGCGACGGCTATTACCGCACCGGTGACCTCGTCCGCCTGCTGCCGGGCGGTTTCGTGGAGTTCGCGGGGCGCGTCAAGGACCAGATCAACCGGGGCGGGGAGAAGATCTCCGCCCAGGAGGTGGAGAGCCACGTGATGGCTCACCCCCGCATCAGGCAGGCGGCGGTCGTCGGCGTCCCCGACACCGTCCTGGGGGAGCGCTGCTGCGTCTGCGTCGTCCCGAGCGGGCGGGCCCCCGGGGTGAACGAGCTCAGGGCCTTCCTCACCGAGCGCGGACTGGCAGCGTACAAGATGCCCGATGCGTGCGAGATCCTCGACAGCCTTCCGGTGACCGCGCTCGGGAAGATCGACAAGGCGGCGCTGTCCGTCGCGGTCGGCGGGAGGGGCGACGATGAGTGATCGAGTCCTGGAGCTGCTGACCGGGGGCTGGAGGTCCCGTATCGTCTCCTCGGCGGCCCGCCTGGGGGCCTTCGACGCGATCGCCGAGGGCGCGGCCGGGGTTCCGGAGCTGGCTGTCCGGCTGGGCCTGCACGAGACCGCCCTGAGCAGGCTGCTCCGGCTCCTCGCCGGCCTGGACCTCGTCAGCGCGGTGCCGGGCGGCGGGGAGTACCGGCTGACCGAGGCCGGGGCGGTGCTGACCTCCTCGCACCCGTCGTCGCTGAGACCGCTCGTCGACCTGTACGAGGAGGACTACTTCGATGCGGCGTGGCGGGAGCTCGAGACGGGGCTGCGCGAGGGCGCGACGCCTTTCAGGGTCGCCTTCGGCGTCTCCGTCTTCGACTATCTCGCGACGCACCCGCAGGAGGCGTCCAGGTATGTCGAGGCGATCGGCGCCGGCGCTCCTCACGGGGCGGTGCTCGCCGACGCGGTCCACCTGGACTCGCCCCGCCTCGTGGTGGACCTGGGCGGTGGCGACGGCAGGATGCTCGCTGAGATCCTGGCCGCCGAACCGGAGGCCCGCGGTGTGCTCGTGGAGCGTCCGGATGTCGCCGCCCAGGCCGCTGACGCGCTGGTGCGCAAGGGCCTCGGGGACCGGGCGGAGGTCGTGGGCGGCGACTTCCGCACCTGCGTACCGGTCGGGGCCGACGTTTACGTCCTGTCCCGGGTGCTGCACAATTGGAGCGATGCGTCTTGCACCGCGCTGCTGCGCGACATCGGCTCGGCGGCGGCGCACGACGGAAGGATTCTGGTGGTGGAGCGGATGATTCGCGACGGCGGCGCGGCGACGGCGGGCGATGCGCTGGCCCTGCTCTTCGATCTGCACATGTTCGTCATGACCGAGGGACGGGAGCGCGCCGAGGTCGAGTACGCCCGTTTGGCGGGCGACGCCGGACTGGTCGCGCGCCCCGCGGTTCCGCTGCACATGGGATTCTCGGTGCTGCCCCTGCTCACCGACGTCGGGACCGCCTGATGCCCGCCTCCACGAGCGCCGCCGGGGGCGGTGGATCCGCTGGCAGGGGCGACGGGATCGACAGGATCGTGCTCGTGCACGGCGGCATGCACGGATCCTGGTGCTGGGAGCGGGTCGTCCCCCGGCTCGCCGGCGACGTCGTCGCCGTCGATCTTCCGGGCCGTCCGGAGGGGTCGGGGCCGGTCACCCTGGACGGCTGGGTCGATACCGTGATCTCGGCCACCGCACCCGCGGGGAGGTCCCTCATCGTGGGGCACTCCCTGGGAGGTATCTCGGTGCTCGCCGCGGCCGGCCGGGCACCGGAACGGGTCGGCGGCATCGTGCTGATCGCCGCAGTCGTCCCGCGGCCCGGGCAGTGCTACTGGGACCTGCTGCCCGGGCCGCTCGCGCTGTTGCGCCGCGTACTGGGCATCGGGGAGGACGAGCTCGTCCTCCCGAGCGCGATAGCCCGGTACATGCTCTGCAGCGGCCTGTCACGCGCCGATCGGGAACGGATCCTCTCGCGGCTCGTCCCGGAGTCCGGGGCCGTTCTCGGCACCCCGGTCGACTACCGGCTCGCGGACGGCCTCGACGTGACATACGTCCACACCCGCCGTGACCGGATGATCCGCCCCTCGTCGCAGCGGCGCTACGCCGGGCTGCTTCCCGCCGGCACCCGTCGGCTGCGGCTCGACAGCGGCCACTGCGCCCTGTACGCGCGGGCCGACGAGCTGGCGGGGATCATCAACGGGCTGGCGGGCCGGGGACCCGGCGAGGGCCGTGCGCCCCGTTCCACGAATCCGGGATGATGGCGACCCGAGCGCGGCGAGCTCGTCGTCGTCGGCATTGCCACCGGTGCACACGACGGCGCAGGGGCCGCCGCGCGTGGAACGCGCGGAATCGGCCAGGAGACCGGCCAGGCTCGCGGCGCCGGCCCCCTCGGCCAGGGTGTGGGCGTGGATCGACATGAGCCGTACGGCATCCAGGATGTCGTCGTCGCCGACCAGGATGAAGTCGTCCAGAGCGCGGCGCAGGATCGACTGGGTGAGCGCGAAGCTCGCTCCGACCGCCAGGCCCGCCACGCGCGTGCGGCTCGGGACGCTCACCGGCAGGCCGGCCCGCCAGGCGTCGTGGGAGGCGGGCGCGGCGGCGGACTGGACACCGACGATC
>ERZ772921.1877-NODE-1877-length-11779-cov-7.489168_pt1 | contig 11779 bp, 14 predicted proteins | sample MGYA00512117_ERZ772921 | MGnify/ENA primary metagenome ERZ772921 (study PRJEB29015, sample SAMEA2737944) | human oral metagenome | biome: human oral; feature: human-associated habitat; material: dental | place: China | collected 2150 ... | reverse complement strand
ATGTGTTAAGCACGCCGCCAGCGTTCGTCCTGAGCCAGGATCAAACTCTCCAAAACAAACCAAAAACAAACAAAACAAACCACAAACACAAAAAACAAGACACACTATCGAGATCTCAAACAACACACCCACAAGGAGCGCTCCGATAAGACATAACGTCGATCGTCCCGCCCTCAAGGCACCAGAGCAGGCTATGCGGAACGCCGCTCGCCGGTCAAGTGCGGGACCCTGTGACCCTCGCCGCTCAACCTCGGAAAGCCGCTCCGCACAACTCATCCCGCCGCGCGGCCCGTCAACCTCCTCCGATGGCGCCGCCGTCGGAACCGTGGCTCCTCAGGGCGGCGGGGAGTAGATAATCAGCACCGCCGTCGGCCCGTCAACTCCGACCACCGTGAGGTGCGGCACCAGGCGGGAAGGTGCGTCAGAGCGAGCGCCGAATCGGACCGCCTCGCGCACGCCGAGTACCGCGAGGACGACAGGGGGACGACCGAGGACGACGACCGGCGCCGGACACCCCGGACCAATGACTCCTGGCGGCGAGCGGGTCGAGGAGACCCGGACGTCTAGGACCGCAGCCCGTCGATACTGGCCTCGATCATTCGCAGGGCCTGCCGTCTGAAGTCGGGGTCGGGGTTGATGAGCAGGTGGATGGCGAGTCCGTCAACCAGCCCGTGCAGCACCGTCGTCGCCGACTCGACATCGACGCCCGGCGCGGTGAGCCCGGCCCGGCGCAGCCGAGTAACCAGACGTCGACAGACCTCCCGAACGACCTCATAGCTCTCGTCCAGAACCTCTCGGACCCGAGCATTTCCCGGCGCCTCGGCAATGAGCGCGACGGTGACCTCCATCTCCAGGCGTCGTTCGGCATCGAGGGGAAGGAGCTCCTCGACGACGGAGAGAACGAGCGCACGCGGTTCGGGCTCGGCAAGATGGCGCTGGATGCGGACCCGGGCACGCCGCCCCACCAACTCCGTGGCGTGCACGAGCAGCTCCGTTTTGCTGGGGAAGACGTGCCTGATCGAACCGGTGGAGATTCCGGCTTCCGCGGCGACGGTGCGAATGGAGACGCCGCTGATGCCCTCGGCGTGAATCACTCGCCAAGTCGCCTCTGCGATCTCCTCCCGGCGCCTGTCGTGATCGATGAGCTTGGGCACAGCATCATGTTAGCACGCATGTGTTAGCATGGTTTTGTTAACTCACCCGTATTACCAAAGCGAGGTTCTGATGCCCACCTCAGACAGCACCGCCCTGCGTCTCGAGCGTCGAGTACTGGACAGTGCGACGCTCACCAGCGGAGTGGAGCAGGTCATCGACTTCGCCCTGCCCCTGTTCGCCGGAGCGATACTCGGACTGAGTCCGGGGCAGACGGGGGTTCTCATCGCGGTGGACCAGGTATCGGGTTTCCTGGTCCGCCCGATTGCCGGAACGGTGGTGGACCGCGCAGATCGCCTGATCGTTGCCGGAGCCGGTGCCGGCGTACTCGCGGCGGGCTGCGGGCTCTACGCCCTGGCGACCGGATTGCCATTGGCGCTGACCGCCGCCGTCATCACCGGTGCGGCCCAGGCGTTCTTATGGGTGGCGATCCGGGCAATTATCGGCGAACGGCTCCCAGAGGACTCGAGCGTGTTCGCGAAGCTGGTCGCCGCAGAGGAGACCGGCGGCTGGCTGGTTCTGGTTCCCGCGATCATTCTGCTGTCCGTCGCCGGATACCGTTGGGTGTTCGCGGGCACCGCCGTGTGCTGTCTCCTGGCCGTCTGGGATCTGCTCAGTGAACGGCGCCACCGCTTTCGCGCGAGCGCTGCGGGGCCGGCCGGCGCGGAGCTGTCGAGCTTGTCGCTACAAGGACTGCGGGGAGTCGGCGTCGGACTCCGGCCGATTCTCATAGTCGTGGTGGCGACGATGACTGCGGAGGCCGCCATCAGCCTGCTGCTGATGCTGCACCTGCAACGCGGGTTCCACCTCGAGGTCATCCAAATCGCGTACGTGTTCCTCCCGGGCGCCGTGGCGATGAGCATTCTCCCGCCCTATCTGCATCGCCTGGTCGTATGGCTGGGCCGTCGCAGAATGCTCGTCGTGGGAGCCGTATCGAGCGCGCTTTTCGCAGCGGGCCTCGCACTCGCGCCGACTCCCCCGTGGATCGCCGCGCTGTGGGTGCTCTCCGCGATCGCCTGGTCGATCGTGATCCCCGTGCAGCAGTCCGTGATCGCCGAGGCTGTGGGAAGTACGCACCTCGGACGCGGATTAAGCCTCTACGAGGCGGCGTGCCTTGCCGGGGCGATCATCGGCTCGCTCGCCGCAGGACTGCTCTACGAGTCGGGAAGCTGGTTCCTGGCCTGCATCGTCTGCGCGGTCATCATCGCCTCGGGTGCGGTGCTGGCTCCGGCCGCGCTGACGCGCCTCGGTGTGGCTGACCGCCCTGCACCCGCATCGCGCCACAATGACGATTCGGCACCAGCCCCCGACGCTCCCGAAAACGACATTCCCGAGGCAGAGAACTCAGAATCTCCCCCTGACACCGACTCCCATCAGCCGACGACACCCAAGTCCCGCCGCGATCTCCTGACCGACTTCACCTGGCACAGCGGGCTATTCGTCGCAGCGGCAGCCACCACGTGGGTGGCGCACAGGTTCTTCACCATCGGTCTGCCCGCCTGGGTCTTCGCCGCGCTGCGCATCTGGACCACCATCTACATCATTGACCTCATCTGGACGGCGTGGAAGGTTCTCGAGCCCCGCGACGGATAGGCGCTCAGTGGACCGCTGGCCTAGTTGCGCGGTTTGGGTTGGTTTGTGTTTCAGGGTGGGGTTTTTCGTTGGGATGGCGGGGGTGGGGTGATTGTTGTGAGGCGCTGAGGCGGCGGTGGGATCTGGTGGGTGAGCTCGTACCCGCGTAGGGTCAAGACCGCCTCGGGGGCCACGGCCGTGCGGGTCGTGGTCAAGGAGAGCGGTGTGCGCCGGATCGTTGAGCACCTGGGATCAGCTCATGACGAGGCCGAGCTGGCTGCGCTGATGCGCCTGGGACACCACGGGCTTCTGGCGGGCCGGCAGGTCCTGGACCTGGGGCCGGTACTCGACGGCGGCGGCCAGGTGCCCAGTCAGGAGCCGGGTGACGGTGGTGCGGTGCGAAGGCCGGCGATCACCTCCCGCGGGTCGGGCTGGTTGATCGAGGCCGTCAAGACGGTCTGCACCCGTCTGGGGCTGGGTGAGGCGGTCGGGGGCGACCCGGGCCTTTGAGCAGATGGTTCTGGCGCGCTTGATCGAGCCGGCCTCCAAGGCCGACACCCCCAGAGTCCTGTCCGAGATCGGCTGGCCGGCCCCGGCCCACCGCAGCACCCTGCAAGCCTGCCTGGCCCGGGCCCAGGAGCGGGGCTGCCGCGAGAGCCTGTCCGGGGCCCTGTTCGATCACGTCACCGCCAGTGGGGGCCTGGCCCTGTGCCCGTACGACGTCACCGCGCTCCACTTCGAGGCCGAGCGCGAGGATGATCCGAGGCGAGTGGGTTACTCCAAGGACAGGAGGGTCGCCCCCAGGTCATCGTGGGCCTGCTGGTCGACCGTCATGGTCCCCCCCTCCAGGCCGGCTGCCGGGAGGGGGACAAGGCTGAGACCACCACGATCATCCCCGTGGTGGAGGCCTTCCAGGCCGCCCACGGCATCGCCGAGCTCGCCCGTCGTCGCTGACGCCGGCACGCTCTCGGCGGTCAACCTGGCGGCGTTGGATGAGGCGAGGCCGCGGTTCATCGCCTGGGGCCCGACAGGTCCGCCCCCCCCGGGGATCTGGAGACCCACTTCCACTGGGAAGGCGACGCCCCCGCCGACGGGCAGGCCATCGACACCATCACCCCAAAAAAGGGGCTCCAGGAGCGAGCGCGACGTCAGCAGGCGTCATGAGCCGGTGTGGGACCCGGACACTCACCCGGGCTCGTGGCCAGCGGCGCGGTCCTACTCCAAGAAGCGCGCGGCCCGGGACAACCAGACCCTGACCGCCCAGGAGGACCGTGCCCGGGCCATCCGTCGCCGGCGAGAAGCAGCCCCAAGGGCACCCGGTTCGCCCGCCGTCCACGCCGGTGACGCCACCCCGGATGAGGCCCCACCGCCAGGGCCCGTTCCCCGGCGGGCTTCAAGGGCCACGTCACCTTTCATCCCGTCCCGCCTGACGGACGCCACCGAGGCCGCCTCCTCCTACCACGAGCCGTGGCACGCCCGAGCAGTCCTTTGCGGATGAGCAAGCACGACCTGCCAGCCCGCCCCGTCTTCCACCACACCCGAGACGCCATCGAGGCTCACCTGACCATGGTCATGGCCGCCCTGGCCGTAGCCCGCTACCTCCAGGACACCACCGGTATCAGCATCGCCAGGATCGTGCGCGAGCTACGCGGCCTGCAGGAGGTCACCATCAACCTCAACGGCCACCAAATCACTGCTCAGCCCCAGCTCACCCAGACCGCAGCCAGCCTCCTCAAATCCCTACAGACCCCAGGGCACTAAGGCGTCATGAGTCAGGAGCGGGGTTGTAGTGGATGAGGAGCGAGTTTCGCTCCTGGAGGGCGCTACGGTCACGTCTTCCCTCGTCGCACTGAAGCGCCGTCGAGCATCACTTATTCGTCAGTCGCCGAAGTCGCTTCTTGAGATCGCGTTTCAAATCAAAGCCATCATGGGTACTAATGTCCTCCATGTCGTACTTCAAGTAGCGAATCGACTGAAGGTCAAACGGGACATCACTAGAATCTTGTGTCAGCATGACGGTTTTACGCGGAAGTGCGTGGGACAGTCCGACTTCATAGAAAACATTCGGATTGCGGCCAGTTAGGTCGGCCACGATAACTTCCGCACGCCACAGCAGAGAGGCTACATCGGCCATGATGTGGTCACTGTCCCAAATGTCATCAACGCGCCGGCAGTATAACCCTGCATCGGAGACGGCTTCCTTAATAGTATCGTAAACAGCATCATATTCTGTGTCAAACGGCATCATCACTGCCACGAGGGACGAATCCCGAGCCTCGGTAGTTGGGAAACTAATCGCGCTGGAACCCTCAGAGCCGCTCGTTGTGGCTGCTAAAAACACGTGCTTAAGAAGCACTTCATATAGGTCAACATCCTTGACTGACCACCGTGTCCGATTCCAACCCCAGCAATCTGAATCAGCGTCAAGGGCAGTGGTGAGTTCCTCTATGACTCCGGTGGCGATTGGCGGGATGGAGGAGTCTGGCTGGAACTCGAAAATGATATCCTTGCCAACTTCCGTTATGCTGACAATTCGTCCGATCTGAGCAATTTGCTCAGCGGTGCTGTCGCCTATCTCGGGCATGATGAGCGCTGGAAACTTCGTAAGTTCGCAATGTAAATCTTCACCTAAAACGCTACGAACGTCTTGTGACGTCGATTCGAGGAAACGCTCCTTGGCGATTCCTCCTTCATGAGATCCAACGATCAAATTAAACATGCAAGTCCCCCGGTAGGATTATCTGCATCGTAGTGCAGCCGTCGGCCGCAACATCATCAACGCATCTTACCGCGTGATCAGCGAGAAAACTAGAGAACTGTCATTAAAAGATGGTTATCAATGCAGCGCTACAGCGGTATCTCAATTATATGTAGTGACAGAGAATTGTCGTTGCTTCTGGAGCGTCCTGGCTATCTCCACGCTCATGCTGGAATAGTTCGTCGATCAACTATGTTGGGGGCGACACACGCCGTATGGGCCTGTGGGTTGGAAAACATGGCTATTGGAGAAAGTGGACACCCAACTATATACTGATGGAATGCGTCCGGTACAGTATTGGGACATCAGTTCTTGGAACGAACCGAGTAAGAATACCCTCGACAGGCTTCCAGACTACTGCCATAGTTGGTCAGTCATGGGGCGACTCAGGGAACGCTATCGAATCAACGATGCTTCAACCTCGCAAAGTGGGCCAAAATGGGAAACCATTGTCGTGCTCGCCTTTATTACTCAGCCAGCAGATGCGCTAGAGTTACTGGCAGGCAATGGTGTGGTGTTGAACCTACGTTCCGGCAATCGATGGGACGTGTTTTTCCCTGGCTACTTCCAGACAGTATCAAGTGAACATAACGTATTCCTACCTGGGTCTACGCCAGTTGGTGATGGTTTTCTGTCGAACTGGTACTTTAATGCCAAGGACTTTGACACCATGCGCAGGCGGGTGGAAAGGATGAGCCGAGGTCGATTTGTCTACGACGGACGGCCAACTATCATGGTGGTGCGAGCCACCTACGACGACTATGGCGAACCATCTATCGACTGGAGTTCCGTTGCGTTTGGTCCTCTATCAGATCGTCGACATGGGGTGGAAACGCTTTCGTTGAATGAGGTCGTACACCGCATTAGCGTCGATATAGAACGTGGTAACGAAAATCCAAATTGGGGTATATCAGAACTACTGGATTACAATAGGCACGAGAATCTACCAGTAAGAAGCGCGGCAGCTGATACAGTAATTGCTGTTGCTGGTGGAACTTTAGCGACGTGGCTTGGGCGAATGCTTGGAATGAACTAATGCTAGCTCCGCTACGGCAAACCGACAATATACCCACCGTCAACCTGTTGATTAGAATTATCAAGTACTCGCAAGCGAAAGTATCTGTCGCACACATATCAGACCATTACTTTAAAAATCGAGCTTACCTCTTCATCCTGCGCAGTTTCTCCGTTATAGCCTTGACCTGACCAAGGCCATAATTGTCCGCATACTTGTAGGCTTCATCAGCCTGCTTCGTTTTCTCCTTCAATTGCTTCTCTGCCCGTTTCCTCTCGTCTTTGCTGCTAAGATAAACTGCGAGCCAGATCATGAAGACTATGAGCAATCCGAAAATTAGCGCCAGCATGATAGGGAGGTTAAGTATCTGTGGCGTAACGTAGCTAGCGAACACTGAAGCAATTGTCAGAACTCCCGCGGTAAGTAAAATTAGGGGGTTCGGTTCATTAGCCACTTTTGGCAGCTTGCGGTCATCGTCTGATATCGTCGGTACTGCGTCGAGTAGTTCTATGCGTTTCTGCATGAACTCCAGTCTCTGAATGTTGAGTTGGAGGAATGTGCGAACGTTGCCTGAGTGCTTCTCGGGTATTTCTTTCGAATCGAGGCGCGATAGTTCCTTCCGGAACTCCTGCAGCGGCGCAGTGGAACTATCCTCAAAAGGGCGACACTCTTGATACTCGTACACATCTTTAATGTAGTTGCGTTCGTCCACCTCATTGGCAAACGAAAAGCACGCATGCTCAATTGCGTAGTAATACGCACGCTGAACATACTCCATCGTCTCGGCATCCAAGTCGTCGTTATGGCGAAGTGCTTCTAAGCAGAGCTCGATGGCAGCATCGCAGTCGTCGATGCCGACGTACGAGTAGGCGGCCCGCCATGCCATGTCGGAAGGAACGCCAGCTTCGACGGCTTCAAAGGCGCGTTCGTAGTTCTCCACGGCCTTCTTGTGCTTGCCGAGCAGCCGGAATGCTTCGCCGCGGACGTAGTTCACGTCAGCTACATTCTCTTCGAGAGTATCGAGGATATAGGCATTGCTGGCGTGGTCTCGCGCGCGTTTGTAGTGATTGCGCTGTTCTTTCTTGCCATTCGCTCGTGAGCCTTCGCGAAGCTCGATCCAGGCTGAGATGACATAGCTTTGCGGGTCGTTGCCATGTACCGCTCTGGCTTTGCTGGCAGCGGCTCGGGCGGCGTCGTCATCGTCGACGAAGTAGTATTTCCGTGCCTCGGCGATCCAGTCAATGGGTGCGCTATCGTCAACTGGCTGAGACAGAAGTGCTTGGTCGTACGTCTCGCGTGACGCATCGTCTTGGAAGACGAGAGCAGCGTCTGCCAGGAGGCGGAGTTTATCGCTTGCCTCAGCACCTTTGTTTCCACTGAGAACCGCTAGTTGTCGCCATTGACGCCGAACGCGCTCAATATCTTGGCGTAGTTGATCTGTTGATTCTTTCCGTTTGAATCCGAATTCTTGGTAGTAGTCGATGGTAACGGAGGGCTGAGAAAATGGCATGAGAATGTCTTTCAAAGATAGAATTTAAAATGGAAGCAGCGTGTACCTGTTTGACTCTACTGAACAGTCAGATGCATGACCGGTATGCTATTCGTTGGTCAATGGTCAGCAGCCTAAAATGAGCAGAATACTATCGATAGTAGATCGATAGTCAGAACTGACTGGTTGAGTCTAGCATCAGAAATTAAGGCGCATCTGGCCCAAAGTACTCGAAGTAGGCGTTTTCTGCCTCAGTCAACGCATCCATCTCTGGAGCCTCAATGGTAACATTAACGCCTCGACATGTTTTGGCGACATAAATTAGTACCTTGGAATGAAGTCGCCATTCGTGTGATTCGACCATCTCATCCGAAGAGTTTCTTCCTTTGCCATATTTTGACTGCAGTGATCGACGACATGCTTCGTATAATTCTTCAATCAATTCTTCAACGGAGAGTTGAATTTCGTCTGACGCAAACGTCGTTAATTCAAAAGAAATTCTAGTGAAGTTCTGCGAATGCTCGTCAATGGATATAGAACCATTTGCTCGTTCGCCGACTTGGATTTGGTTGTAGAATATGCGCTCATTGCTTGGACTTGGCACCCACCCTAAGGCTTCACGCAATTCGAAAGCCTGTTGTTTGGTCATGGGCCAAGCATGATTTGCCCATACATGAATCAGATTGACTGCGTCTTTAGGCGTGAATGTCTTATAGATGCTTCCGTCAGGCAGTGTATACTCGATTGTTTCGGGAAGTCTATTTTGGTGTGATGTTGTTTGCATAGTCATGATTTCCTTTCAGCCTTTTCTAATGCCAATAGCCTGTTCCTGAGTTCTTTTCTAACTCGTTCGTCTAAAATAATAGTACGTTTGACGACTCGAGTTTTGTTCTTTAGTGAAGTGCGAATCACCCAAGTTTCAAATCTTACTCTATTTCCGAATCTAGTGAGATTGTATCTTATTTCCGGGTCTTTGTAAAGATCTCGTATTACGCGATCGTCTTTTAGAAGACGGTCCTGAAAGTACTTGTCTGACCCTTGTGGTTGGTAGCCGAAGAATTCCGTTCTTACCGGGGTTTTGTTCAGTCTTGCTCCCCCGCCTTTATACTCTGATATAATTATCCGATTCTTTCTTTTGTTCACTGCTAACCCATCGAGTCTATAGTTTGATGGAGTTCCTGAGTTTTTAACCTGGAATGACGTAAAGATAATGAATCCAACTGCTCTCAGCGCGGTTTCGCCACCGATTTCACCAATTCGAGCACTAATCCTGTAGATGACCCCTCTGGCTTTAGATAGGTTATCTGCTAAGGCTCTTAGTGTGTCAATCTCTTTTTGGTTGTACCCAAGAATTCTCATCTTCTCTAAGGTGCTTTTTATGTTGTTTCTGGAAAATCCCTTAGTCGTGAATCCTCGTGGAAGTCTTTTGACTAACAGTGCTTGGCTTTCATTTCTGGCTTGAATCGCTGCCTGTCTACATTCAAGAAGGTCGAGCACGGTGTTATAATTTTCGAAAGCCAGATAGTTTTGGTGAGGACTTTCTGTCTGATAGGTTTGCTGGTTTTCGCAGGACTGCGTACCGTTACTCTGACTTTTTGCAGAGTCGTTGCGAGGGGTGTCGGTACTGTTGTTTGTTTCATCCGCCCGTCGTTTACTGGCGGTTTGCTTGGTTGATGTGCTGTGATTGAATTTACTGGTCGACTTGCTGTGGCTTGTATGGTCTGAGGAAATTGTGGGCGATCCATGGATTCGTTCAATTAGGTCGGCATTTGTGGCACTGTATGTTTCGTTGTAGGAGTTTATGATCTCGTGTAATGAGTTCTGTGCTGTCGAGAGAAAGGACTGTGCTGCTTGCGCATGGGTGTCGTCGTATGCAGATAGTTTATCAATGACGTACTGAAGTTTTTCGAGTAGGTGTCGCGCTTCGTTCGATGAGTCAGCAATGACGTTGCTGCCATCGTGAAGTCCATATATCACTTCCTGAAGAGTTTGTGACATCAGTCGTAGTCCTTTGTTTTGTTAGTCTTCTGGAGGTGGATCGAGTGGAATCTTGTCGATTGCGGAGATCGCGGCTTGGATTTGACGTTGACAGTTCTCTATGCAACTTACTGCATTAGTTGTTTGCTGTAGCATTACTTCAGTGAGTTCGTGTCCGTCCGCTGCATTGTGAGTTATTGCCGCTGCGTCGTTTATGTTCGTATTAGTTGATAGGGTGATTTGGAGAGCAGACTCAAGTGTTGCGATCAGACTGTCGCGTGCCCCCTCGCTAATGGTTTCTGGCATGAGGGGCTACTGCTGTGCGTGCTGGACGAAGTCGTCGACGGCGGAGCTGAGCTGGCTCATGGCGGCCGCGCAGCTCTCGAGAGCTTGGCTGGCAGTGCGAACTTGCTGGGCGGCGCTCTCACCCGTTTGCGAGGGAGCAGTGACGGATTGCAGCTCATCTGCTTTCTGAGACAAGGACTGGGCAGTGGCGCTAGAACCGGTGCTGAGCTGGGTGGCGTTGCTGCCGATCTGCTGGGCGGCTGCGATGACGTTGGCGAGGGCGGGCATGGCGGTGCTCCTGTTTCGTGTCTTAGAGGTTGATGACTTGCTGGCAGCCGTCTGCAGAGGCGTTGAGTGCACTCTCGGCACCGCCGAGGCTGTCGAGTGCCTGGCTGAGAGCGGCGAGCATGCGCTGCTCATGGCCGGCGTTGTCGCCTTCCAGCTCAGACGTGACGAGGGTGATGGAGTCCTCGGTCTTGGTCTTGAAGCTGGCGATCTGCGAGAGCTGGTCTTCGATCTGCTGCTTGATGGACTCGACGGTGGCAAGGACGTCGGCGAGAGACATAGTTCGGGTACCTTTCGACGCGGCGGTGGAGAGAGATGCTGTGAGCCTGGTGGAGCGGCGCGTTCCGTCAGCTGATGCGGCTGTACGGGATGACGAGTTGTGGGTTGCTCATCGTGGTGCTGTCCCAGACGAGGGCTCGGTTGTCCTGCGGCGTCCAGCGCAGGATGGGCTGCTTGAAGGCCTCGCGGGCTGAGGAATGGTCGAGGTGCATGGCGATGCGGACGTCGAAGTTGTTGTCGCCGCCGAGCCCGACCATGGCTTTGAAGGAGGAGTATTTGTTCCACCAGCCCAAGAGGTGGATGTCGGACAGCGGACCGTTGGCGAAGAGCGTCTTGATCTTGGTGGTGTCACTACGCCACCGCTCTAGGCCGAGGCCGATGATGTAGACCGGCGGCGCACTGGCGTCGTCGGCGCGGTCAGCGACCTGCTCGGCCAGTTCGTCGATGAGTGCGTCTGCCTGGTGCTTGCCGACAACGCGGTAGGTGCTGCCGAGCCTGGTGAGTTGGCGCTCGAAGTGGATGCGCACGTTGTTGTGTTCTGGTGAGTGCCAATCGTTGGCGAGATCGAGGACGATGATTTCGGCGGCTGGTGTGCTGTGCAGGAGGGAGAGCACAGTGTTGAGCAAGATGGTGTGGCCTGGGCCAGTGCCGAACAGGGCCAGGTTGCGGCCGACGTCGGTGGAGAATTCCGCTGCCAGTGGCGCGACGCCGACGGTGATACGGCGGCCGAGCATGGCGTGCCTGCTCTGCAGGTTCGTCAGGAAGCGTTCGTCGTTGTGAAGGCTGAGGCGGTGTTCGCCTTCAAAGACCTCTGGTGGGGTGACGGTGTCTCGGGCCTGCTGCCACCAGGCGGTGCGCAGCTCGGCCAGGATGGCATCATCGGCATAGGCAATGGTGGTCTTGCGGTTGGAGGACAGCTCGCCGTAGTCGAGGTTGACGATGGCTTCTCGAGACCTGATGTGGCTGG
>ERZ772921.1875-NODE-1875-length-11785-cov-25.681671_pt1 | contig 11785 bp, 8 predicted proteins | sample MGYA00512117_ERZ772921 | MGnify/ENA primary metagenome ERZ772921 (study PRJEB29015, sample SAMEA2737944) | human oral metagenome | biome: human oral; feature: human-associated habitat; material: dental | place: China | collected 2150 ... | reverse complement strand
CGTGCGCCGCCGGCGCGGGGATGGCGCCCGACCCCGATTCCGAGGCCGGACGGGGCTGAGGCCCGCCCGGCGCCGCTCCCCGACCGGCCGCGGTGGGCCGCGGGGAGGAGAACAACACACAACCACGGAGGTAGATGAAGATGAGGACACCATCCATTTCGCGGCGCAGCGCGCTCACGGGCGCGGCGCTGGCCTCGGCCGCGCTCATGCTGGGGGCGTGCGGGGGCCGGTCCGGCTCCAAGCCGGGGACGCTGAGGATCATGACCAACGCCATCAGCGGCGGGAAGAACGCCGCGGAGGCCAAGTGGATCGAGGAGTGGGTCATCCCGGGCTTCAAGGAGGCCCAGAAGAGCGCCGGGAGGCAGGTCGACGTCGTCTTCGAGGCCCAGGGGGTCGACGACGAGGACTACAAGACGAAGACGGCCCTGGACTTCCAGTCCGGCAAGGGGGCCGACGTCGTCGCCCTGGACGGCATCTGGATCGGGGAGTACGCGCAGGCCGGCTACATCAAGCCCCTGGAGGACGTCGCCGCGGCGGCGGGCTCGTGGGACGGGTGGGCGCAGATCCCCGAGTCCATCCAGGGGGCCGCCTCCTTCGAGGGCAAGCGCTACGGCGTGCCGCAGGGGGCCGACGGCCGGGTGGTCTACTACAACAAGACCGTCTTCGAGAAGGCCGGGCTGCCCGCCGACTGGCAGCCGGCCTCGTGGGACGACATCCTGGCCGCGGCCCGCGCCGTCAAGGACAAGGCGCCCGGCGTGGTCCCCGTCCAGCTCAACGCGGGCACCGCCATGGGGGAGGCCACCTCCATGCAGGGCCTGCTGCCCATGCTCGTGGGGACCGGCCGGCCCCTGTGGGCCGACGGCGCCTGGGCCGGCGACACCCAGGGCATGAGGCAGGTGCTGAACCTGTACAAGACGATCTACGTCGACGAGGGGCTGGGCGACCCGGTCCTCCAGCAGGAGGCCTCCGGGCGCGACACCTCCTTCCAGGAGTTCGCCGCGGGCCGCATCGCCATCCTGTTCGAGGGCGACTACTTCTGGCGCTCCGTCATCAACCCCGCCGAGGGCGTGGGCACCGCCCCGATGGCGGAGAGGGACACCGCGGTCGGCTACGCCAAGATCCCCGCCGTGAAGCCCGGGGCGGGGATCAACGGGCAGGACTTCGTGTCCATGTCCGGGGGCACCGCCAGGGTGCTCAACCCGAACACGGCCGACCCGGCGCTGGCCTGGGAGCTGCTGGCCTTCATGAACTCCGCGGAGGCCTTCAAGGCCCGTGCGGCCGGCACCCTGTCGATCTCGCCGCGCAACGACGTCAACGCCGAGCTCCTGGCCTCCGACCCCATGCTCTCCTTCGTGTCCGAGCAGGTCCTGCCCATCACGGCCTACCGGCCCGGCCTGGCCCAGTACCCGCAGGTCTCCTCCCTGCTGCAGCAGGCGACCCTCGACGTCGTCATGGGGACCGGGGTCGACGAGGCCGTGAAGTCCTACGTGACGGGCCTCGAAGGGGTCGTGGGCGCCGACGCCGTCAAGAGCGGGAACTGATCCGCGGTGCCCGCTGCAACTGCAACGGACTCATCCCCCCGGGCGCGACGCCCGGGGGGACGCGCCGAGGACGTCGCCGGCCTGGGCGGGGCGCGGGCGGCGCTGTTCGTGGCCCCGGCCCTGATCGTGATCGCCCTGTTCCTGCTGTTCCCGGCGGTGTGGACGATCTACCTGGGGCTGACCGACTACAGGCTGACCGGCCTGGCCGCCTCCGCCACCGACTTCGTGGGGGCCGACAACTACCTGAGGACCCTGCGCGACCCCTCCTTCTGGAACTCCCTGCGCGTGACGGTGCTGTTCGTCGCCCTGTCCGGGGTCGTGGGCCAGAGCGTCACGGGCTTCGCCCTGGCCTGGTCGACCCGGCGCCTGGGCGGGTGGGCGCGCACCGCCCTGGAGTCGGTGGTGCTCGCCGCCTGGGTCATCCCCGGCTCCGTCGTCTCCTTCCTGTGGATCGCCCTGCTCGACCGGCGCGGGGGCACGCTCAACGCGCTGGCGCACACGCCGGGGCGGGCCTGGCTCATCGAGCACCCCCTGGCCGTCATCGTCATCTTCAACATCTGGTGCGGCACGGCCTTCTCCATGCAGCTGTTCTCCTCCGCCCTGTCGGCGGTGCCGCCCTCCCAGCTGGAGAGCGCGCGCATGGCCGGGGCGTCGGGGTGGCAGCAGCTGCGCGACGTCGTCCTGCCCACCATCAGGGGCCACATCCTGACCAACACCCTCATGATCACGCTGTGGACCTTCAACACCTTCACCCCCTACCTGCTCACCGCCGGGGGGCCGGGGCGGCGCACCGAGATCATGTCGGTGTACATCTACAAGACGGCCATCCCCGGCGGGCAGCTCGGGCGCGGGGCGGCCCTGTCGGTGCTCATGCTCGTGATCAACCTGGTCATCGCCCTGGCCTACATGAGAGTCGGAAGGAGCCGGCGATGAGCACCACCGCCACGCCCGCGCCCGGCCGGAGCCGCACCGCCCTGGCCGCGTCCTTCCGCAGGGTGGCCGGACGCATCGTCTTCGCGGTCGCGCTGGGCACCATCGGGGCCCTGTTCGCCCTGCCCCTGGCCTGGCTGCTGGTCGCCCCCTTCGACGCGAACCCGACCATGGCGGTGAAGTGGCCGCAGTGGACGGCGTCGAACTTCCGGCGCCTGATGGACAACCCCTACGCCCTGGGGTCGATCCTCAACTCCCTGCTCATCGCCCTGGGCGCCATGGCGGTGGTCGTCGCCCTGGGCACGCTGGCCTCCTACGCGCTGTCGCGCGTGCGCATCCCCGGCCGCGACGCCCTGCTGTACGCCATGCTCCTGCTGTCCTCCATCGTCACGGGCACCGCGGCCATGGTGCCCACCTTCCAGCTGATGAACCTCATCGGCCTGATCAACACCCGCACCGGGGTGATCCTGGTGCTGGCCGGGGGCCTGCTGCCCACGGTCGTGTTCATCCTCAAGGACTTCATGGACTCGGTCCCCAGGTCCTACGAGGAGTCCGCCCGCCTGTACGGGGCGGGCCCGGGCCGGATCCTGGCCGACGTCGTCATCCCCGTGGCCCGCCCCGGGATCGCCTTCGTGGCGATCTGGTCCGTCGTGCAGGTCTGGGGCAACTTCCTGGTCCCCTACCTGCTGCTGCGCGACCCGGCCGGCCAGCCCGCGGCCGTGCTCATGTACACCTTCTACACCGAGTCCGGGCAGGCCGACCTGCGGCTGATCTCCGTGTTCGCCCTCGTCTTCGCCCTGCCCGTGCTGGCCATCTACTTCGTCGTCAACAGGAAGTTCGGCTTCCGCTTCTATGGAGGTATCAAGTCATGACAGCCACGATCGTCATGGAGGGCCTCGTGAAGCAGTACCCCAACGGGGTGCGCGGCGTGGACGGGGTGGACCTGTCCATCGACGACGGCGAGTTCTTCGCCCTGCTGGGCCCCTCGGGATGCGGCAAGACGACCCTGCTCAGATCCATCGCCGGCCTGGAGACCATCACCGAGGGGACCCTGCGCATCGGCGGGGCCGACATGACCGACGTCGAGCCCGGGCGGCGCGGCGTGGCCATGGTCTTCCAGGACTACGCCCTCTTCCCCCACATGGACGTGTCGGACAACATCGCCTACCCGCTGCGCATACGCAGGGTCGCCAAGACCCAGCGCCGCCGGGCCGCCGCCGACACGGCGCAGCGCCTCTCCCTGGCCGAGCTGCTCGAGCGCCGGCCCGCCCAGCTGTCCGGCGGGCAGCAGCAGCGCGTCGCCCTGGCCCGGGCCATCGCCACCAGGCCCGACGTGCTCCTGCTCGACGAGCCCCTGTCCAACCTGGACGCCCGACTGCGACTGGAGGCGCGCACCTTCCTCAAGGAGCTCCAGCGCGACCTGGGCGTCACCTCGGTGTTCGTCACCCACGACCAGGCGGAGGCCCTCGCGCTGGCGGACCGCATCGCCGTCATGAGGCAGGGCAGGATCCAGCAGGTCGGCACGCCGGGGGAGGTCTTCCACGGCCCCGCCAACGAGTTCGTCGCCTCCTTCATCGGCTCGCACCCCATGAACCTCAACGACGGCGTCATCCGCGGCGGGGCGATCGAGTCCCTGGGCGCGCGCATCGCCCTGCCCCGGGACATGAGGCGCGAGCCGGCCGAGGGGACCAGGGTGAGGTGGGGCGTGCGCCCCGAGTACGTCCGCTGGTCCGACGACGACGCCGACGACGGGCCCGGCGCCGTCATCGGGCGGGTGCACACGGTGGAGAACCTCGGGGCCCAGAACCTGCTGACCATGCGCTGCGAGGGCGGGCGGCTGCAGGCCGTCGTCGGCGAGGACCCCCTGCCCGAACCGGGCCGGCGGTGCCGGTTCGCCTTCCCCCGGGCCAAGACCCTGGTGTTCGACGCCCAGACCGGCGAGCTCGTGGGGGGTGGGCGCCGATGAGCGCGACGCCCGAGAACTCCCCCGCCCCCACCGCCATGTGGATCATCCCCCACACCCACTGGGACCGGGAGTGGTACGAGCCCCACGACGTGTTCCGCGCGCGGCTGGTGCGCATGATCGACGGCCTGCTGGACCTGCTCGAGCGCGAGGGCGCCTACCGCTTCACCCTCGACGGGCAGGCGGCCGCCTTCGAGGACTACCTGGCCATCCGCCCGCACAACCGCGAGCGGCTGCGCGCCGCGGTGGACCGCGGCCAGCTGGCCATCGGCCCCTTCCTGATCCTCCTGGACGAGTTCTGCTGCGACGGGGAGACCGTGGTGCGCAACCTCGAGCTGGGCATCAGGTCCTGCCGGGCCATGGGCGGGGAGATGCGGGTGGGCTACCTGCCCGACATGTTCGGCCACGCCGCCCAGATGCCGCAGGTGCTGCGCGGGTTCGGCCTGGCCGACGCCGCCCTGTGGCGCGGCGTGCCCGCCGGGGTGGACCGCGACGCCTTCCGCTGGCGCGCCCCGGACGGCTCCCAGGTGCGCGTGGAGTACCTGTGGGACGGCTACGGGTCCGCCCTGAAGCTGTTCGACCCCCCCGGCAAGCTCGACCGGCTCGTGGCGGACTACCTGCGGGACAACGCCGACCGCTTCGACGGGCGGCCCCCGGCGGGCATGTACGGCACCGACCACATGGACCCGCGCCCGGACCTGCTCGACGCGGTGCGGGCCCACAACGCCCGCCGCCCCGAGACGACCATGACGGTGGCCACCCTGGGCCGGGTCGTGGCCTCGCGCACCCACGACCCGCAGGACCTGGACGACCTGCCCCTGGTCGTGGGCGAGATGCGCTCCCACGCGCTGGGCAACATCCTGCCCGGGGTCCTGTCCGTCAGGACCAACCTCAAGGCGGCCATGGCGCGCGCCGAGCGCGCCCTGACCACCGCCGAGCGCCTCGACGCCGCCGTCGGGGGCCCCTCCCGCACGGCGCTGCTGGAGCGGGGCTGGCGGCTGGTCGTGGAGTCCTCGGCGCACGACTCGGTGACCGGCTGCGGCGTCGATGCGACGGCGGAGGAGGTCGAGACGCGCCTGCACGTCGCCGCCCACACGGCCAGGGGCGCCATCGACATCGCCCTGCCGCGCCTGACGGCGACGGCCCGGGAGGGCGAGCTCGTGGCCTTCAACCAGTCGGGGTGGGCGCGCCGCGTCCAGGGCGAGACCGTGCTCGACGGCGCGCCAGACGCCCTGCCCGGCGGCGTCCAGCTCCTCGAGGAGCTCCCCACCGTCATCGGGGACGAGTGGATGCCCGCCTCGGTCGTGCGGCGGGTCCTGCGCAGGATCCACGGCCAGGAGCTCTTCGGCGGGCGCATCCGCGGGTGGTCCTTCCCCAAGGCCGCCGAGCTCGTGTTCGAGGTCGGCCGGGTCAGCGGCGAGGACTTCGACCTCGACGACTTCACCAGGGAGCTCGACCGCCGGCTGGCCGACACCGATCCGCAGCGGCCCTGGCACGTCCGGACCCTGGTCGCCCCCTCGTGCAGGGTGCTGGTCGCCGGGCGGGCGGAGGGCACCGCGGCGACGGTGCTGAGCACCAGCGGAGGCGCCGTCGGCCATCCGGTCCGCGTGAGCGGGCAGAGCGCGTCCAACGGCCTGGTCCGCTTCGACATCGACGACGACGGCCTGGTGCGCATTGAGGACGTTCCCAGCGGCCGCGCCATCAACCGCGCCCTGCCCGTCGTCGACGAGGGCGACCGGGGGGACTCCTACAACTTCGGGCCCGTCGGCTCCGGGGCGGTCACTGCGCCGGTGAGCACGCGGGTGGTGGTCGAGGCGCGCGGGCCGCTGCGGGCGCGCGTCCTCGTCCGGCGCACCTACCGCCTGCCGGAGGGGCTGGGCGTCCTTCGCTCGGCCCGCTCCGAGGCCACGCGCGACCAGGTGGTCGACCTGCGCCTGGAGGTCCGGGAGGGCGAGCGCTTCGTACGCGTGCGCGCGTCCCTGGCCAACGAGGTCGGCAACCACCGGCTCAGGCTCCACGTACCCACCCTCGCACGGGATCTCGACGGCTCGGTGTCCGCGGGACAGTACGGCACAACCCGGCGCGGGCGCACCGGCGAGGGCGGGTGGGGGGAGTATCCCCTGCCGACCTTCCCCGCCACGCGCTTCGTCCACGCCGGCGGGGTGGCGGTCCACACCGACCGGCTCATGGAGTACGAGGTCGTCACTCCCCCGGGCCCGGGCCCCACGGAGTCGGACGGCGCGGGGCGGCCCGATGAGATCGCCCTGACGCTGCTGCGCGCCGTCGACCTGATGAGCGTCAACGTGCACCCGCTGCGCGACGAGCCCGCCGGGTCCGAGTGCCCCGTGCCGGGCGCCCAGTACCTGGGGACGAGGGTCGAGACCGACCTCGCCGTCGACCTGTCGTGCCCGGCGTGGGACGACTCTGAGATCGTCCGGCACTCCGACACCTTCCGTTTCGAGCCCGTCGTCGCGCACGGCACCGCGCGGGACGGGGAGGGGGCAGCGGAGGCGATCGAGCCCGTGGCGACCACCTGCGGGCGCGTTGCGCTGGAGTCCCTGCGCCGCCTCGACGACGGCGCTCTGGAGGCCCGTTTCGTCAACTACCACCACCATGCCGAGCCGCTGCGGGCCCGGATGGCGGGAGAGTGGGACAGAACGGACCTGACGGGGGCGGTTCTTCAGGAGAGGATCGACCCGTGGGGCCTGCCCGTCCCGGCGTCGTCGATCCTCACCCTGCGCCGCCCCGGGGCGGCGGCCCCGAACAGCATTCCGAAGGACGCTCCGACGGGCAAGGAGGACCAATGACAGTTCTGCGGCGTATGACCGCGCACCTGGGTCTGGTCGACCAGGCCGAGGACCGCTACCCCCGTCTCCCCTTCGAAGTGCCGGCCGGCGTCGAGTCCATCGGGGTGACCATGGATGTCGCGGAGCCGGACCCGGCCGGCGGGGGCGCCGTGATCGACCTGGGCCTGCTAGGCCCCGACGGCCTGCGCGGCTGGTCCGGAGGAGCGAGGACCTCCTACGTGGTCGAGCAAGACGACGCCACTCCCGGCTACCGCCCGGGCCTGGAGGAAGGGGGCTGGGCGGTGCTCCTGGGTCTGCACCAGGTGCCCGCGCAGGGCGTGGACGTCACCGTCACGGTGGTCTCCCCCGCTCCGGGGCACCCGGACCACGGCCCGAGGGAGACCCCCGCCAAGCGCCTTCTGCGGGGCTCCGACCGGGGCCTGCCCGCCCCCAGGGGCCTGACCTGGTACGCGGGCGACCTCCACAACCACAGCCTCCACTCCGACGGGGACCTGTCGCTGTGGGAGCTGGCGAACGAGGGCGTCAGGTCCGGGCTGGACTACCTGGGCTGCACCGACCACAACACCACCAGCCACCACCCCCATCTCGCCTCCGTCTCGCGCCGCCACGGCATCACCCTGGTGCCGGGGCAGGAGATCACCACCCACCGCGGGCACGCCAACGCCTGGGGCGAGATCGGCGTCATCGACTTCCGTGAAGAGGCCCGGACCTGGGTGGAGGAGGTCGAGCGGCGCGGCGGCCTCATGTCGATCAACCACCCGGTCTCCGACGACTGCTCGTGGCTGCACCCCCTGGAGCGCATGCCGCCCGGGGCGGAGCTCTTCCACGGCACCTGGTACCGGAACCTCACGGACACCTCGGTCTTGGCCTGGGCGGCGATGCTGCCCGGCAGGGTCGTGGTCCTCGGCGGCGGGGACTTCCACAACCGCTCGACTCCCCTGCGCCCGGGAATGCCCACGACGTGGGTCGCGGCCGAGGAGTGCAGTCCGGAGGCTCTTATCGGGGCGATGGCCGCGGGCCGGACCATGGTGACCGCCAGCGCGCGCCGCCTCCACGACGGCGAGGCCCGCCCCGTCCTGCTCGAGGCTCCCGCCCTCGTGCGCCTCGGCGGCGTGGACGGGCACGACGAGGACGAGCTCATGGCCGTGGACGCGGTGGGGACCGTGCTCGTGGACCGGCTCGGCGGGCGCCTGGTGATCCGGGAGGAGAACCAGGTGGTCCGGGCGCCGGGCGGCCGGGGGCCCTACCGGCTGGAGACCGCCGAGCGGTGGGTCGTCGCACTGTCCGCCTGAGGCGGGCCTTCCGGCCGTGCCGCCGGTCCTCACAGGCCCGCGCGGTCGAGCTCGTCGCGCACGGTCGGGCGGTGGCGGTAGGTCTCCCGCAGGTCGTCGACCCAGGCGTTGAAGGCCCTCAGGTGCCGGCCGGCGTGCTGGTCGTCCGCGGTGACGGCGATCTGCCGCATGCGGGAGGCCATGGCGACCGCCTGCTGGGCCGAGGGCCGACCGGTCTTCCGCAGGACCTCCGTGACGCGGTGACGGTACAGGTCGATGGCGTCGTCGGGGCGGGGCTGGGGCTCGGCGTCGGCGAGGGCCTGCCAGGTGCAGTCCGCGCCCCAGCGGTCCGCGGCCGCCCAGGCGCGGTCGACGTCGTCGATGTGCAGGGCGAGGGCGATGACCGTGTCCCCGGTCCGCCAGTCCTGGCTCTCGGCCCACTCAAGGGCGGCCTTCTGCTCCTCCTCCCGGCGGTCGAGCCGCTCGGCTGTGGCGAGCAGGAAGTCGAGGGTCTCCGGCGTCGGGCTGGAGCGGAACAGGCCGCGGGCGAGGGCGAGGGCGTCCTCGCTGCGCCCGTCCTCCAGGTAGAGGTCGACGGCGCGAGCGGGGTCGACCTCGTAGGAGGTACCGGCTGCGGCCCAGTAGCGGAGGTTGGCGCCCATGACCTGGGAGTCGGCGACGGCGCGGTCGAGGCAGGCCATGGCCTCGCGGCGCCGGCCGGCGGCGAGGAGCCGTTCGATTATGGCCGCGTACTGGGGGCGTGCGCCCCCTGAGAGCAGGACGATGGCGCGGTCGACGTCGTTATCGTGGTCGGCCAGCTCGAGGAGCATGCCGGTCAGCTCGTAGTCCCGGGCCCGGCCCTCGTCGCCGGCCTGCCTCGCGGCGGCGTTGACGATGCGGCGGTACTCGGCCAGCCCCTCCTCCCCGAGCGCGGGGAGGAAGTCGTTCAGGGCGACGTTGGGCCATCCCGGTGAGGTGAGCCGGAAGTCGGCGAGCCAGAGGCCGAGCTCGACGCCGTCGGGGTTCCCTTCGCAGCAGGCCCGCGCATAGAGGTCGATGGCACCCTGGCACGTGTTCGACACCGCGCCGCTGGAGTCGTCGATGCTGTTCTCGAGCTGCGCGCGCAGGCGGGTCGCGATGTGCAGGAGGGCGGGGGCCGCGCTGTCGGCTCCTTCGGGGCCGTCCAGAAGGGGCTCGAGCTCGTCGAGGAAGTCGTTGATCTCACCGGCGTAGGCGTCGGCCTCGTAGTAGCCGAGGACATCGTGTATGGAGGTCAGGGACCGGGCGGTTGCCATGAGCTCGATGTCGTCGGCGGCGTCGGCGTCCAGGGCGAGACTGGCCGCGTTCTCCAGGGCGCGGAGCGCGTCGGGGCTGGCTGAGGCGAGGGTGAGGACGAGGTCGCGCAGCTCCTCGTCGTACAGGCCCTCCAGGTAGTTCTCGACGGCGGCGGACTCGGGCGTCAGGGCTGTTGCGGCTGAGCGGCCGGGGACGATGATGGTGTCGCGGGCATGGCTGAGGGCGGTCAGTCCGACCGCAACCATGTGCTCGCAGAATCCGTGGTCGGAGAAGTACGGGCACGTGCAGGTGCCGTCGACGTCGTCGCCGCGCCAGGTCAGCCGCACGTCGTGGGAGACGGTGCTGGTGACCGTTGCCGTCGTGCCGCCGGTGGAGGTGCCGGTGATGGAGACGTCGTCGATGCAGTCCTCGCCGCGCTCGTACACGACGTCGCCGGCGGCGTCGAGCAGCGCCGTCTCGCTCAGGACCCCGTCCAGAATGATTGCCATGCGCCAAGCGTCGCAGGCCGACGGTGGGCGGGCAAGGAGCGGCTCCGTGTCAGGGTGGCCCGGAGTGGCAGGGCCGGTGGGCCATCGGCCGGGTCGCGGCCGGCTGGATCGCCGTCGGGCCGGGTCGCGGCGGACCACCGGAGCCCTCAGCCCCGGCGCTCCAGGGCGGCCCGGGCGCTGTCGGCCTCGATGTACTCCTACCCCTCAGGCGCCCATCCGAGCGAGTCCCAGGTAGAAGGCCCCGACCGCAGGACCGCCACGAGGTCCAGGGCCTGTCGTTCTCGAAGGGCCCGGTCCTCCTTGCTCCCATGCGGCGAGCGTGGCCGACGGCGGCGCTCCGGCGAGCTGCCCAGGCGAAAGCGGTCGGGCCGGTCCGTTGCGAGCATCTGGGCTGCCGGGCGTGTCTCGGACAGCCCAAGGACTGTTTTGAGAGCGAGGATGAGGTGGGACGAAGAAGATTTTGGGCTGTTCGAATGCATCGTCAGGAACGGGTGGTAATTAGAGTGTTTCAACCCTCCCAACAAACCAACACCCCTCAAGCACTCACCCCTCCCATATCATCAACATATCGACGTTAGAAAGTGAGATATTCTATGACTCGGTCCGGTTCTCCGAAATTCCAAAAGTTCATCCCGCTAGACTGGGTCGCTTCAAAAATAGCCGCCCTAGGTGTGCCTGGTCTGATTTTCGTCGTTGCATCAGGAGCAACCGGTTTGACAGGGGCCGCGGCGACACCGACCGCCTTGGCGGCCATTGGACCGGCTGGGATGATAGGCGGATTAATAAGCTTGGGGATTATTGGAATAATCGCTAACACTGTTTCGAAATATGGGCTGGAGAAGGTGGTTGCCGCCGTTGTACGAGAACTGTATAAAAAAGGAGAAACAAGGCAATCTATCCTCACCAAGATAGAGAGCTACCCCATAACCAACACCCTCAGATTGAAACTCAAGGAAGAACTCACCACGTTGGACGCCACGCCAGGTCAAAATCTCACGCCTCGTACTGATCGGTAGAGAAGAGTACACCAGACACTACGGCATAACGGCAGGCCTGTCCTTAAAGATTGCCTGACTTTCGAACTGATATCCGCCTCTCACCACTCCCCCACACACTCCCCAAGCGCCCGCACCAGGCGGCGGGCGCTCTCGGGGCGGGCTGTCCGAAACACGCCCAGCAGTCCATTGGCGATGTTGGCTTTGGCGGCGTTCCAGACGTGTTCTGTGGGACCCAAGGTCGGGGGCGTAGGGGGCATGTAGATGGGTGTGATGCGCTCCAGAGCCCGACCGGGGGCATAAAGATTATTCAAGGCCTTGGCGTGGTGGAACCTGGCGTTGTCCAGGACCACCGCAATCTTCTTCCCCTCATCGGTCTCGCGCGCCAGGCGACCCATCATGAGGACGGGTCTGCTCGGCGTTCTGGTTTCCCTGGATCGGGTAGATCCTCATTTTCTTGGTCGTCAGGCTCAGTGCCCCGAAGAACGACCGGC
>ERZ772921.1874-NODE-1874-length-11788-cov-7.537288_pt1 | contig 11788 bp, 10 predicted proteins | sample MGYA00512117_ERZ772921 | MGnify/ENA primary metagenome ERZ772921 (study PRJEB29015, sample SAMEA2737944) | human oral metagenome | biome: human oral; feature: human-associated habitat; material: dental | place: China | collected 2150 ... | reverse complement strand
TCGAGCAGGTCCAGGGCCGTCGTCTGGGGGAGGAGTCCAAGCAGCGCGACCCGCATGAGGTCGAGGCCGCCATGCTGCTCGACCCCGATGCTCGCCTGGGCTCCGACGGCGTCTACCACGCGGGGGAGTAACCACCTCACCTGAGCGCTCACAGGACCGGTTTCACGGCTAATGGGTTCCATTTCCGTGGAACCGGTCCTGTGCGTGCACACAGTCTTGTCAAAGGGAATTCCTCAATGATTTGTAAGTCTTTCTTTTCCGGAGTTCGGTGATGGCGGAACCACGGCTTCCAGATACTCCGCAGACTCCCCCCGGTTCCGCTGTTCTGTCAGTGGGTACGGACCTGGTGCACATTCCGGGTTTCTCCGCCCAGCTCGAGCAGCCCGGCAGCGTCTTCGCACAACGCGCCTTCACGGCGCGCGAGCGCCGAGAGGCCCGAAATCGTTCGGAGGAGAGGGGAACCAACCCGGCCCAGCACCTGGCAGCGCGGTGGGCGGCCAAGGAGTCCTTCATCAAGGCCTGGAGCCAGGCACACGTTCTGTGCGCAAAATGTCGCGGAACGAGTACCTCTCCGGTTATCCTGGCCGAGGACGTCGACTGGCGTGAGATCGAGGTTGTCACCGATCGGTGGGGCCGGCCTTCTTTGCGCCTGAGCGGCACCGTTGCCCACGCTGTTGAGCGCAGCCTCGGAGAGGAGGTATCAACCCCAGGGTGTTGGCCGGTTTCCATGAGCCATGACGGTGACTACGCCGCGGCCATCGTCCTTCACGTGCGTTGAGTCGTGCCCACACAGAAGGACCGGTGAGGAAACCTTGACCATGATCCAGTGAGCGGTCACTGCTGCCCGTCATGTCATGTCACGTACGGATTTGCACATCATCCGTAGTACTTGTCCGTCGCTCATGGTCGCGCCATCAGGAACATCAACGACGAGCCGCGATATGCCGCGCACGCCGATCCGGATCACTCACGAGACTCCAGGAGTCCTTTCTCCAACGGCTGCAGCGGTATGTCTCCCCTCTGACTGACGTGAGGACATATAGATGACTGCCACTACCTATCAAGCCATCGCGATGATCGTCTACTTCGTGGCCATGCTCGCCATCGGGGGCTGGGCCTATCTGCGAACGGACAACTTCGACGACTACATGCTCGCCGACCGCGACCTCAATCCTTGGGTGGCGGCACTGTCGGCGGGAGCCTCGGACATGTCGGGGTGGCTGCTGATGGGACTGCCGGGAACCCTGTACGTCAGTGGACTGGTCGAGGGATGGATCGCCGTCGGACTGACGGTCGGGGCCCTGGCCAACTGGCTGCTGGTGGCCCCGCGTCTGCGCGCCTACACCGAGGTCGCCAACAACTCGATCACCGTTCCCAGCTTCCTGGACAACCGACTCCACGACACGCATCGGTTGCTGCGCTGGTCCAGTGGCCTCATCATTCTGGTCTACTTCACCTTCTACGTCTCCTCCGGCATGGTCGCCGGCGGCCGTTTCTTCGAGTCCTCCTTCGGAATGGACTATCGCCTCGGCATGGTCATCGTCGCCGCCATCACCGTGGTCTACACGCTGATCGGCGGGTTCCTGGCCGTGTCCTACACCGACTTCGTCCAGGGAGTCATGATGGTGACCGCCCTGGTCATGGTGCCCGTCGCGGGTGTCATTCGGCTCGGGGGACTGTCCAACCTGACCAAGGCCATCGCCGAGGTCGACCCTCACTACTGGGTCATCTGGGGGCCGACGACGACGCTGCTCGGCGTCATCTCGGCACTGGCCTGGGGCCTGGGCTACTTCGGCCAGCCGCACATCATCGTCCGGTTCATGGCCATCCGCAGCCCCAGGGAGGCCGTGGCCGGAGGCACCATCGGAATCGGCTGGATGCTCTTCGCCGTGCTCGGTGCAGCCGGCACCGCGATCGTGGGCGTGGCCACCTACCAGCACGACAAGAAGCAGCTGGCCGACCCGGAGACCGTCTTCATCACTCTGGGCAAGCTGCTCTTCCACCCGTTGGTCGCCGGATTCATGCTGGCTGCCATTCTGGCCGCCATCATGTCGACGATCTCCTCCCAGCTGCTCGTGACCTCCTCGGCGCTCATCGAGGACCTGTACGGTTCCTTCGCCCGCACCCGGGAGGAGAAGATCAGCGGCAACCGCATGGTGCTCTACTCACGCATGGCGGTCTTCGCCATCGCCTTGGTCGCGGCGGTCATGGCCTGGAACCCCAGTAAGACGATCCTCGACCTCGTGGCCTTCGCCTGGGCCGGCTTCGGCGCCTCCTTCGGCCCCACCATTCTGCTGTCGCTGTACTGGAAGCGCTTGAGCGCCATGGGTGCCTTCGCCGGAATGATCACCGGGGCCGTCGTCGTCATGATCTGGGGGAACGTCTCCGGTGGCCCGGGCGGCGTCTTCGACCTCTACGAGATCGTGCCCGGATTCCTTGGCAACCTGGCTGTGGCCGTGGCCGTATCTCGGATGAGTCAGCCCTCGAAGGAGATCTCCGCGGAGTTCGACGCCGCCGTTGCGGCCTCACGGGCGTAGCCGGCCCACACCATTGCTCGCGGCGCTGTGGATCATCATGGCGCCTTGAGCGGTCCACGACTGCTGTGGTGACCCAGAACGATGGTCACCGCAGCGGCAGTGGCCCCGTAGCGATCAACGTTGTATCCTTGCGGCCAGCAACGTGCTCCGGGGTCGGTGAAAGTCCGAACCGGCGGTCACAGTCCGCGACCCGCTCGCACCGCAGCCGCTTGAGGCGGCCATGGATGCAGCGGCTGAGCCGGTGGAATCCCGGCACCGACGGTGAAAGTCCGGAGGGGAGGATGCGCGTGGCGCTCAGCGGGGAGACCCGCAGCTCGAGACAACGTCCCAAGCTCACGGACAGCCGTGAGCTCACCGGGAGGTGAACCGGGCGAGCGCCCAGCACGTGTGTGCGCCGACCGACGGCACACAGGCGGACCCCGGTGCAGCCGGGAGCACCCGTTCCCGGAACGATCCGGGAGGACACCGCCGTGTACAGCCCCAGCCCCATCGGCAAGGCCGCACGCTCCTACGCTTCCCCCACCGCAGTATCCCGCGATGCCCACGAGCCGGTGACGTCCTCAGGCTCGCCAGCGCCCTCGCCGTCGGGGTCTGCCTCAGAGTCGCCGCGCACAGTTCCGGCTCACCATGAGCCTCGTATCCGCGCAGTAGGCCGTCGCGGCCCGTGGCCGGCGTTCCTTCTCGGCGCTACTCTGCTCGTCGCGTGGCAGGCCGCCGCGGCCTCAGGCGCCGTTCCGGCGATCTTCCTGCCCAGCCCGCTGGCCGTCGTCAACCGGATGTGGCTGGGCCTGACCCAGGCTGGGCTGGCCGCCTACGCCGGGGTGACGCTCAAGGAGGCGCTGCTGGGTTGTCTGCTGGCTGCGGCCTTTGCGCTGCCACTGGCCTGGGTGCTGCACCATTGGCGGTTCTTCTCCCGGGCGGTGCTGCCCTATGTCGCTGCGAGCCAGGCGGTTCCCGGTATCGCCTTAGCTCCGCTCCTCGTCCTGTGGATCGGCTACGGCACTCTGCCGGTGGTGATCCTGTGCGCCTTTATGGTGTTCTTCCCCATCACGATCACCGTGCTGCTGGGGCTGCGAGGCCTGGACACGGACATCATTGACGCGGCCCGGCTCGACGGCGCGTACGGGCTGAGCATGCTCGTGCACATGGAGCTGCCCATGACGCTTCCGGCGATCTACACCGGACTGCGCACAGGGTTCACCCTGTCGATCACCGGCGCGGTCGTCGGAGAGATGATCATGGGCGGTGACGGCCTGGGAATGCTGTTGTCCACGCAGCGCGACAAGGTGGACACCACGGGCATGTTCTCCACCATTGCCCTCCTGTGCATCCTGGCCACCACCATCCACTGGGCGCTCCACGAGCTCGAGCAGCGCAGCCGCACGGTGGACGCCCTGCGTGGCCGGCGTGCCGGCTGAGCTGCCCGACCATCGCGCCCTCGCTCCCATCGCCCTGCCCTGATCCGCCTGGAAAGGAAACACTCATGCCCCTCTCGCGCCGCCACCTGCTCGCCAGTGGTCTCGTCCTGAGCGGAACCGGCGTGCTCGCCGCCTGCTCCTCACAGGCGAGCAGCCCACTGACCATCGGCCTGACCTACACGCCCAACATCCAGTTCGCCCCCATCTACATGGCAAAAAAGAACAGCAAGTACGCCTCCGGGGTGAGCCTGCGTCATCACGGGGCCCAGGAGGGGCTCTTCGACGCTCTTCTGAGCGGAAAGGAGCAGCTTGTCGTGGCGGGAGCCGATGAGGCCGTCGTCGCCGCCTCCAACGGGTCTGACCTTGTCGTCGTCGGCGGCTACTACCAGTCCTATCCGGCCTGCCTCATCGTGCCGGAGAGCTCGCCAATCAAGACACCCGCGGACCTCAAGGGCAAGACCGTCGGCACGCCGGGACGCAAGGGGGAGACCTGGTACGCCCTCCAACTGGCCATGGACACCGCCTCGCTGAGCGAGTCCGACCTGACGATCCAGGACATCGGCTACACCCAGCAGGCTGCGCTCGTGGGTGGCAAGGTTGACGCCGTCGTCGGCTTCTCCAACAACGACGCCGTGCAGATCAAGCAGGCCGGCACCGCGGTGCGCACGATCCAGCCGTCCGAGTCGATCCCCCTCATCGGCGTCTCCCTGGTGACGACCCGCAAGCTGTTGGACTCCCGGCGTCAGGACCTCCAGGCGGCGGTCAAGGCCTCAGTGGAGGGCATGACCGCTTTCGTCAAGGACCCCGACGCCGCCGTCGAGGCGACCAAGGAGCACGTGCAGGACCTGGTTGACTCCACTCAGGCCGCCAACGCCCGCGAGGTCGCCGTGGCCACGGGCAAGCTGGTCAGCGGGGAGGGCAAGGCGGCCGTCGGCTCAGTGCGGGTCGACGACTTCACACCGATGATCGAGTTCCTCGCCTCCCACAAGATCCTGGGCGACAAGAAGACACCCAAGGCCGCCGACGTCTGCGTACCCCTGACAAGCAACTGACTCCATGTGGCCGCCAAGGACATCTGTATAACAACTTATACAAATCCCCAGGTATAACTACCGGTAAAATGCGACACACAGGCTCAAAACGAGAGGTGTGGACGCATGGCCGACAAGACCCCATTCCCTTCTGAGATATCCCGTAACACACCTCCAGACGACGACGCGGAATCAGCCGAATCCGTCACCATGGACACAGCTCTCCCACCACAGCGGCATCGACGGCTATTGAAAGCAATCTCATCCAAGTTTTCTGGTGTTCGCCGACTAAGGGACTTCGGAGCACGCCACAGGGGCAGACTCGTCGTGGCTGGGGCGATGTCGTTGGTTCTCGGTGTGTTCTCAGGTGGGTTTCTGACAGGCTGGATAGCCAAGGAAGAGGTTGCGGTTCGCAGGTCTGAGCCAAGACCGACTATCGTTGAGATTCCGGTTCTCGACACTCAGGCCGATTCCCGTGTCCCTGATGTGCGCGGGATGGAAACAGCTGTTGCCAAGCAGGCTCTGGCAGACCTTGACATTGACCCAAACGCAGTCACGATCCGCGAAGTTGAATGGGCCGGCACTCCGGGCATCGTCGTTGCACAGGAGCCGGTCGGCGGTGAACAGGTGACAGAGTCGTTGACGCTCTCCGTATCCAAGCAGGCGAGTGTTCCAGAGGTGACGGGAAAAAAGAAAAAGGACGCCATCGATGCCCTCCAGGCACTGGGAGCCGAAGTCACCGTCACCGAACAGTACAGTGCCAGCGCCACTACTGGGACGGTTCTCTCGGTATCACCGCAAGTTGGTTCCCCACTTGACAGCAGCGTCCAACTCGTCGTGGCCGAATCAGGAGGATCGATCCTGCTGAGCTCTGTCAACACGGCAGGTTCGGGATCATCGTGCTCGACGGACACCAATATTTCCATGAACGGAACCTCATACAAGGAAGCACTGGCCTGCTCAGGAGGCTTCAGCAACAAGGAGAGCACGTACGCATGGGTTCTGGGGCGCCACGCCTCCACATTATCAACGACCGTCGGCCTGGCAGACTCGGGGAAAACCGATGCCACCGCCACTGTAAGGATCCTGGCCGACGGCAACGAGGTTGCACGTGCGGACGTGGCCTACGGAAAACCCGCAAAGGTTAACGCCGACGTCTCCAATGCTCTTCGACTTGAGATAGCCGTCTCCTCGAAGAACGGCGACACCGTCTACCTGGGTGACGCCCTAGTCAAGGGAACGACCGCCCAGATCGATCAGCTGGAGGCAGAGAAATGAAGCATCGTTTTGCAGTAGTGGTCACATCCACCATTATGTGCCTCACGATGTTCGCCACTGCGACCCCAGTCTCCCTGGCAGCACCAAGCTCACCGCCCAGCGCCGATCCGAGCGCCTCAGCCGCAAGCACCACCACCGCGATGCCGGAATCGAAGGAACAGGCACCACTCGTTCTCGTCGTAGACGTCTCCGAGTCCATGACTGAAAACGACTCGAGCGGCCGGAACAAGCTGAGCTCAGCCAAGAAGACCATGTCAACCCTCGTTCAGGGAAGACCGGAGTCGACGGATCTTGGGGTGTGGACCTACCCGGGTGGAACCACGTCCGGAAAGTGCGCTCCTGGATCGTGGATACCGGGACTCCAACCGGATCAGCATCCCGACCCCACCGATGTCGACGCTCATATTCGTCAGCTCACGGCGAGCGGCAATACCCCAACAGGCCCCGCCCTCAGAGGGGTTGTCGACAGCCTCAAGCAGAAGGGCTTCACCTCCGCCACACTGCTGCTGATTTCCGACGGTGAGTCCAACTGCGGAGAGCCTCCTTGCGAGGTTGCCAAGAGTATTGTTGACGAGGGATTCGCACTTTCTGTTCCCTCCATCGGATTCACCATTTCCGACAAGGGTCGAGACGAACTCACATGCATATCCCAGGCGACCGGCTCCAGCTATCGCGAGGCCGACAATGCGGATCAGCTTATTAAGGAACTCTCCCAGTATGAGCAGCGAGACCTGGAAGTGAGTGTCGAAGCCCCCACTCGTATCAGACAAGGGGCTAACGCGGCGATCACCGCCACCATCAAAAACTCCTCTCACTACACCGTGACCAACATCAGAGCAGCGATCTCTATTGACCCAGGGACGTCTCGCACGATCTTCCCGCTCATCCTCTCGCCGGTTCGACACCTCCCTGCACTGAATGAAGGAGAGTCGACTCGGGTCACCTGGGCAGCAACTGGGGCCAGCGGTCAGACCGGAACGGCTGGTTGGAAAGTGGCTGTAGGCTCTCGTGACGCCGGATCGGTTCTCAAGAGCGGCAAGGTCGAGGTGACCGATGAAGGACTCACTCTCAACGACGCCGGTCCTCTGCTTCAGGACGTTTCCGGGCCGGTGGTGGTGATCGGGGACTCCTTCTCCTCAGGAGAAGGAGCAGGAAGCTACCTGGACGAAGGAGAACCTAAGTGCCACCGGGCACGGACCGCCTACGGGGCGGTCCTGGGAGGCCCGCAGACGCATCTCATCGCCTGCTCCGGCGCGGTAACGGCTGACGTCACCGACAAGTCTCAGCACCCCTCGGAGCCACCCCAGGTCAAAGCCCTCCAGGATCTCCCGGACAACCCGGGGCTGGTGTACCTGACCATCGGCGGCAACGATATCGACTTTAAGGGCATCGTCGAGGGATGCATCATGAACAACTGTACAGCCAACCGGGCAGAGATGACACGTCGGCTCTCTGAAATCCCCCAGCGCAAGGAGTCGCTGAAGAAGACCTATCGTGCCGTCATGAAGGCGACTAACACCCGGGAGCGTATTAAGAAGCGACAAGGCAAGGTGGCTCCGCTGATCGTCTCGCCCTACCCGGACCCGTTGTGGGAGAAGGAACAGGGAAACTGTGCCACCGTGATGCCCACCAACTATTCTCTGTCGCCATCCGAGATCTCTTACGGACGCCAGATCCTTACCCTGCTCAACCGTACCGTCCGCGACGCGGTTACCGAGCTCTCCAAGGAGGGCTACCCGGTCTACTACGCGCAGGACGTCGTCGACCTCGCCAAACCGAACCATACAATCTGCAACAGCGATTCCTACTTCGTAAAAATCAACATACCAAACTACGTTCATAATCAGAGTGAACTCGCTCATCCCAACATTATCGGGCACAAGGCGTGGGCCCAGTCGTTGATCGCCTGGTCCCAGACCAAGGAGGCTCAGGTCGTCAACACGACGATGCCGGATGAGGGAGGAGGACTGCGATCCGCCGCCGCCGGCGGCCTGAAGCGGCTGGGGCGGGCGGTACAACCACCGCAGGACCATGCCCTGAGCGCCCAACTCCAGCCGCTGGCAGCCGACGGCAGCGCCTCCCATCAAGCGACGACCACGACGGTGCGCAACGGTGACACCCTCACCCTCACTGTCACCGGCGTCAACCCGGGCAGCACAGTCACCGTCACGGTCCACTCCGACATCCAGACCCTGGGAACACTCACCGCTGACGCCAACGGCAAGGCAAGCGGGACTCTGGCTCTGACGGCGGATATTCCGTCAGGAAACCACACGTTGGTGCTTGAGGGGCTCAACGAGGACGCGCAGATGGGCTACTACGAGGTTCCGCTCTCCGTGCGAGAGACGAGTGGACGGCTGGTGCTCCTGGCATACGGCATTACCCTCCTGCTAATCGCGGGCGGCGCCATGACCTTGGTGCTCAGCACGCGCCGTCGTCACCATCTCGCGTCAGCTGCATCGGCCTCATCCACTCCATCCACGTCAGTTGCAGCGGACGTTGTTGATCCGGAAGGTGCAGATGACACATCCGAGGGGAACTCCGACACAGAAGAAATATCCTCGTAGCTACTCCACACAATGCGGCCTGGACGCCCCGTGACTGGGGCGTCCAGGCCGTTGATAGGGTAACTTTCCCAGCCTGCTCAGCCTCTCACAGCCGGCAGGCCAACAGTGAGGAGACGAGGATGGCGCGCGCCCCGACCTCGTAGAGCTCGTCCATGACCCGGTTCATGTCCGCCCGCGGGACCATGGCGCGCACCGCCACCCAGTCGGGGTTCTGCAGCGGGGAGACGGTGGGGGACTCGATGCCCGGGGTGAGGGCCGCCGCCAGGTGCAGCTTGTTCATGGGGATGTCGTAGTCGATGAGCACGTAGGCGCGGGCGCGCAGCACCCCTTCCAGACGCCGTACGAGCGTGGCCAGTCCGGGCTCTGCGCGGAACTGCTCGGTGGTGATGAGCACGGCCTCGCTGACAAGGATCGGGTCCCCGAAGGTCTCCAGTCCGGCAGCCCGCAGCGTTGTTCCGGTCTCTACGACGTCGGCGATGAGGTCGGCCACGCCCAGCTGGACGGAGGACTCCACGGCGCCGTCGAGGTGAACGGTCTGGGCCTCCACACCCCGGGAGGCCAGATAGCTGCGCACCAGGACGTCATAGGAGGTGGCCACCCGGCGCCCGGCAACGTCGGCCAGGGAGCTCATCGTGCCCTTGGGGGCGGCGAAGCGGAAGGTGGAGCGGGCGAAACCCAAGGGCAGGTGCTCGACGGCGTCGACCCCGGAGTCCAGGAGCAGGTCGCGGCCGGTGATGCCGGCGTGGACGGTGCCCTGACCGACGTAGACGGCGATGTCGCGCGGCCTCAGGAAGAACAGCTCGACGTCGTTGGCCTCGTCGACGAGCACGAGCTCACGGCCCGTGCGGCGGGTGCGGTAGCCCGCCTCGGAGAGCATGGTGATGGCGGGGTCGGACAGGGAGCCCTTGTTCGGGACAGCAATACGCAGCACAGCGGTTCCTGATCTGTGGTGGGGGAGTCGAGTAGGAGGCGCGAGGGGCCTGGGGGCCTACAGGTAGCGGTAGACGTCCTGAAGGCTGTAGCCCTTGGCGACCATCATGACCTGGGCGTGGTAGAGCAGCTGGCTGATCTCCTCGCAGGCGGCCTCATCGGACTCGTGCTCGCAGGCCATCCAGGCCTCGGCGGCCTCCTCCACGAGCTTCTTGCCGATGAAGTGGACCCCACGGTCCAGCTCCTCCACGGTCCCGGAGCCCTCGGGGCGGGTGGCCGCCTTGTGCTGCAGCTCGTCGAAAAGGTCCTCAAAGGTCTTCATGGGCCTAGGCTATCGGAAAGCCGGTGAGACACTGACCGACCGTTGTCCCATGACCTCGGTAGAACCGGGCCGGCTCGCAGCGCTCGGTGCCGGTGACGCAGGCAGCCATCTCCGAGTGACGTCCTGCCCCGAGGCGACGGCAGGGCTCTATGGCCGCAGAGACCAGCTGCCGCAGATTGATTCAATCCCGGATGGAGGCGTCTCTGGCTGCCCGGGGCGGCTGACCTCATCGCCACCGGCCAGATGCTCGGGATGAGCCCGACGATCGGCAACTACGCGAAGTCTGCTGCCCCTTGCGAGGGGCTTGAGGCCGTCCCACCCTGAGGTTTTCCACAGGGTGTCCTTGGGGGCTGGTGTGGGGGTGTTGGGGCGGGTAGTGTCAATACACCGTCTGGACGGGCAGTGTCGCCCGGCCGGGCGGGGTACGAGTTGTTTCGGTGGCGAGGAGGCTTCCGTGATGAGTGCGTCCCTACGATCTGCTGCGCCCGTGGGTGCGCGGCAGCCAGTTCCCGGTCCGGGCCGGTGGAGAGTGTCGCAGCGGGGCTGTGCCGCGCACGGCCGTGGCGGCCGGCTGAACTGCCATGGCGTCAGTGAGTCTGCGGAGCGGGCCCGGATGGCGGTCGGGCCGGAGTGGTTGAGCAGGCCGGTGCTGTTGGGGCGCGGTCGGCAGCCAGGGACTCGTCTTGGGCGTCGGAGGGGTGTGTCTGGGCTGGTGGCGGTGTGTGTGCTGGCGCTGGGGGTGGCGGCCTGCTCGGTGAGGGACGCCAAGGCGGAGGCCAGCGCGAGCGCCAGTGCCAGCGCGTCGGCGGCTATTGCTCGGGCCGAGAAGGGCATCGCGGATGCCAACGCCAGTGCGACCGCTTCGCGCGAAGCCGCCCTGACTCCTGAGCTGCGCGCCAAGTGCGACGCCGCCCTGGCCGAGCCCGCACCGGCCAAGCCCCCGCAGCTGAACGAGGAGAGCGCCGAGGGCGCAGCCGCCAGCGTCGGCTACTTCCTCGACCTCTACCGCTACGCCTTCATGACCGGGAAAACCAAAGAGGTTGACTCCATGAGCGAGAACGGATGCGTCTTCTGTAAATCAGTGATCGACCGAGCAAATCAACTACACAAAGATGGAGGATGGGCTGATAAGTGGGACCAAGACATCACGAACGTCAGGTACTACGACAAACTCGAAGGATATGATTACAGTCGAATCGAGGCAACCATAAACTACGGAGAAATGACCTCTTATTCTGGGGGAAGTTGGGAAAAGAGTGTTGCACCTCCCACCGAAGGACAGAAAGTGCGTTTCGCCATTAGGTACGTCAACGGGGGCTGGGCGATCCGGGAAGGTGAAGTACTGCAATGAACCATACACCTTCCTCTATTGCTGCCTATCTGATCTTATCGTTGACATTATTTATTTCGGTCGAGGCTGCCGCTCTCGGCATTGGTTGCGACAATGAGGGAAATAGTAATGACTCTTCGGGAACTAATGTTCAGTTAGGTGCAAACAACTCGGGTGACTCGACTCAGTTTACCGGAGATAAGCAGGTAACCATCGAATCTCCACCATCAGGAGAAGGAGACCCTTCATCCAGTTCTCCAACCGTTCAGGCTTCGGATCCGTCGATGTGGGAGGAGCAGTCGCATCGGGAGTGCTCGCCGGAGAAGGACGCCTACGGGCTGGACAAGTACAAGTGCAACCTGGCCACCCTCAACC
>ERZ772921.1873-NODE-1873-length-11790-cov-9.940775_pt1 | contig 11790 bp, 10 predicted proteins | sample MGYA00512117_ERZ772921 | MGnify/ENA primary metagenome ERZ772921 (study PRJEB29015, sample SAMEA2737944) | human oral metagenome | biome: human oral; feature: human-associated habitat; material: dental | place: China | collected 2150 ... | reverse complement strand
GGAAATGTCTAAAGTGCCATTTAAGCAACAGGAACAAATTTACTATTACATCGGCGATCGCCTACCGCGCTTTTCCAAAGCGGCCAATGATGGACGCGGCAACGGGCAGTTTTTATCCGAGGCGGCATTTGACCGTTACGGACAAGTGGTCGAATCGGTGATGTTAAGCGAGTCATGGTACGCCCAACATGCGCCACCGTTTAAAGCCGCACTTGAGGACGGCACTTTTCACGGTATTCCGCGCCACGCGGATATGCTTGATGATTTACGCGCATTCCAAGTCGTTAAAGGCACACCGCGAATCCCCGACAAACGTACCACGGGCACCAGTGGCACGCAACGCCATGGTGACGCAGGCATAGCTAAACTCTTGCTCTATTACGCCTATCGCACTGACGAGGGCTTTGAAATTGACTTTAAAGCAGGTAAGCGGCGCGATACAGCGGATTTATTCGGCACAAGTGCGGGATTTTCCGCGCATGGATTTGGTACGGTGCGCGGACACAATAATTTTAGAGGATATTAATTATGGGCATTAAAGATTGGTTTAAAAGTAAAAATAAAAAACTGGAAACCAACCGCACTATCGCCGGCACCGGTGACGGACAGGACATCACCAAGGCGTACATGGGCGAACTGGCACAACCGGAAGACGGCGTACTGCGCGGGCGCGGTAACGGCGACCTGTCGCTTTACGAAAAGGTTTTAAGCGACGAAGAAGTCAAACGCACCTTTACCCAACGCCAAGATGCCCTCGTTTCCCGCGAGTGGACGGTAGAGCCGGCAAGCGACGAACCGCAGGATATTGAAGCGGCGGATTTTATCCGGAACTGGGTCGCCGAAATCGGTTTTGACCGCATTACCAAACTCATGCACTACGGCATTTTTTACGGCTACGCCGTAGCGGAGCTGGTGTATCGTATCAATGATGACGGCAAGTATGTGGCGGACGTCAAAGTGCGCAATCGTCGCCGCTTTCGCTTCACCCCAAAAGGTGAATTACGTCTGCTCACCCGCGCCAATCAAACCAGTGGCATTGAGTGTCCGGCGCCGTATTTTTGGAGTTTTTGTACCGGCGCAGACCATGACGACGAACCGTACGGCATCGGCTTGGCGCACTGGCTTTACTGGTTGAGCTTATTTAAACGTAACGGCGTCAAATTTTGGCTGATTTTTTTGGAAAAATTTGGCATGCCGACGGTGCTCGGGCGATACGGCAAAAACGCCAGCGAAGCCGACCAGAAAAGACTATTAGAGGCGATAGAATCTATCCAGTCCGACAGTGGCATTGCGTTGCCGTTAGATATGCCTATTGAGCTGTTAAGCCAAGGGCGCACCGGTAACGGATCTTACAAAGAGCTATTTGATACCATGAATGAAGGGATCCAACGCGTCGTGCTCGGGCAAACCTCCTCATCAGGTGGCACGGCAGGACGTCTCGGTAATGACGATTTACAGGAAAAAGTACTGGAATCCATCATCAAAGCAGACTCTGATGTCATCTGCGAATCCTTTAACCGTGGCCCGGTGACCTGGCTAACTGAAATGAATTTTGCCAATGCTCGCCCACCGCGTGTGTTTAGAGTATTTGACGAGGCGGAAGATTTAAAAGAAAAAGCCAATCGTGACAAGATTATATTTGAAACTACCGGCTACCGTCCGACTTTGGGGCAAATCCAAGCGTCCTATGGTGGAGAGTGGGAAAAGGCAGAATCCCCGAATAATGATGCCCCGACACCAAAAGAACCTGCTAAAAAAACGGCAGATTTTGCGGGCGAAACGGAAAAAGACATCCCGGGTCACATGGTTGATCAGCTCGACAATAATCTTGCACCGGTGATTGATAACTGGGTGAGCCAAGTGCGGGCGTTAGCCGAGCGTGCGGAATCTTTAGATCAACTGCGCGATGAACTGTTGACTGTCATGCCGGATATGAGCCTGGAGCAATACACGGCCGCTATGGCGCTAGCACTCAACGCGGCGAATTTAAGCGGGCGAGAAGCGGCAGCAAGCGAGGCAAAAAATGAATAAAGTGACTTACGGGAGCGTGCCGTTTAATGAGCAAATTGAGTTCTACAAGCGCAAAATCCCGACACCTACCGCCACATGGACGGACATTTACAACGCCGAGCATGATTACGCGGCGGTGGTTGCAGGCGCCAATCGGCGCGAAATCATTGAAGACTTTGCCGCCGCCATTAACGACTTTATTGCTAATGGCAAAACCCTGGAAGACTTTCGCAAGGATTTTGACAATATCGTTGCCAAATACGGGTGGGACTATCACGGTGGGCGCAACTGGCGCAGCCGAGTAATCTACGAAACCAACCTGCGCTCAAGCTATCAGGCGGGCAGGTACGCCCAACTGCAAGAGCTTAAAGACGTCATGCCCTATTGGGAGTACGTCCACAGCGATGCCGTCAGCCATCCGCGCATTGAGCATATGCACTGGGATGGTTTGATTTTGCGCCACGATGATCCGTGGTGGCAAACCCACTTCCCGATTAACGCGTGGGGCTGTCAATGCACCGTGATTGGGCGTAGTCAAGCCTACATGGACCGCAACGGGCTTAAAGTGGATAAGGCACCAAAAATTGAGTGGGAGGAGCGCATTGTTGGTGCCCGCGGATTGAATCCGCGTATTGTTAAAGTGCCGAAAGGTATCGACCCCGGCTTTGAACATATCCCCGGCGCATCACGCTTAACCAGCCAAACCCCGCCGTGAGGAGATCGAGGCACTGGGCGGGCGCTGCTACGTCATCGATGCCGGGAACCATATCGGACGCATCCGATCATCCCTGGGGCAGGTGCTGGAGCAGCATGCGGGGCAGTACCCCGTGGCGCACCTGCACGACCCCATCCTGTCGCGCTTCCTCTACCCGGTGGTCCATCGCCACGGGGTGCGGTCCTTCGCCGTCCATTCCCATGCGACGGCGTACTCCGACTCCCGGCTGCGGAGCCTGCGCAACTGGCTCGTCTGCCGCAATATCGGGGCCTACTCCGACGCGCGCCTGGCCTGCTCCCGGGCGGCCGGTGACTTCCTGTTCGGCTCAGGCCGCTTCGAGGTGGTTCCCAACGCGATCGACGTGGAGACCTACCGCTTCGACGAGTCGGTCCGTGCCGAGGTGCGCTCCCGGCTGGGGCTGGGGGAGGCACCCGTCGTCGGCCATGTGGGACGGTTCAGTGAGCAGAAGAACCACCGGTTCCTCATTGATGTGTGCACCGAGCTGTTCCGTGCGCGCCCCGAGGCCCGTCTCATGCTCATCGGCGACGGCCCGCTACGGCCGGGCATCGAGGCCGTGGTGGCTGAGCGCGGCCTGAGTGACCGCGTTCTGTTCCTGGGAGACCGCAAGGACGTCCCTGACCTCTACCAGGCGATGGACATGTTCCTTCTGCCCTCCCTCTACGAGGGGCTGCCGATGGTGGGGGTGGAGGCGCAGTGCGCGGGGCTCCCGCTGGTGTGCTCCGACGAGGTGACCGATGAGGTCACGATCGGGGAGGTCTCCTTCCTGCCGCTGGACATGCCGGCGCCTCAGTGGGCGCACCATGTCAGCCAGGCCCTCGACCACGGGCGGGACCCGCGGCGCAGGGCTGAGGGGGAGCGGGCCACGCGCGTCGCGGGTTTCGACATCACTCACGAAGCCGAGCGGCTGGCGCACCGTTACCGTGCGCTGGCGGAATGGTGATGCCGGAGCATGTGGATTCACTTCGCGCTCTTCGCCGCCCTTCTCCTGCCAGCAGCTCTCCTGGGGCTGCGGGGCAATGCCGGTCGGCGGGGCTCCCGGGTCATTCTGGTCGTGGCCTTCGTGGCCTTCGTGGCCTTCTCCTCCATGCGAGCCGTCAGCGTCGGCAACGACACGGTTGAGTACCACCGGGTCTTCGAGGAGATCAAGGCGACGACCTCCCTCCAGGAGGCCTTCACCGTCAGCCGCTTCGAGTACGGCTACGTCCTGGTCAACTACCTTGTCAGCCGCCTCACGCAGGATTTCAGCATCCTGCTGCTCATCACTTCGGTCTTCGTCTACGGCTCAGCGGTCCTGTTCATCAAGCGGTATGCCGCCAGCTACTCCCTGGCAGTTCTCTTCGCCTTCGGTATGTCCGTCTTCTACGACCTCATGCTCGCTGTGCGCCAGGGCATCGCAGTGGCGATCTTCCTGCTGGCCGTCCCCGCGCTCATGGAGCGCAAGCTGGTGCGTTACGTACTTCTCGTCGTTCTCGCCTCGCAGTTCCACGTCAGTGTGCTGCTGCTACTCGTCGTCTATCTCATTCCGTATATGAGGCTGAGTACATTCGGGGACTGGTTCAAGTGGGGTGCCCTCATCGGTATCGTCATGTTCTCGCTGAACTGGCTCCTAACCTGGCTGCTGATCTCCTCGGCCTACTACGGTCACTACCTGCACAGCGACTATGCAGACGGAGGCGTCCGCTCAGCCACGGTCCTGCTTATCATCACCCGCATCATCCTCCTGCTCCTGGCAGCGACCTGCGGCTGGAACGCCTCGGTGGAGGCCGACCCCTCTGGGCGCACTCGCAACCTTCTGGCCCTGGCGGTGACGGACGTCGCCTTGGTGGTGATCGCACTTGGATTCAACCTCCTGGACCGCATCGAGATGTACCTGACCCTGCCCTTCGCCGTCGGACTGGCCAACCTCGCGGCGCACGGTGAACGGCCCGAGCGCTCCTACGTCAGCGCCCTGCTCGTCGTCATCGCCTTTGCTGCCACCACGATCTTCTTCCTGTACCGCCCCGAGTGGTACCACCTGTTCCCTTACCGTACGTTCCTCGAGGAAGGGCTCCCGTAATGGATCCTGTCTACGTCTCATACTCGGCCGCTCGGTGGCTCTCGCGCCATCATCTTGCGCCCGCCGCATACCTCATCCGCGGAGCTATGCGCGTGGTGTTCGCCTGCGACGTTCCGTATGCTGCCTGTATCGGTGAGAACACAGATTTCCCGCACCATGCCCTGGGAGTTGTGATCCACCCTCGCGCCGTGATCGGCACGGGCTGTCATATCGGTCAAAACGTGACCATCGGTGGTCGCAAGGGCATCGAGACAGTTCCCGTGTTAGGTAAGGATGTCGTCGTGGGCTGTGGAGCGACGATTCTCGGGCCGATCACTGTTGGTGATGGCGCGATGATTGGGGCGGGTGCTGTTGTGATCCACGATGTCCCTGCTGGCGCGACGGTCGCGGGAGTTCCGGCCAGGATCATCAGGGAGACGGCTGCATGACATGGGTTCTGCAGCAGGGTAGTTCTGTCTGCTCATTCAACGCGGGTGATGAGCCCGTCGGAATTGGGGCCCGGAAGGTGCGGTTCGGTGTTGGCAAGCAATAAGGGACGCATTGCTTTCCTGCTGGGCAACACCCTGGTGTTCGCCCTGGGGGGCCTGGCGGTCAAGGCGGTCTCCCTGGTCCTCATGCCCCTGTACACAACCGCCCTGACCGCCGGTGAGTACGGGACGGCCGAGCTGCTCAACAGCGCGATCGAGATTGTGCTGCCGCTGCTCTCGCTTGGTGTCGTGGAGGCCCTCTACCGGTTCTCCATTGACGACGACGTTCCCAAGGATGAGCTCTTCGCCGGCTCCCTGGTGGTCCTGGGTGGCGGCGTCGTGTGCACCGGTGCACTGTGCGCCCTGGGCAGCGTCTTGTGGAACATGGAGCACGCGGCAGCCTTCTTCGTCCTGTTCTGCTCGGTGTGCGTCTTCAAGGCCACGACCCAGCTCGCCCGTGGGCTGGGGCACGTGCGCCGCTTCGTGCTCTACGGGCTCATCAATGCGCTCGCCATGGTGGTGTCCACCTACCTGCTCCTGGTCCGCGCGCATACAGGCATCGAGGGCTACCTGTGGTCGTACACCATCGGCTACCTGGTGGGTGGTCTTGTCGCCTTCCTGGGGTCGGCCGAGTACCGGCTCCTGGCCCCATTCAGGTTCGATCGGGCGCTGCTGCGCCGGATGCTCGTCTACAGCCTGCCGCTCGTGCCCAATCTGCTGTCGTGGTGGCTGGTCAGTGTCTCCGGCCGGTACGTGGTCCTGTGGGGCAGCGGCCTGGCGGCTGCCGGGCTCTTCACCGCGGCGAGCAAGATGCCCTCACTCATCAATATCGTGGCCTCCGTGTTCCAGCAGGCCTGGCAGTACTCGACCGCCCGCGAGATCGACTCGCCCGACCGTGGCGCATTCTTCGGTGTTGTGATGAGGGGGTACTCGCTGGCGACCCTGTCAGTCGCCGGGCTGGTCATCGCCCTGAACCGGCCGATCTCCAGAGTGATGCTCCAGGCCGAGTTTGCTGAAGGATGGCGCTACGTCCCTCTGCTCATGCTCGTGGCCTCCTTCGGAGTCATCAGCATCTTCTTCGAGAGCTTCTACCAGGCCTTGAAGAACAGTGGCGTTCTCATGGCCTCCACGGCGCTGGGGGCGGTGGTCAACGTGATCCTCGGTGTGGCTCTCGTGCCCTTCATGGGGCCGTGGGGCGCCGGCCTGGCCGGAGCGGTGGCCTACATGCTTGTCCTGGTGGTGCGGGCGTGTGATCTCGGGCGCCGCATCAACTTGCCGATAGACCGCCTTCGTCTCACCTACCAGCTCGCACTGCTCATCAGTATCACCGCATGCATGTCCTTCGATGGCGGCTCATGGCTGACTGTCGTGGTCTGGGTCTGCCTGGGGCTGCTGGCGACCAGCGACATGACGGTTCTCACCAACAGTGCTCGAGCCGTGACGGAGTCCCTGAGGCGCAGGAGCGGAGGACTGCTGCGCCAGCTCTGACATGAGGTCTCGGCACAGGATGTGCGCTGAATAACGGCCCTGTGTGCAAAGAGACGATTTACTGCCCTGCTTGTGAAATTACTTTTGTGTCCACCAGTACGTTTTGTCTTAACTGTACAGTGCGGTGATCCCTGTTGTCTTTCTGTGACGTCGATGAGAAAGCAGGTCTGTCGATACGGCGTATCCTTGTCGGGCCGATCTGACTGGTTGGGCTGAAGCGTCTTGCTAATGCAAGAAGGGAAGATTATGAAGCGTATTTTGCTTTTGGATACATCCGTTGGATCCCTCAATATGGGGGATGAGATCATTGGGCGATCCATTGAGATGAACTGGCGTGAGCTGTTCTCCTCGAACTATGTCATGCGCCTGGCCACTCACACCCCGATGTACACGCCGACTCAGTATCTCCTGTCCAAGCGCCGGCTCAGCATCTTCAAAGGAGCCGACATCAAGCTCCTGTGCGGCACCAACGCCCTGTACACGAATATGCTGCGGCCCCTGCCGACATGGAACATCAACTACCTCAACTGCGGGATGGCCACAGGTACGGTGTGCCTGGGTGTGGGTGCGGGGGCCAACTCCTCATCGGTCAACCTCTACACGCGGGCCCTCTACCGCAAGGTGCTGTCCCATGACCTGGTGCACTCGGTGCGTGACGAGCGCACCAAGCATCTCCTGCAGCGGGTGGGACTGCGGGCCTGGAACACCGGCTGCCCCACCCTGTGGGGACTGACCCCTGAGCACTGCGAGACCATTGCCCGCACCAAGGGCGACGAGGTGGTCTTCACGCTCACCTCCTACCACCCGAACCCGCGCAAGGACCGGGCAATGGTCGACGTGCTGCGCAGGCGCTACTCGCGACTGCACTTCTGGCCCCAGTCCATCGACGACCTGGACTACCTGCAGTCGCTGGGAGCGGCCGACGGCGTCGAGATCGTCACGCCGAGCCTGGCAGGTTTCCGGGAGGTGCTCGACCGGGGCGTCGACTACGTGGGAAACCGCCTGCACGGGGGCATCTTCGCCCTGCAGCGCAAGCGGCGCGCCATCATCGTGGCCATCGACTACCGCGCGCGGGAGATGGCCAAGGACTACTCCCTGCCGCTGGTGGAGCGTGACTCCATCGAGACCGATCTGGCTGATCTGGTCGAGTCCTCCTGGCCGACCAGGATCCACGGCCTGGACTTCGACCTCATCGAGAAGTGGAAGGCCCAGTTCGATGTCGGCAAGCCATAAGGGGCGCATGAGGCTCCTGTTGGGCAATACTCTGGTCTTCGCCCTGGGGGGCCTGGCGGTCAAGGCCGTCTCCCTGGTCCTCATGCCGTTGTACACGACTGCGCTGACGGCCGGTGAGTACGGGACGGCTGAGCTGCTCAACAGCGCGATCGAGATCGTGCTGCCGCTGCTCTCGCTCGGCGTTGTGGAGGCCCTCTACCGGTTCTCCATTGACGACGACGTTCCCAAGGATGAGCTCTTCGCCGGCTCCCTGGTGGTCCTGGGTGGCGGCGTCGTGTGCACCGGTGCACTGTGCGCCCTGGGCAGCGTCTTGTGGAACATGGAGCACGCGGCAGCCTTCTTCGTCCTGTTCTGCTCGGTGTGCGTCTTCAAGGCCACGACCCAGCTCGCCCGTGGGCTGGGGCACGTGCGCCGCTTCGTGCTCTACGGGCTCATCAATGCGCTCGCCATGGTGGTGTCCACCTACCTGCTCCTGGTCCGCGCGCATACAGGCATCGAGGGCTACCTGTGGTCGTACACCATCGGCTACCTGGTGGGTGGTCTTGTCGCCTTCCTGGGGTCGGCCGAGTACCGGCTCCTGGCCCCATTCAGGTTCGATCGGGCGCTGCTGCGCCGGATGCTCGTCTACAGCCTGCCGCTCGTGCCCAATCTGCTGTCGTGGTGGCTGGTCAGTGTCTCCGGCCGGTACGTGGTCCTGTGGGGCAGCGGCCTGGCGGCTGCCGGGCTCTTCACCGCGGCGAGCAAGATGCCCTCACTCATCAACATCGTGGCCTCCGTCTTCCAGCAGGCCTGGCAGTACTCCACCGCCCGCGAGATCGACTCACCCGACCGCGGCGCCTTCTTCGGCTCCGTCCTGCGGGGCTACTCGCTGGCCACTCTGTCGACCGCCGGGCTGGTCATCGCCTTGAACCGGCCGATCTCCAGGGTGATGCTCCAGGCCGAGTTCGCCGAGGGGTGGCGCTACGTCCCCCTGCTCATGCTGGCGGCGACCTTCGGGGTCATGACCATCTTCTTCGGCACCTTCTACCAGGCGCTCATGAACAGTCGCATGCTCATGGTCTCCACCATGATGGGGGCGGTGGTCAACGTGGTGCTCGGGGTGGCTCTCGTGCCGTTCATGGGGCCGTGGGGCGCCGGCCTGGCCGGAGCGGTGGCCTACGCCCTCGTCCTGGTGGTGCGAGCCCGGGACCTCAGGCGCCGCATCGACCTGCCCATGGACCGCTCGCGCCTGACCTACCAGCTCGCGCTGCTCAGCGTCATGGCCGTGTGCACGTCCTTCGACGGCGGCTCATGGCTGAACGGGGCGGTCTGGGTCTGCCTGATCCTCCTGGCGACCAGCGACATGTCAGTGCTGGGTGACGGCGCTCGAGCCGTGGCCGCAGCGTTCGCCGGCAGGCTTGGGCGGCGCTGAGGAGCCCGCGCCGCCCAAGCCGCTCACCGCCGGCCGATGCCGCGGTAGCTCCAACCGGCCGCCTTCCAGGCCTGCGCATCCAGGCAGTTGCGTCCGTCAATGACGTAGCGGTTACGTGCCAGACCGGCCGCCTGGGCGGGGTCAAGATCCTGGTACTCGCGCCACTCCGTGCCGATGATGACCAGGTCGGTTCCCTCCAGGGCGGACTGCGCTGAGGCGGCGACCTCGTAGGGGCGGTTCGTCCTCTGAGCGAGGATCGGGCCGGCGGCCGGGTCGTGCACGACGACTCGCTCGACCATGCCCGACAGCTCCACGGCGAGATCCAGGGCGGGGGAGTTGCGCATGTCGTCGCTGTCCGGTTTGAAGGCGGCCCCGAGGACCGTCACCGTGGCCGCCGACGTGTGCTCGCCGAGAAGCTCTGCGACGGTGCGGATGACGCCGGCACGCATGGTGTCGTTGACGCGATCGACCTCCGCGAGGAAGGCCAGGGCGTCGCCGACGCCGAGCTCGCCGGCGCGGGCCTGGAAGGCACGGATGTCCTTGGGCAGACAGCCTCCGCCGAAGCCGATACCGGCGCGCAGGAACCGGCGCCCGATACGGTCATCCATGCCGATCGCCTCAGCGAGGGCCGTCACATTGGCACCCGCGGCGTCGCAGACCTGGGACATGGCGTTGATGAAGGAGATCTTCGTGGCCAGGAAGGCGTTCGCACTGATCTTGACCAGCTCGGCGGTGGCGTAGTCCATGACCAGACGCGGGGTGCCGGCGGCCAGGATCTGCGCGTAGACCGCGTCCATCGTCTCCCGGACGCGGCCGGCGGCGTCGGGATTCTCCGGCAGGCCGTAGACCATCCGGTCCGGACGCAGCGTGTCCTGAACGGCGAAGCCCTCCCGCAGGAACTCCGGGTTCCACAGCAGCAGCGCCCCGGTCGGCTCGATCAGCTGGGACAGACGGGCGGCGGTGCCAACGGGAACCGTGGACTTGCCGGCGACCACCTCAGGGCCGCTGGTGCAGTGCCCCAGGTGGGGGAGCATGGCGGTCACGGCTGCGTCGACGTACGTCATGTCCGCCGCCCCCGACTCGGACTGCGGTGTGCCCACGCCGATGAAATGGACCTGGGCTCCCTCAATGGCGGAGAAGTCCTGAGTGAAGGTCAGGCGTCCGGCCTCCACGTTACGGGCCAGAAGCCCTTCCAGTTCGGGCTCGAAGAACGGCGCCCTGCCGTTACTCAGAAGATTTACCTTGCGAGCATCGACGTCCACGCCCACCACATCATGTCCAAGCTCCGCCATTGACGCAGCGTGAACAGCACCGAGATATCCGCAACCAATCACTGACAAACGCATGGAGGAAGCCTAGGCAGGCATGTGGGGGGTATGTCTACCCCTATACCCATAGGGTTCCCTGGTGAATTCCTCAAATATTTCACCGAGAATTAGGATGTATTCATCGAGTTTTTGTACAACAATCATGGTAGTCGTATTGTCGAAGCCGCCCGAATGGGCTTGTGCCCCGAAAAAGATTTAAGAAGAAATCGTTGTTCGGGTGCGGACCTTGCTGTGAGAGATTGCGCTCACGTGATTCTCCTGCCGACCATGATGACGGGGCGGTGGTCGGGAGGCTTCGGGCCTCGGCTAGATTAGGGCTGGGAGGGGGCGCTTGAGAGAGCCTCTGCCCAACCCGTCACGTCGAGTAAAGGATGGCACAGTGCCCGTAGACGACGACTCCAAGCAGGTCAGGCCCGGCGCCGCCTTCGGCATCCCCGAAGGGGCCACGGGGGAGGAGGTCGTCGACGCCGTCTTCGGCCAGGCCGGCATCGACCCCGAGCTCCTGCCCTACCTGGAGGCCGCAGGCGCCCCCGACCTGGCCGAGGGTGAGGGGCTGACCGTCTCCGTCTCCGAACTTCAGGAGGCCGGTGCTCAGCGACAGGCCGACGCCGAGTCCCAGGACCGCGAGGACCTTGAGGCTCTGCGCGAGCTCGTTGCCGCCAATATGATCCCCGGCGGTGACACCGATCGCCTCGAGGAGCTCCTGGCTGAGGTGGACGCCGACGACTCCGACGACTGGGACTCCTGGGAGCCCCAGCTCGCCGACGACTCCGAGGGTGAGCACCTGCGCGATCTGCAAGCCGCCGCCCGCGGCGTCGAGGTCGCCGCCCGCATGCGCGAGGTCGAGGCTGAGATCCTCGCGCGCGCTCCCGAGCACCAGGTCCAGCCCTCCCTGGAACGAGTCGAGGCCGTCCTCGACCTCCTGGGCAACCCCGAGCGCACCTACCGCACCGTCCACATCACCGGCACCAACGGCAAGACCTCCACCGCCCGTATGACCGAGCGACTGCTGGCCGCCGGCGGCATGCGCACCGGCCGCTTCACCTCCCCGCACCTGGCCA
>ERZ772921.1872-NODE-1872-length-11797-cov-3.400443_pt1 | contig 11797 bp, 3 predicted proteins | sample MGYA00512117_ERZ772921 | MGnify/ENA primary metagenome ERZ772921 (study PRJEB29015, sample SAMEA2737944) | human oral metagenome | biome: human oral; feature: human-associated habitat; material: dental | place: China | collected 2150 ... | reverse complement strand
ATTCAGAATTTCCCGAATGCCGATGCAACCTACTATGCGGTCTTTACGCTGGATACTACGACGCAAAGGCAGTTCAACGTCGATTATCAGAATGCAAACGGCTCGATCATCTTCCGGACGCTGGCTCCGGCGGCGAACGGCCCCTACGGCACTCCAATTCTGGTCGGACCCTACCACGCGAGGGGATATGAGCTGAACCTGGCCTCGACGAAGGCGAGTGTCCTTCCGAGCACATTGAAGCAGACGGCGACCGCCATAGCGAATGGCGGAGACGGCTTCGACGGCTCAAACAACTTCCACTCCACGCTGGAGGGGACGGACGGTTCGATGCACTTCATCTATAATGTGAGCACGGACCCCAGCCAGAAATCGAAGTTCTATGTCCATTACAAGAGCGATACCGGTGTGACGATCAAGGCGGATACCGTGACGGATCATTTCCCGGAGGAGTCTCTGAATGTGACGGCGCCTGCGATCTTCGGCTATGACTTCCAGAACGGCGAGAAGCAGTGGGGCTTTGGCCATGCGCAGACGCCGCCGACCGGAGTTCCGACTTCTGTCGTGGACACCTATGACAATTCTCCCATCACCCCGGCGGTGGACCTCTATTCGGACAGCCAGGGAAGCTTTACCGGGAACAGCTTTACCGGAACGATGGGGAACCGGAAGACGCATATTGTCTTTATCTATAAGTCAAACGGCATGGCGGCTCCGTTCATCACGAGCTTCCTGGACAAGGGAACCGTGGACCGGAACCTGAGAAACTTCAGGGATCCGATCAATGAGACGCCGGCAGCTCTCACCGCGCTCAATAAGTCTGCGGCGGGCGATTACCATATGCCGTACTACGGCTATAATCTGGATGTCGCGGCTTCCAATGTGGATCCGGCGACGACACAGAACGGTACCACGCCGGTTCCGAATACGATTGCGGCGAACGGAGACTTCACCGGTATGATGCCGCAGGGAGAGCTGGATCTGAACTATCGCTTCGATCGGGATCTCTCGAAGTGGGCACATATTATCTTTAAGCCGGGAGCGCACGGAAGCCTGAACAATCAGCCGAACGATGACAGCAATCCTACGGCACCGGGCTATGTATCTCCGGATGTGACCTCTGCGGGCGGAAATGACTTCAAGGTCGACGTCCTCGGAAATGACGGCAGCCACCAGGCAGAGGCTTACAGCATTCAGGTCATGAAGGACAAGCACCTCGTCCCGAACACGGTGGCGGACCACCTCTATCTCTTTGAGGGATGGTTCCGGGATACAAACGGAGACGGCATCCGTCAGGCGGGCGAAACCCTGCTTCCGGACAGCGAGGTCTTCGCGAGCGGCGCGACAGAGACGCTCACTGCTTCCTTCATCGAGGATCCGGCGCACTGGGGCGATATCCAGTTCGTTGCGGATGCTCACGGAAGCCTGAATGCGGGCGATCCCACAAGCGCGCATGTCAATGACGAGCAGCAGTGGTCGACCGTTTCCGTGCCGGGCGTTACGCCGGAGCCGAACTACCTGCACCACGGCTGGTTCCTGAACGGACATAAGATGGAGGCGACCGATACCGTAAAGCCGGGCGAGACCTACCATGCACAGTTCGGGAAGGATCCGATCCCCTGGGGCATTCCGTCTCAGGCACCGAATGCAAGCGGCCACATTAACAACAGCAACAACGGAAAGGGACAGATCCGCGTCCACGATACGGATCAGAACTATAACTACGTGATCACCGATCCCGCTACGGGAGAGATCATCGCGGTACAGCCGGGTAGTCCCACGAGGGAAAACTACTTCGAGAACCTCTACCCGGAGCACCACTACGATGTCTATGAGGTCGACCGTTCTCAGCCGACCCCGAAGCCGGGAGACAACATCTCCTCTGTGACGCCGAGAGGCGGCCCGACAGATGTGCTCATCCCCGCGATAGAGACAAACTATGTCGTAAACTATGATGAGGACAATGATGGAAAGACCGTCCTTGTCATTAACCCGGCGGACCCGGATTCCGACTATGCGGTCATCGACCCGGATACCGGAAACGCCGTGGTTACTCCTGAGTGCGGATCAGACGGCTGGCAGACGCCGTCCGGCTCGAATCCGTCGAAGGCGACCTTCTCCGGACTGGAGATCAACAAGAAGTACATCGTGGTTGCGCGCCCGAAGGGCAGCAGCCTGACACCGCAGCAGCAGATGCCCGACGGTTCGGAGATCATTACGGATCCGGCCGGAGATCTGCAGGTTCCGAAGTTCATCGTCGAGACGAAGAGAGGAACCGTGGAGAGCGTCAACGGAAACGCGGTGGGAACGAACCGCTTCACCGAGGCGCATGAGGGTGAGACCGTGGTGCTCAGCCCGCAGAGCACGACCGGCTTCCTTTACTGGAAGGTAATCGCGGGAACGATTCCGGGCGTATCCGGACACATCACAGACCAGAACTACAGCTTTACCATGCCGAAGTCGAATGTCGTGCTGGCGGCCTATTACACGCCTTCCGTCGCGTCCCCGAGTAATGTCGAGGTAACAGATGAAGTTAAGGGCGGCGCGGTCGGTGAGTTCGCCCACGATCCGGATGAGGATGCCGCTTTGCAGAATCAGTTCCGGACGAACGCGGACGAGGTTCTCATGAATATAAACGGCGCGGACGTCGAGTACCGCATCGTCTATAAGAAGGGACATCCGAAGCGGGAGGAGAATGAGATCATCAAGAACGACAATCCCTACAATATGCATGAAAAGGCATATACGGGAGCATGGTCTCTGAATATCGACCTCGACCGCTATGTCAACGGCAGAAAGGTGAACTACCCGCTCTACAATCCGGCGGGAAGCCACACCTATGACAGCCGCTATACCTCTCAGAGCTTCAAGACGATCATCCAGCTCGATAAGGACGACGTCGACCAGATGGATTATCAGCTCTACGAGGTGGACGACAGCAGCGGAACCGTCGTTGCGACGCCGATTGCGATGTCTGACGATCCGGAGCAGACGGCGGGGCTCTTCAGCTTCGACGCTCATATCGGGAAGCGCTATGTGATGGCCTACAGCAGGGCTTATCATGTGACCTTCACAAACGATCACGACAAACAGATTGTGGACTACAAGGTGAGAAGGGGCGAGCTCGCCGCGGATTACCCGGAGTGGGCTACGGTCAATGTGCCGACAGAGCATTACACCGATGACGACGGCTATGAGTGGACCTATAAGGGCTGGAGCAAGAGCCGTGACAGCCTGAAGAAGTTTGATCCTGCGAAGGACGAAATCCGGAAGAGGACCTTTGCCTACGCCTTCTATAAGAGCAACAAGGAGGAGAGAGACAGAGAGTACAACCGATTCAAGGAGCTTCTGGACGAGGCACTTCGCCTGGCGGACGACTACTTCCTGAAGAGGAAGGAAGCGGGAGCCATCAAGGAAGCGATCGCAGAGGCACAGGCGCTTCTCTATCGCCGTCCGGGCCCCACGATCGGAGAGCTGATCGAGGCCTTTGGAAAGCTGAAGAAGGTGTACGATCACTATCAGGATGACGTTCTGGTTCCGCGCTATGAGGACTACGGTTCCCGCACGAGAGACGGCGGCCAGCATGGCGGCTCGTCTGCGGGCGGCGGCGGAAGAGGAGCCGGAGTGACCGGCAACAGCTTCAGGCAGCCGGCAGAGAAGAACTACATCGTCGGAACGAACGGAGTCTGGGAGCTCGTGGATGAGGCCGGTCACAAGTGGGCCTTCGTCTTAAACGGCGGCATCCGCCTGCAGAGCACCTGGGCCAAGCTGGAGTATACCTACGATCAGCGTTCGAAGAACGGCTGGTACCACTTCAACTCGAAGGGACTGATGGACTACGGCTGGTTCCGGGACGAGAAGCTCAACTGGTACTACTGCAACACGATCCACGACGGCTGGTTCGGAAAGATGAAGACCGGCTGGCACTATGATACGGTCGACAAGCACTGGTACTATCTGGATACGGAGACGGGCATGATGTTCGTGGGCTGGCATCTGATCGATGGGAAGTGGTACTACTTCAACGAGAAGAAGGCGACGCCGGCGATCACCTACCGCTTCGATGAGGGGATTGACCAGTGGGTCTTCATGGAGGTGTCGACGAAGCCGCTCGGCTCGATGTATGTCTCTGAGCAGACTCCGGACGGCTACCATGTAGATGCAAACGGGGCCTGCGTACAGTAAGCACCGACATGATCTTGATACCGGGCGGGAAAGCCCGCCCGGTATAAGGAGAAGAAGATGAAACAGAAAACAAATCGAAGAAGGCTCAAGAGGGCTCTCTCGGGGGTGCTGACGGGGGCGATGCTGCTCTCCCAGCTCTCCCTGGGAACGGCTCTTGCAGCCAGCGTGGAGGCGCCGGATAAGGTGCAAGATTATATCGGCGATGCTAGTTCGCATCCTCTGGGTCTGTCCGGCACCTATGATCTGAACCATCCGCTCAACGTGGGTGATAACTCCGCGATCTTTTTGGATACGGGCTACGGGCCGGCCGTGGGAGGCAGCTATACATATGGAAGTGGTATCACTGCATCGGAGGTTGATACCACCCTGCCGACCGGCTATAGGGCGATCGGAACTCTGATCAAGGGTAAGGCGGGTGATCGGCTGAGTGGCACTACCACGATCAACGGAGGAACCGCCGGAACAGAGACGATGAATCCTCCGGGGATTTCACTCCCGAAGCTTCCCTGGGACACTACCCCTGCTTCCTTGGGGCGACGGGATATACGCGGTGAATCCTCCGACTTGGGACGGTATGAAGTTCCAGGCCTGGCAGAAGCTCTCGATCTCGAAGAACACCCTGTCGACGGTGAAAAGCTATGAGGTCCCGGTCTTCCCCTATCAGCCCCTGGAGGTTTACCGGGCGGTCTGGATGGGAGACAGCACTCATCCGAGGAGTCTGAAAGTAGTGCATTTCTTTGACAAGGATGGCACTGCCTCGGGAAGCTTTGAAACTGCTGCAAGCGGAGCGGAACCTGCGAATATGCATCGTTTTGCTTTCTCGGATACGCAGCAGATCGCGAAGCAGGATCACATCTCGAAGGAGGCACTCACCCCTCCGGGCTATGAGCTGGATTCCATTATCCTTAAGAACAACAAATTTGTGAGGCCGGACGGCGTGACGGAGATCGACGACGGTATCGTTGAGCCGAGTCCCCAGACCAATCCGAAGTCGGTCGACGGACCGATGCCGAACCGGGACGCGGCGATCGGCTTTAAGTACAAGAGAAGCTCGCAGACCTTTACTCTGACGGCGCGCTACCGTCTGGATGATGGTTCCTCCCTTGCAGACATGGGAAATGCTGCGACTCCGATCGCAGATAATCAGGTCACCGGAAAAGCTCCGGACGAGGAGGTGGATATCCCGCTGGCGGATGACACCCATTTCCTAGCGGACGGCTCCGGGAACAAGCAGTATGTCTTTGACCATATCGATACTTCGCCTGCACAAAATGATACCGGACTTGTTTTCCCTGGATCCTTTAACTCCAACAAGTGGAAGATGGGAAATCAGAATGTCATCATCACCTGCGTCTACAAGGTAAATCCCGCGTTCAAGGCGAATGTCAGGATCAAATACCTTGTGAAGAATGCGGATGGAACGACGGAGCCGGTTCCGAATGCGGCGGGGACCGGGACGCTCGCGGATGATCTGAAGGATCTCACACCGAGTGTGGAGACAGAGGTGACACTTCCCGATGTCCCTGAGGGGTATAAGACGGGAACGATCTCGGATGTCTCGGTCGACACCAGCTCGAACCCGGCGTCCTACCACTTCAATTCAGCTTACTTCAGTTACGCCGGAAGCTCTGTTGCTCCGCTTGCCCCTGCTAAGCTGAAGATCAATCCGACGGTGCACGGCGGAACGCTCACGGTCTACTATACGCCGGATACTTCTTCCGCTTCCTTTGTGAAGGTGAAGCTCTTTGTGCATCCGGGCGGAAGCAGTGCGAGCATCGCTGGAAACCAGGAGAAGAATTTCCCGAAAAGCAGCTCCATGACGATGCGGAAGCTCCTCTCTGAGGTGAGCGGCGTCGCGGAGGGCGCAGTGGAGAGCGGACTGATCACGATGTCCTCCACGGATGCTCCCTACTATGAGCTGAAGGGCTGGTTCGATGCCACAAGCTCCGGTGCACTGGCACCGAGCGCTGCTCAGATCGCGATGGACACTCCCCTCAACTTTAGCTCCTTTGGTACAGAGAAAGACTACGTCGCAGAGGTTGTAAAGAAGCAGAGCGCATGGCTCGATATCGAGTTCAAGAAGGGAAGCGGAGACGGAAGTATCGTTGCTATTGCTCCCGGAAGACTCTCTTATAAGGGGAACAATCAGCTCCCGGCGTATGTATCGGGCGGGGTTACCACTACGACGCTCTCGAGCCTCCTCAATATGATTCAGGTCCATAAGAATTCCGGCTACAGCATAGCGGAGAGCAGGGGCGCAGGCTGGTTCAACAGCGCTGGAACTCAGGTCGCGCACTATGACGACAGCAATGTGCTGCATATTGATGCTACGGATGCGATCACCGCTTCCGATACCTTTACCTTTAACTTTGCTCCGGACATTGTCGACGATGGCTACAATCATACGCCGTCCGCGGTCGGAAAGCTGGATTCCTCCACGGGAACCGGCACGATCACGGTGCAGGCTCCGAATGCGAAGCGCGCCTATGTCGTCGTGGATGAGAACGGAAACGTCGTGGACAACAAGAGCGGAACCGCGCTCAGCAGCGGAGATTTCACCGGCCTTACCCCGGGCTCTCCCTACAAGATCTACGAGGTTCCGAGCTCGGAGCTCCACAACTATGACACCCACGGTGTCCCCTATGTCGATACGCTGGTACATCCGGCGCCGCCCTGCGACGTCACAATCCCCGCGATCGGCACGAACTTCAACACCAGCGACGGGGCGGACAATACGAGAACCCTGGTCGTGAACCCGACGGCTCCGAATACCGAGTATGCGCTGGTCGATGAGAACGGCCGCGTGGTCCCGGTGGACGGCTCCTCGGACGGCTTCGTCAATCCGAACGGCGGTCCCGCGACCTTCCGGAACCTGGACCCCAACACGAACTACACCGTTGTGGCACGCCCGGTCGGCTCCAGTGACCCGGCGACAAACCGTGTTCCCTACGGAACCAATGTGAACACCGGAAATCTCTCGAGCGGTACGACCACGGGCACCCTCTATGATCTCTATGTCGAGGATCCCGGAAAGGTGACCTCCTATACGAGAGGCGGGAATACCGTAACCGTCACGACGGTAGAGTATCAGCACATTCGGCTCCAGGCGGGCGATCAGGTCATGATCAATGCGGCGAGCACGAATAACGGAACGAATTTCAAGAACTGGAACATCCTTCTCGGAAATCCCGGAAACTTCACGGGTACGAGGTCTTCGAGCTTCACGATGCCGGGAGAGACGGTGCGTCTGGCTCCGGTCTATGATCCGCCGGTTGCGACCTCCTCTACCCTTCCGAACATACCGGGGAATCCTGCCCCGCCGGCGGGAATGTTCAATGTCGACTTCGGCCCGAAGAACGGGGAATTCGGTGTATCGAGCAAGTCTCTCCACGATCTCCTGAAGGGAGACCTGATCACAACGGATGATCTGAACGATATTCAGAACCTGGGGGATAAGATCAACTACAGCATCCTTTTGGAGAAGAAGGCGGGACCGAACGCCGCCATGAAGCCGCTGGTCGAGGGCGCTGTCACAGACAGCAATAACCTCGAGTATGCCTGGGCGATGCGGGTTCGTCTTCGGAGAACCAGAGTGCCGGGCTCCAGCCGCGATGTGACAGCGGAGCGGAAGAACCTCGTGATCGGAACAGTATATGGGGCGATCCCGGCGAACCTCCTCGCAAACGGCGCGAGCAATCTCGAGCTGGTCGAGGTGGACGCGGATGACAATGTGAACAATCTGACGACGGCCGGTCTTTCGATCGACCCGGCGACCGGACAGGTGGAGATCCCGAATGCGAAGGTCGGAGCGACCTATGTTCTGACCTATAAGAGGTCCTACTCGGTCACGATCGCGAATGCCTCGGGGGACAGCGCAGACGCTCCGGGACTTCCGCAGACCATCAACGATGTGGCAAGAGGCGAGGCGCTCTCCATGAGCAATGCCTTCAACGCTCTCCTGGCCGCTTCGATTCCGGAGAAGCTCGACAATGAGCGCTACATCCGGAAGGGCTTCTCGAAGTCCGCGACGAGCTATCAGGCCTACGAGCTTTCGAGCCCGCTCAACGGTGAGAAGACGCTTTATGTCTGGTACGAGGAGAATCCGGACTGGAACAAGGCGCACACAGATCTGAAGGGCGGAATCGACAAGGCACAGGATCTCCTGAACGGCGGCAAGCTCACAGCAGATCAGCAGGCACAGCTTCAGGATGCCTTAAACGATGCCCTTGCTGTATTCAACAAGAATAATCCTTCTGCGACGATCGCAGAGCAGGAGGCGGCACTGGCCCGTCTGAAGGCACTGATCGACTCCTTCACGGGAGGAGGCGGCGGTGTGACACCCGGACCGAACCCGAATACTCCGGATCGCCATCGCGGCGGTGGCGGCGGTGGCGGTGGCGGCGGATCCTATTCCGGAGGAAGCCGTATCAAAGCTAATGCCATCCAGGACAATAACGCTTACCGCGTGGGAATCGACGGAGACTGGATCAACATTGACCCGGCAAACCACAAGTGGGAGTTCCAGCTCAAGAACAAGACTCTCCTTAGGGGAACCTGGGCGAACCTCTCTTACACCTTTGACGGGAAGACGGTGGTCTACCGTTACCACTTCGCGGATGACGCGATCATGGATTCCGGTTGGTTCAAGGACGTCGACGGGACCTGGTACTTCCTCTGCACGACGCACGATGGCTGGTTCGGAAGAGCGATGATGGGCTGGCACCATGACGAGAGCGACGGAAGATGGTATTATCTGAATACCGTGACCGGCGCGATGCAGATCAACTGGCAGTTCGTCAACGGGAGATGGTACTTCCTGAACCCGGATACTCCGCGCACGACCTGGAGCTATGACCACAATCTGCAGAAGTGGGTCTACAGCAATCCGGAGAATGCACGTCCCTACGGTTCTCTCTACATGGGAGAGCGCACACCGGACAACCACGATGTTGACCGCGACGGCGCTTGGATCCAGATGAGACCGTAAAGGAAGAAAGATCCAACGGATGGATTGCTCCGCCTCAGGCGGGGCAGACAAAAGCCCGAATCTCCGCCCGGCCTTTCAAACAGAAGGCAGGGCGGATGGGGCTAAAGAGAAAGGGGAGCGGCAAATGCCGCCCCCCTTTTTCTGTCCTTGAAAAAGCGGAAATAGGACAAGCAGCGATGAAAGCTGCTTGTGAAAACGTATAGAATATAGTAGGGTGTAGGTAAGCGGAGGACCTGGATCAGATTAAAAGAGAAGAAGGGTGGGAATGAAACAGAGAGAGGATGGGAAGGCATTTCTCACGGAGGAGGAGCTTCGGCAGAGGGCGCTGGAGGGACTCACGATCATGGACGATCTTTTCATGAGGAATGTCCTGGAGGACGAGCGCTGTACGGAATTTATCCTGCGGGTAATTCTGGAGAAGAAGGAGCTTAAGCTGGTAGAGCAGAAGATCCAGAAGGACTATAAGAACATGCAGGGGCGTTCTGCGATCATGGACTGCGTCGCGAGAGACAGCAGGGGAAGGCTCTACGACATCGAAATTCAGGGAGACCGGGAGGGAGCATCCCCGAAGCGTGCGAGGTATTACAGCGGACTTTTGGATATGCATTCGCTGAAGGCCGGAGAGGACTTTCAAAAGCTGAGGGAGAGCTATGTGATCTTCATCACGAGAAGCGACGTCATCGGTCATGGGCTTCCAATCTATCATATCGAGAGGATCATCCGGGAGCGGGGCGCGGAGTTTGGGGATGGGACTCATATCATTTATGTGAATTCGAAGATTCAGGACGATACGGAGCTTGGGAAGCTGATGCATGATCTGCATTGCAAAAAGGCTTCGGAGATGCACAGTGAGGTGCTGGCGAGACGAGTCTGTGAACTGAAGGAGACCGAGAAAGGAGTCAGGCGTATGTGCAGGGAACTGGAAGAGCTGATGGTGACAGCGGAAGAACGAGGCATGCAAAGAGGCAGACAGGAAGGCAGACAGGAGGGAGTCGCTGAAACCAAGAGGGAGATGGCGAGGTCTCTCCGGGATGAGGGGATGCCGACGGAGCGCATCGCGAGGATTATGAAGGAGAAGCTGGAGAGGATCCGGGAATGGCTGGAAGAAGCGCCCGCGGCGCCGGCCGGAAATTAAAAGAACATCCGGATCGATTGCGGGCAGGGATTTGCATTCCGTGTCTGAGGCTCTGCAGCCCGCTTTCTATGCCCTGCATCCAGATACGCTGAGCCGCAGCTCGAAACTGCTTGTGATATCGCATAGGATATAGTACAGTATCAGGGATAGAGAGGAGGGCGGAAATGTCGTCCTGCTCGCTCTGAGTCGTTATCATGAGAAAGAAAAGGGGCTTCGCAATGTCCGCTGTCTGGAGAAGATCGGTCGCGTTTTTCGGCAACATTATGCGGGCGGAGGGGTGAAACACGAATGGAATCTTCCGGGAAGCGCAGATGGAGCTGCTTCTGTCCTGAGCATGGGGGTGTTATGAGAAGAAAAACGATAATTTTTATCCTTGCGGCAGCGCTGCTTTCTATGCTGCTTTTGTCCTGTGGCGGGAAGGGAGGCTCCGCGAAGCTGACAGAGCTCAGCGTGGAGGAGCTCACCGACTTTGTAAAGACGCACGGAAACTACGGCTCGGAGACGCCGAAGGCGGAAGACGGCAAGGTGGGTAGCGAGGAGAGCGGCTGCTGGGCGAGCTACGAGACAAAGAAGGGGAAGATCATAAGCGTCACGCTGCACGGCAATGAGGCAAAGCTGGGAGCGCAGAAGCTCGCCGCATACTTCATGGAGAGCGTGAATCTCCTGAAGGCCGGTCCCGATGCCGAGATGGGGGATATGCAGCTCCTCATGGAGGATCTTCTGAAGCGCACAGTGGAGGGAAGCTATCTCGTGGACCAGCATCACTACCTGCTGAACTGCAACGAGGATGAGAAGACACTGACGATCGACCTCATGGAGGACAGTAAGGGCTCACACTGACCGAGGAATTGATCGAAGGATCGAAAAATCAGGGGATCAAAGAATCAAGGGATCAAAAACAGCGCCGATATCTGCATTCTGACTTTGCGGGTATCGGCGCTGTCTTGTTTTATCCCTGGGGCCTTTGAAAGCCTGTATTGCTTTTTGTTATCGCGTTATTATTCTCTGCCTCATGCGTGTTTGCATTGCCCCTCCGCCTTCCTTCGGCGGCTGTGTCTCGAGCCGGAGGAATGATAATTATGTATCTTCAGCGCTCTGCTGCTGCCCTCCGCCTTTCTTCGGCGGCCGTGCCTCCAATCAGATGGACGGTGTGCACTCCCGGCGTTCTGTCCCTTCTTTCAGCGGCCGCGTCTTTTTCCGCTGCTCCTGCTGTCGTGCTCTGTGGCATCGAGATTTCGGGATACAGTCAGCTCCTGATTGTCGATATGCTCCTTCATCAGCGCCTTCGCCCGGATGATATCCCGGATGCGGATGGCCTCGAGGATCTTTTCATGCTCACTGATGAGCGTTCCGCGCTGCGCCTCATCCTTGATATACTCGAGACGGTATCGGTACATCTGCTCCCGCAGATTATTGATCATCTGGATCAGGCGCTTGTTTCCTTCGTCACACTGCGAACGGATCAGGCCGGTGTAACGGCCGCGAACCAAAAG
>ERZ772921.1867-NODE-1867-length-11822-cov-2.794000_pt1 | contig 11822 bp, 11 predicted proteins | sample MGYA00512117_ERZ772921 | MGnify/ENA primary metagenome ERZ772921 (study PRJEB29015, sample SAMEA2737944) | human oral metagenome | biome: human oral; feature: human-associated habitat; material: dental | place: China | collected 2150 ... | reverse complement strand
TGTAAATACTGATATAGCAATAAAAAATATAAAATATATGTAGTTCTTTATTTTCATTATACTATTTCCCTATTTATCAAAATGTTGGATTTTATATGAATAAAACCCAACACTTTTATAATATTACATATTTCCCATTTTTAGTTTAATCCCACCAAAAATACCACTGCTTGTTTTGATAAAGCGTCTCCACGAGGGATTCCACATCGCCCACGCCCTGCTCCACGATATCCACATCAAAGAGATACTGCTCTATGGCAAGCTCCACCAATGCTTCTTTATCAGAAACTGGCTGGTTTAGGTAAAATTCTGCCGTATCATAAGTGATTGTCGCTAGCTCTGCTCCGTGTTTTTCTTGCCAATATCTTGCCATAGCAGCCATTTCAGCTGGAAGCGGACAGTCATTAAACCCGCCCATCGGCAGCCATGCAAAGACTTCATAGGATTTTTCTGTTGGAAGTTTTACGATGACTACATCTTCTTTTATCGTGCTTTTGCTCTCATCATCATAGTCAATATCCAAATATGAACTAAACATCAGCTCCTCATCTTCTGGCGCTTCCCACTGAATTTCATCGGCAGAAACCTCTCCCAAAAACTCTTTTTTCTCTTCTTTATAAAAATCGGCTCCGTTTAGTTTCTGCGCTTCAGCAAGGATTTTTTCACGATAAATTTTCATGCCTTCCTTTGTAAAATCCAAATCCTCATCCTCCAAATCCAATTCAAATTTTTCAAGCAATATATCATCCGCCATCACTATCACAGGCGTGAATTTCTGCTCCTTGCCTTCCTTCCAAAGATTTAGATAAGTTTCCACCAATTGTTTTGGGTCGGTATTTGGCGCAACTGGAATGACCTCGCAGTCCAATAACTCTTGTAATTTTTTAATGTTTTCTGTCATGATTAAAACTTTTTTCTGCTATTTCTTTGGTAAAAACACTTCCGCAAGCATACATCTGGCACCGCCGCCACCGTTGATTTCTATCGTCCTCAAATCAGAAGAAATGATTTGGCTGTATCTTTCAATATTTTTTATCTGCTCCTGCGTGAGTGAGCTGTATGCTGTCTGGCTCATTATCAAGAACTTATCTCCTTTATCGTTATGCAGCTGGAGCATATTTCCCGCAAAATTATGCATCTGCTCTTCGGTGATTGCTATGATTTCTTTTCCTGATTTTTCTATCGTTTCTACCACCTGTTTTCGCTCCGTTTCATCATCTATACAATCAAGACAAATCACCGCAAACTGGTCTGCCAGACACATCATCACATTGGTGTGATAGATAGGCATACGCTGGTGGTCTATGGTCTGATACGAATGAAAAACAACAGGTTTAAAGCCTATTTTCGTGCAAAATTCACGGAACAAATCCTCATCCAGCCGAACAGAAACCGAGCCGTATGCTATCTTATTATCTTGGTCAAAGATGATGCTTCCCGTTCCTTCCAAAAACTTATTTTCCTTTTCGTGCTGGGTAAAATCCACGATTTCCTTCACCTCAAAACCCTGATTTTTCAGCTTTTCTATGATGTCCATTCGGCGCTCATCTCTTCGGTTCGGCGCGAACATTGGATAGAGAACTACCCTTCCCTCTGGGCTGAAACTCACCCAGTTATTTGGAAAAATAGAATCTGGCGTATGTGGTTCCAGAGTGTCTTTAACCACGATAACATTGATTCCATGAGAACGAAGTTTTTCCACAAAAGCATTAAACTCAGCCAAGACTTTCAGCTGAGTATTTTCGTTCTCGGAGTTTATTTGGAAATAGTTATTCTCGGCAGTCTGGGCATTGTAGCCAAACGCCACAGGCTCTATCATAAGAACGGTGTTGGTTGTCTGCATTGTCATTGTTTTATTAAAATTATTATTCTCAGCCCAAAAGCAGCGGACTATTTATTCTTTTTCCATTCCCCTGATGAGCGGCATGGTAGAACATCTCAAAAGTCCGCCCATTTTAGATATTTCGCGGTAAGAGATTTCCTCTACTTTTATCCCCCACTCTTCTGTGAGGTGGCGGTTCAGCCTTGTGAAAACCTCATCCGAGACCACGAGGTCTGGCGCTATGGAGAAAACATTCGGGAACATCTCAAACATCTCTTGGTCTGTCACTTGGAAACAGTTAGTCTCTCCAAAAATATCAAGGAGAAGCCTGTAATCCCGCTCATTCACAAATCCATTTTTGTAAATAATACACTTATCCTTGCCCACGAGATTGAAACAACAGTCCAGATGCAGCACTCCTTTATAAGGCTCTCTGTCATTCTTTTTTAGGTTAAGGTCTATAATGCGTTTTTGGGGGAAATATTCCTTTAACAATTCTATGGCGTACTTGTTGGTTCTTGCCGTTTTGAAATTCCTATAATCTTCGCTGTAGCAGGTGCCCACGAAGAGAAAATCATTCCAAACCAAGACATCTCCGCCCTCTATGTGGGCTGTTTTAGGCAGGTTGATGATGTTACTCCATTTTATTTCCTCAAAAACATGATGGTAGGCATCTTGTTCGGCTTCGCGATCTTGAATCAGATTAGAAGCCACCAGCTTATCCTCTATCACAAAAGCAACATCCCTCGCAAAAATCTGGTTACAGCCCTCTATGGGCGCGGGATGCAGGATTTCCACGCCGTGTTTTTTGAGAACAGCTTCAAAGGCGTTCATTTCTCGGACAATGTCCTTTTCTACGGGATAGATGTTGTTTTCTACGGCATGATACGACTTGGCATCATAGGTTTCCGCCAGCATGGGAGCAGCGCCTATGGACTCCGGACGGCCTAATACCACGGTTTTCAGCCTTGCGGTTTCGTTTTGGATGTTCAGTTTCATAATCAACTTGCTTGAATACAAAAGTAATAAAATATGCCGAAAATAAGCAACCCTTCCTGAAAATCGCTGGCTTTTCCGCTGTTTTTTTCATTAAAGTTAATGCCTTTTGGGAATTTCTAGCATTAAAATTATAAAATCAATAAAATTTAAGTTTATTTTTTTTATTAATTCTAAATGTTTTGCGCAAGATTGATAAAAGATTTGTTCGGGACTTTCTGCTCTTCGGACAGGCTTCTATTAGCGAAAATGCTCCCAAACTGCTTTTGCCTTGGATTTTCCTAAAATCTCTTCCAGCGTTTCCAATGAGGCTTCTTTTATTCTTTTTACGGATTTTAATTTAGATAAAAGCTGCTGGATGGTTTTCTCGCCTACGCCAGGTATTTCCTCCAATTCTGATTTTATTGTAGAATTTTTCCTTCTCGTGCGATGATGCTTCACACCGAAACGATGCGACTCATCCCGAACCCGCTGTAGAACCTTCAAAGTCTCTGATTTTTTATCTAAATACAATGGGACCGGATCTTCGGGAAAGAAAATTTCTTCCAATCTTTTTGCTATTCCGATGATGGAAATTTTCCCATACAACCCAAGGAGTTTCAGACTTTTCACTGCGGAACTGAGCTGACCTTTTCCACCGTCTATCAAAATCAGCTGCGGCAGTGGTTCGCCCTCATCCAAAAGTCTGCTGTATCGGCGATAGATGACTTCTTCCATCGTAGCAAAATCATTCGGCCCTTCCACGGTTTTTACATGAAAAATCCGATAATCCGCCTTGCTGGGCTTCCCATCTTTGAAAACCACACACGCCGAAACGGGATTTGTCCCTTGAATATTAGAATTGTCAAAACCTTCTATATGGCGCGGCTCTTCGGGAAGCCTAAGGAGTTTTTTCATCTCCGCCATGATGCGGTTGGTATGTCTTTCTGGGTCTACTATCTGCACCTGCTTGAGTTTTTCCACGCGGTATTCCATTGCGTTTTTCTCGGAAAGCTCTACGATACGCTTTTTGTCACCCAATTTAGGGACAATCAGCTTCACATGTGGAATTTCTATATTAAGATGAAATGGAAGAAAAATTTCCGTAGAAGTGGAATTAAATTTATTCCTAATCTCTATCAGCGCCTCTTCCAGTATTTCTTCATCGGTTTCGTCCAGCATTTTTTTGATTTCTGTGGTGTAGGACTGAATAATAGAACCGTTTTTAATTTTGAAATAATTGACATAAGCCGCCGCTTCATCACTGATAATACCAAAGACATCCACATCGTTTATGTTGGAACTCACGATAGTGGTATGAGTCTGGTAATTTTCTAAAATCTGTAATTTCTCTTTGCTCTGCTGGGCGTTTTCAAATTCCAGCTTTGCAGCGTAGTTGTACATTTCAGCTTCTAAATATTCCCTCGCTGCCTTGAATTCGCCTTTGATAATCCCTCGAATGGCATTTAGCTTTTGAGCATATTCTTCTTCGGTTTCTAGTCCTTCACAAGGACCAGCACAGTTTTTAATGTGATATTCCAGACAGACTTTATATTTCCCTTCTTTTATCTTTTCGGGAGCGAGATTCAGGCTGCAAGTTCTGAGTTTATAGATGTTTTTAATAACTTCTATCAGCGTTTTTGCCTGTTTTACTTTCGCATAAGGTCCGTAGTATTCCGAGCCGTCTTTGATGACATTTCTTGTCAAAAATACCCGAGGAAAAGGCTCTTTTTTGATGCAAATCCATGGATAGGACTTGTCATCCTTCAGAAGAATATTGTAGAAAGGCTGATATTCTTTTATGAGGTTATTTTCCAGAAGAAGTGCATCGTATTCGCTATTAACCACGGTGGTTTCCAGCCTTACAATTTTAGAAACCATCATTCGGGTTTTGTAGCCGAGCTGACTTTTATTAAAATAAGATAGAACTCTGTTTTTCAGGTTTTTAGCCTTTCCAACATACAAAAGTTCGCCCTTTTTATCGTAATAACGATAAACACCAGGCCCTGAAGGCAATGTTTTTAGCTGAAGTTCTAATTCTGAATGCACAGCACAAAAGTAAAGAATAATTTTCTAAACAACACCGAATATTACCACAAACAGCCCATAGATATTTTACGGAATTTCTGCTGCGGTAGTTCTTGCGTTTATTGTTTTTTTAGAAAAATATTCTCATGTTTGCATCTTCAAAAAATGACAAGAAAACCTGTCCATGTATTCCATCATAGATATAGAGAGCAACGGAGCCGGCTTCCGCGAAGAGTGCATCATAGAGATTGCAGTGTTTGTCTATGACGGACATAGAACGGTGGAGCAGTTCATCACATTAGTCAATCCTGAAAGCAGTATTTCACCCTATGTACAGAAGCTGACAGGCATTACTCCTAAAATGGTGAAAACCGCCCCAAAATTTCATGAAATAGCCAAAAGAATTATAGAAATCACCGAAGGGACTACTCTGGTGGGACACAACATAGAGTTTGACTACCGCATGCTCCGCCAGTCGTTCAGAAGGCTGGGCTATGAGTTCCGATGCGACACCATAGATACCATCCCTCTCGCCAAAAAACTAATTCCCAATGCAGAAAGTTACTCTTTGGGAAAACTCTGCAAGTCCATAGGCATTCCGCTTGTGGATGCACACCGCGCAGCAGGAGATGCGAGGGCGACATTGGAGCTGTTCAAATTGTTGATTTCAAAGGATACCAGCAATGAGATTATTCAGGCACACCACGAGAAAACACACACCGACACCTACTCTAACAAGGTGGGCAGACTTACCGAAAATCTCCCAACAGAACAAGGAATCATTTATTTTCAAAGCAAAGAAGGAAAGATACTCTACGCCGCCTATGCAGACAATATCTATAAAAAAGCAAAGAACATCCTGAACTCCAAATCCCCAAAAGAAATAAAAATACAGCACAAAACCGAGCAGATTTCCTATGAATTTACAGGAACAGACATCATCGCTCATCTTATGATGAAAGAAAAAGAGCTGAAACAGAACTTGCAACTGCCTTTCTGCATCGTTTATAACAAACAAAAGAAACTTTTTCTAATTTCTACCAAGAAAAAAGAAGAAGAAATAAGATTATTTAAATTCAAAAGTTATTCTCAAGCAGAAAAGTTCTTGTCTCTGCTAAAAAAACGAACAGAAAAGTTGGAATATGCACCCCTAAAAAAAGAAATCTCCCTATCTGGAAGAAACGAAATATGGGTGAGCAAAGGAAGAACACGCTCAGAGAAATCTTTTCTGGCACTGCGCGGTGGTAAGCTGGTGGGATACGGCTTTTATGAACTGTATCATCAAGTGCTTTCTTGGGACAAAATCCAAAAACTGATGATACCTGTGGCTTCCCTCAGCGAAAATATTCGCAACGAAATGAAAATAGCCCTACTGAAGGGAGAATTTAAAATCATTCCGATAAATACTTCCTCTCTCCCTCCAAAAGAATAGACAGAAAATCCTTTTTGGGAATTTCCCTTGCTCCTAAACTTTCCAAGTGCTCGGAATAAACTTGGCAGTCTATCAACTGATAATGGTCTTGATTATTTAGCACAAAATGAAGAAAACCCACCTTACTAGCATTGCTCACTTTGCTAAACATACTCTCTCCACAGAAAACATTCCCTACCTCCACACCATAGAAACCGCCCACAAGCTGTCCGTCTTTCCATACTTCTACACTTTTGGCTTTTCCCAATTGGTTTAGCTTTACATAGGCTTTTATCATTTCCTCTGAAATCCATGTGCCGTCTTGCCCATTTCGTTTAATTTCGGCGCAATTTCTCATCACTTCTTCAAAACATTGGTTTTCAGTAAAGGAAAACTCATCATTCCGTAGAATTTTCCTCATGGATTTAGAAACTTTCAATTCTTTGGGAAACAAAACAAACCTTGGATCTGGACACCACCAGAGGATTTCTTCACCTTCGTTAAACCATGGGAACAAGCCTAAACAATAGGCCAGAGCGAGTCTTTCCGCAGAGAGATCTCCCCCAACAGCTATGATTCCGCTTTGGGGATGGTATTGTCTGGGATCTGGAAACCAGATTTCTTCATCTAATTGATACATAAAAAAGAAATCCTACGCAAGAGGTAGGATTGTTTATTATTTGTGATTAGAATGGCAAATCATCCTCATCCTCTTCGGCGAAAGGGTTTTCGTTACTCGCTTCAGCCTGTGGCGCTGCAGAAGCTGCTTGTACAGGCTCTGGAGAAGTTTCGCTTATTTTTTCTAATCTCCAGCCTGTAATAGAATTAAAATATTTTACTTGCCCTTCTGGATTCGTCCACTCTCTCCCACGGATATTTATACCTATTTTCACTTGGTCTCCTTCAGAAATATGATCTAAAAGACTTATTTTTTCTGATAAAAACTCAATACTAATAGGCTGTGGATATTGCTCCTGAGTAAGAATAACCATTTCTCTTTTTTGAAATCCGCTCGGAAAACTCTGAATTTCAAATATTTTCTTAACCGTCCCTTGTAATTCCATAATAAATATTTAATATAACAAAAATTGAAAGGGTAAAAATAAGAAACTCTTTTTAAAATAAAAAATAAAAAAACACAAAATAATATTGTGTATTAAAAATAAGTTTGTATATTTGCACCCATAAAAGAAAGAGTAGTTCATTCTTCACTGCGGATGTGGTGTAATTGGTAGCCACGCCAGACTTAGGATCTGGTGCCGAGAGGCGTGGGGGTTCGAGTCCCTTCATCCGCACAGTTTGCGAAAATAGCTCAGTTGGTAGAGCACAACCTTGCCAAGGTTGGGGTCGCGGGTTCGAATCCCGTTTTTCGCTCCATTCCATGCCCTGGTGGTGGAACTGGTAGACACGCAGGACTTAAAATCCTGTGCCTCTTTTGGCGTGCGGGTTCAAGTCCCGCCTGGGGTACAACCACTCATATTAGCGACTTTTCATAGGTCGCTTTTTTTATGCTTTAAAATGAATATTATGTTATAATAACATATAAAATCCCAACACAAGCTCCTACTAAAAACGAGATTAACAATAGTGAAATTATAAGAAATATAATATACGCTATTTGACCATACTTTCCGAATTTTTCATTGCAGAAATTTCTTGCCTTTTGTAGGAAAACGAATTCTTTTTGGATTTTTAGGAAACTTCTATCATATTCAAAACCATCTTCTTCGCCTGTGATTTCGGCTACGATTTTAGAAATTTTTTGGATGTATTTTCCGTAACTCTCATACATCAAGTATTTTCCTATAAAATACATAACCACACAGAATGATAAACATAGTATGGTAAAGAAAGTGATGTCAAAATCCTTTTTATCCAAATATAAAATAGAATACAAGCCTAGCACAATGGGAATGAAAGCAATATAAAAAGATTTATAAAGCTCTGAATTTAAAACCAATTCGTACCTTAAATCTAAAATATTATGATAGGTATTAAGGTTTTTGGTGTTTAGTTTTTTATAAAAGCTATAAAATTTTAGATAATAATATCCTAGAATAAATAGAGCTATAAAAGCTAACATGATAAGGAAAAAGGTCTGCTCTCTTCCTTTCACTGTGAAAAAAATATGTATCCCAAAAAGCGGAAAAATAGTACTTATCCTAAATTCAGCCCGCATATTCTTCCGAATCATTTCCAAAGGTGTATGAATTTCTTTTTGTTTTTCCAAGGAAATTTCGGGAACGGATTCTATTTTTTCCTTATCCCACACTTGTTTTAAATTTTCTAAATCCATCAGATTTTTTTATTAAATTTTTATGATTCTTTGTGTATCAGTTCGTTTACTAAGTCGCTCAGCTTCTGTTTGGCTCGGTTTAGTTTTACACGGCAGTTTCCTTCCGTTATTCCCAGCTGTTCTGCCATTTCCTTTCCAGAATAGTCTTCTAAATAATAGAAAATCAGCGCCTTGTCTATCGGGCTCAGCAGGTGGATGGCATCATACATTATTTTTACTTTGTACTCTTCTTCGGCGGTTTCTTCATTTTTGATGTCAAAATTCTGAATTTCCTCTTCCCGAGAGATGAACCCTCTTTTCTTTTCAGATTTCAGAAAAACTATCGCTGTATTCAGGGCTACACGATACATCCAAGTAGAAAATTTGCTTTTTTCCTCAAAACTCGGATAGGCTTTCCACAGCTGATAGGTAATTTCCTGAAACAAATCACTCTGGTCTTCCGGCTCGTCCATATACATCTTGGAAATTTTGAAAAGCACGCCTTTATGCTTTTCTATTCTCTCCAAAAATTCCTGCTCTAATGAAGACATTGATTGATTTTTTTAGTTAATTAGTATTAAAATTTAGGAATTGTTACACATTTATTTGAAAAAAAATAAAACCACATAAAGTGTGGTTTATTTTATTCTTAGAGATTCTTTCACTAGTTCTATCATTTTTGGGTCGCCTGTCTGTTTTCCTTTTTCATCGGAGAATTTCACGGTTGGTATCCATTCATCATTTGCGCCCAAAACTCCCATGAGTTTCATTACGATGTTCATCGGTGTGAGTCCTACATCATTGGTCAGATTTGTTCCAATTCCGAAGGAAAGTCCCACTTTTCCTTGGCAGGCCTGTGTGATTTCGGAGATTTTCTCTAGATTAAGATTATCCGAGAAAATAATGTATTTGAACAAAGGATTGATGCCGTGTTTTTCGTAGTGTTTGATGGTTTTTTCGGCGAAAGCTATCGGGTCACCGCTGTCGTGTCTTACTCCATCGAAAAGTTTAGCAAATTTCTTATCAAACTGCTTGAAAAACACATCGGTAGTGTAAGTGTCCGAGAGGGCAACTCCCAAGTCGCCGCGGTAGACATCCACCCAATGCTCCAAAGAAAGCGCATTCGCCATCTTAAAGCCATACTGTGCACCATGGAACATGAACCACTCGTGGGCGTGCGTTCCGATAGGTTTCACGCCGTATTTCATCGCAAAATGAACATTGGAAGAACCGATGAAATAGCTGTTGGAATCTTGGGTAAGGGCTTTCATCACTACATCATGGACTTTGTAGGAGTGTCTTCTTCGTGTCCCAAATTCAGCGAAATTTACTTTCAGCTCGAAAAGGTTTTTAGCCTTTTCTAAGGTTTTTCGGGTGATTTCCTCATCGGTTTGGCGTTCCAGACTGTTCATTTTATAATAAAGTTCGCTGATGAGCGACAGCAGCGGCACTTCCCAAAGTATGGTTCTGTACCAGAGTCCTTCCACAGTCACTTCTAAATCGTTTCCTATCTGATTGATTTTCACTTCGGAAGGGTCGTAGTGGTATCCTTCCAAAAAGTCTAAATAGGGCAGATTGAGATACGGACAATTTTTCTTTAAAAATTCTTTTTCTGCTTTGGTCAGCTGGAGTTTTGCCATTTCGTTGATGGCTTTTCTGAGGGCATCATCGAAACCTTCTGGGAAGAAATGTTTTCCTCGGTTGATGAACTCATATTTCACCCTCGCATCTGGAAAGAGCTTTACCACAGCGCATTGCATGGTGAATTTGTAAAAATCATTGTCTAATATAGAGTTGAAAACTACGCTCATTTTTAGATTTTATTAAAATTAAAGCCATAAAAATACGAATTTCTATTATTAAAATTGTGTTTAAATAGACAAATAATTAAATTTGCTCCAATCTAATCAATGATGATGTTCAAGCGTTACTTTTATCTGTTGTCTGTATTATTACTTTTTGTGTCATGCCAGCATTATGCACCTGTATTTAGATTAACGCCTATAAAGCAAATAGATCAAAATAATACAGAGTATTCTCTTACTTTTCATAATAAGGCCAACCAATACCAACATTTATATTTCAATGAAGATCTATTAAATCTTTCCTGCTGCGCCGAGACAGCAGACCAATTTATCATAGAAAATCAGGATGGAGCATATAGAGCTTTCTGTGATTATGAAAAGATTTTCCAAAATAAGGAAATCCAAGATTTAGCTTTTGAATTTATATATCATTGCAGTGGTAGTTATAGAGTATCTTTAAAACCTAAAGAACTGAGAATAAGCGAAACAAAACTGATTATAAATAACAGGCTCTTAAAGGTCACAAAGGATGATAAAAAAGTAAGATTACACTTCCTCTATAAAATAAAGAGCAAAGAAAAAGAATATGAATGGTCTTCTGAATGGATAAAGTTCAAATAAAATGAAAGATTTAAGACTATTGCTGCTTATTATATTTATTGCAGGATTATTAAACTATCTGTATTCATTATGGCTGGCTGAAAGAGGTTTATTCCTTTACCATCGGCTTTCCGCTTACCATTTATTACCAATTAGTAATAGACCAAGAACCCCAGTTTAGCTATTTACCAAAGAATATCATCATAAATGTAGTTATAATTCTTTTTATCTTTATCATAACTAAAAAATTGACAAAAAAAGATAGCAACACTAAGACTAAAACAATGAAACAATAACTAGTAACAAAACATCCGTGAGGATAAATTTTTGTAATGTTCTCATTTATCTAGGCTTAGTATAATACCTATTACTGATTCCTTCCAGTCCGTAAAATTCCATTTTTTCTATTCTTAGTTTAGACAGGAACTGAGCAAAATCTTCATTCCAGAAACCATGAGTATTGAATACCATAGCTCTAATTTCCTGAGGAATCTCATCTAATAAAAAAATATAGATATAAGGTTCAGCAAACTTATTTTTATAAGCATAATATTGTTGTTCATCATTTAAGAAATTCAATTCTAGAACATTAATTTTTTTCATGTTTGAAGGAACACTAAGATAGCTTAACTTTATTACTTTTAGACCTTTATTATTTAGATATTTATAAAACTCGGAAAACTTCTTGCCATAGAATTTTTGTTTTATAGCAGCTGTTTCCTGTAATTTTGGCGTTATGCTATTGTATAACTCTGTATATTCTTTACTTTGTGAGAAATAGCTGTTAACTGTTAATAGTAAAACTGCTGTAAGAATTAATTTTCGTAATGTTTTCATCTATCTGGGATTACTGTATGGGTCATTAATTTTGTCTACTCCATAGAACTTCATTTTTTCTATTCTTAG
>ERZ772921.1862-NODE-1862-length-11832-cov-2.826611_pt1 | contig 11832 bp, 6 predicted proteins | sample MGYA00512117_ERZ772921 | MGnify/ENA primary metagenome ERZ772921 (study PRJEB29015, sample SAMEA2737944) | human oral metagenome | biome: human oral; feature: human-associated habitat; material: dental | place: China | collected 2150 ... | reverse complement strand
CGACGACGGGTCCCGGTCTCCTCGTCGGATTCACCATCCCCCTCGGCGGTTTCCTCCTGCCCGGAGGTCTCGTTCTTCTCGGCCGAGTCGTCGCCGGATTCCCCGTCCGATGATTCGTCGTCGGTGTCCTCACCGGTCGTCTCCTCGGCGTTGGAACCACGGCGGCGACGCCTGCCGCCGCGGCGGCGGCGACGTCTACCGGGACGCCCTTCCTCCTCGGCCTCGACGCTCCCCTCTCCCTGCTCCTCCGCCGCCTCCGTCGCCGCCCCATCATCCGACTCCTCCCCGAAGCCGGTCTCGCTCTCGGCAACATCCGCGGAGTCCTCGGCAATGGCATTGGCCAGCTTCGCCAAGGACTCGGTACGCCCCTCGGCAGTGATGACGAACGGGTCCTTCATCGTCGCGCGACGAGCCTTGGCAGCCTCCTCCGCGATGCGAAGCGCCGCCGCGATACCATCCTCCGCCGTCTCCTCCGTTTCCTGCCCGGTGCCCCCTTTCGCCTGTTCGACTGATTCGGTTTTCTCGGACGTGGCAGCTCCCGCGGACCTGGTCGCGCGTCGCCGCCGCTGCCTCGGAGCCGGCTCCGGCTTCGGTTCAGACTCGGCGATCTCGGATGGTTCCGGAATTGCAGCAGCAGTGGTGACGGGCGCCCCCGTCGGCACGCTCACCTCGACGGGAGGACCGGCGGGACGAGACGCGGCCCGACGGCGCCGTTGCCCCGGGGCGGCTGGTTCCGGCTGCGGTTCCACGACCGCCTCGGGCTGTTCCTCGGGTTCGGTGGGGATTTCCACCCCAAGGGTCTCCTCCGCGGGTTGCGCTGCACGGGCATCGAGCACAGCGGCCACCGCGTCGGCCACCACCACAGAGGATGCGCTGCGCAGCTCGTGTCCGAGCTGGGCGAGTTCGGCCAGCAGTTCCCTGCTGGTGATCCCGATGTGCTTGGCGAGCTGATGGACGCGGGGACGCGCAGGCAGTTCGGAGGCAGCGGATTCCTGATTGATTTCGGTCATGTACGACTCCTTCGGGCGCGTTGGCGCCAACTCCGGCGTGGCTCGCCACGCCTCTCAAGACTCGAGGTCAACCGGAAGCATCGGGGCCTCCGCGGTCGAGTTCATCGTCGCGGTGTTCAGCCCCGGGCTGCCTCTCGGCGGCACCGGCGGTGCTTGACCTGGTGATCATTGTTCCACAACTTGCGCGAACCATGGGGCCCCGACCCCGCCCCACCCGAAATTGGGTGGCGATGAAACCCTGATTCGTCCACTGGCGCCGCTCCTGTTCGTCCGCTTCGCAGCGGCGGTCCACTCCACCGGCGCTCCCGGCTCGCACCCCGGCCCCGGCGGATCCCGAGGCAACTCCCGAGACCCGGGATCTTCTGCGGAGGTTCCACGCCCGACAGGGCTCCCACCTTCCACGTCACCGACCCGCTGCCGGGAGACACGCCACGGCCTGTTCACGGGGTTTTGTGGTGGTTCTGAGGTCACGATGGCATAGTGGATTCCTGATCGCGACACCGTTTCCGAAGGAGCTGAAATGACCGCGAATCCCCCTACCATCGTGTTCGCCGGAGACTCCATCACGGACACAGGGAAGGATCGGGCGAGCGGCTCCCTGGGCACCGGTTACGTGGCCAAACTGGCGAAGGGCCCTCTCACCTTCGCGCGCGTGGTCAACGCGGGTGTCAGCGGTGATCGCATGGCGGACCTGGAGGCGCGCTTCGAGGGCGATGTGCTGGCCGAGAACCCCGACCTGGTGAGCATTTTCATCGGCATCAACGACACCTGGCAGGCGGTCACCGCGGATGTGCCCTCGCCCCTGGGGGATTTCGAGACCGCCTACCGGCACCTGATAGAGAGTCTCGACGAGACACCCGCCGTGCTGATGGTGCCGTTCGTGGCGCCCGTGACCCCCGATCAGGAAGGTTGGCTCTCGGACCAGAGGCCGAGACAGGACCTGGTGCACCGCCTGGCCGCGGAGTACGGCTGCGCCGTCGTCGATCTGGGTTTGATGATCCGCGAGTACTCGTCGGAGTACGAGAACGAGGAAATGGCCGAGGACGGCGTCCACCCCACCGATCTGGGGCACAAGCTGATCGCCGAGGCCTGGGAACGCGAGGCCCGTACCCGTTTCGAGGCGCTGCGCCAGTAGCGGCGGAACCCCTTCCCCGGGTCCTGCCGCGCACGGGTCACGAATTGGTTTCCTGCTCCCGGGCGAGCAGGTCCCGGGCCTCGCCCGCGACGATCAGTGATCCCGCCACCAGCACCCCGGCGGCCGGCCCTGCGGCATCGGCCAGCAGCGTCGCCAGTTCCAGCGCGTCCGCCACGCCCGGGGCTTTCTGCACCTTCCCGGCGGGCCAGATCTCTTCCGCCGTGCGTGCCAGCTCGTCGACGGGCAGGGAACGTGAGGTGCCCCGGGCGCGGGTCACCACCACCTGGTCCATGGCGGAGGCGAAGATCTCCAGCACCCCGACGGTGTCCTTGTCGGCCATCATTCCGACCACACCGATCAGCGGCTGGAAGGCGAACGCCTCCCGGCACGCCTCGATGGTGACCCGCGCGGCCTGCGGGTTGTGGGCGGTGTCGACGACGATCGCCGGTGAGGTGCGCACCAGTTCGAGTCTGGCCGGAGCCACCACCGAGGCGAGCCCCTCCTCGATGATCCCGGGTTCGAGGGGCTGCCCGCCCAGGAAGGCCTCGACGGCGGCCACGGAGAGCGCGGCGTTACGGGCCATGTGGGCTCCGTGCAGGGGAAGGAAGAGGTCCCCCACCGGCCCGCCCTCGGACTGGATCCGGATCACCTGCCCACCCACCGCGGGGTGGCGTTCCAGCAGCCCGAAGTCCGGGCCCTCCGCCTTGACCACGGCACCGACCTCGACTGCACGGGCCAGCAGCACCCGGGCCGCCGCGGGTTCCTGCCCGGCCAGCACCGCCGTCGCGCCTGGTTTGATGATGCCTGCCTTCTCGGATGTCACCTTTTCCAGCGAGTCCCCGAGGATGTGGGTGTGGTCGAGGCCGATGGGGGACACGACCGAAACCTGCGGGGTGGCGACGGACGTGGCGTCCCAGCTGCCGCCGAGCCCAACCTCGACCACGGCGACATCCACGGGGGCGTCGGCGAAGGCAGCGTAGGCCATGCCGGTGATGACCTCGAAGAAGGTCATGTCGATCCCATCCAGTTTCCGTTCGTCCACCATTCGGACAAAAGGTTCGATCTCGCCCCAGACCTCGGCGAACCTCTCCTCCGAGATCGGTTCCCCGTCGATGGAGATCCGCTCCCGAGCATCGCTGAGGTGGGGGCTGGAGAACCTTCCCGTGCGCAGCCCTGCGGCGCGCAGCAGCGCGTCGATCATGATGCAGGTCGATCCCTTGCCGTTGGTTCCCGCCACCTGGATCACGGGGGTGGCCCGTTCGGGATTCCCCAGCAGATCCATCAGGGCGGAGATGCGGCTCAGGGCCGGGCCGACGCGGTGTTCGGGCCAGCGGGATGTGAGTTCGGCTACGAGGGCAGCGTGTTCCATGATGAGGACATCCTAGTGACGCGGCTACTATGTTCTGCGTGATGAGCAGATACCCCGAGCCCTCCGTGCGACATTGGCCGGACTGGGTGGGATTGGTGGCCCGTCTGATACCCGGTGCCGTCTTCCTCTATGCGGGCATCGTGAAAATCGGGAATGTGGATGGCTTCGCTTTCGATATTCGCGCCTATCAGCTGGTCAGCTGGGATCTGTCCCGGATGCTGGCGTACGTCCTTCCGGTGGTCGAGATCGCAGTCGGGGTCCTGCTCATCGTGGGGCTGCTCACCCGCTGGGCAGCACTGGTCACGGCGTTGCTGCTGATCGCCTTCATGGGCGGCATCGTCTGGGTCTGGACCCAGGGGATCAGCATCGACTGCGGTTGCTTCGGACATGGTGGCGAGGTGACCCCGGAGAGCACCAAGTATCCTCAGAAACTGGCCGAAAATCTGGCGATGACCGCGCTGTGCGGCTGGCTGGTCGTACGGCCACGTTCCCTTTTCAGCCTGGATCAGGCACTTTTCGGCTCACCCATTCGTTTCAGCGAGGAGAGCCACGACGACATAGCCGAAACGGCGGAAACCGAGGAGTGAATTTTTACCTCATGGCCAACAATTCGAATCTGAGCAAACGCGTCGCGCTCAGGCAGCAGCAGGAACTGGAAGCACGCCGCAAACGCAACGCCAGGATGCTCGGCGTCGGTCTGGGCGTGCTGGCCCTCGTGGTGGTGGTACTCATAATCGTCGTCGTCGCAAACGCGATCAGTAGCAAGGCCCCTGCTGCCGAACAGCTCACCCCTCCGAACGCCACCGAGGGACACGGCATCGCCATCAAGAGCAAGAACACCCAGCCCGCGGGCGACGTACCGAACGTGGTGGTCTACGAGGACTACCAGTGCCCCGCGTGCAAGGCCTACGAGGCCCGGTACGGCAGCGCTTTCCAGCAGCTCATCGATGAGGGCAAGATCACTCTCGAGGTCCGGACCGCGTACTTCCTCAACGACGCCAACACGACCATGAACAAGAAGTCCTCCGAACGTGCCGCGCTGGCGGCGGCCGCCGCGGATGCGGTCGGCAAGTACCGCGAATACCACCAGGTGGTCTACGAGAACCAGCCCGACCACGAGGGGGACGGCTACACCGACCAACAGCTCCGGGTCGATTTCGCTGCCAAGGCGGGAATCGCGGGAGACGATTTGACGACCTTCCAGCAGCTCTACGACACCAAGGCCTATGCCGATTTCGCGAAGAAGGCCTACCAGTCCATGGGCGAGGCCGGGATCACCAGCACGCCCGCGTACGTCGTCAACGGCAAGACGATAAATTTTGAGAGCATCGCCCCGAATGACTCGCAGGCTCTGCTGGTCGCCATTCAGTCCGCAGCCTCCGGTTCCAACTGATCAGCGACCTGATGTGATCGTGCCGTCGGGAGGTCGCCCGGCGGCACGATCACATCGCGGGGCGTTGCTTTTACCTCACCCGCCGAACACAACTACGATTCCCTACCATGACGAACCCTGCCTACAAGTCCGGCCTGCCCACCAAACCCGCCCTCGAGGGTCTCGAGGACAAGTGGGGGCGGGTGTGGCGTGAGGACGGCACCTACGCGTTCCGGCGCCCGGCATCCCGTGAGCAGGTGTTCTCCATCGACACCCCACCGCCGACGGTCTCCGGATCGCTGCACGTGGGCCACGTCTTCAGCTACACCCACACCGACACCATCGCCCGCTACCAGCGGATGCGCGGCAAGGAGGTGTTCTACCCGATGGGCTGGGACGACAACGGCCTGCCCACCGAACGCCGCGTCCAGAACTACTACGGTGTGCGCTGCGACCCGTCGCTTCCCTACGACGAGGATTTCACTCCCCCGGCCAAGCCGGATCCGAAACGTCAGATGCCCATCTCGCGCCGCAACTTCATCGAGCTGTGCGAGAAACTGACCGCCATCGACGAGAAGGTCTTCGAGGATCTGTGGCGGTATCTCGGATTGTCCATCGACTGGGACACCCTCTACACCACGATCGCCCCGGCCACGCAGGCCGTGGCCCAGCGGGCCTTCGTGCGCAATCTCGCCCGCGGCGAGGCCTACCTGAGTTTCGCCCCCACCATGTGGGACGTCACCTTCCAGACCGCGGTGGCGCAGGCGGAGCTGGAGTCCCGGGAGCACCCGGGCGCCTATCACCGCGTCGCCTTCCACGGCGCCGACGGGCCGGTGTTCATCGAAACCACCCGCCCCGAGCTGCTGCCCAGCGTCTGCGCCCTGATCGCCCATCCCGATGACGAGCGCTACCAGCATCTGTTCGGGACCACCGTCACGTCCCCGGTCTTCGGGGTGGAGATCCCGGTCCTGGCGCACACCGCCGCCGAACCCGACAAGGGTGCCGGCATCGCGATGTGCTGCACCTTCGGTGACCTCACCGACGTGCAGTGGTGGCGGGAACTCGATCTGCCGACCCGCACCATCATCGGCCGCGACGGCCGCCTCCAGCGGGAGATCCCCGAGTGGCTCACCAACGCCGAGCCCTGGGCCGACTTGGCCGGCAAAACGGTCTTCTCCGCCCGGGCCGCCGTCGTGGAGCTGCTGCGCGCATCCGGGGATCTCGACGGGGAACCGAAACCCATCTCCCGGCCCGTGAACTTCTACGAGAAGGGCGACAAACCGCTGGAGATCGTCGCCACCCGCCAGTGGTACCTGTCCAACGGTGGCCGCGACGAACAGTTGAAGGCCGACCTGTTGAAGCGCGGCGCGGAGCTGGCCTGGACCCCGGAGCACATGCGCCACCGCTACGACAACTGGGTGGGTGGTCTGAACGGCGACTGGTTGATCTCCCGGCAGCGGTTCTTCGGGGTGCCCTTCCCGGTCTGGTATCCGCTCGACGCCGACGGTGAACCGCTCTACGACCAGATGATCGTCGCCGACGAGGCCAGCCTGCCCGTCGACCCCGTCACCGCGTGCCCGCCCGGCTACGAGGAGTCACAGCGCGGGATTCCGGGCGGGTTCATCGCCGACCCCGATGTGATGGACACTTGGGCGACCTCTTCGCTGACCCCGCAGATCGCGTCCGGGTGGGAGCGTGACGAGGAACTGTTCGGCCTCACTTTCCCGATGGACATCGCTCCCCAGGGCCACGACATCATCCGCACCTGGTTGTTTTCCCGGATCGTGCGCGCCAATTTCGAGAACCACTCGCTGCCGTGGCGGCGCACCACCATCTCGGGTTTCGTCACCGACCCGGACCGCAAGAAGATGTCCAAGTCCAAGGGCAACGTGGTGGTTCCCTCCGACATCCTGGAGCGTTTCGGCTCCGACGCGGTCCGCTGGCGCGCCGCCATGGCCCGTCCCGGCATGGATTCGCCGTTCGACCAGTCGCAGATGAAGGTGGGGCGCCGGCTGGCCATGAAGATCCTGAACGCGGGCAAGTTCGTTCTCGGCCTGGCCCCCGAACCCGGGGATCCCGCCGCCGTCACCAACCCGGTCGACAGGGCGCTGCTGGCGTCTCTGTCGGATGTTGTCACCGCCTGTACGGAGACGTTCGACGCCTTCGACTACACCCAGGCCCTCGAGGCCGCGGAAACCTTCTTCTGGTCCTTCTGCGATGACTACCTGGAGCTGGTCAAGGAACGCGCCTACGGTTCCCAGGGTCCTGAGGCGCAGGCCTCTGCGCAGTCGGCCCTGGCCATTGCCCTCGACGTGCAGCTGCGGTTGTTCGCCCCATTCCTGCCGTTCGTGACGGAAGAAACCTGGTCCTGGACCCACGGCTCCTCCATCCACCGCTCCCCCTGGCCCACCGCCGGGGAACTGGCGATCGACGGCGACCGGCAGCTGCTGGCCAACGTCGCATCGGTGCTGATCATGATCCGCGGCGCCAAGTCGAACGCGAAGGTGTCCATGAAAACCCCGGTCCGGAAGGCCACCTTCCTGGGCGATCACGCCGCTCTGGAACGTTTGAAGGCCATCGAGGCGGACCTCCGTGCCGTCGGTCACATCACGGGCGAGGTGGAATGGAAGATCGCCGAGGGTCCCCTGACCGTCGAGGTGGAGTTGGAAGAACTCCCCGCCGCCTGAAATTAACCCTGGAGGGGGCATCGCTGTTCCAACAGCGATGCCCCCTCCGGGGTTTCCGATTCAGCCGTGGAAGGCTGCCGGGGGCAGTTCCGGAGGAGTCATCGCAGGTTTCTCCTCCAGGCGGGCCAAGGCCTCGTCGACCGCGACATCGAGTTGCGCATCCTCGCCGTTCTCCCAGTCGGACGGTCCCAGGGGAACCTCAATGTCGGGGTCGGTTCCGTGATTCTCCACCCCGAAACCGTGCCGGTGGAAGGCGAAGGCGTAACGGGGCTGGGTCACACCGGTGCCGTCAACCAGTTCGAATCGCCCGTCGGTCCCGATCACACCGCCCCAGCTGCGCTCCCCCACCACGGGACCGAGCCCAAGGTTCTGGGCGGCGGCGGTGATGATGTCGCCGTCGGATCCCGCGTAGGGATTGGTGACGAACACCACCGGGCCACGCATGCCCTGCCCCGGGTACGGTTCCGGGAAATCCATGTGCCGGGCGTAGCCCCAGCCGACCACGATTCGCGTCAACCGCTCCAGCACCAGCGACGACGTGTGCCCGCCGCCGTTGTACCGCACGTCCACCACCACCGCCTCGCAGCGGGAGGCCTGCTCGATGAGCCGGTGGAACTCGGCCCAGCCCTCGGCCATCATGTTCGGGACGTGCACGTAGCCGACCCGTCCCCGTGAGCGTTCCCTGACCCGCTCGACCCGGGAGGCCACCCATTCGTGGTAGCGCAAACCGGCCTCGCTGGCCACGGGAACCACCGCCACTCGTCGCTTCGAATCCCCCCGGGCCAGGGTCAGTTCAACGGTGCTGCCCGCGGCCCCCAGCAGCAGCGCATTGATGTCGGGAACCGCTGCGGTGGGCGTGCCGTCAACAGCCACGATCACGTCCCCCGCCCGGGCGGCCACACCCGCCGCGCGCAACGGGGAACGGGCCCTGGGGTCGGAGGACTCACCGTCGAGGACGCGGTTGATGACGACCTCACCCTTCTCGTTGCGACCCAGCTCCGCCCCCAGCCATGCCACCTTCGCCTCGCCACGCCCGCCGGAGGGGGTGACGTAGGCGTGGGAGGTGTTGAGTTCCGCGTTCGTCTCCGCGAGCACGTCGACCAGGTCGTCGTAGGTGGCGATCCGCTCCACCAGCGGCCGGTAGCCCGTGCACACCGCCGCCCAGTCGATGCCGTTCATGTCCTCGCGCCAGTAGTGGTCGCGCATCAGGCGGGCGTTCTCGTCGAACATCTGCCGCCACTCGTCTCGCGGAAGCAGCTGGCGACGCAACCGGGTCAGGTTCACGGCGATGCGGTCCTCGTCATCGGCCCGCGCGTCGGCTGGCTGCACCCACAGATCGTCGCCGTTGCGGACCACCAGTTGTCTGCCGTCCCCGCTGACCGCGGCGTCGTCGCAGGCGTCGACCACCACGGTCAGTTTGCGTTTGGTGACGTCGTAGGCCTCGATGCTGTCCTTCGTCTCCTGGCCCGGCAGTTGCCCGGAACCGAGCACACCGGTGTACGAAGCGAGGCGTCGCCACAGAACCCCCTCGGCGGTGGCACAGAGCCCGTCGTAGCGGCCTGCCGGCACGGGCAGCGGAACCATCCGGTCCTCTGTGCCATCGATGTCCAGGACGACGTCCGCTTCCGGTTTCGCGGCGTCCTTGTCCAGTTTCTCGTCCTCTGGTCTTCTGGTCTCGCTGATGGCCCAGCCGTCGGCTGAGGGCCCGAACGGGACGGGATCCTCCGCGCTCAAGGGAATCACGTAGGGCCGCACGGTATTGGTGAAACCGAGATCGAAATTGATCTCGTCGTAGGCGGGATCGATGGTCCGGCTCGACAGGAAGTACAGGTAACGGCCGTCGAGGCTGAACGTGGGGGAGAAGTCGTTGAACTGTCCGCGGGTCAGTTCGAAGGGCCGGTTCTCTGCGAGATCGTGGCCGACCAGCCGTCCCAGCGCGCCCTCGTTCCCGAGCGCCTCCCGCCACACCAGGTAACGCCCGCTGGGGCTGAAGACCAGGCCCGTCGCCTCCCCCTGCCGCGAACTACCCACCTTCCTGACCGTGTTCCCGGCGACGTTCGCCACGAGCACCGCGCCGTCGTGGGAGGCCACGGCCACCTCGGAACCCTCCGGGTTCGCCGTCAGAGCGAGCACCCGGCCCAACTGGCCGTGTCCGATCCGGAGGGGATCGTCCTGACCGTCGAGGGACGCGATCTCCAGGCAGTCCTCGCCCTCCGCGTCGGTGGCCCAGACACCCTTCCCTGTGTTCCCGAGCGGAATGGCCTCCCGGATCCGCACACCGGGCAGGGCACTCAGGGCACGGGCCGGACCGGAGCGGTGGGTCAGAAACCACGCCTGTCCTCTCCACTCCACGAGGGAACCGTCACCGCCGTGATCCGGTGTCACGGAGTCCAACCTGTCCAGCGCCTCAACGGTGATGGGAAGCGGTTCGCCCAGCGCGAGGTCGACCGGGATCTCCCGCGGTTCGGCCTCCAAGGAGTCGAGGACGTAGAGCCTCCCGCGGGCATGGAAGACGACCCGCCTGCCGTCCGTGGTGGCGTCCCGGCAATACCCGTCGGTGAACGTGTGCACGGTGTGGGCCCGCAGGTCACTGCCGTCCGCCAGCACGCTCCACACCTGGGCCTGCTCCCCCGGCTTCTCCGGGAGCCGCGCGCCGAGATCTGAGGTGAAGACGATACGCTCCCCGACCCAGCAGGGACCGGCCAGGCTCGCGGTCTCCCCGGGGAGCAGCCGCGTCCACTCCTCCCGCCGGGAATTGGACACCCAGACCCGGTTGACCATGCCACCCCGGTAACGCTTCCACTGTTCCGGGCCGCGGAAATTCGGGGAGGCCAGCACCACCCGGCCTTCCGGGTTCCGGTCCGCGGCCGAGGCGGGTCCCCACGGCAGCCGTTCCAGTTCACCGTCCAGGGAAACCGAATACAGCCAGGAAAGCGCCCGCAGGGCCTCGTTGTGCATGGAGGCCACCAGCACGTGGTCCTCGTCCAACCAGCCGCACACCTGCATGCGGAAAGCGCTCAACCATGTGAGGCGGCTCCTGCCGCCATCCAGGTCGAGAACGTGAAGATCCTGGTTGCCCGGGCGGCCGGACACGAACCCCACCCGTCTGCCCGAGGGTGAAAACCGGGGGCTGCGCACCGGAACGTGTTCGGAGGTCAGGCGATGTGCCCGACCTCCCGAAATAGTCGTCAACCACAGATCGTCGTCGGCGACAAAGACCACCTGGTCCTCATTGACGTGTGGGTAGCGCAGATAGCCAGAAACCATGGCGCCAAACCTACCCGAAGAAGCGCCGGGAAATGTCAGGCCGACAAGTCCCGGCGCCTAGCCACACGGGAGGAGGCCACCAACTCAGGTTGCGCTTTTCCGAGAACGGCCTCGCGGGTCACGACGACCTGTGCGACGTCCTCCGCGGAGGGCACCTCGAACATCACGTCGAGCAGCAGCTCCTCGAGGATCGCCCGCAGGCCACGGGCCCCGGTGCCACGTTCCAGGGCGAGTTCCGCGATGGCGTCGATGGCTTCGTCGGTGAAGTCCAGCTGCACCCCGTCGAGTTCGAAGAGGCGGGCGAACTGCTTGGTCAGAGCGTTGCGGGGCTCGACGAGGATCCGGTTCAGGGCCTCACGGTCCAGCGGCGATACCGTCGAGATCATGGGGAGACGCCCGATGAACTCCGGGATCAGACCAAACTTGTGCAGGTCCTCGGGACGGACCTCGGAGAACGGATCGGTCACTTCCTTCCGGGCCGAGGTGTCGACGCTGAATCCGAGAGGCCGCTTCCCGATACGGGAATTGATGATTTCATCGAGACCAGCGAAGGCCCCGCCGACGATGAACAACACCTTGGTGGTGTCGATCTGGAGGAAATCCTGGTGCGGATGCTTGCGCCCGCCCTGAGGTGGAACCGAGGCGACGGTTCCCTCGAGGATTTTAAGCAGCGCCTGTTGCACTCCCTCACCGGAAACATCGCGGGTTATCGATGGATTCTCGGATTTGCGCGCTACCTTGTCGATTTCATCTATGTAGATGATCCCGGTCTCGGCCTTCTTGATGTCGAAGTCGGCCGCCTGAATGAGTTTGAGAAGAATGTTCTCAACGTCCTCACCCACGTACCCGGCCTCGGTGAGGGCCGTCGCATCGGCCATTGCGAAGGGCACGTTGAGCATCTTCGCCAAGGTCTGGGCGAGATAGGTCTTCCCGCAGCCGGTGGGCCCGATCAGCAAGATGTTCGACTTTCCCACCTCGACGGGTTCTTCACC
>ERZ772921.1859-NODE-1859-length-11842-cov-12.337660_pt1 | contig 11842 bp, 7 predicted proteins | sample MGYA00512117_ERZ772921 | MGnify/ENA primary metagenome ERZ772921 (study PRJEB29015, sample SAMEA2737944) | human oral metagenome | biome: human oral; feature: human-associated habitat; material: dental | place: China | collected 2150 ... | reverse complement strand
TAGAAGGGATGGGAAAACCATTCTGGATGGAATTGACTGGCATATAAATGAAGGTGAAAACTGGGCTCTTCTTGGACTTAACGGCTCAGGGAAATCTACTATTCTGGGAATGATACCGGCTTATATATTTCCGACAACTGGAGAAGTAAGAGTTTTTGGACATAAATTTGGGAATTATGTATGGAAAAATATAAAAAGAAGAGTAGGTTTTGTAAGTTCATCACTGAATAATTTTCTTGGAACACTTAACAGGGAAAAACTTGAAGATGTTGTGATATCAGGAAAGTTCAGTTCTATCGGAATATATGAGGAAGTTACTGATGAAGATAGAAAAAGAGCTGAAAAAATAATTGAAGATTTTGGGATAACTTATATCAAGGATAAATATTTTGCAACATTGTCACAAGGTGAGCAAAGACGGACATTACTTGCACGGGCATTTATGAATGAGCCGGATTTGTTGATTTTGGATGAACCATGCTCAGGACTCGATGTAAGGGCGAGGGAGTATTTTTTATCTGTACTTGAAGAAAATTCAGGAAAAGAGAATAGCACACCTTTTATATATGTAACACATCAGATTGAGGAAATATTATCTTCGGTGTCTCATGTGGCTCTTTTGGAAAAAGGGAGGATTATAGCTCAAGGTAAGAAAAAGGAAATTTTGACAGATAAAATTTTGTCAGAAATGTTTAAAATGCAGGTAAAAGTCATTTGGGAAAAAGAAAGACCGTGGTTAATTGTCAAATAAAAAATTTCAAGTAAAAATTTTTATAGAATGATATATATTATTTATACTAAACAATAAAAACATATATAGTCTAGATTATTGACTTTTTTAACTATAAAACATATAATATTTAAGTTGATGTAAAAGTCGGGAAATAGACTCGAATAAAATTTATTTAAGTATGAAATTATTAAAATACAAATTTGGGAGGATAAAAAAATGGCAGGAAATATTTTAGGAACAACAGTTTACTATGATGCAGATTGTAATTTACAAAAATTAGTAGGAAAGAAAATCACAGTTTTAGGTTACGGTTCACAAGGACATGCTCATGCACTTAACTTAAAAGAAAATGGAATGGATGTTACTATTGGGCTTAGAAAAGATTCTAAGACTTGGAAAGTTGCAGAAGAAGCTGGTTTTGTTGTAAAAGAAACTGGTGAAGCTGTTAAAGATGCAGATGTAGTTATGGTATTAATACCTGATGAAATTCAAGGGGACACTTATACTAATAGTATAGCTCCTAATTTAAAAAAAGGTGCTTACCTTGGATTTGGACATGGATTTAACATTCATTTCAAAAAAATTCAACCAAGAGAAGATGTAAATGTATTTATGGTTGCTCCTAAAGGACCTGGACATTTAGTTAGAAGAACTTTCCAAGAAGGAAGTGGAGTACCTTGCTTAATAGCTGTATATCAAGACCCTAGTGGAGATACAAAAGACATTGCTCTTGCTTGGGCTTCTGGTATAGGTGGAGGAAGATCAGGAATACTTGAAACTACATTTAAACAAGAAACTGAAACAGATTTATTTGGAGAACAAGCAGTTCTTTGTGGAGGAATTACTGAACTTATCAAAACTGGATTTGAAGTTTTAACAGAAGCTGGATATGACCCTGTAAATGCTTACTTTGAATGTCTACATGAAATGAAATTAATTGTTGACTTAATTTATGAAGGAGGCTTTGGAAAAATGAGACACTCTATTTCTAACACAGCAGAGTATGGAGATTTCTTAGCAGGACCAAAAGTTATAACATCTGCTTCAAAAGATGCAATGAAAGGAATTTTAGCAGATATTCAATCTGGTAAATTTGCTGATGAATTCTTAGCAGATTCAAAAGCAGGACAACCATTCTTAAAGGCTCATAGAGAAGAAGCAAGTAAACATCAAATTGAAAAAGTGGGACAAGAATTAAGAAAATTAATGCCTTGGATTAAATAATATTTTAAGAACTGATTGCAGATTAAAATTTGTAGTCAGTTTTTATTTTTATATATTGATTTTAAAATATTTATTGATATAATATAAAGACTATTAAAAAAGTTAAAATATTCTTAGGAGGTATTTTTAATGAAAAAGTTTTCTTTAAAATTTATATTATTTGTTATCATATCTGTATTTAGTTCTCTTGCTTATGCAGATGGAGTTTTTTCAAAATATTATAATGGTAGGTTTTATTTTTCAATAGATGTTCCTGTTGAAAAATATGAAAATGGAGTGGGAGAAACTAGCAAATTAGATTTTATTAAAAATTCTAAGTCTATTCCTACTAAAGATTTTTTTAGTGCTTATGAAGCTGGTAATAGTGATGGACTAACTATAAAAGATAAAAGTGAAAATATTACTATCTTAGCTTATGGAACTAATTTTTTAAATTCAGAAGAAGTTAATGGTTTGGAAGATACAGAAAATATAAAAGAATCTTTTAAAAATGATAATCTTAATTATAATGAATTTATAAAAAAATACTATAATGGAAAATTTCCTAAAAATATTAATGCTTTAAAATATGATTATAATAAAACATTATTTATCTATGGAGAAAATGTAGCATATAACACTATTGGAAAAGATTTTTATGTTGTTTCATATATAGAAGATAATAAAATTATTTATAGAAAAGTTATCTACAATAAAGATGAAAATTCTTATGCAATATTTGAAGCTTCATATCTACCAAAGGATAAAAAATTTATGGATAATATTGTAAATGAAATGGTAAAAAGTTTTAAAATTATTAAATAAAAAAGAAGAACAAAATAACATCTATGTCTGTGGATGTTGTTTTTATTTTAAAATTTTTTATTGATTTTAAAATATTTATTGATATAATAAGGAATACACTATTTAAAAATTTACTTAGGAGGTTTTAATGAAAAAATTTTCTTTAAAATTTATGTTATTTGTTATCATATCTATATTTAGTTCTTTTACCTATGCAGATGGAGTTTTTTCAAGATATTACAATACAAGTTATGATTTTTCAGTAGCTGTTCCTCTTGAAAAATATGAACAAGATACTAATGAAGGCTCAAAAATTAGTGAATTAGAATTTATCAAAAAATCTAATATTATTCCTTCAAAAGATTACTTCAAAGGACATGGAGCTTTAGCAGGAGATGGAATAGCTATAAAAAATAAAAATGGGGATACCAGTATTTTAGTTTATGGTACTTATATTCTTCATGATTTTAATGCTGAAAACTTAGCTGAAGATAAAATAAAAGAATCTTTTGATGCTGCTAATCTTGATTATAATAAATTTATAAAAAAATATTATAATGGTAAATTACCTAAAGAAATTGATGAATTAAAATTTGATTATAATAAAACATTATTTAGATTAGGAAATAGTGTAGCATATAGTACTTTTGGAAAAGATTTTTATGTTATCTCTTATATTAAAGACAACAAGGTTGAATATATAAAAGTTATAAATAATAATGATACAAATTACATAATATTTGAAGCTTCATATTTACCAAAAGATAAAAAATTTATGGATCCTATTGTAACTGAAATATCAAAAAGTATTAACCTTATAAAATAAAAAAAGCAGGATATACTTGCCCGAGTATATCCCACATAAAATTCAAACTAATAAAAATTAGTAAGTATTTTTAGATAGTAACAAAAATATGACTATCATAGCAATTAAGAATAAAGATTTTCTCAATTTTCCCACCTCCTTTTGTTAAGGATAAAGAGAAATACAGAGAAAGAGCAAATTAATTATAGCTTTGAAATTAAATTTTTTCTATGTTATAATTAATTAGCAAAAGAATAAAGGTAAAAAGAGTAACAAAACAACATCTATGCCCGTAGGTGTTGTTTTTATTTTTAATCATATTGATTTTTATTTTTTTAGTGCTATCATAGAAATATAGTTATCTTAAATATTTAGGAGGGGTTTAAATGAAAAGATTTTCTTTAAAATTTATGTTGATTTTTATTCTATCTTTATTTAGTTCTTTTACTTATGCTGACGGAGTATTTTCTAAATATTATAATGGTAGGTTTAATTATGTTATCAATGTTCCTACTACAAAATATGAAAATGGAGTTGGAGGAACTGAAAACTTAAATTTTGTCAAAAACTCTAACTTAATTCCAACTAAAAATTTCTTTAGTGCTTATGAGGGAGCTAATAGTGATGGGTTAACTATACAAGATATCAATGGAAATATTATTATTCTTGCTTATGGCTCTTATTTTCTAAATTCAGAAGAAGTCAATGGTTTGAGTAGAGAAACTATAAGAAACTCTTTTGAGTATGACAGGCTTAATTACAATCTATTTTTAAGAAAATACTATAATGGAAATTTACCTAGTAATATTGATCCTTTAAAATACGATTACAACAAAAACTTATTTATCTATGGTGAAAATGTAGCATACAATACTATTGGAAAAAATTTCTATGTTGTTTCTTATATAGAAGAAAATAAAATTGTTTACAAGAAAGTTATATACAGTAAAGATAGCAATGCCTATATAGTATTTCAAGCCTCATACCTACCAAAAGATAAAAAGTTCATGGATAAACTTGTTGTTGAAATGGTAAATAGTATTAGATACTAAAATAAAAAGCAGGTTGACTCGGCAAAGTCAACCTACATAAAACTAAAACTTAAAACTAAAAATTGAAATTAAAGTTTATAGTAATGTTTTTAGATATAAATAGTAAAAATAATATTACTAAAAATATCAGAACTTGAATTGATGTTTTTCTCATTTTTCACCTCCTATATAAAATATTGAAAGGCGGAAAATTTAGAAGCATTTTATTATAACATTGATTTTTAAAAAAGAAAATGTTATAATTAGTTACAAGATATAGTAATATATCGCTTGAATTGATGAAAAAAGAAGCTAAAATACCATTGACGGCAATCAATGGTATTTTTATTTTCCCTTAATTTTTAATAAACTATTAACACTTATATCTAAAATATGCTAAAATATCTACAGATAATTTTTAATATTATATTCAAAAATATGGGGAGGAGCTATGTTAAATTTTTACAGAAAATCTTTAGAAAAAGATGTTGAAAAATTTGTTGAAAAAATTAAGAAAGATAGTAAAAAATTAGATAAAGAAAGTCAGAAATTTATTGAGAATATTTTTCTTGAAGAAAAAGATGAACTTCACTATAGTTATGGTATTTATTTAAAAAGTGCTTTAAAACAAGAATTATCTTCAAAGAAAGATGTTAAATTCAATGATATTTTCCCTAAAAATATCTATCCTGCAATAGAATTACTTATAGGAAAAAAATTTCTTAAAGTATTTTTGGATATTTCAAAGAATACAATAAAATATCCTTTTTCTAGAGGATATGATCGTAGAATGGTAAGAAGTTCTAGTTACTATAATCATATAAATTTTTTATTTGAATTATTTGAAGATTTAGTAGACTTAAATTTTCTAAATCTTGATATAGTTACTGTTGTAAAAGGAGAATATGACAATGATGGAATATATGGCTTATATAATCCTTATCTAATTGCCTATGAAATAGATAATAAAAATAAGGAGTTAATTGATTTAATTAAAGGTGCACTTGGTTCTCAAAAATCAAAAATAGATTTGAATTACTCTATTATGCAAGCTATATTTATTTCAAATAATAAAGAATTGCTTGAGCTAACAGGTAAGTTGCTATTAACTGCCAAACTTCAAGAGGGAGTTAGACAAGAAATCTGTGAAAATATGGATAGAGGTTTACAAGAAAATTTTGAATATATGTTTAAAATTATCTATGATAATAATTTAATAAGATTTTCTTCTGTTAAAAGAGCCTTAGCAACTTGGACAGGTTTAGCTAGTGAAAGTGATGATATAAGTAAATTTGGTAAAAAAGAATTAGAAATCATAAATAAATTAATAGCTAATCCAAAATATGAAGATGAACTTTTAAAAAGTGATGACAATGTTGAAGTGTATTTAGGACTTTGGAACAAGTCTACAAGAGATATAAAGTATTCTGTTGAAGCTATGGAAAAACTTTTAAAATCATCTAAATATCATATAAAATTATTAATTTCCTATTATTTAGATATTATAGAAAATAAGGACTATCAAAGAGAAATAGCTAAAAAAGTGATAAAAGAATATGGTAAGGATAATAAAAATATTATTGAGATTTTAGCTTGTTATCTTGATTTTATAATAGGTTATATTTATCCTTCTCATTTTAAAGATGATATAAAAAGTGGAAAACTAAATTCTAAAACATATTTTAAGGATAAAAAAGAAGCCTTAGAATTTTTTGATATTTTAGAAAATGCTTTCTCACTTATGAAGGAAAAATCAAAAGTTTTTGACCCTTGTATCTTCCCTTGGAATATTGAAAGTATAGATACTGAAAAAATATCAACAGTTTTATTATTTATAGCTATTTTATATCCTGATGATATACTAAAAAATAAGGTAATGGGATATATTAAGGAAATAGATACTTGGAATAGAGGGAGTTTCTTAGAGGTTCTATTTGAAAAGCCAAGTAATAAAGAACAAAGAGACTTTATAATAACTATGCTTTCAGATAGAACAAGTGCAGGAGTTACTGCCTATGAAATAGTTAAGAATAATAACTTAACTAAGGAATATCCAAGAGAAATTGAAGACTTATTAAGATTAAAAAATGCAGATACAAGAAAGAATTTAATAGACTTATTGATGAGCCAAGATAAAAAGGAACTATTAATATCTATTGATAATTTAGTTTCTGCTAAGAATGAAAATAAAAGATTAGCAGGCTTAGACATATTAAATCTAGCTAATTCTAAACAAAAGCCTTTATATGATAAAAAAGAAGTGAAAAACTTAGTTGCAAAAATATCTAGTCCTACTGATGCTGAGAAGATATTGATAGAAAATCTTTCTGATAAAAAGAAAAAAGAAAGTGAAAATACTTTAAGTAAATTATATAACACTGAATATAAGTTAGATTTACCTTATGAAATTAAGGAAGTAGAAAAACTTTCTAAGACTATTAAGAAAAATAAAAAATCTGAATATATAATTGAAAATTCTTTAAATATTAAAAAGATTTTTACTAAGAGTACAGATGAATTATTTAAGATAGTTAAAAAATTAAGTGAGCTATATGTAAAAAATGAAGATTATGAGTATATGAGTTTTTACACAAAAGAATATACTTTACTTAGAGATAGATTTCACATTACAAAAGATGTTACTAATATTTCATATAGTGATAGACAACAATTAGCTAATTTCCCTTTGGAAGATGTTTGGAGAGATTTCTATAAAAAAGAAATTAAAGATTTCTCAACTTTATGGCAACTTAATGTCTTATTAACAAGAGAATATAATGGTGGTATTAATGATAGTAACATAAAAGAATGCCAAGATTTCTATAAGAAACTTCTAGGCTTTGATATAACAGAATTAAAGACTAAACTAAAAAAAACTAATTTAAAATATATCTTTACAGAAAATTATTACAATGACACAGGTTATGTATTAGAAATTATAAGTATGCTTTACAAAGAATATTCTAAAGAAAACAAAGATTATCTTTTTGAAATAGGAAAGGTATTTACTAGCTATGTCTTAGAAAATTTTGAAGCAAAAGATATAGTTGAACAAAAAGAAAGATATAATAAAGAAATTTATTACAATGTAAATATTTATTATTTAAACCCTGGAATTTATTATCTTTTTGCTAGAATAATACCTTATTTAGAATTTTATTCTAATGAAAAATCTTTTATTGAAAGTTTTATTCTTAGATATAATTTAGATGAAAAAATTAAGAAATATACTAATGAAAATTTAAAAGGTTGTGAAATTGGAGGAAGAAGAAAAGTCTTAGAACTTAGAGATTATACAATAGCTATTGTTTTAAATATAGCAGAAAAAGATTTAATCTATAAAGATATTTTAGAAATAGAGAATAAGACAGAAGATGAAAAGAAAGAAGTTTTTTGGAGTCTAGATACTTATATGAATAATTATAGAAATATTCTAGCTAAAAAAGAAAATAAAAGATTAGTAAATCTTAATCAATTTATGCTTAATGAAGCTTTAAAAATTATCTATGATGAAGGTAGAAAAATAGTTGATTATCTTGTTCAAAATGAATTGAAAAGAGGAGATAGCCCAACTATATACTCTAAGTCACTTCATGAAATAGATAGAATTGAAGGTATAGACTATCTTGTTCAAATACTTCAAGCCCTAGGAAAAGAAACTTTGGATAGAACTTCTTACTATTGGGGAGGAGATGACAATAAAAAAGCAGTACTTAGCCATTTATTAAAAGTTTGTTACCCAACAGAAAAAGATAACAGTAAGGAACTTGCTAAAAAATTAAAAGGTACTGATATTACAGAACAAAGATTAGTTGAAGTGGCAATGTATGCTTCTCAATGGTTAGAAATCATTGAAACTTATTTAGGGTGGAAAGGGCTTGTCAGTGGTTGCTACTATTTCCAAGCACATATGAGTGATGTGGATAAAAATAAAGAGGGCTTAATTGCAAAATACACTCCTATTTCTATTGATGATTTAAGAGATGGAGCCTTTGATATAGACTGGTTTAAGTCTGCATATAAAGAACTTGGAGAAAAGAAATTTGAAATGCTTTATGACAGTGCAAAATATATTTCTGATGGGGCTAAACATTCAAGAGCCAGAATGTTTGCTGATGCTGTCAATGGTAAGTTAAATTTAAAAGAAACTGAAAAGAAAATTGAAGATAAGAGAAATAAAGACTTAGTTGCTAGTTATTCTCTAATTCCACTTTTAAAAGATAAACAAAAAGATGCACTTCACCGTTACCAATTTTTACAAAAATTCTTAAAAGATAGTAAACAATTTGGTGCACAAAGAAGAGCAAGTGAGGCTAAGGCAGTTAATATTTCATTGGAAAATTTATCTCGTAATATGGGCTATTCTGATGTTACTCGTTTAATTTGGAATATGGAAACAGCTTTAATCAATGAAATGAAAGAATATTTTGTACCTAAAAAACTTGATGATGTTGATGTCTATATTAAAATTGATGATTTAGGGCAATCTGAAATTATCTATGAAAAAGCTGGAAAAGAATTAAAATCCCTACCAACTAAATTAAAGAAAGATAAGTATATTGAAGCTATAAAGGAAGTTCATAAGAATTTAAAAGAACAATATCGTCGTTCAAGAAAAATGCTTGAAGAAGCTATGGAAGATGGAATAGAATTTTATGGCTATGAAATAGAGAATCTTATGACTAACCCTGTTATTGCACCTATTTTAAAATCTCTTGTTTTCAAAATGGGAAATGATTTAGGTTACTATGTAGATAAAAAATTAAAGTCTGCTAAGAAAAAATCTGTTGCAGTTAAAGATGATAGTTTACTTAAAATTGCACATTGCTTTGACTTATTTGAAAGTGGAGAATGGTCTGCTTATCAAAAAGATATCTTTGATAGAGAGTTAAAACAACCTTTCAAACAAGTTTTCAGAGAATTATATGTTAAAACTGTTGATGAAAAAGGTAGAGATAAATCACTTCGTTATGCAGGACATCAAGTTCAACCTGCTAAGACAGTTGCACTTTTAAAAACTAGAAGATGGATAATTGATGGGCAAGAAGGCTTAGAAAAAGTTTATTATAAGAAAAATATAATTGCTAAAATCTTTGCACTTGCAGATTGGTTCTCTCCTGCTGATATAGAAGCACCTACTTTGGAAGAAGTACAATTCTTTGATAGAAAAACATTTAAACCTATTTTAATAGATGATGTACCAGATTTAATATTTACAGAAGTTATGAGAGATCTTGATTTGGTTGTAAGTGTTGCACATATTGGAGATGTTGACCCTGAGGCAAGCCATTCTACTATTGAAATGAGAAAGGCTATTATTGAATTTAACTGTAAGCTATTTAAGTTGAAGAATGTTACATTTACTGAAAATCATGCTTTAATTAAAGGTGAAAGAGCTGAATATTCTATTCACCTAGGAAGTGGACTTATCCATCAAAAAGCAGGAAGTGCTATAAATGTATTACCAGTGCATTCTCAACATAGAGGTAGGGTTTTCTTACCATTTATAGATGATGACCCTAAGACAGCTGAAATTATGGCTAAGGTATTATTATTTGCACAAGATGATAAGATTAAAGATGTATTTATTTTAGAACAAATAAAGTAAAATAAAAAAGTAGGGAATACCTGCCAGAGTAATCCCCACATAAAACTTTTACTAATAATTAAAATTAGTAAGCATTTTTAGATAGTAGTAAAAATATTACAACTATCAATAGTATTGAGAATAATCTTTTCATTTTTCACCTCCAATCAGGCTAGAAATAAAAAGAAGGACATTTATCATTATAACATTGATTTTACAAAAAATATATGATAAAATAACTATAGTAAAAGTATTGAGAATATTAAAGTGGACAAAAATAGCACCTATGCCAGTAGGTGCTATTTTTTATTCATTAATAAATATTAAATTATCTTCTAATTTTATTAATAATCCAAAGTAAGATACAAGCTCCTACTACAGATACAAAAATACTGTGAAGATTTAAGCCTGTAATTGTTTGAGCTCCAAGAAAATTAAAAACAAATCCTCCAATGAAAGCTCCTATTATACCTATTATTATATTATCTATTAACCCTGTTCTTGAATCCATTAGTCTATTAGCTATCCAACCTGATAAAGCTCCTAGCACTAACCAAGCAATAACTCCCATATTAGTCCTCCTTTTATTTATATTTTACTAAGCATTTTATGATATTATAATTTTGTACATTATATATTAATTGTTAAAATTATGCAAATAAACTTAAAAGATTACTAGCAAGGTGGTATTTTTCAATGTTATAATATAGTAGAATAAACTTAGGAGAAGTGATATGAAAAAAATTTTATTAATACTATTATCTATATTTTTTCTTTCTTGTGGTGTAAAAAATTCTAATGATAATGAACATATTTTTTATTTAGATAACCCTAGTAATGAAGATATAGAAATCATTTTAGATAGTCAAACATATAGATTAAAAGCTAGAACTTTTGAAATTTTAAAATTGAAAACAGGAGAACATATTGCAGAGTTATCTGATAAAAGAAAAGTATATTTTAAAATTTTTGAAAATTCTAAGGGGGGAATTATTAATCCAACAGCTTCATCTTATGTTTTTAATGATTTTATTCCATATTCTGCACCGAATGTCTTTGTTGAGTGGAGTGAGCCAGAGATAAATACAATTTCTATTGATAATCTTAACTTTACTGGCACATATAGAGTAGTAAATGATTTTATTATAGATAAAAATTATATAGGCTGGGATTTTGATATTTTTGAAAAAATTAATTTTGATAAAATTTCTCCTGAAATTGAAATTAAAGTTTTCTCTAAGATATCTAATCCTTATGAATTCTTAGAACAAGATAATTTAAAATACAAAGATATCAATAAAACTAAATTAAATTTAGAAATAAAAGAAGATTATTCTATACCAAATTTTGAAGATAAAAAAGTCCAAAAATATGTAGAGGAAGTTATAGAGCTTGATAAGGCTTATAAGGTAGAAAATAATGGGAATGAACAAAAGAAAATACTTGAAAAATATAATACATTGGTAGATAAATATATTAATGAAGTTGGAGCTCCTGTATATATAAAAATTCTTTATTTGAATAAGGGAGTTATCATAACTAAAGTGGAATAAAAAAGAATTATACCTAGTATATCTAAGTATAATTCTTTTACTAATTAAAATCCTAAGAAATTTAAAGCATCTTGATTTTTATATGTTTTTCCTTTATATTGGATTTTTAAATCATCTTTTGGAGTT
>ERZ772921.1857-NODE-1857-length-11855-cov-7.377203_pt1 | contig 11855 bp, 9 predicted proteins | sample MGYA00512117_ERZ772921 | MGnify/ENA primary metagenome ERZ772921 (study PRJEB29015, sample SAMEA2737944) | human oral metagenome | biome: human oral; feature: human-associated habitat; material: dental | place: China | collected 2150 ... | reverse complement strand
ATTCAACTGAGTTCTTGTCAATGACTCGTGGTTACGGTATCATGAACCATACCTTTGACCAATACTTGCCATTGATTCCAGGTGAAATTGGGGGACGTCACCGTGGTGCCCTTGTTTCCATCGATGCTGGTAAGGCAACAACATACTCAATCATGTCTATCGAAGAGCGTGGTACCATCTTTGTCAACCCAGGTACTGAGGTTTACGAAGGAATGATCATCGGTGAAAACTCTCGTGAAAACGACTTGACAGTGAATATCACAAAGGCTAAACAAATGACCAACGTTCGTTCAGCTACTAAGGACCAAACAGCGGTTATCAAGACACCTCGTATCTTGACACTTGAAGAGTCACTTGAGTTCTTGAACGACGATGAGTATATGGAAGTAACACCAGAGTCTATTCGTTTGCGTAAACAAATCTTGAACAAACAGGAACGCGAAAAAGCTAATAAAAACAAGAAAAAACAAGCAGCAGAATAAATCATTGAGTTGACTGGTGGTAGAAAGGAGCAGCATGATTTACCTGATTATTGGAATATTGATCCTGCTTTTCTATGTATTTGCCATTCCAACTAGTATTAAGGGGACGTTGAATGTCTTGACATTTGTACTCTTGCTGGTTGCCTTGATCATTTTGCTTGCTTTGGCAATTTTTCAAATTTTTAAATTGCCTGGAGAATTATTTGTGAGTATCTTTTTGATTATTATTACAGTGTGGGCCTTGATGGACATCGAGCGTCTAGTACCATCTCAGAAATCAAAAGAAACTTCAAACTAATAAACTATAAGGAAGGAATTAGGATTCCAAAGGTCGTGTAGACTTTCGGTAGCCTAATTCCTTTTGTTTATCTAAAGCGAGATTCTTCGATGGTAGTTTTGACTGAGTAGAAAGATAATGCAGATACCGATGTTTTTCATTTAAAGAAGGCCCGATTCTTTTGAATGCTGTTGATAATCAGTGAGTAGGCAGGTTTGATAAGACACTAGCAATCAAATGTTCTGGATAGTTATCACCTGTATAAATAGGTTTTTCGAAGGTTTCAAAGAGAATAACATTTCTTCTTATTTATTAAAAGCTGATAACAGTTAAAATAAAAGCCTGATATGACTTTTTTATTTTCGCAAAAAAAGGTAAAATAGAAGGTAGTATGAATGAAGAGGTACATGATGAAGACTATTTCAAAATTTGCCAATAAGAAAGTCTTGGTGTTGGGGTTGGCCAAATCTGGGGAGTCAGCAGCCCGTCTTTTAGATAAATTGGGAGCGATTGTGACGGTCAATGACGGCAAGCCTTTCGAGGAAAATCCAGCAGCCCAATCTTTGCTAGAAGAAGGAATTAAGGTCGTGACAGGTGGTCATCCATTGGAGTTATTGGATGAAGATTTTGAATGGATGGTGAAAAATCCAGGTATTCCTTATAACAATCCTATGGTCATGAGGGCTTTGGAAAAGAAGATTCCTGTTATTACTGAAGTAGAACTGGCCTATCTGATTTCGGATGCACCGATTATTGGGATTACTGGCTCCAATGGAAAAACGACTACGACAACCATGATTGCGGAAGTGCTAACAGCAGGTGGTCAAAATGGTCTTTTGTCTGGGAATATCGGATTTCCAGCTAGTCAAGTCGCTCAAGATGCGGGTAAAACAGACACTTTGGTCATGGAACTTTCTTCCTTCCAACTAATGGGAATCGAAGCCTTCCATCCTGAAATAGCGGTGATTACAAATCTGATGCCGACACATCTGGACTATCACGGCTCTTTTGAGGAATATGTGGCAGCCAAGTGGAATATCCAAAAAAATATGACGGCTTCTGACTATGTCGTTTTGAATTTCAATCAAGATTTGGCGAAAGAATTGGCTAAGAAAACGGCAGCCCAGGTGATTCCTTTTTCAACCCAAGAACAAGTCGATGGAGCCTACTTGGACGGCTATGTGCTGACCTTCCGTGGGGAAGCCATTATGAAAGCTTCTGAACTAGGGGTGCCTGGTAGCCATAATGTAGAAAATGCTCTAGCAACCATTGCTGTCGCCAAACTGCGCGGGATTGACAATCAAGTTATTAAAGAAACTCTGGCTCATTTTGGTGGTGTCAAGCATCGTCTCCAGTATGTGGGCGAAATCAATCAAGTCAAATTTTACAATGACAGTAAATCAACTAATATTTTAGCGACACAAAAAGCTTTGTCAGGCTTTGACAATAGCAAGGTCATTTTGATTGCTGGTGGTCTGGATCGTGGCAATGAATTTGATGAATTGGTGCCAGATATCAAGGGCTTGAAAAAGATGGTGATTCTGGGAGAATCGGCTGCGCGTATTAAGCGGGCTGCGGATCAGGCAGAAGTAAGCTATCTGGACGCTTCAGATATCAGAGATGCTACTCGCAAAGCCTTTTCTGTGGCGGAGCCTGGGGATGTTGTCCTTCTCAGTCCGGCCAATGCTAGCTGGGATATGTATAAGAATTTTGAAGTGCGGGGCGATGAATTCCTTGCAGTATTTAAAGAATTAAAGGGATAAAATGAAAAAAATAGTATTTACAGGCGGAGGGACAGTTGGTCATGTTACCCTCAATCTTTTGCTGATACCTAAATTTATCGAAGAGGGCTGGGAAGTCCATTATATTGGTGACCGCCATGGGATTGAGTACAAGGAAATTCAAAAATCAGGTCTACCTATTGTTTTCCATTCGATTGCAACTGGCAAGCTCCGTCGCTATTTTTCTTGGCAGAATCTTTGGGATGTTTTTAAAGTGGCAGGCGGCATTCTCCAGTCGCTGGGCATCATGTTAAAAGTCCGTCCCAAAGCCCTATTTTCAAAAGGAGGCTTTGTGTCTGTTCCGCCAGTGATTGCTGCGAAGGTGACCGGCGTTCCAGTTTTCATTCATGAGTCTGATTTGTCGCTTGGTTTGGCTAATAAAATCGGTTATAAATGCGCAACAAAGATGTTCACGACTTTTGAGCAAGCTAAAGGACTGAGCAAGGCTGAACATGTTGGAGCGGTGACCAAGATTGCTACTCTCCCTCAAACAGAACCAGCTGAGATTGAGAAAATCAAGGCTCATTTCACAGAAGGAAAACCTACCTTGCTCTTTGTCGGTGGCTCAGGAGGCGCTAAAGTTTTCAATGATTTTATTACAAAAAATAAGGATCGCTTGATTGAAAAATATAATATTATCAATCTGACCGGCGATGCCAGCTTGGATGAGCTTTCCCATCGTATCTATCGGGTGTCCTATGTGACAGATCTGTATCAGCCACTAATGGCTATGGCAGATGTGGTCGTGACACGAGGTGGTTCCAATACCATCTTTGAATTACTTGCTATGAAGAAGTTGCAAGTGATTGTACCTTTAGGGCTGGGGGCAAGTCGAGGAGATCAGATTGAAAATGCCAACTACTTCTTGGAAAAAGGTTATGCGCTTAAAATCAATGAAGAAAACTTGAATCGAGTCAATCTCCAAGTAGCAGTGGATGATTTATTGCGGGAAAAGGCCGCCTACTATCAACGAATGGAAGAAGCGGCTGAACTAACATCAGTAGATGAATTTTATGAAATTTTAAAGCAAAATATTAACAAAGGGAAAAAATGAAAAAAAACAAGGAAGATAAGCAAAAAGATGCTCAACTTTCTCTCTCTGAATGGCAAGTCAGAAATAAAGAGTATCTTGAGAAAAAAGCTCAAGAAAAGGCGAAGAAGCAAGCAGAGTTAGAGCAGAAACAAGCTGAGCTAGAGAAGAAAAAAGAAGAAATGAAGGCAAAGCTTGAAAATCAAGAGCCTTCTAACGAAGAGCATACAGTCTCCGAAGAAACTGACACAGACTCTCCTACAAGTGAAGAAGAAACTGAAGTGCAAGATTCTGAAACCGAAGGTGAGGAGCAAGAGGAAGTCCAAGAACAAGAAGAGCAAGAGGAAGAAGAAGTAGATCAGCTTGAGCCTCCGAAGGTTCCAATTGAGAGAATCCATTGGTATCGGGCTTTGCCAGTTTTAGTGACAAGTTCCCTAATCTTTTTAGCGTCCCTTTATTTCCTCACGCCACTTGCAACTATGAAGACCATTGAATTTACTGGGAACAAGGTTGTGAGTCAGGAGGAACTAAAAAGCAGTAGCAAAATCGATCAACGCGATTATACTGTTACTGTTTACAAAAATCGCCATCATTATGAGCAAAATCTGAAAGCTTCTAGCCCCTGGATTGAAAATGTAGAAATGACCTATCAATTCCCACTGACTTTCAAAATCGATGTTCAGGAATATAGCATTTTAGGTTATTTGCAGAAAGATTCTAAGTATTATCCTATTTTAACGAGTGGAGAATACGTAAAAAATGAGGTTGCGGCTGATGCCTTGCCCGAAGAGCGGATGGATGTGACCTTTTCGGATGCAGGCTTGATCAAGGAGTTTGTTCAACAACTAAAGAATGTTCCCGATTCAGTCAAAAAGAGCATTAGAAAAGTTGATTTAACTCCTAGCAAGGTGACAGAGGATTTAGTGACTATTACCATGTTTGATGAACACCAAATTTTAGTTCCTATTTCTCATATTGCTAAGAAACTTCCCTACTATGAAGGAATTCATCCTCAGTTGGAAGTGCCAAGCGTGGTTGATATGGAGGCTGGTATTTTTAGCTATACGCAAGGCACGGAAAATGAAGTTATCCATGAAGCTAGTAACGATGCGCAAGATACAGGATCTTCGGCTCAACATGCAGAGCAATCTACCGAGCATTCTGCTCAATCTCAGGCAGAAAAGCCAGATATTTCTGAAAATAACTAATTATTATAGATAAAAAACTGCGCCAATTTCGTATTTTTATGATATAATAAAGTTTGGATAACCCTATTTTCTAGAGTTATTTGTATTAGAATGGAAACGTGGAAGACAGAGAGGACTGATGTAATGGCTAGAGATGGCTTTTTTACTGGATTAGATATAGGAAGTAGCACAATTAAAGTGTTGGTGGCAGAGCACATCAACGGTGAAATGAATGTTATTGGAGTCAGCAATGCAAAGAGTGCTGGCGTTAAAGATGGGATTATTGTCGATATTGAAGCAGCAGCAGCGGCTATTAAGTCAGCAATTTCTCAAGCAGAAGAAAAAGCGGGGATTTCAATTGGACTAGTGAATGTTGGCTTGCCTGCAAATCTACTGCAGATTGAGCCAACTCAAGGAATGATTCCTGTGACTAGTGACTCCAAAGAAATTACCGATGAAGATGTCGAGAGCGTGGTAAGATCTGCCTTGACCAAGAGCATGACTCCTGACCGTGAAGTAATTACCTTCATTCCAGAAGAGTTTGTTGTTGATGGCTTCCAAGGGATCCGTGATCCTCGTGGTATGATGGGGATTCGCCTAGAAATGCGCGGCCTACTCTACACTGGTCCTCGTACAATCCTGCATAATCTCCGTAAAACAGTGGAGCGTGCAGGAGTGAAATTGGAAAATATTATCATTTCTCCTTTGGCGATGACAAAATCCATCTTGAACGAAGGAGAACGAGAGTTTGGTGCGACAGTCATTGATATGGGTGGCGGACAAACTACAGTTGCTTCTGTAAAAAATCAAGAATTACAATTTACCAATATCTATCAAGAAGGCGGCGACTATGTCACAAAAGACATTTCAAAAGTCTTGAAAACTTCTCAGAAATTGGCAGAAAGCTTGAAATTTAACTATGGTGTAGCTTATGTACCATTTGCAGGCACAGAATCTTTCCCAGTTGAAGTCATCGGGGAAGTTAATCCAGTTGAAATAACAGAAACCTATCTAGCTGAAATCATCTCTGCTCGTATCAAACATATTTTTGAACAAATCAAGCAAGATTTAGATAGAAGACACGTGTTAGATCTTCCTGGTGGCATCGTCATCGTTGGTGGTGGAGCAATCTTGCCTGGCGTTGTAGAATTAGCTCAGGAAGTATTTGGCGTTCATGCTAAATTATATGTGCCAAATCAAATCGGTATCCGTAATCCAGCTTTTGCCCACGTGATTAGTCTTTCAGAGTATGCTGGCAATCTGACCGAAGTGGATCGAATTGCACAAGCTGCTGTTCGTGGAGACGAGCAGTTGCGTCATCAAGCAACTAGCTTTGAACGTCCAAGTCATAGAGTACCTCGCTTTGATCATCAGCCGGTTGAACCAGTTCAACCAGTTCAAGAGGTGGAACCAGAAATTGCACCGCTTAGAAATGAAGAACCACAAGAGGAACCAAAAGCTAGTCTTACAGATAAGATGCGCAATTTAATTGGTAATATGTTTGAGTAAGGAGAATAAATAGATTATGACATTTTCATTTGATGCGGCTGCTGCACAAGGCGCAGTCATTAAAGTAATTGGTGTCGGCGGCGGCGGCGGAAACGCTATTAACCGTATGATCGATGAAGGTCTTGCTGGCGTAGAATTTATCGCAGCAAATACAGATGTGCAAGCACTTAGCAGTGCAAAAGCAGAAACAGTTATCCAGCTTGGTCCTAAGTTGACTCGTGGTCTGGGTGCTGGAGGTCAACCTGAGGTTGGTCGTAAAGCAGCTGAAGAAAGCGAAGAAGTCTTGACAGAAGCTTTGCAAGGGGCGGATATGGTCTTTATCACTGCTGGTATGGGTGGTGGCTCTGGTACAGGAGCAGCACCAGTTATTGCTCGCATTGCTAAATCAGTAGGCGCTCTAACTGTAGCAGTCGTAACTCGTCCATTTGGATTTGAAGGAAGCAAGCGTGGTAATTTTGCCGTTGAAGGAATCAATGAGCTGCGTGAACATGTAGATACTCTTTTGATCATTTCAAACAACAACCTTTTGGAAATTGTTGACAAGAAAACTCCGCTTCTGGAAGCCTTGAGTGAAGCTGATAACGTATTGCGCCAAGGGGTTCAGGGTATTACTGACTTGATTACTAGTCCTGGCTTGATCAACCTTGACTTTGCAGACGTGAAGACTGTTATGGAAAACAAAGGTAATGCCTTGATGGGTATCGGTATCGGAAGCGGTGAAGAACGTGTTATTGAAGCAGCTCGCAAAGCTATCTACTCTCCACTTCTTGAGACAACTATTGATGGTGCTGAAGACGTGATCGTCAACGTTACTGGTGGCCTAGATATGACCTTGATTGAAGCAGAAGAAGCTTCTGAAATCGTTAATCAGGCAGCTGGTCATGGTGTTAACATCTGGCTCGGTACTTCTATTGATGAGTCTATGAAGGATGAAATCCGTGTAACTGTTGTTGCAACAGGTGTTAAAGAGGATAAGGTTGATAAGGTAAGTGGATTGCAAGGCGTTAAACCTGCGAGCCGAGCTGAGCAAGTACGCTCAGCGCAAGCATCTGCTCATTATGATCGAAACTTCGATATGGCAGAAACAAGAGAAATGCCAGCTCCTTCTCATCGCTCAACTGTAGAAACTTCTAGAGCTTCAGCCTTTGGAGACTGGGATTTACGCCGTGAATCAATCGTTCGTCAAGCAGAACCTGTGCCTTCTAGCCGTGTAGAGCGCTTTACAGATATTAGGGAAGAAGATGACGAACTTGAAACACCGCCATTCTTTAGAAATCGCTAATTAAATGGATTTTCAAGCAAATAAAGATTTAATTTTTCAAAATGTTGCTCAAATAGTTGAAAAAGAAAATCGATTGAAGGACTCCGTAAACATTATTGCGGTTACCAAGTATGTTGACTGTGAGACAGCGAAAAAGCTCGTGGATACAGGAATCAAACATATTGGAGAAAATCGAGTAGATAAGTTTCTTGAAAAATATCATGCTTTAAAGGAAGAAAACCTTACTTGGCATTTGATTGGTAGTTTGCAGAGAAGGAAAGTAAAAGATGTGATCAACTATGTTGATTATTTCCATGCTTTAGACTCTGTCAAATTGGCTCAAGAAATCAACAAGCGAGCAGATCATGTGATTAATTGTTTCTTGCAAGTAAATATTTCAAAAGAAGAAAGCAAGCACGGTTTTTTAGTTGAAGAACTAGATAGTGTTTTACCAGAGCTTGCAGCCTTAGAAAATATTTGCATTGTTGGCTTGATGACCATGGCTCCACTCGAAGCTGATCATCAAGAGCTGAATCAGATTTTTTCAGAAGCACATCAACTTGAACAAAACTTACAAAGCAAACAGTTAAAAAACATGCCCTTTTCTGATTTGAGTATGGGAATGAGCCGTGATTATCCAGAAGCGATTGCCAACGGCTCAACCTATGTCAGAATCGGAACAGCATTTTTTAAATAGGAAAGAACTATGTCATTTAAAGATAAATTTGATAAATTTATAGAATACTTTACAGAAGATGGAGAAAAGTCTGACTTACCAGTACAGCCTTTAGATGAGTCTGATTCTGTTTTGAAGCCTGCAGAGATCGAGCCAGTTCCGGCTGCATCAGCAAAGGAAAACGCACGTACTCGTTCAGCTTCTTCACAAGTCCAACAAAAGCCTGCAACGGAAAATATTACTAGATTGCATGCTCGCCAACAAGAACTGGCTCAGCATCGAGTGAAATCTAGTGAGAAGGTTACGATTGATGTTCGCTATCCGAAAAAATATGAGGAAGCAACAGAGGTTGTTGATTTACTTGTGGCGAATGAGAGTATCTTAATTGATTTTCAATATATGACAGAGGTACAAGCAAGACGTTGCTTGGATTATCTTGATGGGGCGCGTTATGTTTTGGCTGGGAACTTGAGAAAAGTTGCTAGTACCATGTACTTGCTCACTCCAATCAATGTTGTCGTCAATGTAGAAGATATTCGCCTTCCAAACGATGTGGATCTGAGTGAATACGATTTTGATATGAAACGCAGCAGATAATTAATGATTTACTTTATTTTAAAATTAGTTTCTAATCTAATTGATCTTTACTCCCTTCTCGTCTTCATCTATGCACTCTTGTCTTGGTTCCCTGGAGCTTACCAAACAGCCCTAGGAAGGCTTGTCGGTTCTCTGGTTGAACCATTTTTGCGTTTATTCCGCAGGTTGCCTTTGCAGTTTGGTAGATTAGACTTTACTGTTCTGGTGGCACTTTTTGCCTTGAGAGTGCTTGATACCTTATTTCTACACATTCTTGCTTCCTTGTTATTGCTATGGTAAACAATATCTATCAGCATTTTTCTCAGGATGATCAAGATTTTCTGGATAAAAGCATGGAATTGCTTCAAAGAGTAGAAAATCAATATAGCTATGAGACGACAGCTTTTTTGAATCCTCATCAGGTCAATATTCTTAAAAATTTGAGTAAGCAATATGATGTGCAAGTATTTGCTAGTTCAGATTATTTTCCAAGTGAGTTTGCTAAAGTGTTGATTGCACCTAGCTATTATCAATTAGAACTCGAAGATTTCGACGTGGTCTTGCTAGAGATCACCTATGCAAGTAAGTTCTATAAGGTGACTCATTCACAAATTATGGGAACCCTTTTGCATCAGCTAGGGATTGAGAGGCGGACGTTTGGCGATATTATCGTCGTGGATGACCGTGCTCAAGTATTCGTGGATAGAAGATTAGAAGAATATTTCATTACGAATGTTTCTAAAATAGCTAAAGTTCCAGTTCGGCTAAGAAGAGTTGATTTCAGAGAGCAGCTACAAGAGTCACCGGCGACTAAAACTACAGATGTTTTGGTCTCTAGTCTCAGATTGGATAAGCTGGTAGCCACAGTCTTTAAGTTATCACGTAGTCAAGCTGTGGAACTAATCATGGGGAAGCAGGTAAAGCAGAACTACAGAACCATTGATTATCCTAGCCAACAGCTCTCTTTGGGCGATTTGATTAGCGTTAGGAAATATGGAAGATTTAAGATTTTAACAGAAAATGGTTTTTCCAAAAACGGGAAGCATAAACTAACAGTTGAATTATTACCTAGCAAATAAGGAGGAAATATGGCACTAACATCATTAGATATTAGAGATAAAGCTTTTTCGACCAAATTTAGAGGGTATGATATTGATGAAGTTGAAGAATTTCTTGATATCATTGTCAATGATTATGAGGAACTAATCCGCGAGAATCATGAGAAAGAAGCAAAAATCCGCAATCTTGAAGAGCGCCTAATTTATTTTGATGAAATGAAAGACTCGCTCAGCCAATCTGTTTTGATTGCACAAGATACAGCAGAGCGGGTCAAACAGGCAGCACAAGAACGTTCAGGAAATATTGTGCAGCAAGCAGAGCAAGATGCGCAACGTTTATTAGATAGAGCCAAGTATAAGGCAAATGACATTCTTCGTCAGGCTACAGATAACGCCAAAAGAGTAGCTGTTGAGACAGAAGAATTGAAAAATAAAACACGTGTCTTTCATCAGCGCCTCAAATCGACGATTGAAAGTCAGCTAAGTATTGTTGATTCTCAAGATTGGGAAGATATTCTTCGCCCAACTGCTGCCTATCTCCAAACCAGTGATGAAGCCTTTAAAATGGTAGTTGAAGAAGCGCTTGGAGAAAAAGTCGAGCTAGAGGAAGAAGTGGACGTTACGCGCCAATTCTCACCGGAAGAATTAGCTGAATTACAAGAACGAATTGAGCAAGCAAATCGAGATTTGGCAGAAACACAGACTCTTCAGACTATAGATGAAGAGCTGATCCAAGCACAACAGAAAGAAATTTTAGAATCTGGAGAACTTTCAGATTTGGATGAAGATTCTAAAGTTCAAGTGGATCTTTTATAAGTGCAGAAACACAAGGCAAACAAAATATTTTCAGCGAACAGGTGGTGGTGAAAGACCTGTAATCCCTTTTGTTTGACTTATCATTCTGTTTCATCGTTTCTGAAGCGAGTAAGAAACGACGTCCGCCTACGTTACGGGCTAAGAGGGACAGGTTTTTTCCTGTCTAAACAAAGGTGGTACCGCGAATTTTCGTCCTTTTGAAAATTTGTGGTCTTTTTATTTAGTTACATTCATTAAATTTGGAAAGGCTATGTTATGAAATTAAAAGAAACACTCAACCTTGGGAAAACGGATTTCCCTATGCGTGCTGGCTTGCCAACAAAAGAGCCAGTCTGGCAAAAAGAATGGGACGATGCTAAACTTTATCAACGCCGTCAGGAGTTGAATGAGGGCAAGCCTCATTTTATCCTACATGATGGACCTCCCTATGCAAATGGAAACATTCACGTTGGCCATGCTATGAATAAGATTTCAAAAGATATCATAGTTCGCTCTAAATCTATGTCTGGCTACTATGCACCATATATCCCCGGCTGGGATACACATGGATTGCCAATTGAGCAAGTCTTGGCAAAACAAGGTGTTAAGCGTAAAGAAATGGATTTAGTAGAGTACTTGAAACTTTGCCGTGAGTATGCTCTTTCTCAAGTTGATAAACAACGTGATGATTTCAAGCGTTTGGGCGTTTCTGGTGACTGGGATAATCCGTATGTAACCTTGACTCCTGATTATGAAGCGGCTCAGATTCGAGTTTTTGGTGAAATGGCTAAAAAAGGCTATATTTACCGTGGTGCTAAGCCAGTTTACTGGTCTTGGTCTTCTGAATCTGCTTTGGCAGAAGCGGAGATTGAATACCATGACTTACTTTCTACTTCTTTGTACTATGCTAACCGAGTTAAAGATGGAAAAGGTGTTTTAGATACAGATACCTACATTACTGTCTGGACAACAACACCATTTACGATTACTGCCTCTCGTGGTTTAACAGTTGGCGCGGATATTGATTACGTTGTAGTACAACCAGCAGGTGAGAAACGTAAGTTTGTGGTCGCTTCAGAATTGTTGAACAGCTTATCCGAAAAATTTGGCTGGACTGATGTTCAAGTTCTGGCAACTCACCGTGGTGCAGAATTGAATCAGATCGTAACAACTCACCCATGGGATACGACTGTTGATGAATTAGTTATCCTTGGTGACCACGT
>ERZ772921.1853-NODE-1853-length-11866-cov-5.709508_pt1 | contig 11866 bp, 11 predicted proteins | sample MGYA00512117_ERZ772921 | MGnify/ENA primary metagenome ERZ772921 (study PRJEB29015, sample SAMEA2737944) | human oral metagenome | biome: human oral; feature: human-associated habitat; material: dental | place: China | collected 2150 ... | reverse complement strand
ACGCCGAGCCTGGGGAGCACCCGGGCATACCCCCGGAGGCCGTCGGTCGAGACGGGCGTGCCCTCGCCCACGGCCCCCAGGGCCGAGGCCGAGCGCCTCGTCGGCCGTCCCGCCCCGGTCCGCGACCTCGCAGAACTCGTCGCCGAGGTCGTTGGCCCCGCAGACCACGCACACCTCGGGGTTCGATATGCCGCGCTCGCGCACGTCGCCGCCGAGCGCCGCGGCCCTCGGGGCATCCCCGCCGCCGACCTGGACCGGTTGCCGGTCAGCGACTCGTCGAGGTACGTGCCGTCGACCTGGCAGGAGACGGCTGTCCCCTCCCGGACGGCGCAAGGGCGCGGCCCATGACCTCGCAGAGCCTCATGCGCATGAACCAGGACGTGCCCGGGCACGCCCCGCAGGCCCTCGCGCACCCCCTAAGCGTCCCGCCCGCGCACGCGTGCTCGACGTAGCTCGCCCAGACGTCCCCCTCGGGCCCGGGGCACCCGAGCGGGCCCATGGCCCTGCGCGAGGGGGTGCGGCCGCAGGACCCGCGGGACCGCCCCTGCGACCCGTCCCCGTCGCGCCCCTCGCACGCGAGGTGCGTCCCGCCGCACCTGAGGCACGCGTCCGGCTCCCCGCCCGCCTTGCCGAGCTCGGCGAGCACCTGCGCGCGCAGAAGCCCTATGAGCCTCCTCCTCTCGTCGTGCGCCCGGCCTCCTCGCCTCTCGCGGTATCATGTCAAGCATCCCCGCGTCTCCCTTCGACATGTTTTCTCGCTGACAACATCGTGGCGGAGACGCGGGGCGTCGTCATGCCGACGGCGGTCTAACAGAGAGATAGGTATAGACGATACACTGGTGGAGCTGTTGCGAGTACGGTGGACGAACCTGTACGGAAGCTTGGACTGCAAGAGACGCCGGGACAGACTGCCGTAACCCGAAATGACCATCCCACCCGCCGGACGAGAGTGGTGGGATGGAGCCGCAGGACGTGGGGACGGGAGCATGGAGTGCTCCAAACGGGAGATGTACAGGGACATGGCGAGAGCGACGAAGTGGGACGAGCTAAGATCGGGGGGTCACAGCGGAAGGCGGCTGCTATAGGCGGCCGAAGACCAGCCTGCGGAGCAGCCCCGCAATGCCCCAGACAGCCTTGCAATGGCGCGTAGAGCCCCCACGGCTTGGCGCGAGCCCATAGCAGACGACCGACGGATGGGAAGGGTCCCTCTCCTTGTCGAGACAACGCGCTCGACAAGCGAATCGCTACTCCGACCTCTTGCGCTTGTGCTTCCCTTGACGGAGGTTCTTTATCTCTTTAACGCTCAGGTGGGCGAGCTGGGCATAGTGCAGCAGCGTCTGCTCGCTTAAGCGCATCATCGCCAGCGGCTTGCCCTTCTTGTCGCTCTCAAGCAGGTACATCCTTCTACAGTCGACATCTTGCACCTCGAAGGAGCCGTGGGCGAAGGCGTTTCTGATGTAATAGAAGATCGCCTCGGTATCGGGCATATCGGATCGCGGAGCGAAGACCAGGAGGTCCCTCTTCATGGCATCAGACCCTAGGCGCTTTACCGCCGATGCGGCCACCTCTTCGACGGTCTGGCCGTTCTCAACCCTGATGTACCTGTCCTTCCTCTTGAGGGGACCTGTGATCTCCCCAAGAATCGTCAGGAACAGGCCACCACTGATCCCCCTCGCGTGGAACGATGTGTTGCGGGCGCTCACCGACTGATAGAACCTACTCTTGCTCTTCTTGCCGTCTGGGCGCTTCCCGTCCGACACCTCGTGGCGGTTCGAGCTGGGGCACTCGAAGACGAGGTCCCGGACAATCTTGCCGAACTCCTCGCTTTCGATGGGGATCTTTGCCTTCGGGTTCCACCATCCCATCCTCGGATCCTTTTCTCACACGCTTTGACGCGGGCCTTATTCTCGCATGCCGGACACATCACCCGTCCGTCCTTTTACCCAAGCTAATTCCCGGAACAAGCAGGCCCAACCCGAGTGGCTCCGAAAATACCATAACGCAGAGATTCGTGCCCTATGCCTTTCTCTGAAGTGCGACGACCCTATCGTGCTGGCTGGCCACGTCGGCATCATGCGTAACGGTGACGACCGTAGACCCAAGGTCGCGATTCAGGCCAAGCAGAAGGCCGATGATCCTTGATCTGTTTTTTGCGTCAAGGGAGGCGGTAGGCTCGTCAGCAAGAATTACTTGGGGGCTCATGATGACAGCCCGCGCAAAGACGGCCTTCGCCCTTTCCCCGCCGGAGCATTCGAGCGGTTTCTTGCGCAGAATGGGACGGATGTCGAGAGTGTCCACCACCTCCTCAAACCTACCTGATCGGCCGCTGCCGGGCGGACGCGCGTAGAGCAGGGGCAACTTGATATTGTCCGCAATGCTCAAGGAGTTGATGAGCGCCGACTCCTGTAGGACGAATCCGATCCTTTGGTTCCTCCACGCAGCCGACTCGCGATCTGACAGCTCTCGGACGGATCTGCCGAGCAGAGTGTAGGAGCCTGCGTAGTGTCTGTCAATCAGGCCAAGGATGTTCAATAGCGAGCTCTTGCCAACGCCAGACTCCCCGACTATCGCAAGCTTTTCGCCCTCAGCGACCGTGAGCGAGAAGTTCTCAAGAAGGGTTATGGATGACGAGCCCTTCCTATATGTCTTGTGCTCTAACTTGAGGTCGATGACGTTATCCATCACTGCAAAACCCCCGCCGAAATGGGAACCCGTCTCAGTCTCCAGGAAATCGTCTGCACAACCACCGTGACCAGAAAGAGATCGAGCAGTAGTGCGACAAGCAAGGCCAGCCAGTCCATCCCGATCAACCCCGCGCAGCCATAGGTCATAAGAAATGCACTCTTACCTTGCCAGGCATCGTACCTCGAATAGGCGGCCATGGCAAGAACGGCAAGCAGAGCAAGGAGCGAAAGGCCCGCGTAGTATGAGAAGAGGAGCCGCCGGGCCTTGGCGTAGCTTAGCCCCACCAGCACGTTGATCGTGAAGTCGCGCACCATCACGCGCACGCTTGCCAGAGAGCCCCAGACGGATAGGACGATGATCAGGACAAGGAGCGCGCCAGAGACAACAAGCAGGGAACTCGTCGAGGAGACAAGGTACTGGTTGTAAAACTCAATGTTGTCCTGTCGACTATAGTAGTTGAACTTGACCCCAATCGTTCTGTTGACATATGCGCCCAGCTCGGACACGCCCGTACGATCGGTATTAACTAAAATGAGATCCATGAGCCCGTTGAGCTTAAAGGAAGCGTCGGCCTGCTCAATGAAAGCTCTGTTCACCGGGATAACCACCGAAAAGTTGTGGTACTGCTTCAAATCAGGCGCATAAAGGATCGAATGCGACGAGTTCTCGGCGATGATGCCAACGACCCTCACCGTCAACCCTCGGCCCAATGCGGGGTCATGCATGGTGAACTGCGAGCCAAGCGGATAGTCGTCGGCGAGCCCCCTGCCCACCAAAACGGGAATCGCCTCGCCTTGATCCAGGCTGTAATCAAACGTCAGCCCGTCTCCCTTCGCGACGGAAAAGCCGTTGAGCTCGTTATATCGCTGATTCATGTAACCCACCGGGACTTCGACCCCATGGCTGTTAGCTAGGTCCGTGATGTAGCCGTCAGTGTAGAAAGCGTACTCATATCGGTCATCCAGGACATCGTAGACGCTCTGGATCGATTCTTTTGAGCTGCTGTCGACATCTACCGTCGCATCCGGATCCAGGCTCGCCATGAATGTTCCCTCCGCGTTAATGCGCGCCATCTGCTCGTAGCCCTCACGTGCGGAGAACACGGTACGAGCCGTCGAGAACACTGTGTAGTTAGCCAGAAACAACAAAGTTAGCGTGCCTATGGCGAAAATTGGCTTCCTTAGGAATATGCGAGTCAAGAAAAAATGAAAGGCCTTCATCTTGCCCCCATAAGACCCGCGCTCGCGAGGATGTACATGGATAGGACGGCGAACAAACAGAGGTTGTCAACGATCTCGAAGCCCAGCAGGAGATGCAGTGCGATCGAGGGAGCACAGCAGATGCCGAGCAATGCCAGGCATTCGATGATGTACCTGAGTCGTATCAGCGTCAGCCTGTCCCCTACCAGCACCCGGCATCTGATCTCTGTTCCAGAGCTTGCCAGCAGGTGGTAGTGAAACACCAACGCTACCACAGAGAACCCCAGAACGAAGGCACGTTTATTATGCAACATGAACTCGAAGTATCTCAGTAACACATCTGAGCCTGCCGCCTGACGCTCCACGCATGCGAGGAAGCTTGCCAGCAGAAAGCACCCCACGTATAGGGCACCCAACTCAAGACGGCTTTTGGGTCTTAACAGGGATTTCTCGACAAAGTGGCTCACGAGGCTACGCCGTGCACTCCATGATATCTCCCCATCTCTAGAACGGTCGAATCTAGCGTTCCACTTGCCAATGTTACCATTGCGAGACTTGGATTATGGGTAGTTCGTGTAAAGACTTCAATCTCGCGATGCGTTCGCGTGCGCCAAGCGCATGGCTCACGTCATGCCTTGCCGAGCTTGAGGGCGACCTGTCCATCGGTTCATGGGCGGGGACGCGGCGTCGATGGGAACGTGGATCGCGTCGAGCAAGAAGCTGCGCACTCACCGGACCCGAGACCCGCCCGCTTGAACTGCCCCAGCCAAGCGTCGAGAAACCGTAGCTGCTCGCGGGTATGAAACCAGTGCTCCCCGCCTCTCATGACGCTCAGGTCCGCGCCAATCTGCCCTGCGAAGGCCGACGTAGTCTCGACGGGCGTCAGGTCGTCCCCCTCGCCGCACAGGATGTGGGTCGGGACGCCCCACCGTATTGGGTTGTCCCTCACGTAACGGAGGTACTTCCAGGACAGCCTCTCGCCGAAGCCTGTCTCGATCTCCAACCTCTTCGAAAGCTCCTCCTCAGTGACGCCCGCGCGCGCCATCATGTCGAGTATCAGCTTCTCCATGTCCACGACGGGAGAGACGAGATACGCCTCGTCGACGTGTCTCTTACCAAGGGAGGACAACGCAAGAAACGCCCCCATGCTGTGGGCGACCAGGACAAGCGACCCGTAGCGGCCGCGTCTCTCGCCAAAGAATCGGGGGAACTCCTCATGCGCCTCCCATGGGCTCTGCGACCTGTAGTCGAAGCCAATCACATCGCTTTCGGGGAAAAGGGCCCTGTAGTGCTCCGCCTCCTTGGCGGAGCCACCCCTTCCGTGCACGTACACGACCAGACGCCTCAGCTCGGCAAATTCCAGCCCGCATACCCCCTGAGGATCACGGCCTTGGCACGCCCGCAAGGATGCGCTCATTGCGCAACCCCGCACCGGCACGAGGCGTCGAAACGGCGCCACCCAGGGAACTGGTGCCCTCGTCCTGCCCGGTACGCACGACGGCAAAATCCATCGAGGAAAGGATGGTGATCAGAGAACTGATAGTAGCCTGATAGAAGACGAACTGGCACCTCCCCTGAACAAGCTCCAACGCATTTGGCAACCATATCCATGCCTCACGCCCCCTTCCCCTTCGGTGAGCTGCATTCCAACCTTAGCACACGATAGCGGCACGGTAATCCTAGGGCAGCCTCAGAGGGCGAGGGACCCTCTCCACCATGATAAGCCTACCACCGTACAGGTACCGGGACCGAGCGGCAGCCTTAGGGCCTTGTCCGCTCCAGATGGCAAAGCCCCGCATGGCCTGGAAATGACCCGCGCTTCGTGCTTTCATCTTCGGCGAACCACTGCACAAAGATACGCAACACCGCAGCGAGTCGAACGAAAGGGGTCTACATGGAACGCATCATCGAAGCCTACGGCCTGAGCAAGGCCTCGCTCACCAAGGGCGCCCCTCCCATACTCGACAACTGCTCAATCTCCATTGGTCCCGGTATGACTGCGGTCATCGGGCCCTCGGGGGCGGGGAAGACCTCGCTTCTCTACGCCCTCTCGGGACTGGACGTCCCAGACACAGGGCAGGTGCTGGCATTTGGGCAGGACGTGTACGCGCTCCCCGATGGGCAGCGCACGCGCTTTTTGCGTGAGCGCGTCGGCTTCGTGTTCCAGGACTACAACCTCGTCCCGTACCTGACCGTCAAGGAGAATGCCCTCCTGCCGCTCTCGCTAGCTGGTCACAGAGGCGACCCCGCGCAGCTCGCAGCGCTGCTTAACCGCTTTGGGCTCTCTGGGCATCACGCGGCGAGAGCGCAGGAACTCTCCGGCGGAGAGAGGCAACGCTGCGCACTCATCCGCGCCCTGATGCTCTCGCCAAAGGTCCTCTTCGCCGACGAGCCGACCGGCGCACTCGACACCGGCAGCTCTCACGTCGTGCTCGCGACGCTCAAGGAGATGGCATCTGCCGGCTGCGCGGTCGTCGTGGTCACGCACGACCCCAACGTCGCATCGGCCGTCGACGTGATCATCTTCATGCGCGACGGGCGCATCACGCACGTCGCAGGCAGCATGGCCCCCAAAGAGATACTTGACGGCATGAAGGAGCACGAAAGCGAGGCAGACCATGCATAGGTATGCAATCCGGATCTTTGCCGAGGACCTCGTCGGCTGGGTCCCACTCGTCTGTGTCGTCACAATGACCTCGACCCTCGTCGGCATTTGCGTGTCACAGGCCGTCTGGACGTCGGGTCCCGCGTTCGCCGAGGCCACCCGTGCAGCCCGACTCGACCTCACCGGGTTTCAGGTCGTGTCCGTCACCATCTACGCCGAGGTCGCACTCATCGCCCTGTTTGCACTCACGGCGATCGGGTCGGCCACCGTGAGGCGCTGCCACTCCACCTTCGCCCAGTGGCGCCTCGCGGGTGCCACGCCCATCCAGGTACGCGTCTCAGCGCTCTCCGTAGCTGGCCTAGCCTCCGCCATCGGGTCGGCCGCAGGCTCGCTTGCCTCCCTTCCCCTCTCGTCTGCGCTCGTGCCCGCGTTCGACGCGCTGGCTGCCGAGGGCTTCTCGGGTGGCCTCGGATCGTTTGAGTCACCAGCCTTCGACGTGGGAGCGCTGGCTGCACCTCTCGCGTTTGCCGTGTCTTGGCCGACCTGCATGGCGGGAGCGATCCTGCCTGCCCTCCGAACCAGGAGGGTAGCCCCCGTCGACTTCCTGCGCAAGACGGGAGCTGATACGGGCCGCTCCCGCGCGGGAACGGCGGCAAGACGAGTGCTTTCGGGCCTCCTTCTTGGACTCTCCCTGGCCATCTTGCCCCTAGGCGCACTCTTGGGCGGCAACGGGGTGGGGGCCATCGTGAACGGCATCGTAAGCGCCGGCATTCTCGCGACGCTCGCCGTGTTCGCCGCTGGGGTCGAGGGGGTCCGTCTCGCCACCCGCGCTGCGGGACTGATACCGCGTACGCTCGGGGACGCCGTGGGTCACCTAGCCGCCCGCGAGGCAATCGAGGAGATAGAGCGCGACTCCCACGCGGTCGTCCCTTTGGCTGCCGCACTCGGCGGCGGGTCGACGCTGCTCTGTGCCGCCCGTTGCCTCGAAGAGGTCCTCTCCCGACTCGGCCTGCCCGCAGAGCTCAACTACGCCGACGTCCTCGTGCTCTTTGGGCTTGCGGCCGCGTTTGCCCTCGCGACGGCCCTGGCGACCGTCGCACTCTTTGGTGGGGATGACGCGCGTAGACAGGCACTCCTGCGCACCCTGGGGCTCACGCGTGGGGACACGGTACACCTCATTGCCTGGAGGTCGCTGATAGGGGTCACCTCGGATCCTGAGGATGACGCGCACCTCACCCCCGCAACCGCCGGCACGGGCCTCACGCGCCTCGAACGTCGCGTACGTGGCGCGGGAGGAACGTTCTTTGCCGGACCCTCCGAGGGCAGTTGGACGCTGAGGGCGAACATCCCCGCGTCCACATCCGCCGGCGTCAGTCCGGTCGAAGGGGGACGGTTATGATATCGGTGATGGTCGTCGACGACCAGCGCTACGAGAGGCTTGGACTCGCGCTGATGCTCAAGGGCGCCGAGGGCATACGCATCGTCGCGCAGGCGGAAAACGGCCGCGAGGCGGTGGACGCGCTCGCCGCCACTTCGGGCAACGAGATGCCGGACGTGGTGCTCATGGACGTGCGGATGCCCATGATGGACGGCATCGACGCCACCCGCATCATCACGCGGGCGCATCCAGGCGTCAAGAGGTGCTTGTGCTCACGACCTATGACCAAGATGACTACGCGCTCGGCGGACTGTCCGCCGGCGCGTCGGGGTTCCTGCTCAAGGACGTCACCTCAGCAGAGCTCGCCGACGCTGTACATGCCGTCGCCTCCGGCGACGCCGCGCTCACGCCAAGGATCACGCGCAAGGTACTGGGAAGATGCTTTCCCTCCTCCCCACTGGCGTCCCCAAGGGGCAGTGCGCCTATGCACAAGGGGAGCTTCTCGTCGCTCACCCCGCGCGAGGCCGAGGTCGCCTCCCTCGTCGCCGACGGTTTCTCGAACGCCGAGATAGCCGAGCGACTCGTCGTGGAGCCAGCGAGCGTACGCAGGTACGTGAGCAGGATCCTGGCCAAGACCGGCCTGCGGGACCGCGTGCAGGTGGCCGTCGCATGGGTCAGGGCCAAGGTGTAGGCGCGTGAGCCATGGTTTGGGGGGAGGGAACGGCGATCACGATGGCATCCTCCCCAAGATGGAGACGCGTGAGCCGATTTTGAGGAGGCCCCTGAATGGGGTGCGGGCGGCAAGGGCGACTTTGCGTACATCCGTGCCTGCGCGGCACTCTCGCCATAGCCGTCAGGGTACGGCCCGACCGCCTCAGCCCAAACACCATTCGAGCTTGCTGCGGCAACCTCCTTGTCCGCTTCACAGCAGCCCACAGTCTGTATGCGGGCAAACTTTTGGATGACCGTTTCGCTCTTGAGGACAGGTATCCGTACTCTTGGGTACGATACCCTTGAGTACGGTACTCAAGGGTACGGATACGCCAGAGAGGCATGACCGGAAGGGGACTATGTTCGTCGCACGCGAAAGGGAGCTCACGGCACTCGAGCGCATGTACAAGAGGGATGGCTTCCAGATGGCGGTCATCTACGGGCGGCGGCGCGTGGGCAAGACCACCCTCATCGACGAGTTTGTCAAGGACAAGAGGGTGCTCTACTTCACTGCCCAGCAGAAGACGTCGCACCAGAACCTTGAGCTCCTTAGCGCCGCCACCTACGCGGCGTTCTCGCTGCCCGCAACGCTCCCCGCCTTCGCGTCCTGGAACGACGCCTTGAGGTTCGTCGTCGAGAGGGTCGGGAAGGAACCCCCCGGCACGCCGCTCGTCATCGTCTTCGACGAGTTCCCCTACGCGGCCGAGGCCGACCCGTCGCTTCCGTCGGCCTTGCAGGCAACGATTGACCACGGCCTCAAGCAGACAGATACGAAGCTGATCCTCTGCGGGAGCAACGAGGGCTTTATGGAGAGCAGGGTGCTCGGCAGCAAGAGCCCACTCTACGGTCGGCGGACGATGCAGATGAGGCTCAACCCCTTTGACTACCTCGATGCCGCCCGCATGCTCCCAGGCGTGCCCCCCGAGGAGCTTGTCATATACTATGCGACCTTCGGCGGGACTCCCTACTATCTCTCTCAGGTCGACCTCTCCAGGACCTACGAGGAGAACGTGCGGGAGCTGTTCTTCGACAGGCTCGGCTTACTTTATGAGGAGCCCCTCATGCTGCTGCGCCAAGAGCTCCATGAGCCGGCACGATACAACTCGATCCTCGATGCCGTGGGATCCGGCAACACCACCCCATCGAGGATCGCGAAACGGGCGGGTGTGAACCCGAACTCCGTCGGCAAGTACCTGAAGACACTTTCCGTCCTCGGGATCATCGAGAAGGTCTCGCCTCTCGGGAACGGCCCCACCTCGAAGAGCTCGGCCTATCGCCTGAAGGATCCCCTCTTTGCCTACTGGTACCGATTCGTAAGCAGGTATCTTGGGACGATCGAGAAGGGTGCGGGTGCGGAGGCGTCCGCCTACGCCAGCTCGGGACAGGCGCTCTCGACGTACGTCGGCAAGCAGTTCGAGAACGTCTGCCTGCAGTGGGTCCAACGAGAGAGCATCGCCGGGAGACTCCCGTTCTCCGCACTCGAGTTCGGGCAGTGGTGGGGCACTGGCCCCGACGCGCACGAGGAGACGGACATCGACATCGTCGCCATGAACAGGGTGGAGCGCGAGCTTCTTGTCGGCGAGTGCAAGTGGCGCAACTCCTTCAACGAGACCGCAGCCATCAAGGCGCTCGAGCGCCGCTCGACGCTCCTCAACGGCTTTAGCAAACGTCATTTCGTCCTGTTCACCAAGAGGGAGACGAGCGCTGCGACAAGAAGGACTGCGGCAGACAGGGCGGACCTTTGCCTCGTCACGCTCGACGAGCTGTATGCCGGGCTCGATAGATAGTAACTCCCACGTAAGCCCTGCGGGCGGCGGCTCGTTCTTGGGCAGGACCTCGCCGTCGAGCACACTACCAGGTCACGCAAGGGGCGATGTCGCTTTGACAGGAGAGCGGCGTGGTTGCAGGCCGATCCGAGCAACTCTGCCATGCTGGTGAAGATCCGATGGGGTCGCGCGGCACCGCCACGAGATCCTCGCCGCAGACGAGCGACGTCATCCCCCGCTCTCGCTTCTCGGGTCCGTCAATACTGGAGGCAGACTGCACGCAGCAGCGAGAGGAGCCCAGCGTGGTAACGAAATCGGCCTCCAAGCACTGGCGCATGATCCTGCGGCTCTTGTCCCTGCCATAGGTGTCGACAACGCTCACGCCGACGTTGTGTCGCCCCAAGACAGCTTGTCATACGCGATGTTCTCTATGAGGTGGTTTTCCTTCACCTGTCTGAGCCTTTTGCGTGCGTTGCGCAGGCCGACACCCTCGATGAGGCGGTGATGGGACAACTCGAGCAATCGTTACGACTTGTGGCGTCGAATGCTCGTGACTGCCTTGGTGAGAGCGTTGTCCTTTCACTCTACAAGCCTGATGAGCTATCTATCTCGCTTGGCTTCCATTCGTGCTTCCATGCGACAGCATGTCACCCTCATGACAATTGTGCTACGGAACATTGTGTCATACCACAGTTTTCCGCAGTGATCGCTAGGCGTTGTTAACGAAGGGCTGAGGAAGGCAACAACGGCTCTCGTTTACCTTTCTCAGAAAGATACCAGGTCGATTCTCTCAAGCTTCTTCACCGTCCTCCGCAAGGTACGCAGCAAGGACCATAAGCTTTCTGATAATCCTGCCGTCCGAGTCGGGTCGCCAGTCGAGAGCCGCTCAAGAAGGTTCTGGCCCCTTGCGAAAAGTGCGTCCCATACTTGCGCACGGTGATGGCGAAGTTCGGAAAAGTCGCGCCAAGTTACGCCAAGTCGCGCCAAGTCGCGCCAGAACTGCGTCATCCCCGTTGTCCACGGGGACATGAGTCGCGATATCATCAGGATCGACTATCGCACATCAGCCCTCATCTCACCACATAGTCGGCAGGCTATTCCCACCATGCGTTATGGTGGCAGCTCAATGCCGCCGATCTTGCAGGACTGAATACTGGTTGCACGTCGCGACCCCATCTCTCGATGAGACTGGTCGGAAAGAAGACGTGCGCGATCTTGGGATTGCGCAGCTCCAGCCCGTGAAGACCCAGCAGAGTGCCCGACCATTGCCCTCGCGAAAGGGGTGCACGAAGTTGTAGGTGTCATAGTGGTAGGCCATGCGACCGGGAAACCGCCTGGGAGCCAGGCCCACGAGGAAGTCGTCCTTCTCCAGCTCGCTGCGCGCCCATGCGATGCCCATCGGTATGTTCGCGGAAGGCAGGAGGAACTGCGCCCCCTCGCCGGCCTTGCGGATCTCGACGGTCCCGCCCTCCCCCGCCCAGTCGCACGCGTCCCTGAACAAGCCTCGATGAATGCACCTCAG
>ERZ772921.1852-NODE-1852-length-11869-cov-5.096834_pt1 | contig 11869 bp, 9 predicted proteins | sample MGYA00512117_ERZ772921 | MGnify/ENA primary metagenome ERZ772921 (study PRJEB29015, sample SAMEA2737944) | human oral metagenome | biome: human oral; feature: human-associated habitat; material: dental | place: China | collected 2150 ... | reverse complement strand
GTGGAGGATTTTCCGCCGAAGTGCGGGCAAAAAAGATGCGTCAAGATGGTAGTGCTGAATTTATCAGTGCTTCCTTAACAATATTATCGTAAAAATCGCCCCCCCTTAATCCAAAATCAATTTTTATTGATGATATCCATCATCCGCCATGACGCATTGACAACAAATGTCCTTCTTATTGTATGAATCCTTCAACTATACTATAATGTAAGATAGGTTATTGTATCTTTTCGATACGAAAGGCAGGGTTATGCAGGTACAGGTGAACGTAAAGCGCATCGGCAAGCGCAGGAATGCCATCGAGACGCGCCCGTATGAGATTGGCGCGGTGCACGATATCGGCGAACTGATCGATGCGTTTGTGACGGCGGAGGTCACGCGGTTCAACGCGCGTGCGGAGACGGGCGAGACGGCGCTTCGCTATCTGACGAGCACGGAGATCGCGGATGCGAGCACGGTCGGCAAGGTCGGCTTTGGCGTGGACTATCGCGGGCAGGTGCAGAGTGCGGCGGCGGCGATTGCGAACGCACACCAGTGCTTCACTGACGGCATCTATCGGATTTTCGTGAACGGTGCGGAGCTAGAGGGGCCGCTCGACACGCCTGTCACGCTCCATGAAAACGATGAGATCACCTTTGTCCGCCTGACAATGCTCGCGGGACGTATGTGGTAAACCCGATGGAGGAATACGATGATTAGCTACTATTTGCGCGACGAGGAAATGACACGCTATATCGAGCGGCTGAAGGCAGGGTTTGATGCGCTGAACCCGCAGAGCCAAAAGCTGCTCAATTTCCTTTTTTTCCGTACGGACGAGAAGGGAGAACCGGACTACGACTGGGACGTCGGCGTGGCAAACTTCCGTCGCAACAAGAAAGGCGTGGTCTGCACGGTCGATGATGACGTACTGCCGCCCGCGCTCTACCCCGCCTTTGACCTGATGATGGGCGCGGATCTGCGCAGGGATCTGGTCGATATGGCGCACAGCCTCGCCGCCTATCCCTACACGAACCGCTACTATCGTCGTCTCGTCCGCTCGCGCGACTACCATCAGCACGTCGGCCGCATTTGGAATCTGATCGAGCAGCTTGTGCGCGAATACGCCTTAGGGAAGAACTTCCTGCAGCTCCTACGCAGGGAGTACGATGTGGAGAGGTACGGCAGCAGCTTCCTCCCGCCCGAGCAGATCGCCGTATGGATCGACCGTGGGGACGCAGAGACCATCTCCATCATCCGCGACATGCTCCTCAGTGAGAACAACACGAACGTGCTCACCTACGATATTTTCCGCGCCATCTTCAAGTCACAGAGTACCGAACTCGTGGAACTCGTCGGCAAGCTCCTGCTCGCGGGGAAGCTGCAGGAGGGACTGCGGCAGGCGATCTGCGAGACGATGGACTGCGGGCGGCAGGAGCACTTCGTCTATATCATGGGCATCATCGAGGAGCACAACCTCATCCGCTTCTCGTCCGTGCGCCGCGCCATTGCGACGACCATCGGCATTGGCACGGACAGCGAGCGCGTGGACAAGAAGCTCCTCGCGCTCATGATGCGCGTGCTGCGCAATCCTGCGGAGGCGGACACACTCCTTCACAGTGAGGACAATGTCGAGGCGATGGTCGGGCTGTGGAGCAAGGGCGTGCATGACCTCACGCAGCTCATCGCCGGCATGGAGGCGATCATCGCGGAGGGGCGGCCGCACTCCGTTCTGCTCGTCTCGTACTTCCTGCACGCCCTGCAGGACGGCGCATACGAGCGGCGCATTGCAAAGCGCGTGCTCCTTGGCATCACGGACGCGGAACTCAGTGCGGCGGACATGCAGAAAATCGCCTGCTATCTGTCCTATGTGACGGGCGATTTCTACATCCTGCGGGAGCTCGACGACTTCGTCAAGAAGTTCGACGCACAGGCGTATTTCGCGAACGCAGAGGAGGCCACGCGTTTCTTCGACCTCTGCGAACGCGCCCATGCGCGCATGAAGCGCAAGGAGGAGGAATACCGTCCGTGCATTTTCCCGTGGTACGGGGTGACGCTGACGAAGGAAGCACTGTCCAATGCGATGGTGCTCGCTGCCCTCTGTGCCGGCACTGCGCTGACGGATCGCGTCGCGCCCATCCTCTCCGCCTGCTACACGGGACAGCGGGCTGCACCGCTCCTGCTCAAAGCGCCGCTGAGCCCCGTGCAGGAGCAGGCACTCATCGATCTCCTGCGCCTCGCTCCCGAGACAGCGGCGCGGATCATCCGTGAGAACCCAACGGCGTCGGTGCCCGATACGGAGGTTACCGACACGCTCCGCACGGCACCTGAGACAGCAAAGGGTCTCATGGGCGGGGACTTCGTCACGCGCCACGAGGGCGACATCGCCGCCCTGCTGCGCCTCAAGACGGCGAATGTACGCCGCACGGTGCTCGATCTCCTCTACGGGCAGACCGATGCGCAGCTCCGTGCGACGATGGCAGGCCTCCTCACGCAGCGCGACGTGAACAAGCGGCTCGGCGCGCTCGACCTGCTCCTGCGCTGCAAGGCGGACGAGCGCATCCCGCAGGAGGAGCTGCTCGCCCTCGCACAGACGATCAAGAAGCCGACGTCGGACGAGCAGGTGCTGATCGACGAGCTCGCACGCACGGGCGCGGCGGCAGAGGCGGAGGACGCGCTGTTCGACGCAAAATATGCGCCGGACTTCTCCATAGACATCCGCGGTGCGGAGGATGCCGCCGGCATGATGGGAGGCTATGATGCGGCGACGAACATCGTACACGTCGTCAATACCGTCACGCTCGAGGATATTTTCCCGTGCACGGACGAGGAACTGCTCACGATCGTCGAAAAACTCGACGCGCTCTACACGGAACACGAGGACTATGAGTACAAGAGCCGCTGGAACGGCAGGGAGGAGACGACGCTGGCCTCGGGCTTTTACGAGCGCGCGGATACCGAACACACGAAGAGGGCACCCAACAATATCAAAGACTACCCGCTCCCGGAGGTCTGGGAGGAGTTCTATCGAAAGGAGATCAAAGACTTCCGCGTGCTCTATCAGCTCGCCATCGCCGTTCTCATGGCAAAGGCGGAGGATGCCCTCTTTACGGAGGGGCTGACGCGCATCACGGGGCGGGACTGGACGGCGTTCCCCGCCGCCCTTGCCGCGCAGAAGCTGAGTTACTTCGGCAAGGGGTACGTCGGACGGCAGACGGGGAAAAACGTCATCCGCGTGCTCTATGAAACGCACGCCGAGGAGAACCGCCCGTTCGTCTTTGCCGCAGGGCTGCTGCTGATGCGCCGCGCCTATGAATGCTATGATGAAAAGCTCTACCTCGTGGAGCGAAAGGGGCGTTGGAGTTCGAGCACGTATCGGATCACGCACGACAATGCACTGATGCAGGCCGCCCTGCACGGGGCGCGGCTCTACGCGGACGATGCGGAGTTCGCACAGTCCTACGCCCTGCGCCTGCGGCTCGCGGAGCGGATCGAGGATGTCCTTCTGCGCGCGGGAGGGGAACCCGAGGGCGGCCTGACGGGCATCATCGAGCATGCAAAGGCACACCTCCTCGGCATGGAGAAGAAGGACGCGTTCTACAAGATGCTCCTCGGCGTGCAGGCGGACGGGATGAGCGAGGACGCTGCACGCAAACAAAAAGCAGTGGAAAAGAATCGCATACAGGTGCTCGAACGCTATCGCAGCGGCGCACTCCCCGACCCAAAGGACACAGATTTCCGCGGCGCACAGACGGAGGATGTGCTTTCCTTTGTCAAGGAGGAGGGACAGCGCGTCGTCGACAGCATCGTCACGGCAGAGCTGCGGCGCGGCGATACACCCGCGCTCCACTCCGCCGCCGTGGACAGTATCCTACGCGTCGAGGGCATCCAGCTCTTCGTGCGCATCCTGCAGGCGCTCGGTGCGCTGAAGCTCGACCGCCGCAGCTGGTACGCGGGCTCGGACGAGGCAAAGGCATCGACGCTGAGCCACCTGCTGAAGGTCAGCCACCCGCACGCGGGCGAGACGGCCGCCGACCTGAAGGCGGCGCTGAAGGACGCCGGCATCGCCCAGCAGCGCCTCGTCGAGGCGGCGATGTACGCGCCGCAGTGGATCCCGCTCATCGAGGCATACCTCGGCTGGCGCAGTATGGCGAGCGGCTGCTACTACTTCCAAGCGCACATGAGCGACATCCCGAAGGATCGCGAGAGCATGATCGCAAAGTACACGCCCATCCCCATCGAGGATCTGAAGGAGGGCGCGTTCGACATCGGCTGGTTCAAGGCGGCGTACAAGGAGCTCGGCAAGGCGCATTTTGAGAGTCTCTACGACGCGGCAAAGTACATCTCGAACGGCGCAAAGCACGCGCGCGCACGCAAATTTGCCGATGCCGTACGCGGTACGCTGAACCTCGCCGATGTGGAGAAGGAAATCACGGCGAAGCGCAACAAAGATCTCGTCATGTGCTGCGGCCTGATCCCGCTGAAACGCGCACGGGATAAGGATATGCTCGCACGCTATGTGTTCCTCCAAAATTTCCTCAAGGAAAGCAAGCAGTTCGGGGCGCAGCGCCGTGCGAGTGAGGAGAAGGCGGTGGAGATCGCCCTCTCGAACCTCGCGCGCGCCTGCGGATTTGACGATGTGACGCGCCTCGTGTGGACGGCGGAGACGGAGCTCATCAAGGCGCACGCCGATCATTTCAGTCCGAAGGAGGTCGAGGATGTCGCGCTCTCCCTCTCCGTCGCAGAGGACGGCGCGGTGTCGCTCGTCTGCACGAAGGGCGGGAAGCCGCTGAAGGCCGTCCCCGCGAAGCTGAAGAAGAACGCCTACGTGCTCGAGCTGAAGGACGCAGAGAAGAATCTAAAGGAGCAGTACCGCCGCGCAAAGAAGATGCTCGAGGAGATGATGGAGGACGGCACGCCGCTCCTCGCCCGCGAGATCGCAAACGTCATGGAGCACAACCCCGTCATTGCGCCGCTGCTGAAACCGCTCGTGTTTCAGTCGGGCGCAGCTCTCGGCTTCTATGCGGACGGTGCGCTCGTCGCTGCGGACGGCACGCGCACGGAGCTCGCGGAGGACGCAGAGGTAAAGATCGCCCACGCGCTCGATCTCTATGAGAGCGGCACATGGGCGGACTACCAGAAATATCTTTTTGAAAAGGAGATCCGTCAGCCGTTCAAGCAGGTATTCCGCGAGCTCTACATCAAGACGGCGGACGAGCACGGCAAGGAGTCGAGCCACCGCTATGCGGGGCATCAGGTGCAGCCCGCAAAGACCGTTGCTCTGCTCAAGACGCGCCGCTGGGTCATCGACGGCAGTGAGGGACTGCAGCGCATCTACTACAAGGCGAACATCATCGCGCGCATCTACGCGCTCGCCGACTGGTACTCGCCCGCCGACATCGAGGCGCCGACACTGGAGTGGGTCGAGTTCTTCGACCGTAAAACCTTCAAGCGGCTGCCGATCGACGATGTCCCTGATCTCATCTTCAGCGAGGTCATGCGTGACGTCGATCTTGTCGTCTCCGTCGCACACGTCGGCGGCGTCGATCCCGAGGCGAGCCACTCGACCGTCGAGATGCGCCGCGCCATCGTGCAGTTTAACCTGCCGCTGTTCAAACTGGACAACGTGCGGCTCGAGGGTGCGCACGCGCACATCCACGGCAAGCTTGGCGACTATACCGTCCACCTCGGCAGCGGCATCATCCAGCAGAAGGCGGGCGCGATGGTGAGCGTTCTGCCCGTCCACAGCCAGCATCGCGGGCGTCTCTTCCTCCCGTTCCTCGACGAGGATCCGAAGACGGCGGAGATCCTGTCGAAGATCATCCTCTTTGCCGAGGACGGCAAGATCAAGGATCCGTTCATCCTCGACCAGATCCGCGTGAGGAGGTAAGGAAGAAGCACAGCACAAAAACAGCGGCAGGAACAATCATGTTCCTGCCGCTGTTTTTTGCTTTCAGTTCTGCTGTGCAAACGCAGTGCGGTACGTCTGTCCCGCCGCCGTGTTCGCCTGCTGTGCCTTTGTACTCAGTTCAACCACATACGCATCACCGAATACCTCACGCGACGCCTCCTTGCGGATGTCCTCCTCCAGCGAGTGAAGCGAGCGCGCCAAGGACTCGATGTCTACTGCGTACGCATCTTCCCCCATACGTGCCAGCAGGCGGATCTGCTCACGCTGAGCAAAGTGCTGCGAGCGAATATCGCCGACGTTAATCCCATCCTGCGCAAGCGTCGGTGTCGCCGTCCGCATAATCAGCGGAACGGGGATCTGCCGTGCAGGATCGTCAAGTACGGATGCAAGTGATAATACAGACATCACGATCACCTCATTTCCTTATGAGTTGTTTGGACAGTTCCTTTGTCCTACATACATTATAAAATTTTTCCCGTTTCTTGCCTACAGACTTTTTTCCCAGTTTGTCACTGTTTATGACACATTTCAATGAAAGTTTGATAAAAATTCTTTTATATGCTATTGAAATTCATTCTCTTATATGCTATACTTACCTCACAGTTTTGAGGAATGTCTGAGAGATTTCCTGTCAGCCCTTCCTCGGGAGCCGTTCTTCACCGTACGGCTTCTCCCATACTCTCCTACAAATACACAGCAAAAAGGCCGCACAGCTGCTCACTGCGCGGTCTTTTTGTCTGTGCTTCCCTCTGTTTTGCGCTCACTTCCCGCCGTCTGCGTGCGGCAGATGGCAGTCACGCCCCTTGATGTGGTCAAAGAGCCAGCGCGCAAGGAAATCGAGGATGTTCAGGAGATACTCCTGCTGATTCTCGTCCACCTTGGCGAGGTCAATCTCTCCGACCTTTTTCATAAAGCGCAGGTGCAGCGCGCGATGGCTGAAACGGTGCGGGTCGCCGACGCGCTCGGCATACGCCTCCTCGCTCGCAAAATGCGTGCCGGCATAGGCGGCAAGCTCATCGAGGATCGCGACGATCTTATCGTACTTATCCTCCGACGCATCCTCCATCACGAGCTCGTAGCACTCGTTCGTCAGATCGAACAGCTTTGCGTGTTGCTGGTCGACCGATGCAATCCCCGTCAGATAGTCATCCGTAAACTCATACTTCATGGCGCATTTTCCCTCTTTCGTCTGCTTTGAGCGGCTACTCCTTTGGTATGAGAAATATGCTAATTACTTTGCTGCGGCGTCCTCTTCCTTTGGGATACGGCAGTCCATCACCTTGATGTGTCCATAGAGCCAGCGCGCGAGGAAGTCGAGGATGCCGAGCAGATACTCCTGCTGGTTCTCATCCACACTGTCCAGATCGACCTCGCTCAGTTTCTGGATGAAGCGCAGATGCTGATACCGCTCGCTGAAGCGCCGCTCGTACTGCACGCGCTCCATGTACTCCTCCTCATGGGCGAAATGCGTCGCCGCATAGTCGCGCAGCTCGTCGATGAGCTCCACGATGCGGTCGTAGTGGTCAGTGCCCGCATCATCCATCACGAGCTCATAGCACTCGTTCGCGAGATCAAAGAGCTTTCCGTGCTCTTTGTCGATCATATCGATTCCGGTCAAGTATTCTTTCGTCAGTTCGTACTTTTTCATCGTCTGCATTCCCTTCCTTATCGTATCAGTCCCAGCCCTGAAGTGCCCAGTATCGCTCCGCCGCATCGACAAGCGCGAAGAAGCCGTCCTCATCCGCCGCTGTCCGCACACGCACGAGTTTCCAATGTCCGTCCGCCGTGCGCGCCAGCTCCAACGTAAGGGCAACTGTCGGCATGAGACGTCCGTATGTGCTGTCATTGCCATGCAGTACGACATCCGCATAGGCGCGGTCACCGTCCGTGCGCACCGCTCCCACAGTCACGCTGTAGGCAGCGGCAAAGGCACGCATCTCGTCGGACGCCCACCGCGCCGTGCCGTCTGTGCGCGAGATCGGTACACGCGAGGAGTCAAAGTAGTAGTCCAGCGCGGCGCGCACAAAGGCAATGTCCGCAGCGCGCCGCTTCGCCATATACTGCTCCATAAAGGCGGCATCGTGGCGAAAGAACCAATCGCTCGGATGGCGCGTGTGCAGGGCGTCGATGTTCTCCGTGAGCAGTGCCGCCGCATCCTCAGAGAGCCCCGCAAGGACGGCATCCGTATCGACGTATTGATCGAAGGTCACGCGGTCCTCCGCCGCAACAGCATGGGCGATATGTGCAAGTGCTGCCTCGGGCGTATGTTTCTTCCAGTATCCGAAGCCCATATATGCACAGAACATGAGCAGCACGACCAGTACAGCGGCACTGCTGCGGCGCAGGTGTCGCATGACAGAGGCTCCTTTCATCATTTTTATATTGTATCTCATACGCCATAGGGAAGCAAGCGGCACAGTGTGTGCGCCCTATCCCTACTCTCCCGTCTCTTTGTAAATCCGAAGGCGGCGTTCCGCCGCGCCCACCGCATCAGCGAAATTCCTGCGCAGGTAGGCGTCCACCGTCTGCCCGATGTGATTTTTCCCCATATAGTCGGGGTGCAGTCCATCCGTCGTGTACGCTGCCTCGAGCTCGCCATTCGCGTCCGCAAGCGTGGAGGAGACATCGATGCTGAACTCCTGCTGACGCACCCAGTCGTTGATGTAGTCACGGTGATCCATCCAGTCCGAGGGCGGCATCATGATCGTCATGCGCTTCGTCATCCACACGGGGCGGATCGGCGTCACCGTCAGAAAGATCGGCGTGATGCCGTGCGCGCGGCATTTCTCCCCGAGGGCGGCGAGGTTGCGCACGGTCTGTGCACCGTAGACGCCGGAGCGGTAGTCGTTCACGCCGCCCATGATGATGAGGACGCGCGGCGCGAACGGCAGCACATCGCGGTCAAACCGCGCGAGCATATCCGCTGTCGTGTCGCCGCTGTGCCCGAGGTTTTTGACGGGCACGGTGCAGTACGTCTCCCAGTCATAGAGCGTGTAGGAGGGCGGCAGTGTGATCGCCCCGCCGCCATGCGTGATGCTGTCCCCGATCGCGGCGATCGGTGTATGCAAGATGACATCGAATGTGCCGCCCGCCGACCAGTCGGAGATCGGCGTCCCCGCCGTCGTCACGCCGCGAACGCGGTAGACATAGTGTCCCGGCACAGTGAACGCCGCATCGTCATAGACATCCTGCTCGCCCGCCTGCAGGGTATGCAGGAAAACATCACGCCCATCGGCCGCGCGGCGGTAGACCTCGACCTCATGATGGGTCTGCCCGCTGAGCGGGATCCACGAGTAGACGGGGTAGAGCGGCGCGTATGCCATCTTGTCATACTCCGCCGTGAGGACGGGCGCAGGCGGGTCGGCGAGCGCCTTGCGCACCGGCTGCGGCGCCGACGCCGCAGCAATCGGCGTGCCGTCGTAGCCAAGCGGCTGCACTGTCCAGTAGAGGTCGTCCTGCGGCAGAAGCCCTGTAAAGGGGATGTGTACGCCCGTCGTATAGACACGGCTGAGCTTCTGCTGCTCGACCATACGCCCCTCCGCCGTGCGCACGAGGATGCGCACCTCATAGCGTACCGCACCATTGTAGGGCTCCCAGCGCAGGAGCACGGAGGAGGGCAGTGCTGCCGCAGGCGGTGTACGTACGCCGCTCCGCTCCGCACCACGCTCCACAGATTTCCCTGCGGCGGATGCCTGTGTCATACTCACAATAAGAAAAACGGCAAGGAGTACCCCCAGCCCATGCCGAAAAAATCGCAGCTGCATTTAGTCCTCTTCCACCAATCTGATATGCTCTTCCCCAATCGCCGCTCTGACCTCTGCGAGCGTCGGCACGAGGAGCGCACGTGCCTCCTCCGTCGTCTTTGCCGCCGCCGTCACGCGGACGAGACAGCCATCCTCCTTCGCGTATGTCGCCACCGTCGGGTTTTCTCCATCGACGAGTGCGCCGAGGCGGTCGGCGACCTGCGCCTCGCCGACAGGAAACCCCTGCTCCGCCATGGAGTAGAGCTTGATGTTCATGGAGACGAACGCCTTGTCACTCTGCTTGCGCAGGAAGACGTCACACGCCGTTTCAAACATCGGCTTCATCTCCTTCGGCGGGCCGGGGAGCATGATGCAGACGCGCCCGTCCTTCTCGATGATGACGCCGGGCGCCGTGCCGTGGTCGTTCTGCAGGACCATCGCCCCCGAGGGAACGATCGCCTGCTTGCGCATGCTCTCCGAGAGGAGGACGCCGCGCTTTGCCGCGCGCTCCTCCAGACGGCGCAGCGCCTCCTCGTCCTCGACGGGCGTGCAGCCGAAGTAGGAGATCAGCATCTCCTTCGTCAGGTCGTCCTTCGTCGGGCCAAGACCGCCCGTGGTGATGACGCAGTCTCCGCGCGTATACGCCACATCGAGTGCGGCGCGCAGGCGCTCGGGATTGTCCCCGACCACCGTCTGATAGTAGGCATCCAGCCCCATGTGCGCGAGTTTCTGCGCGATGTGCTGTGCGTTTGTGTTCACGATATTTCCCATGAGCAGCTCTGTGCCCACGCTGATGATTTCTACGACCATGTACTTGCTCCTTTGATGGTTTTCCCACTGATAATCAGTGTTTCTATTCATTCTACTACAAAAATCCCGCCTAGAAAAGGTAATTCGCCCTTTTTTGTCGAAATTACTAAGGAATCGCGTTTCTGCGCGAATACGATGAAAATAATTGGATTGACGGAAGGAATACCCATGACCCCCACGAAACTATTCGCTGCCCTTCTCACGGCCGCCCTCCTCGCCCCTGCCCTCGCCCCCGCGGCGGAGGCGGGCATCGGCGGAGGCATCGGCATCAGCATACCGACCTCGCACACGCCCGCGGTGCACGCGGCATCGAACACCTACGCGGGGGTGCGCATCGGCGATCTCTCCGAAGAGCTGACCGTGAACGAAAAGAGCGGTCGTCTCCTGCTGAAGCTGACCGTGCGCAACGAGGGCACGGAGGCGTATACCGTCGCGCATCCGACGGGGCAGAACTATGACTTTGCCCTGCTCGATGCAAAGGGGCGCGAGATCTGGCGCTGGTCGGACGGCATGGCGTTCACGCAGGCACAGCAGACGTATACGCTCGCGCCGGGCGCGTCCGAGGAGCTGACCGCCGAGATCGACCGCAAGACGTATAAGGAGCTGCGGGACCGCGCCGTCCTCGTCGCGGCGGGGCTGAAGGACACGAACGTCCTCGTCTGCGCCGTCGTGCCCGACCCGCGCAGTGCCGGCACATCCCCGCGCATCCACGGCGACATCGTGATCGGTACGGGCGGCTGGGATCGCTGGTGATGTTTCCGCGCTTCACGGCAGCTCCCTTGCTTGCAGGCGGTCGTGTGCTCGTCCGCCTAAATACCTGCGGATTCCAAACGCGCTGCGCTTGAACGGTTAAAATCCGCAGGGGGCAGAACGTGTCCTCTCCTCCGCTCGCTCCACTAGGGTTTGCTACGGAGCAGCGCACTGCAGAATATCTCACTGTCAAGAGTGTCCGTGAATTGGCGAATACCGGAGGAACCCCCTCCGTTTCGAATGATAGATAAAGGAGAACATCGAATGAAACTGAAGAAACTCATCGCCGCGGCAATGGTCGGCTCGCTGACCGTCTACGCCGCTCCCATCATCGCTCCGAACGCCGTTCAGAGCGTTCTCGTCTCGCAGGCAGAGGCGGCAAAGGGCGGCGCGCGCATCGCACCGAAGGCGGCGCCCGCAGCACCGAAGGCGGCTCCGAGCACGCAGAGCGGCAGCCAGAGCAAGTCCGTCTCTGGCAATGGCGAAGGCTACGCCCCCTCCAAGAGCGCAAGCCAGCTCGACAAGAACGCTCCCGCCGCAGGTGCGAAATCGACCGCGCCGAGTGCCGCTAGTCAGGCACAGAAAAGCTCGGGCTGGGGCAATACCCTGCGCAACGTGGGACTTCTCGCGGGCGGCATGATGCTCGGCGGACTGCTCGCCTCCATGTTCGGCATGGGCG
>ERZ772921.1850-NODE-1850-length-11877-cov-3.440535_pt1 | contig 11877 bp, 10 predicted proteins | sample MGYA00512117_ERZ772921 | MGnify/ENA primary metagenome ERZ772921 (study PRJEB29015, sample SAMEA2737944) | human oral metagenome | biome: human oral; feature: human-associated habitat; material: dental | place: China | collected 2150 ... | reverse complement strand
TGCGTCCTTCAGGATCATGCGGGCAATGGAAATCCGCTGCTTCTGCCCGCCGGAGAACTTGACGCCTGCTTCTCCCGCCAGGGTCTGATAGCCATTGGGTAAGGACATGATAAAATCATGGATTCGGGCTTTCTTCGCTGCCGCCATGATTTCTTCCATTCCGGACTCCGGCTTTCCAATCCGTATGTTTTCTTCCATACTCAGATTAAAGAGAAAGACTTCCTGCTGAACGATGGAAAAAAGACGGTTTAATTGCTGCTCAGAAAAGAACGCCGTATCTTCTCCCGCTATGGTAATGCGCCCATCTGTCGGCTCCCAAAAGCCCATAAGCAGATTGGCAAGCGTACTTTTTCCGCAGCCGGAGGCTCCAACCAGTGCCGTCTTACTGCCCTTTGGAAAACGAAGATTGATGTTCTCCAGCACTTTCCCGCCGCCGTTATAAGCAAAGTTCAGATTTGAAATGACGATTTCGCCATTGTGCGGATCAGCACTTTGCTCCGGCCTGTTCGGGACAGCGACGCCCAGGATTGACCAAATCCCTTTCATGGCCTGCTTGAACACGATCCCGTAATGCTGGAGAGTTGCGACCTTGGTAATGGAGGATGTAAACAGTCCGCCTAAAACAATCGAAAGAATCAGCCGCGGAAGTTCGATTTGCCCGACAGAAAGAAGATGGGTACCGAGGATCATCACAAAGACGACACCAGATTCCATGAACAAGATAATCAATCCCATCGGGACAGAGATTCCAGTCATCGACTTCTTTACCCAATAATCATAGTCTTTTGCCGATTGAATTGTTTTTTCAGTTTTGCTTTCCTCTTTCCCAAACGCTTTGATGACGGAAATACCCGCAACATATTCCATGACGTTTTCCTGCATCCTTGTCACGGAATCGGCGTATATCTTAAAGTTTTTTGTCCAAAGCGGGACAGAGATTCTTTTCGTGACCCACATCAGCGGAAGCCCTGTGATCATTACGAGAGCCAGACGCCAATCTACCCACAACATGACGAGGAAAACAACGGCCGGAAGAATGGTTGCAGACATAATTTCCGGCAGGCCATGAGCAAGATACCCCTCCACCTGTTCCACGTCGTGCTGCACAACGTTTGTCAGATCGCCCGTCTTTCGTTCCTGAAAGAAACCAAGAGACAGCTTTTTCAAATGTCGGATGATTTGCAGTCTCAAATCCGTCAGGCAGGTGTAAGCTGCTTTATGGGCCGTCCATGTTGCAAAGTACGCGCAGACAGCCTTTCCAATGAAACAGATCAGCATCACGCCGCACTCCCGGAAGATCCGTCCTCTTGTAAGTGACGCTGCGAAATATAAGCCAACCATGTGGATTAAAAGCACCTGTGGGATCAGGTCAAAAATGATTTTGCAGCACAGCATGATGTTGGACAGTCTGTTTTTGCCTGTTATCTGTCTCACAAGTTCCTGTTGGTTTGTCATGTAGTACAACCTCCTTTTAAAAACGAATTTCTATTCGTTATTTATCCAAAATAATAGTTATAAATAACTAACTCGCGCGCGAAAGAATAGGGCTTATGATTATCCAAAGCGGGTAAGCATAAGACCCTCTTCACAAAGAGTTTACGCCTTCATAATAGCACTTTGTCACGAGGGAAAGCATGGTGTGGGCAAACTTACGATCTTTATAATGCCTTGCAACTTCCAATATGCCCTCTGCAAAGTTGCTGGCAAGAATATGACAGAGCATATCATTATAGGAAATGTGAGTTTTCTTGCCAAGCTGCCGCTTGATATGCTCTTCTATGGAGCGGATCAACTGCTCCTTTGCAAGCTCGTACCCAGTTCCCTGACTTTTATCCATGAGAATGACAAATATCTTATGGTTTTCAAGTAAATCAAGGATATAGTCCTCAGCTACATTCTTGTACTTCTCTGACGGAAGACCGTCAGACTGTTCTTCCTCAAAGGCAATTTTGTCATAGTTCACATGCAGCGAGGAAGCGATCTTATCAAACAATTCCGCTTTATTCTTATAGTAATTATAAATCAGGCTGACCGGTATTCCTGCTCTTTCCGCTATTTCCTGCATCTTGGCACTGCGGTAGTCCTTTTCGTAAAACACATCTACTCCCGCATGGAAGATGCGCTCGAATATTTCATCTTTTAATACCTGCGCCAAATCACTCCTCCTTATAAAAACGAATCTTAATTCGTTTTTTATGATACAGTATAATCAGGAGTAAAGTCAAGGGGGGCCTGTGACCTAATAGAAATTTGTCGTAATAGGAGGCGATGCACAGCTATGCCCGTTCAAAAATACAAGTTCAAGCCTTTCGGACAGGCTATTAAAGTCGCGGGGGAGCAGAATGGGGAAGCAGCGGCTCCGGATGTTTACGCTTCTCTATCTCCATGTTATCACGGTCACGAGATATGTTCTGCGGGATACCAGGTATCGCTCGGAATTGCCGCTTAGACGGTCCAGGAAATATCCGCATCCCCTAAACTGCAGCTTCATTTTGCGTCCACAGCTCGGACAAACCATGTTTTTTTCCATGCTTCTTAGTTCTCTAAACTGTTCTCATTCAGCAGGAAGTCATAAACACTCATAATCAATACGCCAGACTCATTGTAATACGGTGCAGGTGTGTCTTTGCTAATGATAATTCGCTTGAAGAAATCTCCGGTCAACATCAAAGGTCTTTGCTCCTGCTCCATTTTTGCCTGATCAGGAATCGCATAGGCAGACTGAATGTAATAGCGCTTGGAACCCTGATTGCAGACAAAATCAATCTCCAGCTGCTTACGGATGCTGTTGCCTTTCTCATTAGTGTCATACTGCACAATAACACCCACATCCACATTGAAGCCCCTCATCTTCAGCTCGTTGAAGATGATATTTTCCATGCTGTGAGTTTCTTCAATCTGTCGGAAATTCAATCTGGCATTGCGAAGCCCCATATCCGTAAAATAATACTTTACCGGCGTATCAATATATTTCTTTCCCTTCACATCATAGCGAATTGCGCTGTCAATCAGGAAGGAATCACAGAGATAATCAATATACCGCTTGATTGTCACATTGCTGATCTTCTTTTTCTTAACCGTTTGAAATGTCGCTGACAGTTTTTCCGGATTGGTCAGAGAACCGATAGCTGAGGACAGAATGTTCAAAAGTTCCTCCAATTCTGCCTTATTGCGAATATTATGCCTGCCGACGATATCGGAAATATAGGTTTCTTCAAAAAGAGATTTCAAAAACGCAATTTTTTGATCCGGAGTGCTAAATTCAAGCACCAAAGGGATGCCTCCATAGAGCATATACTCATTCCAGCCGTCCTGCTTTGTTCCTTGATAAACTGACATAAATTCCGCAAAGTTTAAGGGATACATATGCACCTCATCCCCACGACCCCTGAACTCAGTAATGACATCCTTGGAGAGGAAACGGGCGTTGCTTCCGGTTACATATACATCCACATTTTTCATGCGTATCAGGCTGTTGAGAATAGATTCAAATTCACCCAGCAGCTGTACCTCGTCAAGCAGCACATAGTACATAGCATCATCTTTGATCTGCTCCTTCAGATACGGATACAAAACATCCGGATCGCGAAACTTCTTATTTTCAAAAGCATCAAAAGCAATCTCGATAATGTGCGCTTCATCTACGCCCTCAGACAGCAAATGCTCCTTAAAAAACGTAAAGAGGAGATATGACTTGCCGCACCTTCGCATACCGGTTATGACTTTAATAAGGCCGTTATGCTCCTTACTGATAAGTGTATTCAAGTAGCGATCTCTTTTGATTTCCACGTATAGCACCTCCTATTAAAGATTTTTGCGGTTTACTGCAGAAATCTTTAATAGGATCATACCCCGTTCGAGGCTGTTTTACAAGCGCTCTATGAAAGATTTTTGCGGTTTACTGCATTTTTCTTCTCTTCAATGGATAAAATGGATAGCTGGAACATTCGCTGAGAAAGACGGTCCATATGATCTCCGAGCTTCTTCCCATCACCGCTTTTCTCCCATTGATAAAGCATTTCTCTGCTGGGAAATCCCAGTGTTTGAATTGTTTTCGTCACCGATCCACATTTGTGATATAGCCTTAACGCTTTCATTCCATGCTTCTTGGAATATATCCTTTCCATCCCTTCCGGCTTCTTTCAACAGAAAGAGAGCTATGGCTCCGCAGCTTACACTGCTTGTCATAGCTCTCTTTCTGTTTTATTTTCTCATCGCTCAATATAGCTTCGCGCCCGCCGGGATGTGATTGTCCTCCATAATCAGGTGAAGCTCCTCATCCTCAGAGTCCTTATAGCCATTCACTGCACTGAGCAGCATGCCGCAGGACTCAATGCCCATCATTGGGCGCGTCGGCAGGTTCGTGATCGCAATCAGAGTCTTTCCGATCAGCTCTTCCTGCTCATAATATGCATGAATACTGCTTAAAATCGTGCGATCCGTGCCAGTTCCGTCATCCAGGATGAACAGCAGGAGTTTCTTCGACTTCGGAACTGCCTTGCAGTCCTTGACCTTCCCCGCGCGGAAATCAGACTTTGAGAAGGTCTCAAAATCCACCTGCTCTTCGAACAGAGGCTCGATCTTCACATTAGAGAAGTCGATCTTCTCGTTCGGGGTAAAGAAGTCGCTTGCCTCTTCCGCCTTACCCTCAGCATTATCACGTGCTTCTTTGTTTTCGGACTTTAAAGGCTTCATCGTCGAGATTTCTTCAGCCGCTGTTTTATAACCTTCCGCAGGTTGTTATAAGCTCTTACAGCCGCTTTTTTCAAAAGCTTCGGATTTTATAACCTGTTATAAGTTGTTACTGACCGTGTTTCAAATGGTGTAACTTTTGGTATATGGTGTAAATCTACAGTTTATATCCTGAAAAACAGGCTGTGACTGCATTATCCATCCACAGGACCACCTACTCTGTTCCAAATGTCAGTTCCATCAGTTCTTCTGCAATCTTTTTGCTGGGTACACGCATTATACTATCCTCTATTGACGCCTTTCCCAGAAGATTCATACTTCCATACCAGACTATCTCCCGATCCATGATAGCAAAGCGCTCACAGGTTTCCTCCGCAATCTTCATATAGAACCCGGCTTGACGCATTTCTTCGTGCAACTGCATCCAATAGCCTGCATCGCCAAATCCATATGCATCCGGATGCCAGGTGACGATCGTAATACTGACTCCTTCTAACTGCCTGTCCTTCAACGCTCTGATCAACTCATGCACCTTCGGTCCGCTGATCACCGGACTGGAGATGATGATTGTCTGTCGCGCTTCCTGAAGATCTTTAATATATACAGGCTGGTAGGTTTCACTGTCAAATATCGCATTTGCGGACTGCTTCTCCTCTTTAAGCCCAGAACAGATCTTGTATCCGATCTGTTTATAAGCTTTAAGCCGTTTGGCATACATGTTGTCGAACATGGGAATATGGCTATCAACATAATCGTATACGATTACATTTTGCTTTCCGGAATAATCTCTGTTCAAACGTCCGGTATACTGTTCGACAACTCCTTTAAAGGAAACCGGCGTCGCCATGATCAGAGTATCGAGGCGCGGATAATCAAATCCTTCCCCGATCAGTTTCCCTGTTGCTACTAGTACCAGTGATTCCAGCTTATCCACCTGCTTCATCTGTCCCAGAATCTGTCTGTGCTCCCGTTTGGAATTACTACCGGTCATCAAAAACACGTGATCTGCATCAGCTTTTATTCTTTCATAAAGTTTCTCTGAATGATCTTTGTAACGGGACATTATTACCGGCGTCCTTCCGGCTGCAATACATTCCCTCACATCAGAAATAATCTGCTCATCCCGCTGGTCATTGTCACGAATGATCTCATAAGCCTCATTCGGGTGCATCTTTTCCGTTGTTATGCCTCTGGCCGGAACAGTCCTGGTAAATCTTGGATATACCAGGTGAGAAATTCCCTGTGCCTTCGCTTTTTCTTTTGAAGTATACCTGTACCGAATCGGGCCCAGCAGCATATAGTTGATCTTTTCAAGGCCATCTCCTCTGGCTGGTGTCGCAGTAACACCGTATACATACTTCGCTTTTACTTCCTGCAGAACCGCTGAGATCGTCTCGGAAGCAACATGATGACATTCATCCACGATAACCATTCCATATTGATTCAACAGAGAATGATATTCCCCTTTCTTACACAGAGAGCCTGCCATCGCAATATCAACAATACCGGTCATTGAATCATGTGATCCCTGGAGCGTCCCGATCAGACTCTTTCTCGTTTTTATTCTCCCCGTTTTTGTTTTGTATTTCGGAAGTTCTTCATTTATGTCCAGGAATCGCTTTAATGATTCTTCCCACTGCTCTATCAGAGCGGAAGATTCCAGTATGATCAGTGTGTTGACTTTTCTCTCCGCAATCAATGCACTGCAGACAACCGTTTTCCCGAATGCTGTGGCAGCATGTAGTATTCCGCTATCATACTTCAGCATTTCCTGCAAAGCCGGCTTCTGCTCGTCCCGGAGCTCTCCCTTGAACGATGCCTGAATGGATGTGCCCTGCTGTCGTTCATCCGTCACCTCAAATGGAATTTCATCCTCCCTGAGACAATCTGACAGATATTCGTACAGCCCTCTGGGAATCTCAATATAGCCGCTGAGATGGTCCTTGCCCAGATAAATCCAGCTGGCAGTATCATAGTTTGACGTACCAATTGCATTGTTTTTGTAGTATACGGGGTTCCGAAAGGCCGCCAGTCGTCGGATCTTGTTCTGAATCGATGGTGTCAAGTTCAAGGTATCAATATAAATCCCGTTAGAAAGTGTCATCTTCAGCTTTCCGTCAACCTCGGCGGCAGAGAACTTTTTCCCTTTCACCCAGGGTTTCTCCCGTTCTTCCTTGTCCTTTCCTGGAAGAAGATCGCTCACAGAGGCTGCCAATTCCTGTACTTTCAGTTCCAGAAACTCTCTGGAAAGGCGCGGTTTAGTCCACAGCGCTTCCCACTGATTCGGATAAGCATTCCAGTTTTTATCGACGAAAGCACTGTTTCCGTTCTGAAGGGCTTTCCCCTGCAATGGAAGAGCAATCAAATTTCCGACACCTCCCTCAGACAACGTATCCTGTGCCGGAAGCATACGATCATAGTATTGGAATGATTTCAGATTGACCTGCTCCGAACCCTTCTCTAGAAGAGCAAACCCAAACCGTCTGGCCAGGGAGGCCGGCACCGGACTGTCAAAAAATATCCAGATATGTGCGCCGCGCCCTGAACGGGAGCGCTCCACCAACGGAGCGATTCCATTCAGAGTACAGATAGTCCGCATGGCCTCTACCTCTTCTATCCATGAGTCATCTGTGTTCGCATTATCATGCTTTTCTGCATCTTTCTCATGATTATCAAAATCAAAGACAAGAAAACGGCATGTGCAGTTAGGAAACAGCGGATATACTCCTACCACATCAGAGGCATTATAAGAACGTCCCTCCAGATGTGCCTGGATTTCTTTCTTCGTCAGTTGTTTATCTGACCCGTACGAACAGTCTTTGCATTTTATCTTTTGACCGTGTTTTCTTGGACATATTTCGGTCCAGAAATTATTACACTGCGAGAAATATCCTGACTCACCGTTTTTCTTCTCCGAACGTTTTGCATAAACATCAGGCCGACCCCAAAAATAGGTGAGAAAGATATTTACCATCTTCTCGGTGATTTCTATCGGATGCCGGATTCGGGCTCCCTGATCCAGACCGAAGTTCTCACTGGACTCCGGTTCCTTCAGATTTCTTAGCTCCTGCGTGTAAGAAATACCGGAACGATCCAGAATATTTTTCAACATCCAATTTTCGAGTTGCAAATCATTTAGCTGCTTCTGTAGAAGATTAATATTTTCAACCACATCTCTCATTATTATGATTCTCTTTTGAAGAGTTTATTACATTCGTGCAGGTAATGCCTGCATCTGTTCGTATGCGTCTCTCTTTGCAAAGCCGATTTCTTCCTCATCCTCCAGATCCATGAAAGCGGCTACATCTGACGGACCAGCGTGGTTTGGTGATGCAAATTTCTCCACCAGTTTCTCCTTCATCTCAAGGATGATTTTCAAGTCTTTATAGTTCTCGAATAGCTTTGAAAGACCATTAGCTCCTGACGGATAATGCTTGATTAAAAAGTACAAATCGTCTGCATCTTTTGCCTTTCCTCTGCCCATGGCCGAAGTCTTCATGACAAAATAGGGGACAACAGCGATCACATTGACCCTCGCTACGTCGAGTGCTCCATCTATCCGTTCCGCTTCAATTCGAACCGTCTGTGGATCGAACTCGGAGGCAAAGTTGCCGCCTGTTGCTTTTAGTACTTTTACACCTTGAACATGCTGACTCCTTTTCTTTTTCTGTGTACCTCCATACATCCCTGCCAGAATATCTACATCAACGTCATATAAGATTCCGTCTATCTGCACCTGCTTCACGAGAGAAAAGTATTTCTCCGGATGCTCTTTATACCCATTGCGCAGCAGTATTTTGGACATGGTAAGGTATCCTCGGTAAATGAAATACATGTTTTTACGCCAGGACTCACTTTCAGAGAAAAACCATGGAGCACGACTGATGACATCATCGTCATACCTGCTTCGTCCCGGCCACCGCATCTTTCGGTGTAAAGGTTACATTCAGTACCATTCCCATCCCATCAGCCAGCCTCTGAAGAAGCTTGATACTGGGGTTTCTGGTTCCATTCTCCAGCCTGCTGATTTCTGTCTGAGCTATCCCGGTTCTCTCGGAAAGCTCCTTCTGAGTCATATTCTGAGACATCCTTGCTTCGATCATGGCACGAATCACATTCATTTCCGGCCGAATTTCCTCATACGCCTTCACGAACTCAGGATCCTGCAGTTTCTTCTGTTTATACTCACTCAGTTTCATGGCCTTCACCTCTTTCCCTTTTTATTGTCATCGGCATCCTGCTCATGACGTCTAAGCCAGTCTTTTCTTCGATCCTTTGCCAGCTTTATCTCAGCCGACGGAGTCTTTTGCGTCTTTTTCACAAATCCATTGGTTACAACAATATGCTTTCCGATATAGAAGAAATACAAAGCTCTCGTTATATTGCTTCCGAGCTTGCAACGCAGTTCGAATATACCATCACCCAATGGGGCTGAATATGGCTCTCTGAGTTCTGTTCCCTTCTCTTCAAGGAGCTCCATCAATCCGATCAGCTTTGCATTCATCTTGTGATCCAATGAATCAAGAAATTCGGCGACAGGCTCCTTCCCATCTTCTGTTGCGTATAATTCCAACTCGAACACGATGTTTCCTTTCCTGAAAGAATCCTGCTCGTTTTCTTTCATTGTTATTATATGAGATATATCTCAATATATCAAGAGGCTAAATTATTCGCCCTGGTCAACTTCATGAGACTTTTTGATTTTTGTTTTCGATTTGAAATATTCTCCAAGTCCTTCAAACTCGCTCTTCTTCAGTTCCTTTGTCACATCCGCATAGATGTTCATCGTCGTGGCAATGTCTTGATAACCAAGAGCATTCTGAATCACCTTCACATTCACGCCTTCCTCAACCATCCCGGTTGTAAACATATGCCGCAGACTATGACAGCTGAAATTCGGCAGAAGCACCCCAGGGCTTTCGGACTTCTCAAACTGAGCATCATTGCAGTCCCGAATAATCCGCTTAAGAGCCTTATTCAGCGTGTTCTGAGTGTTCTGATTATGCACCTCCCCAAACCGGTTTACAAAGGCAAAATCCGTATAGCCATCGATTGTTGCGTTGCACACGATGCCGGAAAACTCCTGATTCTGTTTTTTCCATCAGAAATGCCTCTTTCACAAAATCCAGCATTGGAACCTTCCTGGTACTCGCCTTTGTCTTCGGTGTGTTGATATTAAAGTAGCAGCCAGTCTTATAGGCTTCATTCCTGTGGGAGTAATAAACCAGATTGTGGTTTACATCAATGATCCCTTCCTCAAGATCAATATCACACCAACGAAGACCGGTCAATTCGCCTACGCGAAGTCCGGTTCCGAGCGTAACCGCAAACAGCGGATACCAGTGAGAATAGGTTCTGCTCTTCTACAGAAAATCCAGGAAAAGCTCCTGCTCCTGCATTGTAAGCCCTCTGCGCTTCTCAGTTTCAAAGCAGCGCGACTGCTTCAGCTCCCGCAGCACGTTGTTCGTAGGATTGCTGCGAATGTAATCATCATCAACGGCCATTTTGATTATTCTTATGCGGCGGAGCCGCCAGTCCGTAAACTTGAGAGCCACCAGTCCGGAGACTGAGAGCCACTTTACTGTTTTATGCGGTGGTACCGCTCAGACATCTCTGTCCAAGCGGTACTATCAATTCATAGTTGTAATTACTGAGCCTTAGATGGATCCAGCCCGTAGACTTCCCTCATAGAGAGATCCTTATCCGGATCGAGACTTTCGATCGGAATCTTGTAGGAATCAAAGGAGATCCGATCCATGATGGCATCTGTAAGAGGATTATCCTTTCCGCCAAGCTTTGCATACCACTCGGATTCCCGATACTGGGAGCAGAAAATAGTAGATGCATGTTTGCGGCGCTTATGGATGAGTTCCAGAAGGCTCTGAGAATCTTGTTCCGTCACTTTCATCAGAAGCCATTCGTCCAGGATCAACAGAGTCGGATTGATATACTTCTCTAGAGCCTCCCGGAAGCGGCCTCCAGCTCTGGCTGCCTGAAGATCCAGAAGCAGATCCGGAACTCTGACATACCTGACCGTATAATAGCGCTTACAAGCCTCCATACCAAATGCACAGGCAAGGTAAGTCTTACCACAGCCGGTTGCACCGATAATGAAGATGTTCCGATACTCCGTGATGTATTCACAGCTTGCCAGACGCTCGACCAATGTACGGTTTATTTTACGGTTATGCCCATAGTCAATCGCAGCAACGGAAGCCTCAGGCTGCTCAAAATCAGCATTCCTGATGAGCCTTTTCAGGCGGTTGTTCTTCCGAGCCGTATATTCGGCATTAACAATCATACCAAAGCGGTCTTCGAATGGAACTTCTTTCATAGAAGGATCCTTCCTCTGAATGCGGAATGTATCTGCCATTGGTGTCATGTGCATCTCGATCAGTTTGTCCATGGTACTTTGGTTCGTCATGATCTCTTACCTCCATAGTAACGGGCACCACGAGTGATGCCATGCTGGTCGGAATCATCGTTCGGTTTTGCCGGTGCAGGTTCCTCAACGGAGCTTTCATCAGCAGCCATGATGTCTCTGACACTCTTGTAGCTGGGGGAATTCGAATACTGCAGTGCTTTGCTACAGGCTCTTTCAAGCTTCTGCGGACTTTTTCTCTCCGCAAGCTTCAGAAGCCCCATGCAGGCCCTGTAAGACTGCTGTTCCACCCGGCCGGAGGTAAGGATACTGTCTACGACCTTATAGGTATTGACTCCAATCGCTTCCGCCCATTTGCGGAAGCGGTCGCCGTCCCATTCCAGATACTTCTGGTGGTCCGGAGGCATGTGTTCCATCACAGTGGAGTACTGCCCGGGGCGCCCATACAGGCGCTTATGAGAAGAGATCCTCCTATGGTCCTTGAAAACTTCTATCGTGGTATCTGTCATCCGCACATCGACCTTATCTTTGATATACGGATAAGGCACGGAATAGTACATCCTATCTACTGCGATATGATAGTTGAACTGTACTGTGGCAAGACGATGTTCCGCCAGTTCAAACCGGGCAGCAGGCAAGGGCATCAGTAACGGTTTCTCATCTTCGAGAAACAACTTCTGTCGGCTGCCTTCTTTTTTCTGAAAAAGAGCTTCATTGTACTTTTTCAGTTTCTTCCTGATGGCAGAATTCAGTTCCGCCAGCGAGAAGAACGGCTCCTTTCTCAGAGCCGCTGTAATCCATGT
>ERZ772921.1849-NODE-1849-length-11888-cov-19.238401_pt1 | contig 11888 bp, 4 predicted proteins | sample MGYA00512117_ERZ772921 | MGnify/ENA primary metagenome ERZ772921 (study PRJEB29015, sample SAMEA2737944) | human oral metagenome | biome: human oral; feature: human-associated habitat; material: dental | place: China | collected 2150 ... | reverse complement strand
GAACCGTCGGAAACAACACCGATGTTGTCTTCAGTCGCTAATTTGCTTTCATCGGAGATACCGCCCTTAACATTCACTTGATTGTTAAGTTTCTTTTTAATCACATTACCTGTATCGCCACCGTACATCATACCGTCATTTAGGTTCGCCACTTCTTCGTTCGTGCCGTCCGGTTTTTGATACACAATGCGCGTAGTGGTCGTGCCGGCGGCACCGTCGACGCCCGGCTTGCCGTCACGGGTTACGGAAATATTCGTCGTAACACCGTCTTTACCGTTGATGCCGATCTTGCCGTCCTTGCCGTCTTTACCGGTAGCAGTAATCGTTTCGGTCTTAAGGTCTTTGCCGAGTTTCACATCAATGGTGCTGTCACCGTTCGCATCTTGGGAGATACTTGTAATGATGTTGGAATTATCCCCTTTCACGGATACCTTGGACCCCAATTTATTCGTTTTTTCGCCGCCTGTATTGGCATCGAATTTCAAGCCGTTATTGATAACTTTATCTAATTTAGATTTAGAGGCAACATCCTTAATCTTAACTGTTTCTTTACTACCTGCATGGTTTTTATCCTCTACAGTTAAGTCAACATCACCGTTAGAATCAACTGTATAAGCCTCATCTGCAGCAGCTGCATTTTTCACCAAACGATAATCTGTAGCAGCAGCACCTTGGCTCTTAACAACATCGCTGATCTTTTTCAATTGATCTTCTGTAGCTGCGCGACCGCTTACAGGATTAGATGTGTTCACATCCCAGTCCTTATTATCAAGACCAGTCACATAGTTCTTAGTATCAGCGTGTTTACCCATTGTTACACCACCGGCTTTCACGGTATCTGTAGCTGTCAATGTTTGAACATTAAGATTTTTGTTCAATTTAACGCCGATCTTAGTGTCGTCGCCGGTTTGCGTAATTTCAGTAGTAATATTACCATCACCATTTACTGTTACTTTAGAACCAAGTTTGTTCGTTTTTTCGCTGTTATTATCTGCATCGAAACGAAGACCTTTGTTGATAAGTTCATTTTTAGCATCGTGTAATTGACCGCCGTTGACTGCATCTTTGGAATTAGCAGACACATCCCCGTTAGCAACATTCGTTACCTTTTGGTCATTTGCATTGAGACCTGTTGGAGATACATATGTTTTACCGCCTACAGTCAAGCCGCCGTTATCAATCTTAGTATTACCAGCTGTAACGCTGTCCAAACCAGTCAATGTTTTAGCTAATTTCACATTCAATGTGCCATTGCCGTCAGATTCAACACCGATATTACCATCGGATAATGTGCCTGTTGCACCGCCTTTGACAGACAGTTTTTCACCTAATTTTTTATTGATAACTGCACCGGAGTCACCATCAAAGTTCAAGCCTTTATCAAGAGTTGTATTGATAGTAGTGATATCTCCAGCATTTTTATCGATAGCAGTTTTATTAGTGTTAACTTTATCATTAACCTTTTTCAACTGATCTTCTGTAGCACCGCGACCAGATACAGCCGCAGGATGATCTACATCCCAATCTGTATTTGTAAGGCCTGTTACATGACCAGCATCACCGTCTACAGTTACAGGATGTGCTGTACCTACGGTAATTTTATTACCTAAACCAACAGTATATTCCTTACCGCCTGCTGCGTTTGTACTTTCTGTTACAGTTACATTTGCATCTTTTGCTTTTACAGTGGATGCCTTAGCTGTACCGCCGATAGCAGCTTGTAATTGGCTATAGTTAACTGCATCATTAGGGTCGCTACCATTAGCAACATTAGTGATCTTTTGATTATTTGCATTAAGACCAGTCGGTGTCACATATGTCTTACCACCTACAGTCAACCCACCGTTATTGATAGTAGTACCACCAGCTGTGACGCTATCTAAACCTGTTAACGTTTTCGCCAATTTAACATTTAATGTACCGTTACCATCGGATGCAACACCGATATTACCGTCAGACAATGTGCCTGTCGCACCGCCTTTAACAGTTACAGTATCACCTAATTGTCTATTGCTTACAGTACCTGTGTCGCCAGCAAAGTTCAAACCTTTATTAATTTTTGTATTAATAGTGGAGATATCTTGCTTGTTTTGAGCGATATTGTTGGCATTGTTTGTGATATTTTGCTTATTATCTGCAATAGCTTGTTTATTCTTATCAATTTGGTCCTTATTAGTATTAACTTTATCGTTTACTTTTTTCAATTGATCTTCTGTAGCCGCGCGACCAGATACAGCCACAGGATTATCTACATTCCAGTCTTTATTTTGAAGGCCTGTTACATGGCCTGTAGTGCCATTAATCGTTACAGGGTTCGCTGCACCTATTGTAACGGTGTTACCCAAAGTCATGTTAATAGTTGTATCACCATTAGCTTGTGTAATTGCGGCATTGATATTACTGCCATCACCTTTGATAGTAACTTTAGAACCTAATAGGTTGTTTTTCGCACCACCTGTATTAGCATCAAAGTTAAGACCTTTATCAATAGTGTCTTTATTGAATTTAATAGCATCATGAATCGTGCCTTTACCTGTGTTACCGATATTGCTCATCGACAAGTTACCAGTATCAGGGTCAAGCGCTGCATTGCCACCTAAAAGGCCTTTTGTAGTACTTGCTAAATTACCCAAGGTATTTGCAACACCATATAATTGGCTACCATTGATTGCATCTGTAGATTGTGCATTTACACGACCTGCAGCCACATTTGTGATAGTACGTTTTACCGTATCACTACCTACACTGATTGTGGAGTCAGCAGAACCGCCAGCATAGTTTTTATACCATAAACCATTTACCAATTGATTTGCTGTGCTTACTGTAGCATCAGTCTTGGAGTTAGCACCTAATGCAACGGATCGTTCATGTGCAGCATTAGCAGATACACCTAATGCCATAGAGTTTGTTTGCTCAGCTTTACTGCTTAAACCTAATGCTACAGCACCTACTGCGCCAGTAGATGTAGAAGATTGCACACCTATTGCTAGGGAATTACCACCAGATGCAACAGAACCATCACCAGCCGCGATATCAGCATAGCCATTTGTAGTACTACCCCAACCGAGTGCAGTGGAGTGAGAGCTATTAGTTGTAGCATTCGTCCCCAATGCAGAAGAGCCCTGTTTCAAAGCTTTAGAGCCATTACCAATAGCTACCGCCCAATCACCTCTAGATTGAGAACCGTTACCTATAGAAACCGCACCACCACCACTAGATTTCGCATCATTACCGAATGCCATGGAAGAACCACCATAAGCACGTGCATTGGAACCGAAGGCTTGGTCATTAGGAAGACCTATCAATTTATTGGTTTCATCATAGCCGGCACGCGCATTATTACCAAGAGCAAAACCATTAAGAGATGCCACGCGTGTTTCATTACCTAATGCTACACTGTTATTGGTAATCGAACGAGAGTTATGACCGATAGTTACAGCTTGTGCACCATCAGCACTAGTACCGGAACCAACAGCAATTGCATTAACAACCTTGGTCGTTGCACCTTGACCGATGGCGATACCACCTGTTCTTTGATCTGCTGGAACATCTGCCCCTTTGGCAACATCAACAGTTACAGTTGCACCTTGTCCGATAGCAATACCGCTCTGCGTTTTACCTTCATCAGTATCGCCTCTACCTACAGATGCATTAGTACCGATTGAAATACTATAGTCACCCTTAGATGCCGTATTATCACCGATAGCAATACCACCGTCGTTCTCAGCTTGTGCGTTAGTACCATTTTTAATCGGTGCCCCCAAGGCATCCGTAGGCATCATAACGCCTGTCAACATAACGGCAACCGCAGTAGCGCCTACCATTTTAGAAAATACAACCGACAAAGAAGAACGTTTCGTCATGTTCTTTGCTGTTTCTGCCACAACGACATAACAGCCCTTTGTGCGATTCCAAATCACTTTAAATACTCGATTCATTAATCTTTCTCCTATAAAACTTATAAAACTTACTAACCAACTATCTACATATTTAATGAAATAACAATGATGTATCGATGATGTATTGAGAATTCATCGACATTCTTGAATGTGTATATCTAAAATACCACAAATTACGGGAAAAGTAAACTTTTTTTCATTTTATTTTCATAAAACTTTTGTGTTTAAATTATTAATAATTTCGATAAAATTAAATATACTGAATATTCTGCATAAATGCTGTATTTTTTACTATTATTCACCAACTTTCATAAATAATACTAATATGCTCCATAATTATGTACCAATATCACATCATATATAACCAATTTATTTTCTCTTCATCATTCTGATTTATGATAGACTATATAATAGAATGATATCTTTTCATAAACAGATATCGTACAGTGTTTCTACCATTTTGACTCAATGTACGTACACAATTACTACATACCTACTTAAGCCAATTAACTATTGCACAATCAATAAAGGTAACATTTTATTATATAGCAAAAGGAATGACAGGTGAAATTCAAATCGCCGTCATTCCTTTTTTTATTCTAAGGCACTCTAAAGGCGTATTGGCGGGCTTTATAGGCTTTATAGAAATAGAGCATATGTGTATAAAAACAATTTATACGATTACTCCATGTGTTTTTTAATTTTTATTGTTATACTGAAAGCAGAAAGGAGGAAGAAATCTATGTCAGAACTCAATATCTTACAACAAAATATAGATAAACCAAATATGGTTACAGAAGAAGATATCGTAGTTACACGAGATAATCAAACTTTCACAATCAAAGGTCGCTTTAATGGGGAAGAAGGCGTATTCACATATGATGCGGACGTTCAACCTAACGATCAGTTACAATTTCTGCATCACAATTTTACGGCCATCGTAAAAAAAATTACATATAAGGTGATTCAAGGTCAGCGAATCACATTGATTGCAAAATTATATGCATAAAAATATCGGGGTATTGTTAATACGAACAACACCCCGATATTTTTTATCGGTCATACAATTATAAGAAATACAACACAACAACACTTAATTCTTATAATTGAATCATCTAAAATTATTGAATTGTCGGTGCATTAATCGCTTTGCGAAGGTCCACTGTGTGAAGTTCGTCCATCGCAGGAGCTGCTTTTTCATCTACAGATTTCACGCGATTATTACCGTCTTTCATAGCTTCATTCAAACTGAAGATGACCATTTCGTTCATGTAGAAACGCAATTCATCATCATGTACATTGGCCGTATTACGATCCAAGATATCGATGATTTGTTGCGCATAGTCCAATTTAGCGTCTTCAGATACAGTCGCATGTTCTGTAAAGAACTGTTTGTAATCGTTGTACAAACGATCTAACGCCATGCGCGCATAGCTGTCATTTTTATAACGATGGCTCACGATGTACCAGCTGCGACGAACGTTCATGTAGTACAACACATTGTTACGGTAACGCTCTTGACCAGTCATAACGCGGGAATCATCCATGATGCGCTTGCCCTTTTGGTCCAATTGGAATTGTGTGAAAGCATTCACTACGTCCCGAACTTCTTCGCTAGGTACAGGAACAGCCACTTCTGCTTCAATCACGTTTAATGGTTCAGCTGGTTGTTCCGGCATCATCAATCGATCTTGAGCCGCATCCGCTTGACCTACCGCGCATACACAAGCAAGTGCCAATACAGGCATAAATGTTTTGAATTTCATAAATCCTCCTAATGATGAGCCGCCTCCCAAAGGGCGGCTTTCATATTCCTTACATGATTCTTACATGACTAGAGTATACTAAATAACGCATTTAATCAAGTTAAAGTTATTTTGTAAGCCCTGCTTGTTGCATCAACAATGCAATTTGAGCCTTCATTTGTTCATTATCAGCCTTAACGGAAGACAATTCATTGAGGCTTTCTTGCATGCGTGCATTTTCAGCTTTTAACGCTGTCACTTCATCTTGCAACACATAAACGGAGCTGATAGGGCCACCTTTATAACGATCTGGAATCGCTTTCTTCGCATCGGAGTTACCGAATTTGTGAGTTACACCGGCATTCACCATGTTATGGTGGCTACCTACGGACATCCCTACATGGAACATCGTATCTTCCGCCGTGTAATGTGCAACGCCTAACGCCGCTGCCGTTTCACCTCTGTAATTACCGATACCGGCCATTACTTGAGTAGGCTCCAATGGATCGTATTGAATCGGTTTCAACGCAGACATAGCCGCCGCATGAGCACCTACACGTTGTGTTTCACCCGCTACAGCATTGATTGCATTCGCCATCTTATCTGTTGCGCCTTTTAATTGATTTACGTTAACCGCATCAGTACCGTTCACACCAGCCGCAACATTGGTAATTGTATTACCACCGTTGTTGAGACCATCTTTAGTAAGACTAACTGCATTACCACTAGCAGGTGTAATCGTTACACCGCCACCGTTCATAACTGTAGTATTACCTGCCGCATCCTTAGTTGTTACTGTTTCAAGACCTTTTAAGTCTTTCGCCATACGAACCTTAAGGTTGCCAGTACCATCGGATACGACCCCTAAATTGTCTTCTGTAGTTAACTTGCTAACATCAGTAATGCCACCGATTACGTTTACTTGTTCATTAAGCTTTTTGTTGATTACAGCACCGCTATCGCCACCGTATTTCATACCGTCATCTTTAGTTGCCACTTGGTGGGTCTTACCGTTTTCGTCTTGGTATTTAATACGAGTGATTTCGTTGCCATCAAGATCAGGGTCACCTTTTTCAACAGAAATATCCGCACTACGGCCGTCCTTACCATTAAGACCGATGTGACCAACACCGTCTTTACCGGACATAGATACAGCATCTTTGCCGTCTTTACCAGCAATACCTACCTTGCCATCTGTGCCGTTCGCTGTATCAGGGCCTGCGATAGATACGCCATCTTGACCATCTTTACCAATGTTAATAGTGCCTTTGTTACCGTCGATTTCAACCTTGTCACCAGCTTTGATTGTGCCTGCATTACCATCGATGGCAATTTGTTTCTTCGGATCGGAGCCTAATGTTACTTGGTCTTTAAGGCTTACTTCATAGTTTTTAGATCCATTCGGATTGTCGCTTGGTGTAACCTTAATATTATCGCCTGCTGTTACCGTCGTAGTCGCAGCAGCTGCAGCTTGATCCAGTTGAGATTTATTGACTGCATCAGTCGGAGCTGTACCTTTAGCTACATTAGTAATCTTGTTGCCACCGTTATCCAAACCATCTTTAGTTAGGCTCACAGGGTTACCGCTAGCAGGTGTAATCTTCATGCCGCCACCATTTACAACTGTAGTATTGCCTGCAGCATCTTTAGTTGTTACTGTTTCAAGGCCTTTCAAGTCTTTTGCCATACGAACCTTGAGGTTATTGCTACCATCGGATACTACACCTAAATTGTCTTCTGTAGTCAACTTGCTAGCATCAGTAATACCGCCGATTACGTTTACTTGTTCGTTAAGCTTTTTGTTGATCACAGCACCGCTATCGCCACCGTATTTCATACCGTCATCTTTGGTTGCCACTTGGTGGGTCTTACCATTTTCATCTTGGTACTTAATACGAGTAATTGCGTTACCTTCGATATCAGGATCACCTTTTTCAACAGAAATATCAGCGCTACGGCCGTCCTTACCATTAAGACCGATGTGACCAATGCCGTCTTTGCCGGACATAGATACAGCGTCTTTACCATTTTTATCGGTAACAGCTACCTTGCCGTCTGTACCATTCGCTGTATCAGGGCCTGTGATGGATACGCCATTCTTACCATCTTTGGCAACCGTTACAGATTCAGCTTTAAGATTTTTGCTCATTTTCACGTCAATCGTCGTGTTGCCTGTTGCCGCATCTTGTTTGATGAAAGTCTTGATATTTTCACCGCTATAGTCGGTATCAGCTGCTTTACCTTCGCCTTGTACGATCACTGTAGAACCCAATTTATTAGTTTTCACACCGCCTACATTAGCATCAAATTTAAGGCCTGTTGCAGTTTGATCCGCCAAAGCTTGTTTCAATTGGTCTTCTGTTGCGGCACGACCAGATACAACATTACCTGGATCCCAAGTTTTATTATCAAGACCCGTAATATAGTTGCCTGTATTACCAGGGTTAGCACCATCAGCTTGTTTACCCATTGTTACGTCCCCTGCTTTCACAGTATCCGTAGCGGTAACAGATCTAACATTAAGATCTTTCTTTAATTTAAGAGCAATCTTAGTATCATCACCAGTTTGAGTAATTTCTGTAGTGATGTTGTCATCACCGTTTACAGTTACTTTAGAGCCTAATTTATTCGTTTTTTCATCGTCATTATCCGCGTTAAAACGAAGGCCTTTATTGATAAGGTCTGTTTTAGTATTATCAATTTTATTATTTAAATCATTCTTGGTATTCGTAATTTGGTCACCAAGATCTTGCTTAACTTGATGTAATTGACCGCCGTTTACAGCATCTTTAGAGTTTTGTGCTACATCGCCGTTAGCAACATTCGTTACCTTTTGGTCATTTGCATTGATACCATTTGGAGATACATAATTCTTACCATCTACGGTCAAACCGCCGTTATTGATAGTAGTATTACCAGCTGTAACGCTGTCCAAACCAGTCAATGTTTTAGCCAATTTTACATTCAAAGTACCTGTACCGTCGGATACAACACCGATATTGTTGTCAGACAATGTACCTGTAGCACCGCCTTTAACAGCAACCGTATCACCTAATTTCTTATTGATTGTTGCACCAGAGTCCCCATCAAAGTTCAAACCTTTTTCAATAGTTTTATTGATAGTAACGATATCACCAGCATTCTTTGCGATATTTTGCGTATTATTAGCAATATTACCGGCATTTGTTGTGATATTTTGTTTATTATCAGCGATTGCTTGTTTATTTTTGTCGATTTGATCCTTATTTGTATTAACTGTATCGTTAACCTTTTTCAACTGATCTTCTGTAGCAGCGCGACCAGGAACAGCCACAGGATTGTCTACATTCCAGTCTGTATTTTGAAGGCCTGTTACATGTCCTGTGTTACCATCTACAGTTACAGGATGTGCAGTACCAACATTGATTGTATTGCCTAATCCAACAATATATTCCTTACCACCTGCTGCATTTGTACCTTCTGTTACAGTTACATTTGCATCTTTTGCTTTCACAGTAGGCGCTTTATCGATAGAGTTAATCACATTTTGTAATTGACCATAGTTAACCGCATCATTAGAGTTAATACCATCAGCTACATTGGTAATCTTTTGGTTGTTTGCATTGATACCGTTTGGAGATACATAGTTTTTACCATCTACGGTCAAACCGCCGTTATTGATAGTAGTGCCGCCAGCTGTAACGCTGTCCAAACCAGTCAATGTTTTAGCCAATTTAATATTTAGCGTATCAGTTCCATTGGAAACGACACCGATATTGTTATCTGTCAATTTAGTTGCGTCGGTTACACCGCCCACAACATTAGTCTGTTCGCCTAATTTACGAGTGAATTTATTGTCTGCAGCTGCTACAGCTTTTACATCGCCTGCATAGGATACTCCTTTTTCTACTTCCGTTTTAACTGCAAACAATTGGCTACCATTGATAGCATCAGTGGATGTAGCAGAAATACGACCGGCCGCTACATTAGTAACAGTCCGTTCCATGCCTGCCTTGCCTACGCTTACTGTGGAAGCAGGATTTGTGCCTGCAAAGTTATGAGTTGCCCCATTGATTGTTGCAGAAGGAGTAGCCACAGCCGCTGCTGTTTCAGAGCCATTACCGATAGCTACGGCATTGTCATTAGCTACTTTCGTATTATTACCAAGAGCTAAACCGTTAGCCCCTGTTACAGTAGCACTATTACCTAGAACCATGCCATTGTCACCGGAAATAGTAGAGTTATTACCTACTGCATAAGAATTATCCGTTGTAATGGTGTTTTTATAACCAAACGCACCCGCCGTATTACCTTTAACTGTACCAGCAGTAACCTTTTTAATTTTATCGCCATTAGCTTCTGTAATTTCTGTAACAGTAGCAGTCCCTACCGTATTGTCACTACCGATAGCATATGCATTATTACCGTAAACCTTATTGCCTTTACCAAGAGCACCTGCGGATGCACCGGATAGAGTTGCATTCGTCATATCAAAGCCCACTGTATTTGTATCGCCGAGAGCTGTGGATTTCTCCCCATAAGCACCAGCCTGACTACCAATAGCAAGAGAGTTATTCCCCCAGCTACGAGCCATAGCACCGATAGCGGTGCTAGCCACACCTTTTGACAAGGAGTTAGCACCGATAGCATTAGAACCCGTGCCTAAAGACTGCGTCATCATACCAATAGCAAGGCTGGCATTTCCGATAGATGCAGTATTTACATAGTTCTTACTATCATTAAGACCTGCTGTACCTAATCCACTTGGATACAACGTAGCTACTTCACGGTTAAAGTTTTTCTGCGTACCTGGCACCGCTAAATCAGGAATAGCCTTATATAAATCAGGCTTTGCCTGATCGATATCATCCCCACCGATAGCAATAGAGGATTGCCCGATAGATCTCACATCACCGCCGATAGCGATAGCTTGCGTACCATATACCTTCGCTACGCTACCGATAGCTACAGATTGTGAAAATTTCTGTCCGTCACCATCAACAGTAGCATTCTTTCTAATTATATTAGCTTCTGCTGCAGCACCGATAACTACGTCGCCACGAGAACCATAAGAAGCCGCTTCCGCACCCATTACGACTGCGCCGGAACCAGGTTGTTGATGATACTTGGATATTGTGCTCTTCGCTTGACGACCTATTACAATATCTCCATTTTCCTTAGCCACTGACCCTTGACCGATAGCAATGGTGCCCGCAGGATAAGGAACGTTCACTCGTTGTTGACCTTCAGCCTTTGCACCATTACCGATGGCAATACCATTTTCACTTGTCGCTAATGTAGTCGCGTCATTACCTACAGCCACAGATTTAGCACCTGCGGACTTTGCGTTATCACCGACTGCCACGCTATTGCTACCAGTTGCAGCCGCGCCAGGACCTTGTATTACATTTGCTTCTGCAATTCCCGATACTAAACAACCCGTAATAGCAAAAGCACATAAAGCTGCACGGAAAGTAATGCTCGTTCTTGCAGAATTCACACTAGCTTTACCGCCACCACTCTTAACTAACTCAGATACTACAACGTAGCAATTTTTAGCTTTACTCCAAATTACATTATAAATTCGATTCATGTTATTCCTTTCTCACGAACTACCGATTCTACCGGTTACGCATTCTGTTTATAGCCTCATATAAAAACAAAATAAAAGAAGAAGTAATAGATATAAAAAATCATCTACACTTCTAACATAAAACAATAGTACTCAATACTATAGTTTAAGTACTATTACGTATATCTTTTCCTTTAAGATACTCACTCTATTGACCACTATATCAAAAATATTCAATATTGTAAACAACTTTTTCATGTTTCATTCATTTTTATAGTTTATTTAATAGATTTAAAAAATAAGATAGAAATTCTTCATCTTTTCTATATATTTATGGAATTAAATTTACATATTCAAATATGAGAGATTTAGTCTATGTATGACAAAAGCCGAGGCGGTTTGTGCCTCGGCTTTCACCATTTATATAGTCTAAATTTTATTAAATTGTCGGTGCATTAATCGCTTTGCGAAGATCCACTGTATGAAGTTCGTCCATTGCAGGAGCTGCTTTTTCATCCACAGGTTTCACGCGATTATTGCCATCTTTCATAGCTTCGTTCAAGCTGAAGATCACCATTTCGTTCATGTAGAAACGCAATTCATCATCATGTACATTGGCCGTATTGCGATCCAAGATATCGATGATTTGTTGCGCATAGTCCAATTTAGCGTCTTCAGATACAGTCGCATGTT
>ERZ772921.1848-NODE-1848-length-11889-cov-3.340798_pt1 | contig 11889 bp, 10 predicted proteins | sample MGYA00512117_ERZ772921 | MGnify/ENA primary metagenome ERZ772921 (study PRJEB29015, sample SAMEA2737944) | human oral metagenome | biome: human oral; feature: human-associated habitat; material: dental | place: China | collected 2150 ... | reverse complement strand
GGAGACCGTAACCGAAAAATATCCCCTTATCAGTAATGGTATGGTTGCGGCATTTTTGGTTGCAGTTTTAACTCCGATATTTACATTTATTGCGTATGCAGTAAAACCTACACCCACAACATGGTGGTTTTCTTTATTGTCTATTATCATAGCTGCACTGCCAGTTCTTATTGCATTGTGCGTTTGGAAATGGGCATATAGCAAAGATCATAAATATGGATGGAGTTATATGTTAGCTATTTATCAAGATAAAGTCGAAAAGGACGTTTGCTATGAGACTTTGAGCGAAGACGAACCAACGGTTTACGAGTTCAAAACATGGATGCAAGACATTTCTGATTTTATCAAGGAAAAAGGACAACGTAAATTAGTCCTTGTTTTTGACAACATGGATCGTCTCCCCGCTGAAAAAGTAAAAGAATTATGGTCTTCTATCCATACGTTCTTCGCCGATAGCGGTTTTGAAAATGTTTGGGCTGTTATTCCTTTCGATGAAACACATTTAGCTTGTGCATTCGGAGATGAGACCGACGAACAAACGAAACAACTGACCAAGTATTTTATCAATAAAACTTTCCCTATTGTTTATCGTGTTGCTCCTCCTGTTATTACCGACTATCGAAGTATATTCAACAAACTGTTTGTTGAAGCATTTGGAGAAACAGAAAATGAAGCGAAAGAAACTATAAATCGGATATTCAGATTGGTAAATCCTAATGCCAATGTTAGGGAAATTATATCATATATCAATGAGATGGTCGCTCTTAAACAAGAGTGGTGTAACGAAATTTTGATGATAAACATAGCATTGTTCTGTTTGAAGAAGACGGATATTCTGGCAAATCCAGTAGAACAAATATTGTCCGGCGACTATCTGAATGGCATTCAAACAATAATTAACAATGATCTGCAAACACAACGCGAAATTGCAGCTTTGGTATATGGTGTCGATGTTGAAGATGCTCGACAAATTCCATTGAAAAAATATATTGAAGGCTGCATCAACGGAGAAGAAGACCACGACATAAATCAATATGCAGAGACTAATAAACAATTTGACACTGTATTAGAAGAAGTTATACAATGTATGGACAATGCGCTTATCGATAAGATTATACATTGTTTGCATAAATTAACTCGAAAGAGCGATGTTATTCTGCGTGTATGGCAAAGAATAGCACAATTGAAATTAAAAGAATCCATAGAGAAGCAGGTGTTCCCTGTCGAATACCAAGAACTGCTGTTGCATTTAGACACGGAAAGCCAAAACCATGTGATTGCTCAATTATATAAGAAGATAGTTCGGTTCAATGACTTCAATGGCGGCGACTATTTCAAAACGTTAGATGCAATAGACAGGTTTATTGCGCAAAATAAGTTGGCGTGCGATTTTACGTCATTGATTGAAGCAAAAACAGTCAAGCCAAATACATTTATCGATTATATTCAAGCTGCAAATGCAACAGATGCTGCCTATCGGGATAACGCGACAACTAAAGCATATAAATATTATCAAGTAGCAACAAATTCGGAGGCGCTCGATAATTATTTGGCAAACTTACTACCCGATAATTTCGACCATGCAGATATTGTAAAAACGTTAAAAGATAATTCTACCTATACGTTTCCAACGCTTTTGCAAGCGATCACGAATTGCATTGATGAACAGAATGTAAATAAAGATAATATAGGGGCTATATTTACAACCTATCGTTTATTGGCATCTGACGAAGAAAGACCTTTACCTGTAACGTTAGATTCAACCTACATAAATCAGTTGCATTCTGAATTAGAAACTGATGGCCGAAACATTAAAGAGTCTGGATATTACGATTTAGTCGCCATGCAATTGGCACATGGTCATTCCGTTTCCTTAATAGAGGGTGGAGATATAAAATATGTTGCAGAACTCATGGACTATTATGTGGATCATGGAGACTTATTAGTAAATAGTGTGGGATGGAATATACCGCTATTAAATGAAACACTACAATACATGGTAAATCATAAACTTGGCTATAAATTATTGCTCTCAGACATATTGCCCCAATTTGAAGATATTAAGAACAGAATAGGTGTAACGGATGAGGTATTTATCGAGCATTTAGCAGAGTGGAATACCGATTTGGATAAGTATATCACTAAGAACAATATTAAAGATGTAATTCCTGACGCATCTTTTTACGATTTGACCACTAAAATAAGCAATGTCCTGACCGATCATATCAATAAAATAGCGTTCGAAGCGTTGTCTGAAATAAGTGTTGATACATTATACGCCCAAAGAACAGCACATACATCATATTATTGGTTTGTCGCAATAAAACATTTACTGGCTAAAATCAAATCCTTGCCAGATAACTTGACTGAATTTGGCAAAAAGATTCTGATGGATATTGCTTCTGGAACTCAAAGTTTGAATCCTTTCCCTAATTGTTTCAAGAATATAGTTGAAAGATTGGATAAACGAAAAATTAAATCGACAGTTACCGATATAAGAAATGATTTCTGCATCGGTAAAAAGACTATCAATGCAATAAAGTTTCAATTTTTCGAAACATGGCTTAGATCGCATGGTAATTTGAAAAGTCAAGCTGGAGACGTTATTGATAAAATAGTGAAACCTGTAATTTCCGATGGGGCATGCCGTTCATTGATTCTGCAAAACAAAGATTTTTATATGGATTTAATAAATACAGCAGGGGATGATGCTTATGAATTGAAAAAGAGTCTCCGAAACCTCATACAAAAAGATTCAGATCCGCAATTGGTTAAATTTGTCAATTCGATAGATTCAGTACCTGAGGTTGAAACCGCGTAAGTATTTGTCTAACAAGTCCGAATTTTACGATTTTACCCGTCAGAACTGAAGTGCCCCCCAAAAAAATTGTATCCAACTTTTGGGGGTCACTTCAAACTTCGATAGGGATAATTTTCAATTTTGGGGACTTGTTAGACAGTCTCATTATCTGGTAGCAGTTTACACAGCACCGGATCGTTTTTGATACGCTCCAGTTCCTCCTGCACAATCTGCTTCACCTCTTCCTTGATGCGCCGGTAGTTCGCCTGCACCGTTTCCTTCATGCGGTCGTTGCCGTCTGCGTCAGTGAAATCGGTAATAACGGGGATTTTCTTGTAGGCACTTTCCTCCCGTTTTACCTTATCGGCATCCACCACAATCTCGCAGTGGAAAATCTTCTGTTCGATACGCTCGTTGAAGTTGTCGGACACCGAACCGACAAACATTCCCTGCGTCAAACCGGAAATCTTGCTGGGCGGGATAAGCGCGTCCATCTGCGTGTTAATGGAGGTGGAAACATCCTGCCGGTTGATGGAGATAGACTGCCGTTTCTGCAACACCTTACCGAACCGCTCGGAGAGCGTCTTGGCTGTTTCCCCCACCACCTGACCGGAGAAAATATTGCCGACAGTGTTCATCACCACTTTCGCCTCTTTGTCCCCGTAGTCACGCACTAACTGGCTGAAATCCTGAAAGCCCAGACACACGGCAACCTTGTTGCTTCGGGCGGTAGCTATAAGATTGTCCAACCCTTTGAAATATATCGTCGGCAGCTCGTCTATGATGACCGACGACTTCAGCATCCCCTTCTTATTGATGAGCTTCACGATGCGGGAGTTATACAATCCGAGAGCCGCCCCGTAGATATTCTGACGGTCGGGATTGTTGCCCACGCATAGGATTTTCGGCTCTTCGGGATTGTTGATGTCCAGCGTAAACTCGCTGTCCGACATCACCCAATAGAGCTGCGGTGAAATCATCCTCGAAAGCGGAATTTTTGCCGACGCTATCTGCCCCATGAGCTGCTCCGCAGCCCCTCCGAGCCACGCATCCATGAACGGGGAAAGGTAGTTCTCCAGTTCGGGATAGGAAGTCAGTATCGGAAAAATATCCTCGTAGCGGCGGTTCAAAAATTCGATGGCATGGGGAAACGTGCAATATTTCCCGTTCTGATAGATTTTAAGATACCATATAATACTGGCGAACAAAATGATAGGTGATTCCACAAAGAAGTCACCCTGCTTTTGCACCCACGTTTTATTGAGGTTGAGCATTATTGTATAGGCACTCTCGTAGGCGTCCGTAATATCTTCCATAAAATCCGGGTGAATGGGATTGCACCGATGAGAGCGTCGCGGGTCGTCGAAGTTGATCACATAGAACTTCGGCTTCACCTTGTAGCCGTCAGGGTGGTTCAGCAGATGATTGTAGGCAATGGTGGACAAGTCGCTGAATTTGAAGTCATACACGTACATCAAGAAGCCCTTTTCAATCTGTTGCTTGATAAAATTGTTTACCACGGCATAGGACTTGCCGCTGCCCGGCGTACCCAACACGATGGACGCACGGAAGGGATTCACCACATTGATCCAACCGTTGTTCCAACGCTTTTTGTAATAGAAGCGTGTCGGCAAATTGACCGAATACTCGCTTTCGATGAGTCTTGTTTCCTGCATGAAACTCTCGTTCTCGTTGTTGAAAACATCCTCCATCAAATTGTGTTTCAACAGGCGGCTCATCCACAGACCACCCATCAACAGGCAGACATAGCCCGTTCCAATGGTAAGGACATACAGTCCCGTCACCGCTTCAAGCGGCAGCGGCAGGGGCAGCAACCACCAGTTCAGGAAAAACAGCACGAACCCGACGGCAAATGCTGTCCAGATTCTCCCCCAAGTGATTTTCTCACCCTTGACACCCTTCGTACCCAGACAGGACAAGGCAAGCAAAAGGACGGAAAACAGCTTCGTGTAGAGAATGGAATGGAACAGCCCCGCCGTGCGGTCGAAGTTCAGAAGGATTTTGTCCACCACGCCGATGTTCACGCCCCACAGCCGGATGGCTTCGTAGCAGAACCAGTACACGTTCATGACCACTAAAATGATACTCACGGCACGCAGAAAATCCATGATTTTCGCCAATGCCCTCAAATCGTCTTCTTGTTGTGACATACATTGATTTTTTAATTGTTGATACTCTGATTACATACCCAAGCCCTTGCGTTTTTTCTTCTTTTTGCGCTTCATCGCCCGGATGAAAGCCTCTTCCTCGGCATCTACCGCCGGACCTTCGGGAGTGAGCAAGCCCATACCGCCCGATATATCTTCACTGTCGTAGGCGGTCTGCCCGTGTGCCTTGTCCGCAGCATCCACAGGGATGGATAGCGGTATCGGCGGTTGTCCGGCGTATGGCAGGGTGAAGTGTTCCTGCAAGGCATTCGCCGAAAGCTCCTTACCCATGCGCGAACCGTTCAGCACGCATCCCGTGCGGTGGTCGATGAAGGTAGCCCCATAGATGCGCCCTTCCTCTGTGTAGCGCAGTACGGTGTCGATGCCCTTCTCTTTGAGTTGGGATACAAATTTGTCCTTGTCATAAGTGCCTTGCAGCACGGAAAGGACGGTGCGTTTCGTCATGTCTGCCAGTTTCCTATCCTTGATTTCCGATTTGGAACGGACAAACTTCTTCTGTACGGCTTCATAGCCTGCGGACTTCCCGAAAAGCGAGGATTTGAACGGGTTGCCCACCTTGTTACCCTTGTCGTCCGTGACGGAATAAACCAGCCCGTGATACTCCCGTCCGCGCACGTTGCCTCTCGCTTCCTCCACCGTCATATTATATAAGGAAAGGAGCGCACGGTATTCGCCCATCGTCTGGAAACGGTACTGCCCATTCAGAGCCTTCACGGTGTTGCCTACCTGCTTCTTCACATCACCTGCCGATGCGTCCACCTTGCTTAGCGGCGTGTCAAGCCGGCGGTTCCTGCGCTCCGCGCCGTGCAGCCCGTATTTCTTCTCCAGCTCACGGGTGATTTGTTTGCTACGATAGTAGTTGTTCTTGTCGCTGATACATTTCCCGTTATCGTCCACCCGCACCGTCACGATGTGCAGGTGGTGGCGGTCGATGTCCTCGTGCTTGAAAACAAGATAAGGCTGGTTGCCGAAACCGAGTTTTTCCAGATACTCGCGGGCTATATCCTGCAATTCCGCATCGGTCAACACATCCTCCGGATGTGGGTTGAGCGAAATATGCACCACCGGCTTCTCCACCTTCATCTGTGGCGGCATGAAGGTGAGAAAACCCTCCATCGCCTTGTTGATGTCCACCTTTCCCGAACCGTCATTGTAGATGCGGTTGGTCGTAAGCAACCGCCCCTGCGCCTCGTTAATCTTCTCCCCGTTATAGGCAATCGCGCCGTACAACGAGTTTCCTACACTGATTTTTGCGACCATTTCGCCTCCATTTCCCTTGAAAGTTCCACAATCCGGCGGCTCAGTTTCACGAGTTCGACGGTGTGTTGCTCTAATTTGTAGAGCAACGCCATCGCCTTTTTCTCTGAAAAATGCAGCCTCAGTTCCTTCACGACTTGGTTGTAATTCGTACCCACGGCGCGGAACTGCGCATGAAAATCCGATAGCTTGGTGTAATAGTCCACCAGCGTCTTGTCCACCTTCAGCACCTTGAACGGCTGTCCGAAGAAGTGCGCTTTGAGGAAAACCGACCGTGCATAGACACCCGATTTTCCGAACATGGCGAGGAAACGATTGTGTTCCTCCTCGTTGAAACGGACGGTGTAACGGTACACCGCCGGATCAAGTTTGGGATTTCTCCCTGCTTTGCTTTTCCTTTTCTCTTTCATATTACTTTGGATTTAGCGGATTGACGGCATAAGCCGCCGCTTCGGATCACAGCACCGCAGTTCTGAAAGGCTTTCCGACTTCGGAGGGAAAGCCCGCCCCCTGCAAGGGCAAGGCGTTTTCCGGGATGCTCAAAATATTTTGAGCGGCTGAAAACATACCTTGCTATGTTCAGGTGAACATAAAAATCCGTCAGGGGACGGATTGGGAAAATACCTTTCAGGACTCCGGGCCGCGCGTCATCGGCGAACCCTGCTGTCCGGGTGCAAAGTTACGCCCTTAAAGCGGTATCGGACAGATGCTTGACCCGGTCAATGACTGCCAACCGGCGCAACGTGCCGCCACTTGCCGGAGAAGTGATACAGGTTCCAAAATATACTTGTTTATTTGCAGCATGATTCAAGAAACGAACGATTTGAAGATATGATAAACGGAACATTCAAATACCCGGAAATCCGCTTCTTCGGATACTTGCCGAAACGGATACCCGAACCGTCGGAAACCCGGTTCTCCGACAATTCGGTGACGTATGGATTCAATGACTTCATGACGCAATGTCGTCAATCACCATTTGTCCGACGCACCGCTTCACCACAGAACCGGATACGCGACGACCCGCCTGCGTGTGTAGTCACGGAAGCGGATGGTGCGACAGCCAAATCCGTATGGAAACAGAAAAACAAATCATCAACAATTAAAATAAATGGAACTATGAGTAAGGAAATCTTCGTTGCATTCGCAACACAGAAAGGTGGCATCGGCAAATCCACTGTCACGGCACTTGCCGCCAGCTACCTGCACAACGTGAAAGGCTACAATGTCGCCGTCGTGGACTGCGACGACCCGCAGCACAGCATCCACGGGCTGCGCGAACACGAAATGGGGCTTATCGACAGCAGCACCTACTTCAAGGCTCTCGCTTGCGACCATTTCCGCCGGATCAAAAAGAACGCCTACACCATCGTCAAAAGCAATGCGGTGAACGCCCTCGACGATGCCGAGAGGATGATTGCCACTGAGGACGTGAAACCCGACGTGGTGTTCTTCGACATGCCCGGCACACTCCGAAGCAACGGCGTGATAAAGACGCTCTCGCAGATGGACTACATTTTCACTCCGCTGAGTGCCGACCGCTTTGTCGTGGAGAGTACCCTGAAATTCGTCACGATGTTCCGCGACAGGCTGATGACTACCGGACAGGCGAAAACAAAGGGGCTGCATCTGTTCTGGACGATGGTGGACGGCAGGGAGAGGAACGACTTGTACGGCATCTACGAGGAAGTGATAGCCGAAATGGGCTTTCCGGTACTTTCCACCCGCTTGCCCGACAGCAAGAAGTTCCGCCGTGACCTTTCGGAAGAGCGCAAGAGCGTTTTCCGCTCCACCATCTTCCCGATGGACACGGCACTGCTGAAAGGGAGTGGCATCCGAGAGTTTTCCGAAGAGATAAGCGACATCATCAGACCGCAGTGAGCATGGGCAGCAGGAAAGTGAACACGGAAGGCATCGACGAGGAACTGCTGTTAGCCTCCATCGGGCGGCGCACACAGGACGGGACACTGCGCCCCGCACAGGAAGTACCCGCAGCTGCACCGACCGAAGAGGACACCGCCGCACCGGAACCATCTCCTGTGCAACCCGTAACACGGGAAAAAGCGCAGAGGGAAAGTGGACGCCGGAAAAGGCAGGACGAGGACTACAACGAGCTATTCCTGCGCCGCAACGAGATAAAGACCCGCCAATGTGTCTATATCAGCCGTGACGTCCACGGCAAGATCCTCAGAATCGTGAACGACATCGCCGGAGGGGAAATCTCAGTAGGCGGATATGTGGATACCGTGCTGCGCCAGCATCTGGAACAGCACAAGGAGAGAATCAACGAACTGTACAAGAAACAACGTGAAGATCTGATTTGAAAATGGAAAAAGAAATGACACCGAATGAAAAAAGACCACAGCAAGACTGCGGAGGTATGTTTACCCAAGTGCAGGCGAGTGTGGAAATACTGTCGCCTGTCCCGGTAAGCGGCAAATGCAGTGAGAAGGACTATGAACGCCTGTTCATCCGCGACCCGGAAGTAAAGGCACGTGAGGGGAAGATGGCGTATGTGCGCCCGGAGTACCACGAGCGTATCATGCGTATCACCCGTGTAATCGGGCATGACCGGCTTACGCTGTCCGCTTACATCGACCATGTGCTGACGCACCACTTCAACCAGTGCGAAGATGCGATAAAGAGCCTTTATGCCCGAAATTACAATTCAGTATTCTAACCAAAAACGGAAGGATATGAATTACACAATCAGCATGACAGACATTCTGCTGGCGGTATCGGTCGGCTGCAACCTCTGGTTCCTGTTCCTGCTCCTTTACGAGCGCATCATGGACACGCGGATTGTCCGCTTCTTCAAGGGCATTGTCGGATTATGGCGGTCACTGGACGGGAATGAGGCTAAACGCATAGCGGCACACGAGGAAGTCCCTGCGGAAAAGGCGGACATCATCGGCAAGAGCCGTTTCAGGATGGCATCCACCCGGACAACCGCTGCCATACCGACGCAAGAAGCCGCCACTATTGAAAAAGGCATTGAGCTGTCGGAGGAAGAGGCTACTTTTGACGACGGAAAAACGGGAAACGCATCCCGCCCGGCACAAGTCCCGGAGGAAAAACTCGATGAGACCTTCACGAGCATACCGCCGGAGGAACTGGGATACGGGGACGACGAACCGGAAGAGGACGCCTCGGACACGCCACGGGCTTCGGGCAGCAGCTTTGACGAGATTGACGACGCCTGCAAGACCGCCAAAAACCCGGACGCGACACAGGCGGAACGTGAAAAGGCGGCTAAGGTGTTCACCGACATGGAGGGCACGGAGTTGTACGAGAAAATGATGGAAGGCTCTTCGGAGATAGGCATCCGCATCAAGGGGCTTATCGAGATTCGGCTGAAGAAATCTGAAAAGGAGTTCGTCGTGCCGGACAACATCGAGGAGTTCGACATTCGCAACTATGTATGACAACAATAAAAGAAATGAACATGAAAGAATGACATCAACCCACGCGGCGAGGAAACGCAAGGCGCATCCCCATCCGCAACGGACACGCCCACGTCCGTGGAAACAAACGGGCATCCACTAAAACCAAAGTAAAGAAACAAAGTATCAACCGCCCGACAAAGGACCATCCACCCTTTTGACGGCAAAAAACAAGAACAGTTTATGAACAAGAACATCTTGAAAAACAGAAAAGCAATCCTCTCCGCGGCACTTGTCATCGCCGCAACCGCCTCCGCTTTCGCGCAGGGAAACGGCATCGCGGGCATCAACGAAGCCACCTCTATGGTGAGTTCTTATTTCGACCCCGGAACTAAACTGATATACGCCATCGGTGCAGTCGTCGGGCTTATCGGGGGCGTAAAAGTGTACGGCAAGTTTTCATCGGGCGACCCCGACACCAGCAAGACAGCCGCCTCGTGGTTCGGCGCGTGCATCTTCCTGATTGTTGCCGCCACCATCCTGCGCTCATTCTTCCTTTAATAAACAATGTATGGCTGAATACCCGATAAACAAGGGTATCGGCCGTCCGGTCGAGTTCAAGGGTCTGAAAGCCCAGTACCTCTTCATTTTCTGCGGAGGTCTGCTGGCTCTCTTCATCCTGTTCGTCATCCTCTACATGGTCGGCATCGACCAGTGGGTATGTATCGGCTTCGGCGTGGCATCGTCTTCCATCCTCGTATGGCAGACCTTCGCGCTGAACGCCCGGTACGGTGAACACGGGCTGATGAAATTAGGAGCGGCACGGAGCCATCCCCGATACCTTATCAACCGGCGGCGGATCACCCGATTATTCAAAAGGCAACGAAAGGAAGAAACGACATGAGAAATACATCCAAAATGACAACACTGGAAAACAGGTTCCCCCTGCTGGCGGTGGAGCAAGGCTGCATCATTTCCAAAGACGCCGACATCACGGTGGCTTTCGAGGTGGAACTGCCGGAGCTTTACACCGTGACGGGCGCGGAGTACGAGGCGATACACGGCTGCTGGTGCAAGGCTATCAAGGTGCTGCCGGACTTCTGCGTCGTCCACAAGCAGGACTGGTTCATCAAGGAACGCTACAAGCCGGAACTGCAAAAGGAGGACATGAGCTTCCTGAGCCGCTCCAACGAGCGTCACTTCAACGAGCGTCCGTACCTGAAGCACACCTGCTACCTCTACCTGACCAAGACAACAAAGGAGCGTAACCGGATGCAGAGCAATTTCAGCACGCTGTGCCGGGGACATATCATCCCGAAGGAGCTGGACAGGGAAACCACGACCAAGTTCTTGGAAGCCTGCGAACAGTTCGAGCGCATCATGAACGACAGCGGGCTTGTCAGGCTGCGCCGCCTCTCCACCGATGAGATTGTGGGTACTGAGGGAAAGACGGGACTTATTGAACGCTACTTCTCGCTCATGCCGGAAGGTGACACCACCTTGCAGGACATCGAGCTTTCGGCAAGGGAGATGCGCATCGGCGACAACCGCCTGTGTCTGCACACCCTCTCCGACGCGGAAGACCTGCCGGGCAAGGTGGCTACCGACACCCGTTACGAGAAGCTCTCCACCGACCGGAGTGACTGCCGACTGTCATTCGCCTCCCCGGTGGGGCTTCTGCTCTCCTGCAACCATATCTACAACCAGTATGTGCTGATAGACAACAGTGAGGAAACCTTGCAGAAGTTCGAGAAGTCCGCCCGTAACATGCAGTCGCTATCTCGCTATTCAAGGAGCAACAGCATCAACCGCGAGTGGATAGACCAATACCTGAACGAAGCCCATTCCTACGGACTGACCTCGGTACGGGCACACTTCAACGTCATGGCGTGGAGCGACGATGCGGAGGAACTGAAGCATATCAAGAACGACGTGGGCAGCCAGTTGGCAAGCATGGAATGCGTGCCGCGCCACAACACCATCGACTGCCCGACACTCTACTGGGCGGCGATACCCGGCAATGCGGCGGACTTCCCGGCGGAAGAGAGTTTCCACACCTTCATCGAACAGGCGGTGTGCCTGTTCACAGAGGAAACCAACTACCGCAGCTCGCTCTCGCCCTTCGGCATCAAGATGGTGGACAGGCTCACGGGAAAACCGCTGCACCTTGACATCTCCGACCTGCCCATGAAGCGAGGTATCACGACCAACCGCAACAAGTTCGTGCTGGGTCCTTCGGGCAGCGGCAAGTCGTTCTTCA